>ERZ1023513.9-NODE-9-length-52541-cov-16.724460_pt1 | contig 52541 bp, 70 predicted proteins | sample MGYA00380550_ERZ1023513 | MGnify/ENA primary metagenome ERZ1023513 (study PRJEB33173, sample SAMEA4830347) | metagenome | study: EMG produced TPA metagenomics assembly of the PRJEB25223 data set...
GGAGAGCATCTGCCTTACAAGCAGAGGGTCAGCGGTTCGATCCCGTTAACTCCCATTTTAGCGGGTGTAGTTTAGTGGTAAAACTACAGCCTTCCAAGCTGTTGTCGCGAGTTCGATTCTCGTCACCCGCTTTGAACTTTGTTCTTTGTACCAAGTTTTTGACTTGGGCGCGTAGCTCAGGTGGTTAGAGCGCACGCCTGATAAGCGTGAGGTCGGTGGTTCGAGTCCACTCGTGCCCATAGTGTTTAGTCCATTACTAGGGGATTGGAATATTATCTGTTCACTAAGAGGACACGGGCTTGTTCCCGTATAAACTATTTTGGAGGATTACCCAAGTCCGGCTGAAGGGAACGGTCTTGAAAACCGTCAGGCGTGTAAAAGCGTGCGTGGGTTCGAATCCCACATCCTCCTTTTATATTAACGCGGGATGGAGCAGCTCGGTAGCTCGTCGGGCTCATAACCCGAAGGTCGTAGGTTCAAATCCTGCTCCCGCAATAAGGCTCGGTAGCTCAGTTGGTAGAGCAATGGATTGAAGCTCCATGTGTCGGCGGTTCGATTCCGTCTCGCGCCATTTATATATTTTGGAAGGGTAGCGAAGAGGCTAAACGCGGCGGACTGTAAATCCGCTCCTTCGGGTTCGGGGGTTCGAATCCCTCCCCTTCCATTTTACGGGCATAGTTTAAAGGTAGAACTAAGGTCTCCAAAACCTTCAGTGTGGGTTCAATTCCTACTGCCCGTGTTAATAGAATTATGGCGGGTGTGGTGAAGTGGTTAACACACCAGATTGTGGCTCTGGCATGCGTGGGTTCGATCCCCATCACTCGCCTATTTTATATTGGGGTATAGCCAAGCGGTAAGGCAAGGGACTTTGACTCCCTCATGCGTTGGTTCGAATCCAGCTACCCCAGTTACTATTTGCCGGCGTGGCGGAATTGGCAGACGCGCTGGACTCAAAATCCAGTGTCCGCAAGGACGTGCCGGTTCGACCCCGGCCGCCGGTATAGTATAGTGTTAGGAACGTTGTTATTCTTCGTTCCTTTTTTATATTATTTTTGGTATAATTATAGTTATTCAAATTTTATTTAGATTAAGAAAGTGTAGGGTAGTATGTCTTGTTCTATCGATTTATTAAAACATCGGTATTTGAAAAATATTAAAGAAAATCCTGAATTGTTTGTCGGAATTGAGTTGGAGTATCCTGTTGCAAGTTTAGAAGGGGATGCTACAGATGTTGAAGTTATAAAGGATCTATTTCATTATTTAGTTTCTACTTTGGATCTCACCGTAGCAAAGGTAGATGATTTTGGCAATCTGATCCAGTTAGTAGATCCGATAAGTCAGGATGCTATTTTATTTGAAGTTTCCTATACAACGATTGAGTTTGCATTTGGTAAGGCTGAAACGATTCAAGAGGTCGAAAATCGTTTCAATAATTATATGAATGTAATTCAGAGAAAGTTAGCTGAATCAAATCATGCTATTGTTGGCTGTGGTATCCATCCCAACTGGGATAAAAATGAGAATTGTCCAGTGGCTTATCCACGCTATCAGATGTTGATGGATTATTTGAATTTGAGTAGAAATATTATTAAATCAGATTTACATCATTTCCCTGAATATGGTACTTTTATCTGTGGGAGCCAGGTTCAGCTGGATATTTCAAAAACCAACTACTTACGGGTGATTAATGCTTTTACTCAAATTGAAGCGGCTAAGGCTTATTTCTTTGCAAACTCTGAATTTTCGGGTGCGGATTGGGATACGAAAATTTCAAGGGATATTTTCTGGGAAGAATCTATGCATGGTATCTATCCAGAGAATGTTGGGGTCAATGCTAGACTCCTTAATGATGAAGCTGATTTTTTTGACTATCTAAATCATTCTGCGATTTTTACTGCGGAACGTGATGGGCAGACCTATTATTTTTATCCTATTCAGGCTGGGGACTATTTGGCTACGCCTGAAATCCAAGCATTTGCTCTGAATGGGGATGAGGTTATTATTTCCCCCCAAGAGAAGGATTTTGAAACTCATCGTAGTTACCAGTACCAAGACTTAACGACTCGAGGAACAGTTGAGTTTCGTAGTGTGTGTACACAGCCACTTGATAGGACTTTTGCTTCTGCAGCTTTTCACTTGGGATTATTGGTTAATTTAGACAAGTTAGAAGCTTACTTAGAAACAGCACCTTTCTTTAAAGTATTTGGTTATGATTACAAGTCTTTAAGGAGACAATTTTCTAAGAAAAATCTTACAGATGAGGAAGAAACTACGATTATTGAATTTTCCAAAGACTTACTCCTACTAGCTGAGGAGGGACTAGTGGTGAGAAATAAGGAAGAAATGACCTATTTACAGCCTTTGAGAGAAGAATTGAGCCTATAATTTCTCTTATAAAGGGAGAATTTTCTGAAAAATCATGATATAATGGACGAGACTATAGATAAAGGATAGAGAGTAATGACATTAGTTTATCAATCAACGCGTGATGCCAACAATACAGTAACTGCTAGCCAAGCAATTTTGCAAGGTTTGGCGACGGACGGCGGTTTGTTTACACCGGTTACTTATCCAAAGGTAGATTTGGACTTTGACAAATTGAAAGATACTTCTTACCAGGAAGTTGCTAAGCTAGTTTTGTCAGCATTTTTAGATGACTTTACAGCTGAGGAGTTGGACTACTGTATCAACAATGCCTACGATAGCAAATTTGATACTCCAGCTATTGCACCATTAGTGAAATTAGATGGGCAATACAATTTGGAACTTTTCCATGGTTCAACGATTGCCTTTAAGGATATGGCCTTGTCTATTTTGCCATACTTTATGACGACTGCTGCTAAGAAACATGGTTTGGAGAACAAGATTGTTATCTTGACAGCAACATCTGGTGACACGGGGAAAGCTGCTATGGCGGGGTTTGCGGATGTGCCTGGTACTGAGATTATCGTCTTTTATCCAAAGGATGGTGTCAGCAAGATTCAAGAGTTACAAATGACCACTCAAACTGGCGACAATACTCATGTTATTGCTATTGATGGTAACTTTGACGATGCGCAAACAAATGTGAAGCACATGTTTAACGACGTGGCTCTTCGTGAAAAATTGACTACCAACAAGTTGCAATTTTCATCAGCTAACTCTATGAACATTGGTCGTCTGGTGCCACAAATTGTTTATTATGTTTATGCTTACGCTCAATTGGTCAAGACTGGTGAGATCGTGGCTGGTGATAAGATTAACTTCACAGTACCAACAGGAAACTTTGGAAATATCTTGGCTGCCTTTTATGCCAAACAAATCGGTCTCCCAGTTGGTAAATTGATCTGTGCTTCAAATGACAACAATGTTTTGACAGACTTCTTCAAGACACGTGTTTACGACAAGAAACGTGAGTTTAAGGTAACAACCAGCCCATCTATGGATATCTTGGTATCTTCAAACTTGGAGCGCTTGATTTTCCATCTTTTGGGAAATAATGCTGAAAAGACAGTTGAACTTATGAATGCCTTGAACACGCAAGGACAATATAAGTTGACAGACTTTGATGCAGAGATTTTGGACCTCTTTGCAGCTGAATATGCGACTGAGGAAGAAACGGCAGCAGAGATCAAGCGTGTTTGTGAGTTAGATTCTTATATCGAGGACCCTCATACAGCTGTTGCTTCAGCAGTTTATAAAAAATACCAATCGGCCACTGGAGATGTAACTAAGACAGTGATTGCTTCAACAGCTAGTCCATACAAGTTCCCAGTAGTTGCAGTAGAAGCTGTAACTGGAAAAGCAGGTTTAACAGACTTTGAAGCCTTGGCTCAATTACATGAAATCTCAGGCGTTGCAGTGCCACCAGCAGTTGATGGGCTTGAAATATCTCCAATTCGTCACAAGACAACAGTGGCAGCTGCTGACATGCAAGCAGCGGTTGAGGCTTATTTAGGACTTTAAGACAGAGGGAGCAAACTCGGTTGGGAAACCAACTGAGTTTCTTTTCATCAGGAGGAGAGATTGTTTAAGAAAAATAAAGACATTCTTAATATTGCATTGCCAGCTATGGGTGAAAACTTTTTGCAGATGCTAATGGGAATGGTGGACAGTTATTTGGTTGCTCATTTAGGATTGATAGCTATTTCAGGGGTTTCAGTAGCTGGTAATATTATCACCATTTATCAGGCGATTTTCATCGCTCTGGGAGCTGCTATTTCCAGTGTTATTTCAAAAAGCATAGGGCAGAAAGACCAGTCGAAGTTGGCCTATCATGTGACTGAGGCGTTGAAGATTACCTTACTATTAAGTTTCCTTTTAGGATTTTTGTCCATCTTCGCTGGGAAAGAGATGATAGGACTTTTGGGGACGGAGAGGGATGTAGCTGAGAGTGGTGGACTGTATCTATCTTTGGTAGGCGGATCGATTGTTCTCTTAGGTTTAATGACTAGTCTGGGAGCCTTGATTCGTGCAACGCATAATCCACGTTTGCCTCTCTATGTTAGTTTTTTATCCAATGCCTTGAATATTCTTTTTTCAAGTCTAGCTATTTTTGTTCTGGATATGGGGATAGCTGGTGTTGCTTGGGGGACAATTCTGTCTCGTTTGGTTGGTCTTGTGATTTTGTGGTCACAATTAAAACTGCCTTATGGGAAGCCAACTTTTGGTTTAGATAAGGAACTGTTGACCTTGGCTTTACCAGCAGCTGGAGAGCGACTTATGATGAGGGCTGGAGATGTAGTGATCATTGCCTTGGTCGTTTCTTTTGGGACGGAGGCAGTTGCTGGGAATGCAATCGGAGAAGTCTTGACCCAGTTTAACTATATGCCTGCCTTTGGCGTCGCTACGGCAACGGTCATGCTGTTGGCCCGAGCAGTTGGAGAGGATGATTGGAAAAGAGTCGCTAGTTTGAGTAAACAAACCTTTTGGCTTTCTCTGTTCCTCATGTTGCCCCTGTCCTTTAGTATATATGTCTTGGGTGTACCATTAACTCATCTCTATACGACTGATTCTCTAGCGGTGGAGGCTAGTGTTCTAGTGACACTGTTTTCACTACTTGGAACCCCTATGACGACAGGAACAGTCATCTATACGGCAGTCTGGCAGGGATTAGGAAATGCACGCCTCCCTTTTTATGCGACAAGTATAGGCATGTGGTGTATCCGCATTGGAACAGGATATCTGCTGGGGATTGTGCTTGGTTGGGGCTTGCCTGGTATTTGGGCAGGGTCTCTCTTGGATAATGGTTTTCGCTGGTTATTTCTACGCTATCGTTACCAGCGCTATATGAGCTTGAAAGGATAGGAAATGCAAAAAACAGCTTTTATTTGGGATTTAGACGGGACTTTATTGGACTCTTACGAAGCGATTTTATCAGGGATTGAGGAGACTTTTGCTCAGTTTTCTATTCCTTATGATAAGGAGAAGGTGAGAGAGTTTATCTTCAAGTATTCGGTGCAAGATTTGCTTGTGCGGGTGGCAGAAGATAGAAATCTGGATGTTGAGGTGCTAAATCAGGTGCGTGCCCAGAGTCTGGCTGAGAAGAATGCTCAGGTAGTTTTGATGCCAGGTGCGCGTGAGGTGCTAGCTTGGGCAGACGAATCAGGAATTCAGCAGTTTATATATACTCATAAGGGGAACAACGCTTTTACCATTCTCAAGGACTTGGGGGTGGAATCCTATTTTACAGAGATTTTAACCAGTCAGAGTGACTTTGTGCGGAAGCCAAGTCCAGAAGCGGCTACCTATCTGCTAGATAAGTATCAGTTGAATTCTGATAATACTTATTATATAGGGGATCGGACTCTGGATGTGGAATTTGCCCAGAATAGTGGGATTCAAAGTATCAACTTTTTAGAGTCTACTTATGAAGGGAATCACAGGATTCAAGCGTTAGCAGATATTTCCCGTATTTTTGAGACTAAGTGATAAAAAGATTGTGTCAGTTTTGTGACAGAGACCTAACAAACTATTTCAAGTAACCTAGTTTGTTACAAGGAATAGACAGTTCTGTTAAATAGGCCCGAGAGGGCTTTTTTTCTACATTTTTTGTGTTATGATAGACAGGTACTCATTTGAAAGGAATTTGAAAGAATGAAGAAAAGAATGTTATTAGCGTCAACAGTAGCCTTGTCATTTGCCCCAGTATTGGCAACTCAAGCAGAAGAAGTTCTTTGGACTGCACGTAGTGTTGAGCAAATCCAAAACGATTTGACTAAAACGGACAACAAAACAAGTTATACCGTACAGTATGGTGATACCTTGAGCACTATTGCAGAAGCCTTGGGTGTAGATGTCACAGTGCTTGCGAATCTGAACAAAATCACTAATATGGACTTGATTTTCCCAGAAACTGTTTTGACAACGACTGTCAATGAAGCAGAAGAAGTAACAGAAGTTGAAATCCAAACACCTCAAGCAGACTCTAGTGAAGAAGTGACAACTGCGACAGCAGATTTGACCACTAATCAAGTGATCGTTGATGATCAAACTGTTCAGGTTGCAGACCTTTCTCAACCAATTGCAGAAGCTCCAAAAGAAGTAGCATCAAGTTCAGAAGTTACAAAGACAGTGATTGCTTCTGAAGAAGTGGCACCATCTACGGGCACTTCTGTCCCAGAGGAGCAAACGGCCGAAACAAGCAGTGCAGTTGCAGAAGAAGCTCCTCAGGAAACGACTCCAGCTGAGAAGCAGGAAACACAAGCAAGCCCTCAAGCTGCATCAGCAGTGGAAGTAACTACAACAAGTTCAGAAGCAAAAGAAGTAGCATCATCAAATGGAGCTACAGCAGCAGTTTCTACTTATCAACCAGAAGAGACGAAAATAATTTCAACAACTTACGAGGCTCCAGCTGCGCCCGATTATGCTGGACTTGCAGTAGCAAAATCTGAAAATGCAGGTCTTCAACCACAAACAGCTGCCTTTAAAGAAGAAATTGCTAACTTGTTTGGCATTACATCCTTTAGTGGTTATCGTCCAGGAGACAGTGGAGATCACGGAAAAGGTTTGGCTATCGACTTTATGGTACCAGAACGTTCAGAATTAGGGGATAAGATTGCGGAATATGCTATTCAAAATATGGCCAGCCGTGGCATTAGTTACATCATCTGGAAACAACGTTTCTATGCTCCATTCGATAGCAAATATGGGCCAGCTAACACTTGGAACCCAATGCCAGACCGTGGTAGTGTGACAGAAAATCACTATGATCACGTTCACGTTTCAATGAATGGATAAACCCGACTTGATAACATCATTTTGACGAATGAGATCTAGCTTTCGTGATGGCAAGCGATTCTCGTTCGTTTTTTCTTTGTCATACTCTTCGAAAATCTCTTCAAACCACGTCAGTTTTATCTGCAACTTCAAAGCTGTGCTTTGAGCAACCTGCGACTAGCTTCCTAGTTTGCTTTTTGATTTTCATTGAGTATCAATTTGAATGGAAAATGGAAAGTTATCATCTTGTAATGAGTTAAGCAACATTCTTGCAATCTATTTTACTTTATATCACAATTAATTAGTCAAATATTGATAAATCAATAAAAAGAGAGGGGAAGAAATGCTAGAGATTCAAGATTTACTGTATCAACTCCGCTTGTCTGAGCAAGCGAGTACGCAATTGTTTGAAAAAAGGCTTGGGATTAGTTTGACACGGTATCAGATTTTACTGTTTTTGCTGGAGCATTCTCCTTGTAACCAAATGGCGATTCAGGAGCGTTTGAAAATTGATCAGGCTGCTTTGACACGGCATTTCAAGATTTTGGAAACGGAAGGTTTGGTGGAGCGTCATCGTAATCCTGAAAATCAGCGGGAAGTGTTGGTAGAGGCTGCGAAGTATGCCAAGGAGCAGTTAGTGGTGAATCCCCCTCTGCAACATATCAAGGTTAAGGAAGAGATGGAAAGTATCTTAACAGAGTTTGAGAGAACAGAACTCAGCCGTTTATTAAATAAATTGGTTTTGGGTATTGAAAATATAGAAATTTAAGGAGAAATAGATGTCAATTATTACAATTATTTTAACAACGATCGTTGCTTTGGAGCATTTTTACATTTTTTATTTGGAAAGTATTGCTACGCGATCAGATGCGACTAGTCGTGTATTTAATATGGAAAAGGAAGAATTGGCTCATCCGTCAGTAAGTTCATTGTTCAAAAATCAAGGGATTTATAAGGCTCTGCTAGGAGTCTTTCTCTGGTATGGCATTTATTTCTCACAGAATTTAGAAATTGTGACTATTTTTGTCTTATTTGTGATTGGTGCTGCGACTTACGGCTCTTTAACAGCGGATAAAAAAATTATTTTGAAGCAAGGTGGATCAGCTATTTTGGCCTTGATTAGTATTTTACTCTTTAAAATACACTTGAAGGTCGATTCTAATCTCGCTAATCCTTTTTAATCCAGAATAAGGGAAATATGTTATACTTGTTTTTAAGAAAAAAGTCTCATTGAATTGGTTTTGAGGAGTTAGAAATGAAAGTATTAGTGACAGGTTTTGAGCCCTTTGGAGGGGAAAAGGGCAATCCAACTTTGGAGGCCATTAAAGGTTTACCAGCTGAAATCCATGGTGCTGAGGTCCGTTGGCTAGAGGTGCCGACAGTTTTTCACAAATCTGCTCAAGTATTGGAAGAAGAGATGAATCGTTATCAACCTGACTTTGTCCTTTGTATTGGGCAAGCTGGTGGAAGAACTAGTGTGACACCTGAACGAGTGGCCATTAATCAAGACGATGCACGCATTTCTGATAACGAAGATAATCAACCGATTGACCGTCCCATTCGCCCAGATGGTGCTTCGGCCTACTTTAGTAGTTTGCCGATTAAAGCGATGGTTCAAGCTATAAAAAAAGAGGGCTTACCGGCCTCTGTTTCCAATACGGCAGGGACTTTTGTCTGCAGCCATTTGATGTATCAGGCTCTCTATTTGGTAGAAAAGAAATTTCCATATGTTAAGGCAGGTTTTATGCATATTCCTTATATGATGGAACAGGTGGTGAACAGACCGACTACTCCAACTATGAGTTTAGTGGATATTCGGCGAGGGATAGAAGCAGCAATCGGCGCTATGATAGAACATGGAGATCAGGAACTCAAGTTGGTAGGCGGAGAAACTCATTGATAGAAAAAAGCTTGAGGGGAAAAACCTTCAAGCTTTTGGACGTTTTCGAGCCAATACTGCTCGGTAAAACATAATTTTAGTGCATTGGATATAAGGTAGGAGTGAAAAACTAGCAATGCCAAAGGTAATCCAATTGAGGAAGTACCAAGGAAGAAGCTGTAAATCTAGGACAAAGTGCTGGAACTTGTAGCCCTTCATAAAGGAACGGCTAGTTTTTAGGATTCGTCTTGGTGGGACCTGTCCTAGGTCTAGACTATAACAGAGAAGAAATTCCACCTGTGAATAGGCATAATACTGTGGAATATAGAGGATATTTCCTACAATGATCAAGATGAGACTTGCAAGAAAGTAGAGTCCAAAGACCATGAGGAAACGCTCGGTTTCAACTGATGAGAGATCTAGATTTGGAAACTCAGGATGTAGGGTGACGAATTTTTTGGCTAAAAAGCTACTATAAAAGAGGAGATAAATCCCAAGTAAATTAGGGATACTCCATAAAAAGAGATAGAAACGTTTGAGAAGTAGGGTCAAAAAGGTTTGAGAAAAGCGCTCCTCATCAAAGAGAGCTAGGCTGTTTTTTACAGATGGCTCCGTTTTAGAATCTTTCATGAGTGTCAGTGTTGCATAGACGGAACTGGTCAAAAGAATAGTCCCGATAAAGGAGACTAGTAGAGGAAAGAGGTAGGCTTGAAGTATTTGGCCAAGTATGCTGAAAAATGGCTGTTCTAAAACAGTCCCGTGGATCCGAGATAAGGGATTAAGAAAACTAGATAAGATGACCAGCATACTGGGAAGGATATAGAGGAGAAAGAGACGGGGGGTGTCAGCCTGAAAATGTTTTGACTCCTGACGAATTGTTTTTAAATCAATTTTTGGATAGTTCATTCTCTTATTATACCATAGTTCTTATACATAGTTCGTGACAGTTCCTACTTTTTTTGATAAAATCATACAGTGTGTCCTTGGGCACACTGTATGAACTGGGACTGTCTTTCCCAGCTTCGGAGGTAAAAAATGTCAGATTCACCAATCAAATATCGTTTGATTAAGAAAGAAAAACACACAGGAGCTCGTCTAGGAGAAATCATCACTCCCCACGGTACCTTTCCGACACCTATGTTTATGCCAGTTGGGACACAAGCCACTGTCAAAACTCAGTCACCTGAAGAATTGAAGGAGATGGGTTCGGGAATTATCCTATCAAACACTTATCATCTCTGGCTTCGCCCTGGAGATGAACTCATTGCACGCGCTGGTGGTCTCCACAAGTTCATGAATTGGGACCAGCCTATCTTGACAGATAGTGGTGGTTTTCAGGTTTATTCTTTAGCAGATAGCCGTAATATCACAGAAGAAGGAGTAACCTTTAAAAATCATCTAAATGGTTCTAAGATGTTCCTATCCCCAGAAAAAGCCATCTCTATTCAGAATAATCTGGGTTCAGACATCATGATGTCCTTTGATGAATGTCCTCAGTTTTATCAACCTTATGACTACGTTAAGAAATCGATCGAGCGTACCAGCCGTTGGGCTGAGCGTGGTTTGAAGGCTCACCGTCGTCCACATGACCAAGGTTTGTTTGGAATTGTGCAAGGTGCAGGATTTGAAGACCTTCGCCGCCAATCAGCTCATGATCTTGTCAGCATGGATTTCTCAGGCTACTCTATCGGTGGTTTGGCAGTGGGAGAAACCCATGAAGAGATGAATGCGGTCTTGGACTTTACAACTCAACTGCTGCCTGAAAATAAACCTCGTTATCTGATGGGTGTGGGAGCGCCAGATAGCTTGATCGATGGGGTCATTCGTGGGGTGGATATGTTTGACTGTGTCTTACCGACTCGAATTGCTCGTAACGGGACTTGTATGACCAGTCAAGGACGTTTGGTTGTGAAAAATGCCCAGTTTGCTGAGGACTTTACGCCACTGGATCCTGAGTGTGATTGCTACACATGTAATAACTATACACGCGCTTACCTTCGTCACCTGCTCAAGGCTGATGAAACCTTTGGTATCCGCTTGACTAGCTACCACAATCTTTACTTCTTGCTTAACCTGATGAAGCAAGTGCGACAAGCCATCATGGATGACAATCTCTTGGAATTCCGTAAATATTTTGTGGAAAAATATGGCTATAATAAGTCAGGACGTAATTTCTAAAATGGAATTAATATAAGCTAAAAATCCTAAGTTTTCTCTTAGGATTTTTCTTCTTTTTTTGATAGAATAAAGTGTACAATGAAAGGAAGAATAAACTCGTATGCGCATTAAATGGTTTTCCTTGATTAGGATTATAGGTTTACTTTTGGTACTCTTGTATCACTTCTTTCAGACGATCTTTCCTGGAGGATTTTTCGGGGTAGATGTCTTTTTTACATTTTCAGGTTTCCTGATTACAGCTCTACTCATTGAAGAATTTTCTAAGAACCATGAGATTGATTTGATAGGATTTTTTAGAAGACGCTTTTATCGGATTGTGCCACCTGTGGTTTTGATGGTCTTGGTGACCATGCCTTTTACTTTCTTGGTTCGCCAAGACTATGTTGCTGGAATTGGTGGCCAGATTGCGGGCGTCTTAGGCTTTATGACCAACTTCTATGAACTCCTAACAGGTGGGAGTTATGAATCTCAGTTCATTCCTCATTTGTTTGTTCATAATTGGAGTTTGGCAGTTGAGGTTCACTACTATATTCTTTGGGGATTGGCAGTTTGGTTCTTATCCAAACAAGCTAAATCAAATGGTCAGTTGAAGGGGATGGTCTTTCTCTTATCTGCTGCTGCCTTCTTGATCAGTTTCTTCTCCATGTTTATTGGTAGTTTTCTAGTGACCTCTTATTCCTCTGTTTATTTCTCCAGTTTAACTCATGTCTATCCATTCTTTTTGGGAAGTATGTTAGCAACTATTGTAGGCGTTCGTCAGACGACTTCCCTCGTCAAGCAGTTGGATAAAATCTGGGATTTACGAAAGACTTTGGTAGTTTTTGGAGGAGGCTTTGGTTTCCTAGTTCTTTTGACTTTCTTTGTCAAATTCACTTATCTTTTTGCCTATCTTATCGGCTTCTTACTTGCCAGTCTTGCAGCTCTTGCCATGATTCTGGCGGCGCGTGTCTTACATGAAAAGACACATCATATACAGGAGCCGAAGATTATCAGCTTTTTAGCGGATACTAGCTATGCGGTTTATCTTTTCCATTGGCCTTTCTATATCATTTTCTCACAGTTGACATCAAATCTTCTTGCTGTATTACTGACTCTGATTTGTTCTTATGGCTTTGCCAGTCTGTCATTTTATGTATTGGAACCTTGGATTGCAGGCAAGAACACACCTATTGTCCAAACCCTTCGTCCCCTGCCTTATATTCACGCAATTCTTGCAGCAGGTACAGGAATCTTGACCATCATTGTCTGCACGGTGACCTTGTTGGCACCACAAGTGGGAGCGTTTGAGACAGACTTGACTGTCAATGGCTTGAAGCAAGCTGCAACAAATATTGGCCAGACCAAGGTGATGGCAGAACGGGCAGATGCAAACAGTTTGGGAATTGCTGATGGCACTATGTTAATTGGTGACTCAGTGGCTTTAAGGGCAAATACAGCACTACAGACAGCTCTTCCTGGAGCACAGATTAACGCGCAGGTCAGCGTAACAACCAAGACCGCAAATGAAATCATGCTAAATAATAGCCAGAATAAATTTTTACCTAAGACGGTGGTCATTGCGACTGGGGTAAATAATCCTGAGAATTACAAGGATGACTGGGACAGTATCGTGAAAAATCTTCCTAAGGGACACCATATGATTTTGGTGACTCCTTATGAGGGAGATAAGACAAAAGAGACCTATGCCATCGTTGAGAAGGCTGCTGCCTATATGAGAGAATTGGCAGAGAAGACACCTTACATTACGATAGCAGATTGGAATCAAGTTGCGAAAGAGCATCCAGAAATTTGGGCTGGAACAGACCAGGTTCATTTCGGGAGTGAGAGTAGCACTATCGAAGCAGGAGCAAAATTGTATGCAGATACGATTGCCACAGCTTTGCAGACAGCTCAAGACAAGCCGGTTAAATCAAAATAACTTGTATTAAAAAAGAGAAGAGTTGGAGAAATCCAGCTCTTTTAAAATATCTCCAAAAAATAGGTCTATACCATTTACAAATAAAAAAGAAAGGTTTATAATGTAATTGACATAATAAATTGTAGAATCAATCTTTTAAGGAGGTTAACATTATGCCTAACTATATTAAAGCGGATCAGTTTTTCTACCCACACGGAGTTCGTCGAGGTGGTTACTTGGAACTTGTGGACGGCAAGTTTGGGAAACATGTAGAGCAGATTTCTGAAGGGGCTGAGGTGATTGACTATACAGGTTATAGCATTGCCCCAGGTCTTGTGGATACTCATATTCATGGATATGCAGGTGTAGATGTGATGGACAACAACATTGAAGGTACATTGCATACTATGAGTGAAGGACTTCTTAGTACCGGTGTTACCAGTTTCTTACCCACAACTTTAACAGCCACTTATGAGCAATTGCTTGCAGTCACTGAAAATCTTGGAAACCATTATAAAGAAGCAACAGGTGCTAAGATTCGTGGGATTTATTATGAAGGTCCATATTTCACAGAAACTTTTAAGGGGGCACAAAATCCAACTTATATGAGAGACCCGGGTGTTGAGGAGTTTCATTCTTGGCAAAAAGCGGCAAATGGCTTGCTTAATAAAATTGCCCTTGCACCAGAACGTGATGGGGTGGAAGACTTTGTTCGTACAGTTACGGGCGAAGGTGTGACGGTTGCTCTTGGACATTCAAACGCGACTTTTGCTGAAGCCAAAAAAGCAGTCGATGCTGGAGCGAGTGTTTGGGTGCATGCCTACAATGGAATGCGTGGGTTGACTCACCGTGAATTGGGTATGGTTGGAGCCATGTACCAATTGCCACATACCTATGCAGAGTTGATCTGTGATGGTCACCACGTAGATCCAAAGGCTTGCGAAATTCTTATCAAACAAAAAGGAACAGAAAACATCGCTCTTATCACAGACTGTATGACAGCTGGGGGATTGGAAGACGGAGATTATATGTTGGGAGAATTCCCAGTTGTCGTTGCAAATGGAACTGCACGCCTCAAATCTACAGGTAACTTGGCAGGTTCTATCCTCAAACTCAAAGATGGTTTGAAGAATGTGGTCGAATGGGGAATTGCGAATCCGCATGAAGCAGTCATGATGGCCAGCTTCAACCCAGCTAAATCCGTTCACATCGATGACGTCTGTGGCCAAATCCGTGAAGGCTACGACGCTGACTTCATCGTATTAGATAAAGATTTGGAATTGGTAGCAACCTACCTAGATGGCGTAAAACGTTATCAAGCATAAGAGAGAAAGCAGAAGTTAGAGACTAACTTCTGCTTTTTTATGCAGGGTACTTTACTGGTAAATAAAAAGTTAAAAAAATCACAAAAAAAGCTTGAAGAAACAAAGAAAAAGGCTTACAATTGAACTATAAATATTACAAATAAAAAAACGGAGGAGTGCTTTATGAAAGCCTATACTTATGTTAAACCAGGACTTGCTTCTTTTGTTGATGTAGACAAACCAGTTATTCGCAAGCCAACAGACGCTATTGTGCGTATTGTAAAAACCACTATTTGTGGAACAGACCTCCATATTATCAAAGGGGATGTTCCTACTTGCCAAAGTGGTACCATTCTTGGCCACGAAGGGATTGGGATTGTTGAAGAAGTTGGGGAAGGAGTTTCCAACTTCAAAAAAGGTGACAAGGTCTTGATTTCTTGCGTCTGTGCCTGTGGTAAATGCTACTACTGTAAAAAAGGAATTTATGCTCACTGTGAAGACGAAGGGGGCTGGATTTTCGGTCACTTGATTGATGGTATGCAGGCTGAATATCTACGTGTCCCTCATGCAGATAATACTCTTTACCATACTCCAGAAGACTTGTCAGATGAAGCTTTGGTTATGCTGTCAGACATTCTGCCTACTGGATATGAAATTGGTGTCTTAAAAGGGAAAGTAGAACCTGGTTGCAGCGTAGCCATTATTGGTTCAGGTCCAGTTGGATTGGCTGCTCTTTTAACAGCCCAATTCTATTCACCAGCTAAATTGATTATGGTAGACCTAGACGATAACCGCTTGGAAACTGCCCTATCATTCGGTGCGACTCATAAGGTTAATTCTTCAGACCCTGAAAAAGCCATTAAAGAAATTTATGATTTGACAGATGGTCGTGGTGTGGATGTCGCTATCGAAGCTGTTGGTATTCCTGCAACATTTGATTTCTGTCAAAAGATTATCGGTGTAGACGGAACGGTTGCCAACTGTGGTGTGCATGGTAAACCAGTTGAATTCGATTTAGATAAACTTTGGATTCGCAACATCAATGTAACAACTGGTTTGGTATCTACAAATACGACTCCACAATTGTTGAAAGCGCTTGAAAGTCATAAGATTGAACCAGAAAAATTGGTAACTCACTATTTCAAACTCAGTGAAATTGAAAAAGCCTACGAAGTCTTCAGTAAGGCAGCAGACCACCATGCCATTAAGGTCATTATCGAAAACGATATCTCAGAAGCCTAAGTAGTAAAAATATTTTTGTACATAAGTAAATAGAAATTCAGTCATCCATCAGATGGCTGGATTTTTTATCAAAAAATTAAGAAATGAGCATATTTCTTTCCTTGTCTGGCGGAATTGGTTATAATATACGGTACAAAGGAATGAATGAATATGTATCGTGTTATAGAAATGTACGGAGATTTTGAACCGTGGTGGTTCTTAGAAGGTTGGGAAGAAGATATTGTAGCAAGTAGAAAATTTGACCAGTATTATGATGCTCTCAAATACTACAAAACTTGCTGGTTTAGATTGGAACAAGAATCGCCTCTTTATAAAAGTAGAAGCGACTTGATGACCATTTTTTGGGACCCGGAAGACCAACGCTGGTGTGATGAATGTGATGAGTATTTACAACAATACCATTCTTTGGCTCTTTTGCAGGATGAGCAGGTTATCCCAGACGAAAAACTACGCTCAGGCTATGAAAAACAAACCAGTCAGGAAAGGAATCGTTCTTGCCGTATGAAATTAAAATAGAGAAAAGTAACTTTTTTGGAGTTGCTTTTTTTATTTTTCTAACTCTTTGCGAATAGTATAGGTGAGGAGGTAAGTATGGTTCAAGAAATTGCACAAGAAATCATTCGTTCAGCTCGGAAAAAAGGGACGCAGGATATCTATTTTGTCCCTAAGTTAGACGCCTATGAGCTTCATATGAGGGTAGGAGACGAGCGCTGTAAAATTGGTAGCTATGATTTTGAAAAGTTTGCAGCCGTTATCAGTCACTTTAAGTTTGTGGCGGGTATGAATGTGGGAGAAAAAAGACGTAGTCAACTGGGTTCCTGTGATTATGCCTATGACCAGAAGATAGCGTCTCTACGTTTATCTACTGTAGGCGATTATCGGGGGCATGAGAGTTTGGTTATCCGTTTGTTGCACGATGAGGAGCAGGACCTGCATTTTTGGTTTCAGGATATTGAAGAATTAGGCAAGCAGTACAGGCAACGGGGGCTCTATCTTTTTGCTGGTCCGGTTGGGAGTGGTAAGACGACCTTGATGCATGAATTGTCCAAGTCACTCTTTAAAGGACAGCAAGTTATGTCCATCGAAGATCCTGTCGAAATCAAGCAGGACGACATGCTTCAGTTGCAGTTGAACGAAGCAATCGGCCTAACCTATGAAAATCTAATCAAACTTTCCTTGCGTCATCGACCAGATCTCTTGATTATCGGAGAAATTCGTGACAGCGAGACGGCGCGTGCAGTGGTCAGAGCTAGTTTGACAGGTGCGACAGTCTTTTCAACCATTCATGCTAAGAGTATCCGAGGTGTTTATGAGCGTCTGCTGGAGTTGGGTGTGAGTGAAGAAGAATTGGCAGTTGTTTTGCAAGGAGTCTGCTACCAGAGATTAATCGGGGGAGGAGGAATCGTTGACTTTGCAAACAGAGATTATCAAGAACACCAAGCAGCCAAGTGGAATGAGCAAATTGACCAGCTTCTTAAAGATGGACATATCACAAGTCTTCAGGCTGAGACGGAAAAAATTAGCTACAGCTAAGCAAAAAAATATCATCACCCTATTTAACAATCTCTTTTCTAGCGGTTTTCATCTGGTGGAGACCATCTCCTTTTTAGATAGGAGTGCTTTGTTGGACAAGCAGTGTGTAACCCAGATGCGTGTGGGCTTGTCTCAGGGGAAATCATTCTCAGAAATGATGGAAAGTTTGGGATGTTCAAGTGCTATTGTCACTCAGTTATCCCTAGCTGAAGTTCATGGCAATCTCCACCTGAGTTTGGGAAAGATAGAAGAATATCTGGACAATCTGGCCAAGGTCAAGAAAAAATTAATTGAAGTAGCGACCTATCCTTTGATTTTGCTGTTTTTTCTTCTCTTAATTATGCTGGGGCTACGGAATTACCTGCTCCCACAACTGGATAGTAGCAATATTGCCACCCGAATTATCGGTAATCTGCCACAAATTTTTCTAGGCATGGTAGGGCTTGTTTCCGTGCTTGCCCTTTTAGCACTAACTTTTTATAAAAGAAGTTCTAAGATGAGTGTTTTTTCTATCTTAGCACGCCTTCCCTTTATTGGAATCTTTGTGCAGACCTACTTGACAGCCTATTATGCACGTGAATGGGGGAATATGATTTCACAGGGAATGGAGCTGACGCAGATTTTTCAAATGATGCAGGAACAAGGTTCCCAGCTCTTTAAAGAAATCGGTCAAGATCTGGCTCAAACCCTGAAAAATGGCCGTGAATTTTCTCAGACGATAGGAACCTATCCTTTCTTTAGGAAGGAATTGAGTCTCATCATAGAGTATGGGGAAGTTAAGTCCAAGCTGGGTAGTGAGTTGGAAATCTATGCTGAAAAAACTTGGGAAGCCTTTTTTACCCGAGTCAACCGCACCATGAATTTGGTGCAGCCACTGGTTTTTATCTTTGTGGCACTGATTATCGTTTTACTTTATGCGGCAATGCTCATGCCCATGTATCAAAATATGGAGGTAAATTTTTAAAATGAAAAAAATGATGACATTCTTGAAAAAATCTAAGGTTAAAGCTTTTACATTGGTGGAAATGTAGGTTACTAAAATTATTTATATTTTCCAATTGATAACAATGTCCTCAGCTGTCACCTTAACCTTGTTTATAAGCCTTCTAACAAGCACCTTTTGATTTTCGTAGTCCATTGAAAAGACTTTCTCAGCGTTTAGCAGTTTCCTCATATCAGCCTTTCTTTTGTTCTTCCTGAGTGCTGGATCGTTTTCTAGTTCAGTTTCAAGAGTCCCCCTCATGCTTATAAATTCGGCTGACTTGCTCTGTAATTCTTCAAGGGTAATGCGGTCATCTATGTATAGATCGTTAAGTCTGCTCAGTTTCTTTGATAGCTCCTCTATTTGTTTCTTATAGCTCTCACGGTCTATGGTCTCAGCATTGTCTCCTGAAAATATTTTGTCCAGGTAATCAGCGTCATCTTGTAGTTTGCTTATTTCTTTTAGCACAGAGGCCTCTAGCTTGTCTTTGTAGTAAAATCCTGAGTCACACTTTTTATTGTCGTTGTAGGTAGTAACGCCTCTCAGCGTTCGTGGGTGCCTTTGGTGGCATTCATATTTTTTTAACCTGCTCCCATCTTTCCTCTTTACGCCTAACATAATTTTTAAAGGAGCGCCACAATATCCACATTGGGCGATACCGGATAAAATGTACTTAGCTTGGAATGGTCTAGGATTGACATTCTCTGCTGCTGTTCTTTGTCTTATTTTTAGCTCAGATTGAGTCTTATCGTATTCCTCTTTTGAAATAATCGGCTCATGATTACCTGGATAAATTTCTCCCTTATACTGATTGAAACCACAATAGACAGGGTTATCGAGTATGGTTCTGACCGCCCGATAGCTCCAAGGCACATGCTTTGGGTATTTCTCATTTAGATCATCTCTCAACTTAGTAATAGATCTCCCTCTCAGGTAACTCTCAAAGATAAACTTAATGGTCAGAGCCTGAGCTGGATTGATAGTGATAGTTCCTGTCTCTCTGTGGTAGTCGTATCCATAGGATGTTTTAGCCCACATCATGGATTTTCCAGCCTTGGCACGTCCTAGCTTGCCAAGTTGCATGCGTTCCTTGATTTGCTCCCTTTCTAGCTGAGCAAAGACGCTCAAGAGTCCAATCATAGCCTTACCAAAAGGAGTAGAGGTGTCAAAGTTCTCCTGCAAGCTCAGAAATTCAATTCCATTCTTGATGAATACATCCTCAATCAAGTGAAGCGTGTCTTTTTGACTACGGCTAAGACGGTCCAGCTTATAGACTAGAACTGTGTCAAATTTCTTTTTTTGAGCATCTTTTATCAGTTGTTCGATTGCTGGACGGTTTGTATTGGATCCTGAGAAACCTCCATCAGTATATACTTTGTATACATTCCAGTCTTTAATGTCGCAGTAGCTAGAGAGCTTGTCTTTTTGCTCATCTATAGAGTATCCCTCCTCAACCTGGTTTGTCGTCGATACCCTGACATATATAGCTACTTTATTTGTTGTTATCATAGTAGTACCTCTTTCAAAATTTCCTAAAAAATGATAAAATGGGTACAAGAAAACATCTCAAAAGGTAATATCTTTTGAAAAGTTTTTCTTGTAATTGCTAGCCTCACGCTCTCGGTCTGCAAACTTCTGAGCGTGGGGCTTTTTTGAGTTGTTTCCAAAATGGAAACAGTTGCTAGATAAAAAGAAAAGTAGCCGTATTAAATACGGCTACCATCACGTTATGGATCTAAAATCCAAATGTAAACTTTATGGAGCTAAACTCCTAATAGCTGTATTGTAATATAATTATTAAAAAATGTCAAGATATTAGAAAAGGTATAATTCTTTTAACTTTTCGTTAATTTTGTCCAGTGTGTTATCAGATACTTTCATTTTTCCGATTGGATCTAATCTATTTTTCTTTAAAATTCTATCTTTGCTGATTGTTTGAAGGTTATTACACTTGGCATAAGAACGCTTAATGTATTTTTTATAGTATTGAGTTAATTCAATAATGTCAGTTATTTCTGATTGTGTCTGTCTAAGGTTGTCATCGTCTACTATCTTAGGTTGAATTATTTCGTTTGAAAATTGTTCTATGTAGGCTTGGTAGACATCTAATAAAGCAGTTTCAGTAATTGCATTATTGGAATCTAAATACTTTAGGTAAGCAAATAATTCTTTGTGTAATTTTTCAATATATTCATCAAGCAAAATAGAAGGATATTCCGCAATGACTTCGTCTATGAGCACAGTATCTATTTGATTTTTAGATGTTAGAGGAATTACTGTGAGTGTTTTTTTATAGGGACTATCTATTTTGTCTAAGACAATAGCCCAATGATTATTTGATAATTCTCCGCCTATATTTACACCAAACTCTACGAACACTAGAGAGCCACGGCTGAATTTCCAATATTTTCTTTTTTGAGTCTTGGCTTCAAATAAGAATTGTTCAGATTGTCTTTTAACTGCTGGTGCAAGAAATCGGTATTTAGAAGATGTATGTTTTGCTTTACCAAGTTTATAGAGTTTTTCAACTTCTATGTAGTTTTGTTTGGTTTGTTCAAAATATGGATTTTCTTTACTCATTTTATTTATCTCTATATACGCTGACAACCTCCCCAATAGTTCGGATGTCGTTGCTTTCGTCTAGGTGTATATCCTCATAATCTGGATTCAAGCTTTCCAGATATCCCTGACGCAGTTTCTTAACATAGTTAGCGCCGTCTACTTGGAAGATGCCGATAGTGTTATAATCAACCTGTTGGGTATTCTTTATAAAAAGATAGTCACCATTCTTTATCTTTGGCTCCATAGAGTTGCCGACGACATAAGCGATAGCGTCGTAGTCGTCTGGGATTTCATCCTCATAGAACGAAACCTCCATATCTAAATCGTCGTCCTGTATCGAACCACTACCAGCAGAGACAACCCCAGTAACACGTCGGTAAGTAGTCTGTCTGTAGTCGTCCAGTCTGATGATGTTCTCCGATACTTCGTTTATCTTCGTTTCTTCTTTGTTTTGCTCTTTTAGTTGCCTCTCGGCAAAAGTCAGGACTTTGCCTTGTCTAGGCGGTTCTAGTTGGTCGTAGATGGTTTGGATAGAGGAAGTATTAGAAGAAGAGTCATCGACCATAGAATTATTAGTTACAAATCTAGGGTCTAATACAGATTTAGGTACTCCAAAAAAATCTGCAATTTTTTGAACATTGCCAGGGATTGGCAAAGAAGTTCCTTTTACATACCCTGTCAATGTGCTAGGTGGTATTCCTGTCGCTCGAGATAGCTCAGCTTGTTTACAATTTCTATCAGATAAAATTGAGTTAAGATTTGCGGAAAAGACTTTCATATCCTCTTTATCTTGAGGAGTTAATTTTCCTCGTCCTCTTGCCATGTTTTTTCCTCCTATCTTCTTTACTATATAATACCGTTTATTTTCGATTTTGTAAATAAAAAATTCGAAAAAATTACGAAAAAATTCGAAAAAGTTATTGACATACGATTTAAATCGTAGTATAATATAATCAAGCTTAAGGAAATAACAAAAAACAAATCGGAGGGAAACACCATGAACACATTAAACGAGAAAGCAATCAACATCTTCAAAGCAGTAGCTAAGGAAACTTTAATCCAAGGCACTTACGAGGAAATTTTCCTCTATAGCAAACTTGAAGCTTTCTGTACTAACTGCCGTCAGTTCGCTTTCGGATGGACAGAGTTAGCAGAAGAGATCGAGTGCCAAGAGCGTTACCTTCTCGATTCTGGTTTTACTCAAGATGAAATCGATGATATTCGTTTCGATGCAGCATTTGTAGGAATGCAGGACAAAATGAATGTAGCCTGATTGGTATCACCAAGGTTCGAATCCTTGGCAGGTTGTTGCTCATAGAGCAAAAGAAAAAGAAAGGAGAAGAAAGATGGACGAATTAGAAAGAACAGCCCTCAATGAGATATTGAGGACCGTGACATATATTGCTGAGAAAGTGGACGAACTAGATTCTAAGATTTCTTTGAACGATTCACAAGTTCCTGAGCAATAAAAAAAGTCTTAACCTACTTTACACTAGGTCAAGACTTGCACACTTTGATAAGGTTTCACAGTCGGTGTAAAGCAACTGGTTGAAACTTCGCTGGTCATGCGTCCAGCACTGCAATCAACGTGGTTTGGCTAGTCTTTGAGTGTCGCTCGGTAGTTATCTGTCAGTCCCGCTATAAGCAGAGCTGCAGTCCCTCTTATAGTCAGCGACAGGCTCCGTGCAGTCACACTCGCAGTAAAAACGCGTTGGTTACCTAGCCAAACTGAATCACTGAACCACAGTCCCCTTCAAAAATTTTGCCAATTTGCATCAGCTCCTTTCTTGTTAAGGATAATATAAATATATACTGTTTTTGAAGGGGTTACATCGGTCTTAAGACCGATTTTTGGAGACGGTCATGGAAGATAAAATCATCGAACTTGCTGATTACTTCATCAGCGAAAACACAACGTACAGAGAAGCTAAAATAGCGTGTGAGAAGCTATTGAAACAAGTCAGCCATGAGATAGAACTCAGGGCGCTAGAGAGTGAGACGAAGGTATGACAAAAACGATTGCGATAAATACATCAGAGCACGATGTGCTGCTGACGGCAAGAAAAACCCACCCTGCTGTATTCGTCGATGGAATGTTTTTGGACGGAGTAGAGCGAGTGGAATTTACGAATCGTTTTCTAGAGAGTTGTGAAGTTGTTTTAACGTTTAACGATAGAGTTGAAACCAATCCCTTCCCTCTAAATGATATTACTTTATTAGAAAAGTTATTTGGAAAGGCTTCGAACGGACAATCCTTACGGGATATTGTCTTGCAAACTCTTGAAGATGGAAATTAGTATCTAGTCCATCAAAGAACGACACATGTATACTGAAGCTTTCTTTACCATCTTTCTTGGCTCTTTCGTACTCTTTGCCAAGGACAATCAGAGAAGCTTCTAATTGATAATCAGTCATAACATTACCTCCTTTCTGCTTTTATTATAGCAGAATTGCGAGGAACAAATAGAAAAATAAGGAGGTAGGAATGTGCCGAAAATGACATTGAGAGCAATAAGAACAAATTATAATTTATCTGCAAAAGAAGTTGCCGACAAACTTAATATTCATCAACAAACACTGTTGAAGTACGAGCATGATAGTTCGAAAATTCCAATGGATCTTTTAGACAAACTTGCTCGACTATACAATGTCGAAAAGGATTTTATTTTTTTAGGCAAAAAATACGAATTAAATCATAGTTTAGGAGAGGTATGAATGAACAATATTTTACAGAGATAGACATGGATAATCACGAAAGATACTTTAAAATCCCGTATCGGCTGCTAGAAGATGATTATTTTTCAGATTTAGATCCGCTGGCTGTTATGGTTTATGGTATTTTGACCGATCGCGTTTCATTATCTCGAAAAAATAAGCAACATTTTACTGATAAAGATGGATATCTGTACGTTGTAGCTACTAACGAAGAAATTGGTAAGTGGATAAAAAAAAGCGAGCCAGTTGTAATCAAATTAAAAAAGCAACTGATAGAACATGGTCTTTTGAAAGAAAAAAGACAGGGCGTTAGATTGGCGAATTTGCTATATCCTCAGAAAATCAGAACTAAAGAAATTTTAGTTCAAGAACTTAAAAATATTAAGGGGGGAACTAAAGAAATTTTAGTTCAAGAACTTAAAAATATTAAGTCTAACCAACCTGATAATAACCACCCTTATATAACCAACCTGATTGAACCAGAGGGGGTGGGTGCTAATAATCTATATAGTATAGAGGACGCCCCCGCAGAAAACGACTTAGGAATTGTTCATGATTGGATTTTTTCAGAATTCGGACGATACCCGACACCATTTGAAATTGAGGACTTGAAATACTTCTTACAAGACCATAGTAAAGAGGTTATCAAGTTAGCCATCAAGGAATGTGTGGGCAATGGTAAGCCTTACTTTAAATATCTTGAAAGTATATTGAGAGACTGGAAACAGAAAGGTTTAACGACTGTTGAACTGGTAGAGAACAGGCAGAAGCCTACTCGGTCAAACAATAAGTCGAACGGTCGCTTGAGATTATCCGATGATGGATTTGATCCACGGCTTGGATTTTAGGGGGTGCGCATGCAAGTAGTATCAAGCAAAGAGTTGCAAGAAAGAGCCTTGCAGGTTGAGACTTTGAAACAGCAATGTCCAAAACACGAAGGTGTATACATGTGGCGGTCTATCAACCCTTGCACTCGCAACACGCTGACCTATTGTCCTGAATGTGTTCAAGAGACTATCAACCAGAACGCAAGCGAACAGTTAGCTATTGCTGAAGCTCAAATCAGAGATACGAGATCATATTCTCTCTTTATGAAAGAGAGCATCATCCCAAACGATTTGAAAAATGCGACTGTTGGAAATTTTGAAATCCATACAAATCAGGACGCTAAAGCAGTCAATTTCGCTAAGCGAGTCACGGCTGACTATGTGAAAGAGCGCTACGAAGGGAATACGATTATCTCTGGACCGCCTGGAGTTGGCAAGAGCCATCTGGCCGTCGGGATAGCTAAAACCTTAAACGAGAGCTTTCAAATGCTCCAAGTTCGGAAATCGGTAGTCTATATGCCATCCATGGAGCTGTTTTCTCGAATGCAAGAGGCTTTTCAATACAAGGACTCTAAGTGGGAACAACGCTCAGTCGTGAAATTCCTGCAAAACGTTGACTTCTTGATTTTGGACGACCTAGGCAAAGAGTCGAGTGTTGGGAACGAAATCAGACAAGGCAATAACTGGATGCAGAAAGTCCTGTATCAAATACTTGAAAACAGGACGAATACAATTATCACAACTAATTTTGAAGGTAAGCACCTCAAAGAACTTTACGAGCAGAGTCTCGTTGACAGAATAACGAAAGGAAATATGAAGACGAATGCTTTTAAGTTCAGCAAAGACACAGCTTCGAGACGCTCCTTGTCAGCAACTGACTACTGAGGAACGCAAGCAGGCTATTGAACAGTTTGAAAGCCAATTTTACGGACTATCAACCCTGCTTAAAGAGAGGTTGCTGATTACGACAGACGAACGGTTCACTAATAAGATGAATGAGCTGACGTATTATGCGACGAATGGAAGTGTCTATACGACATAAAATAAAAAAGCACCTGACGGCAATCAGGCGCTCAACAAAATTATTCAAGGAAATTATAACATGAAGAGAAAAAAAGAGCAATGGAAACCAAGAATTGTAAACATAATGGCAGATGGTTCGGTCATTGAAGACTTGACAGGCTATGTCATCCCTGCTGGTCATTCGTACTATGACATCATTCTAGGTATGAACAAGCGATCTAACAAGGAGGATGTAGCTTAATGAAATCACTTACTAAGTTAAAACTCAGACTCGAGGGAATCATCAAGGAAGTGAGCCTTGATTGGAGAGTAGTAGCGGTAGAGCTTAATGAGGACCTTCTCGAAGAGCGCAAACGTCGCTTTATGTGTGAGCAAGAAATCTATGATCTGAAACAACAATTGGCAATCTACAAAGAAAAAGAACAGATGGGAGAACAATATGTTTAAAGCACTAAAAACAATCAAAAAAATCAAACAGCTTCAGAAAGAAATGCACGATGTCAGTTTAGCCTTTCTGGCTCTACAAGATGTCGGATTGATGCCAGAGGATGAAAGAAGCAAGGCGAAGGCTCAAACAATGCACGATGTAAGCCACATGCTCAAGGACGTCCTGGGCGGCAAGTCGGTAGATGAAGCCATGAAACGTCTAAATAGCGAAGTGAAAATTGAAGAGGTGGAGCAGGAAGATGACAAAGATTGAAATTGAAAACCGTGTCTGGCTTTTGGCCAATCATGAAGAAAAAAACGAATTGCTGGATCTTGGGAAGGTGTATGCTCATGTTTAATTATGACAGAGATATAATGCAACCGCCTGAAGAACGAGAAGAACTTGACCCAGCTGATTGGATTTTCAGCGCTGGTCAATGGATCTATGTAGGAGATTTCTAGCCTAAAGGAGAAAAAAATGACGCAGATGACCAATAAAGGAAAGTCGTTCATAAGAGCAGAGATCTCTGAAAAACAAAAAGAATATATCAGACTTCTTGCTGAATTGAGAGGCGTGACAACACAAGAACTTCTAGGTCAAGTTGTAGAACGCTTCATTGACCGGAATTTGCAACTTATTCAAGATTACAAAAATGAATTAGATGACTTAAATAGTAAGTCTAGACGCAGAATTGACATGAACACATAGGAGAAAACAAGATGACTAATAATCAATTAGCAACACGGATAAAACGTGACATCACTACTGATCCAAGTTTATTGACTGGGGCAGACATCAAAAAGTATTTTGACCCACAAAACCTACTGACTGAAAAACAAGTAGGTCAGGCTCTAGCCTTGTGTAAAGGTCGCAATCTTAACCCATTTGCTAACGAGGTCTACATTGTAGCCTATCAAAACAATAGCGGCACAGAGTTCAGCTTGATTGTCTCAAAAGAGGCATTTATGAAACGTGCTGAACGTTGTGAGGGATATGATGGTTTTGAGGCTGGAATTACTGTCATGAGAAATGGAGAAATGATAGAGATTGAGGGCTCTCTTAAATTACCTGAGGACATTCTAATAGGTGGTTGGGCCGTTGTCTATCGTAAAGACCGTTCACACAGATATAAGGTCACAGTTGACTTTAATGAGTATGTCAAAACAGACAGAAATGGCAATCCACGGAGCACTTGGAAATCAATGCCAGCCACTATGATCAGAAAAACAGCTCTAGTGCAGACTCTTAGAGAGGCTTTCCCTGACGAACTTGGGAACATGTATACAGACATCGATGGTGGAGATACATTTGACGCAATCAAAGACGTCACACCTCAAGAGAGCCGTGAGGATGTCGTAGCACGCAAGATGGCTCAGATTGATCAATTCAACAAAGAGCAAGAGGCAAATCATGCAGATCCTGAACCTACTCAAAATGAGGATCCAATCCAGGGCGAGTTGCTAGACGGTGAACTTGAATATTAGGAGGACAACATGCAAGAATTACAGGTAAAAGTAACACAAGCACAGGTTGAAATCATTGACCGTGAGAAATTTGAGCAGAATATCAATGAGGTTGTAGCAAAGTATCAAAATTACACGGTTACGGCTGCAACTATCAAGGATGACAAGCAGACACTTGCCGATCTACGAAAATTAGACAAGCAGGTTTCTGATGAACGGATCAGGAATAAGAAAGTCTTATCTGAACCAGCTGATGAATTTGACAAGTATGTCAAGAATGCCATCCAGCCTCTAAAAGACATCATTACCAAAATTACTGGTGATGTCAAAGAGTTTGAAGAACATCAAAAGGCTGTCCGAATTGACACAGTCAAAGGCTACCTAGCCAACAAATCAGCTGAGTACATGCTGGATCCTCGTCTCTTTGATGAAAAGGCCCTTGAGTATGTCAAAGCTAGCGATTTTATGGCAGATGGCGTGACGCTTAAAAAAGCCACTATGAAGTCACTTGATGACATGGTCACATTTGAATTTCAGAAACAACAAGAATTTGAAAAAGCCAAGTCAGCTATTTCAGGGTTATGTGCTGAGTATGGCATGACTGACTCACCTTACATTAGACAGCTGAAAGACTTGACTCTTGCTGAAGTCTTTGGACAAATCAAAGCTGATTATGAGTTTGAAAAGCAAAAGGAAGAAATCAGACAGGCTCAAGAACGAGCAGAGCGAGAAAGTCAGGAACTTTTAGCAGCCCAACAAACCAAACAGCAAGAACAGGCTCCAAAATCAACGGAAACCCCAAATTTTGACCCAGAAACGGGCAAAATCTTGGACGGTGGACAAATCCTCCAAAATGAGCCTAACGCTCTTAGAGGGGCTGAAAATGACCTAAAACGATATGCCCAAAAAATGACTTTAGAGGTGTATTTTGTAGACACAGCCGAAAAAGACTGTTTCAAGGCTGGTCTAAGTAAACTCGGATTTGATTTTAAAAAGAACTATCAAGTCAGCGGTTATCAACGTATCGATCCATTAACTCAGGCTGAGCTAAATGAACAATGTGGGTGGTAAGTATGACAGAAATTGAAAAAATTTCAGAAGAATTGGCTGAATATGGGGTGCCTGATGAGTTAATAGGAAAAATAGAGGACCTATTAGCGACTCTGTATGGCGAAAAAAGGAAATTGGAGATAGAAAAATCTTGGGATATTTCTCCAGAGTCAATGGGGAGGGTAACCATGGACATCAGAAAAATATCTGACAGCGTAGCCATCTACTCGGACGGCAAGAAATTGCAGGTTATCCACAACCTAGGGGATGAGTTTATCCTTGATTTCAATGTGGGAGAGGATAGCGTCTGGAACCTCAATGGCCAAGTCGTAGAAATTATTGACATGATTGAGCCTGTCTTTAAAGTTTTCAGCTTTTGCTCAAAATCTGGAGAGGGTATGCAACGCTTAAAACATGCTATCGTCCACTTTGAAATATTTGAGCAGTATATCAGAGATAATCAGGAAGACCTGATGATCTGGTGGCACAATCCAGGAGGGGAATATGATTAAAACCGTATTTTTTTCATGTGATTATCCACATCATGAGGCGATTGACGACCAAATAAATAGCTGGCTTGCCGAAAATCCAGGCATTAAGTTGATTGACATCAAATTTCAATCAAATGTGTCTGCTGTCGCTGACAGTGGAGTCAGTGCTGAATATTGGCATACATCCGCATTGATTATTTACAAAGTTCCCTCAGAGAACAATATAAGCAGTATTAATTCAAATGGTTTAGGTTTCATAATCAGCTGTGAGAAATGTGGTAGCTTATCAATAATCAAGGGAAAAGATGTAGGTCAAAATGTATGTTATGAATGCAAAGGAGAGAAATAATGAATGATTTTATCAAAGAGATTGGGATGGCTATCCTATGGATGTTTTTAGGGTATCTCTTGGGAGAGCGTAGCACTAGAGGGGGACAAATCAGATGATCAATAACGTCACACTGGTTGGGAGGCTTGTAGCGCCTCCTGATCTACGAAAAACGCCTAATAATGTATCTAGTTTACAGGGCACGCTTGCAGTCAATCGCAATTTCAAAAACGAAAATGGAGAGCGTGAGGCTGATTTTATCAATTTTCAAGCTTGGAGAGGTACAGCTGACATCATTGCTCAGTATTGCAGCAAGGGCTCACTTATTGGCCTCACAGGGCGCTTACAAGTTAGGTCTTACGAGAAAGACGGTCAGCGTCGATATGTGACTGAAGTAATCGCTGAGAGTGTAGCTCTGCTAGAGAGTCGCAACAGTCAGCACGGACAAGGCAACAGTTTCCAAAATGGGAATAGCTCACCTTTTACCGATCCAAACCCCTTTGACCTCCCAAATGACGGTTTGCCGTTTTAGGAGGTATATATGTCAAAAATTAAAATTCTTGACGCTTGCTGTGGCAGTCGTATGTTTTGGTTTGATAAAAACGAAAGTCACACAATTTTTATGGACATTAGGCAAGAAACATTTGAGATACATGACAAAAAGGTCAATGTAGACCCTGATATTATCGGTGATTTTCGTGACATGCCTTTTGAAGACAACACATTTAATCTAGTTGTGTTTGATCCACCACATCTAAAATGGACTGGACCTAATTCGATAATGAAAGCTCAGTATGGACAGCTGGACAAAGTTACCTGGTCGGAAGATTTGGCCAAGGGTTTTGAAGAATGTCTGAGAGTTCTAAAAGTTGGCGGCACACTAGTCTTTAAATGGTCTGACCGTCAGATAAATGTAAAGAAATTACTAGAGGTGATACCATTCAAGCCCTTATTTGGTCAGCAAAGAGGCACCACACACTGGCTAACGTTTGTAAAGTTTGAGGAGGACAAGAATGGAGTGGACGGATTGGGTGGATTGGAAACCTGAAACCAAAACGGACATTAAAACCAAAATTGAAAATGACGGGTACACTTTTCCACACTATGACAAGAAAAACAACGGCGTCAAGTACGTCATCTCTACACTGGACATCAAACGAGACTGTCTAAGACTTGGAGTACCGTTTGAAGATGTGTACCCTTTGCAAACGACACTTTTTTAACAGGAGAAAGAACATGGCAAGTAAAATCAATGCGACAGAACGTATTGCTATCATCATTGAGAAACAAAAAATAGAGGTCGTTACGACTCTAAACTATGATATGAGCATTAGCTTTGATAACAAAGACACGGCTCCTACACTAGATGACAATGGTGACCTTTTTGAACCGGTCTACAAGTGCAAAGTTAAGGCAATTCCCAAAAATGATGTATTTTTCACCTCATTAACACGAGTCAAGAGCAACATCAAGACGCTACAAGAGGTTAAAAAATTCTTTGAGTTCGTAAACGAAAACAGAGAAAATCTCTTTGAGATGGCAGGATTTAAGGGGGCTCTTGAATGAAATTGACCCTGAACATTGAGCCTAAACCTCAATCACGGCCAAGGTTTGCAAGACGTGGGAGTTTTACCACAACTTACGAAGACGAGGATATGAAAACATGGCGCAATCATTGCCAGCTGCTCATTGCTAATCAGTACATGGGTCAGCCTATCCTTGAGGGAGCTTTGAGGGCACGGCTTAGATTTTATATCAAACCTCCTCAGTACATTTCTAAAGTCAAGAAGAACCAACAGGCCCTCCTGGATGAAATTATACCAGTAGGCAAAAAGCCTGACATAGATAACTACGAAAAAGCGCTATATGACAGCATGTCAGGGATCGTCTTCCAGGACGACGGTCAGATAGCTCTGCATGATGTAGGCAAGTTCTACAGCTTAAACCCTCGCATAGAGGTAGAGGTGGAGGTCATGGAATGGAACGCATGAGGCGAGATTATGACTGAGTATTTGAAGAAATGAGGAAATTAAGATGACAAAAACTATCGAACTACCAGACTATTATGAACCCGATTGGGGAAATGCAAGATACGGAACATTAGAAGAACTAAAAGAGCTGTTGCTCTATAAGCGTATAGTGGAATGGGATAAAGATTTTTTACTACTTGAAGATGGGACAAAAGTCACTATTGAAATGTCTGAAAGTGATTGCTGTGCCTCAGCAGGTGGGGAGTTTCAAAATGTTTCACTTGACGCTGTAATCACTAATGTTGAAATTGGAGAACAGGAAGAAATCCCTGACCATTGGGGAGCGGGTTATAAAAACAAAGTAACCATCTTCCACAATCAAAATCCTGTAGCTATCGCTAACTGTGAGGCAGAACATAATGGCTATTATTATAGCGTGGGCTCTCTAGTGATTGGTGATATTCATTTCCCAGTAGTCCATGCTTAGGAGGCTGATATGAGAATTAAGACGGAAAGCGGAGGAGTTGGAAGATGATGGAAGAGTTAAAGCAAAAAGTTAATGAAGTATACAACTGGACGGTAGAAGACGGGAAGCCCAAACCTCCCAAGCAAGATTTACCACAAGCGGTGAAAGACCGGGCGGACTATTTTTGGGAAATGGCAGAAGATGGTATGACGTTTATGGGAGCGATGGAATGCATCTTCGCTGATGAAAAGCCTACAGACTATGATTTGGGAGCTACTAAGGATTGGTTGCCAAAATCTAAGGAGTTTGATGATTGGGTTGGCTATTCGCCAAGCATGGCTCAGGTAGTTATTGCAGTTTATTTGATTTATGGAGGAAACTAAGATGAATAAGCAGGAATTGATTAAAAAATTAGAGGAACGAAGAACAATAATTGGGAATTTTCAAGGTTATGCAGTTTGGTGGAAGGATGTAAAAGAAATCTTTGAACAACTAGACGAATCCGAAATAGGTCACGCAGATGAAGCTCCACGCTACGTAAAGAACATACTAGCACGATTGCGAGAATTGCCATTGCATGATAGAGAGGTTTGGTTAAAGGCTATCATGAGCGAATTTGAACAGGATTTTAGCCGTGCAAAATGGCGAGAGGGCTACGAGCAAGGTAAAATTGAGGGTATGGTTGAACGTGAAAAAGTCAAAGTTCCGCGGTTTGTGGCTGAATGGATTGAGGAAGCTAGAAAAGCTTGTAAAGACGTGGTAGAATTATTCGAATTTGATTTCACGAACGATGAAGTTAGAAAATGGTTTATGCAAGAAAGACCATTTGATTTAGTAGCTAGAGCATGGCTTGATGGCTACGAGGTCGAGGAAGAGAAGCGGTATTTGGTGACTTTAAAAAATAGGCAGCCTTTGGTCAAATCGCAATCAGGGAGTACTCTTTATTTTAGTCAAGATATAACAGCTAGGAATTATAAAGGTACTCAAAAAGAACTAGAAGACGCAAACTTCGGCTGGGTGTTTGATTGTGAAGGAATTGAGATTGAGGAGGTGGAGTGATGACACAAACACTTGAAGAAGGAATGAAGAATCAAAGTAAATGCATAAAAATCCCAATGGAAATCAGACCGTTTGATGTGGGTTATCGAATAGTAAATAAACACGGTCAAGCGCTTACCTTAAAAAACGGAGCAAGTATATTCGCTTTACCTTCGCTGGCCGAAAAAGCGATAAAGAAAGAGTTTGGAAAAAATGATCCAGACTTTGACATTGAAAAACATTTTGTTGAAGAGGTCGCTATTGTCAATTTAAGTAAATTTCATAGTTACTTTGAGAGGGTGGAGTGATGTCATGTAGTGAAAATTTAAAAAAAGAAAAAGAATTGACTGCTGCTATTTCAAATTTCAAGATAGAAGTCTTACAAAATGATGATAAATTGAGCAGTCTATCATTAAGCAACATCAAAAGGCAAGCAAGGGATCTATATGAATGCTTAGTATGGTTGCAGTATAATGCGGAGGAATCAGGTAGATGAGTTATGATTTGGAAATATTAGTAAAAATAGAGAGTGGAGATTATATTTGTATCGCTGAACCTAAATATAGTTCTCCGACCTACAATCTTGGAAGAATGTTTAGAGTTGCTATGAACTGGGATTTTGATCAAGACACTACGTACAACATCGCTGATGTTTTAGATAACATTCAACGCGGTATCTCTGAACTAGAACGGTACCCTGAAAAGTATGTGCAGTATGAACCTGAAAATAGATGGGGAACAGTTAGCGTTGCATTGGAGGTTTTAAAGTCACTGAAAGAGTGTATTTTAGAACAAGATATTGATACGAAATATTTATATATGAGGTGGTAATATGAGACGATTCATAGCTATCTGGATTCTTGTCTCTGCCGGATTGAATATCTGGCAGAGTATCTACATTAAAAAGTTAGAAGAAAAGCGCCCGATTGTCGTCTATAAAGCTGATAACGCAGGCGCTTAGATATTCGGTAAAGTCGTCGAGAAAGGACGGCATGGCAAGCTATACACGCTTACCATTCGTGACTACGGGGTGTTTGTTAAAGAAGAGGATTATGGAGAATAAAGATGCCAAATTTTGCAGAAGGAACAATTAAACTAAGAGGACATGCAGAAAATATTAAATCGGCTTTGAAATATATGTTTGAAGCTGCTGGTGATGTCACAATCGAAGAAGATACAGATGGTGAGCTAATCATTTTCACTTCATCAAACTCTTATTTTTACATCAATGGCACAAAACGTGCTTTTATCGACGGTGAAAGTTTTGAAATTCATCTTGATGATGATTTTCTTATCATCGAGCTTAATAATTTTACGCAGGCATGGCGCGCTATCCCAGACAATTACATAGAAATCTCTGAAAAATTTAATGTTGACATTAAAATCTTTACATTTGAACAGGGCTTGGAATTCACTCAAGAAATCGAAATTTCAAAAGGGAAAATTTTAAAAGACATTGTATTGAAGTATGGTGATTATAGATGGGAAGTCGCATTTAGCAATTTAGGGGGATGAACAGAAGGAGGATTTGGCATGATACCGAAATTTAGAGTGTGGCATCATGAATTAGGTAGACTGATGTCAGTCAAATGTATGTTTTTTCAGGATAGCGAGATTGAAGAATTTGAGTTAAACGATACTTTAATGAATGATTACATTACAGCTTATCCTGATGAAATCGACCTCATGCAATCAACAGGACTCAAAGACAAGAACGGCAAGGAGGTATTCATCGGTGACATCGTTAAATGTACAAGAGGATGTCTCCATGAAGTATATTTAGAAAAAGAATACGGTGGCACATTCATAGGTGGAATGCCTGCTGTATACCTAAAAGGATTTGGAGATGGATATGCGTGGACGGAATATGAGGAAATCATCGGCAACATCTACGAAAATCCAGAGCTTTTGGAGGTCAACGAGTGAGATATTTTAAAATCCTATGTATTGTTTTATTCGTATCCTTACTCGTAGCATGTCACCAGATTTCGAGTGGGACAGTGGTAGATAAGTACATTGATGAACCTCACACAACGTTCATACCTGTTATAAATGGTAAAAGTTCGGTACTTGTGCCAACCAGAACCAAAAGAAAATACATTCTGGTCATTTCAGGATATGCAGGCAATAAGCAAGTTGAAGAAAGGTTTGAAGTGACAGCAAATGAATACAAGCACTATGAAATTGGCAATACTTTTATACAGGATGCCGTTTTAGAAAATAAGGAGGAGGCTAAATAATGAGACCTTGTAAATATCCATATTCAGGAAGAAGAAAAAAACAAGAAACGCCGTCGCCAATATTTTCTGCACGACCAATTTTTGACGAAGTTCCAATTGTAGAAGAAGTTAAGGTTGAGTTCGGAGTTGAAGCTAGTATGGGGCGCATATATCCAGAAACGTTAATACATTTAGATATTTCTGGATACGGAAATAGAGTGCATTCAGTACATCGCTTCCCCGGTATTTTACTGAGTGTTGGTGAGTCAATCCAACTAAAGATGCTTTTCTATAAAAGACTTAGAAATTTTACTACAGATCGTTTCTTGACGTTTAGAGAATCTGATTGGAAGTTCTTTATCCGGGACCTGGTCAACGAATTTAAGCATTAAAAAAGCCAAGACACTCTCTGCCTCAGCTAATAGTTCTCGCAAAGACTATTATATCACAAAGGAGACAGAGAGTGAACAAGGCTAAAGAGCTCTTGAAAGAGTTGCAGGATCTGGACATGGACATCCAAAGCCGTATAGACGAAATTAACGAGCTTGAGGCAGGTTTGCTCTCAAGCCCTAAATGGTCCGAGGTTAAAGTCCAAGGTGGACAGACTAGAAAAGTTGATGATGTCTATACTCAGTTGGTAGTGATGAAAGAGGCTATAGAGCAGGATACTAAAGAGGTCATTAACAGAAAACTTGAATTAGGTAGAATGATCAATAGGCTTAAAAATCCAAAGTACAGGGCAGTATTAAGAATGACTTACATCAACAAAGGCACCGCTGATAGCGTTTGTTATGATTTGAATATGAGTCGTACAACCTACTACAGGTTAAAAAATGAGGCGGTCTTAGCTTTGGAAGAAGTTATCTAACCTCATAGTGAGCTTATGGGACTTTTTGGAACAGCACGGTTCTAAAAATCTGTTAGAATGGTAGTATCAAGAATTGAAAAGAGAGGTCTCAGAATTGGTAGATGGTTACCTGTAATGTCAGGGGGCTGTAATGGCCTTGGAGGTTCAAGTCCTCCCCTCTCCTTTGAGTGTTTGTGTCCCAGAATGAGTTAAATCTTCTGGGTGGGGATTCACATATCACTCATTAACTCCTATCACTCATTAACTTAAAAATGGTTGCGGAAGCGACTGGACCTCGCATGATTGCGTAGCTAATTATATTCCGGATAAGTTATAAGCTAGAGGGTTTGATTCCCTCAGAGGTTTTAAAGACTACAAAAAATAAAAAAGAAGTCAAAATTTAATACGCACGCAAGGTAGTAGTCGCCTTGCAAGAAGGTCGCACATCGTGTGGCTTTTTTGATTGTTTGAAAGGTGGTGATGGAAAATTGAGTGGATTGAGAATAAAACAAAAGAGATTTGCAGATGAGTACATCATCTCAGGTAATGCGACGGAAGCCTATAAGAAAGCAGGTTATCGTGTTTCTAGTGATAGAGTGGCAGGCGTTGAAGGACATAAGTTACTAAAGAATCCTAAGATTAAAAGTTATATAGATGAACGGTTGAAACAGCTTGATTCTGAAAAAATCGCAGACCAGCAAGAAGTCCTTAGTTATCTAACCTCGGTAATGCGAGGAGAGACACAAGAACAGACTTTGATAAGCATCGGAGAATTGGGTCAAACGATTACGGATATTAATGTTGGAGCAAAAGACAGAATCAAGGCAGCCGAACTATTAGGAAAACGTCATAGGCTTTGGACAGACAAAGTAGAGGCAGACGTTTCTGGGACGGTGGTGTTTGCAAATGAGTCAGACATACCAGATTAAGCAAAACGATATTGTCGTTGACTTACCTAAGACAGTAGGAGCTGGGTACGGACAGTTCTGGCGCTCAAGAAGTCTTTATCGTGTAGTCAAAGGGTCCCGTGGTTCGAAGAAGTCCAAGACAACCGCTTTAAACTATGTTGTCCGTCTTTTGAAATATTCCTGGGCCAACTTGCTTGTTATTCGTAGATACTCGAATACCAACAAGCAATCAACTTATACGGATTTTAAATGGGCGTGTAATGTGTTGGGTGTGACTCATTTGTTTAAATTTAACGAGTCTTTGCCTGAAATAACCATAAAAGCGACTGGTCAAAAAATCCTATTCCGTGGTTTGGATGATGAACTCAAAATCACATCTATCACGGTCGATGTCGGCAGTCTTTGTTGGGCATGGTTCGAGGAAGCATATCAAATTGAGACTGAAGACAAGTTCAGCACGGTTGTTGAGTCTATCCGTGGTAGCTTAGATGTACCTGATTTCTTTAAACAAATCACAGTCACATTTAACCCGTGGAATGAGAGGCATTGGCTCAAGCGTGTATTCTTCGATGAAGAGACGAGACGGGCTGACACATTCGCTACTACAACCACTTACAAATGCAATGAGTGGCTTGATGAAGTCGATATCAAACGCTATGAGGATTTGTATCATACGAACCCCAGACGTGCTAGAATCGTTTGTGATGGTGAATGGGGAGTTGCTGAAGGTTTAATCTATGAGAACGTGACCGTCAAGGATTTCGATAAGGATGAATTGCTACGAGATTCAGCTAATAAGTTATGTATCGGTCTTGACTTTGGTTTTACTCACGATCCAACCGCTTTGTGTTGTTCGTTGATAAATGACACGACGAAAGAGATTTATGTCTTTGATGAGGCGTATAAAGTCGGATTGATAACCAAAGAAGTTGCGAAGATGATAAAGGACAAAGGTTATCATCGCTCACAAATCATTGCTGATAGCGCTGAATTACGACTGATTGAAGAGCTCAGGTCAGAACATGGCATATCTAGAATAAAAGAGAGTCGGAAAGGTAAGGATAGTATTATGGCAGGTGTATCCAAATTGCAAGGATACGCTATTTATGTGCATCCAGATTGTAAAAACATCATGGATGAATTTTATAGTTACTGCTACCAGCGAGATAAAGAAGGCAACTGGTTGAATAAACCAGAGGATAAAAACAACCACTTGATGGACGCTTTGCGTTACAGCCTTCAATGTATCGAAGGTGGGAAAGCAACCGTCCGCAGACGTTCTGATTATGGTCTATAGAGAGGAAAGACATGTACCAATATTTAACCTATCCACGGGATGGATATGATGAGGGTTCTTTGAAGAAAGACCTGATTTACAAATTGATAACGATACATAGCACTGAAGGCTCGCATTTGAAGAAGCTTAAAAGCTACTATTTGGGTGAGCATGCTATCTTAGAACACACGAGACGCAACGTGAACGCACCTAATTACAAGACGGTAGCCAATCATGCCAAGGATATCGCAGACACGGCTACGGGCTATTTTATGGGCAATCCTATCAAGTATAACAATACTGCTGACGGTGATATCGATGAACTACTTACAGCCTTTGATGGTGCTGAGATTGACCAAGTAGATGCTCAGAATGCTTTGAACATGGCTATCTATGGTCGTGCTTACGAGTACATCTATGCTAAAGAGGGTATGGCTGAGTTGGATTCAACTAGTATTGATCCGGAGAATACTTTCATGGTCTACGATGATAGTATTGAGCGGAAGCCTTTGTTTGCGGTCTATTACTATGAAGTAAAAGACGATACGAAAGACACTACCAAGCACCAGGCTGAGGTCTTTACCGAAAATCTGCACTATCACATGGTGCTGAGAAGTACAGATTCAGGAACAACTCAGAGCGAGGAGGCAACACCTCACAACCTTGGTCAAATCCCAATTATCGAGTATCGCAACAATCACTTTGCAATTGGTGACTATGAGCAACAAATTAGCTTGATAGACGCTTATAATTCCTTGATGGGGAATCGTGTCAATGATAAGGAACAGGCTGTAGAGTCTATACTTGTCTTGTATGGCACGCAGTTAGCAGACACTCCAGAAGACGCTAAGGTAGCAATGAAGATTCTTTCTGAAGAAGGTCTTTTGGAATTGCCGGGCGATAGTGCAAGGGCTGAGTTCTTGAAGAATACGCTGGACGAAAGTGCTACTGAAATCTTGCGTACAGCTCTTAAAGAGGACATCTACACATTTAGCCATGTGCCTAATTTGACTGATGAGAATTTCGCAGGGAATACATCAGGCGTAGCCATGGAATTTAAGCTGATGGGCCTTGAGATGATTACTAAGACCAAGGAAGCGAACTATAAGCGAGGATTGCGTCAGCGTATTGCGATTTTTGCTCATTACTTAGGCATGAAGCAGATTGCTTTAGAGTCTCATTCAATCGTTCCACAATTCAGTCGTGGTTTGCCTAAGAACTTGTTAGAAATCTCTCAGATTGTGAACAATTTGGAAGGCAAAGTGACCAATAGACAGCTTATTTCTCTCTTGCCGTTTGTGGAAGACCCTGACGCTGAGCTGGAAGCCTTGGAAGAAGAGAAAAAGAAGAACATGGAAGACATGCCGATGTTCAACAAAGACAACACGAAACCCGAAGACGAGGTAGAGGATGAAGAATCAGGAGTATTGGGCGAAGAGGAAAGCCAATCTGATTTACCAGCAGATGGACAAGGCCGAAAAGCAGGCAGACCAGTTCGATAAGGTCTATCAGGAAGCCAAGACTTACTTGGATAAGGAAGTCAATAAGATTTTTGATAAGTTCCAACGTGATTATGGTCTAAGTCAGGTGGACGCTAGACAAGTCTTGAAGAACATGAAAGACAAGAAAGACTTGAATGAACTTCGTAAGGTGCTTGAAGCAAGACCGAATGATCCAAATATTCAAAGACTACTGGCTGACTTAGATAGTCCGGCTTATTCTTTCCGTATGAAGCGTCTAGAACGTTTGAGTGATGATTTAGACCGTATGCGTGAATCTATCTATCATTCAGAAAAGACAGGCTCAGACGCCTTTTATAGCGACCTGATGAAGGATAGTTACTACAAGGCTACCTTTGACCTGCAGCAGCAGACAGGACTAGCATACGGCTTTTCTGGGCTTCCTGAGAGCGAGATTAAACATCTACAGTCTTTCAGTTGGGTAGGAGATGGAAGTACGTACTCAACAAACATCTGGAAGAATACAGGGAAGCTTACATCAAGCATAAAAGATGAATTACTCATAAGCCTTATGACAGGCCGAGATACACGAGAAACTGCACAAGCAATTGCTGAGCGGTTCAATGTGGGGCAGAACGATGCAAGGCGTTTGGTTCGGACAGAATCAGCCTTTTTTCATAACCAAATGGAGCTACTCAACTATGAGGAAGCGGATATAGAGAAGTATATCTTTGTGGCCGTCTTAGACAAGCGTACATCACGCATTTGTCAGGAGCATGACAATCAGGTCTATGATAGGGATAAGGCTGTCCCTGGTGTCAATTGTCCGCCTATGCACCCTTGGTGTAGGTCTACTACTGTCGGATACGATGAGGACGCAGACTACAGCAAGTTGAAGCGCAGAGCAAGGAATCCAGAGACAGGTAAAGTTGAGTACGTGCCTGCCGATATGACTTATAAAGAGTGGTATAGCAAGTATGTTGCGAAAGATGTAAAAAATGAAATACAAGATTATAAGAAAAGTGACAAAACCGTTTCAAGATATAATACCCCAAAATTGTTTTCTGATGTTAGTAACGCATGGGATGAAATTGGGAGGGGTGGATTATCGAAAGAACAACTTGTAGACTTGCTAGAATCTGAATATGAATTAGGTAATTTTTCGAGCGATATAGCAAAATTGATAGGAGTAAGTTCTGCTTATATAGATGTTAGTAGTTTAGCTACTTCATTAGTGAGACATGGACAACAGTATTCCTTAGATGAATTTATGTTAATAAAAGAGGCGGTTCAAAAACCTTATTTGATTCTAGATAATTCAGAGAGGGTTGAAAAATCAATTATTTCATATGTAAAAATACCTAACAAAGATAAGGTCATTATGGAAGCGGTGATGGTGCCACGAGATGAAATGCTAGTCATTCACTTTAACAAGGTGGGGATTCGTCAAGTTAAAAAGAATGAAAAAAATATGTCGACGCTTTACAAAAAGGGAAAATAATGCTATACTCTTGGTAAAGATAGAGGTTGAGAATCTGTCACCAACGCGCCACTTATAGTGGGTCGAGAAATGCAGGAGCCCCGACAGTCCTGCCTATCTGTGCACTAAACAATCGTTTAGTGCTTTTTTTGTACTCAGAAAGGATTGAAAATGGACACAGCAAGAATTGGGATAACTAACGTAGAATTTTCAGGAACAGGCGAAAATGACTCAGCGACAGTGAAATTAGAGTTAAATATTTATGGGGCGGATACGTTCAGCGCGATTGAGTTACTACCTAAAATATTAACCGACATTCATTCATTATCGTATGAAGTTGATTGATTGTGACATTAAAAGGAGTGAAAACATGTTTATATGGGATTGGGTATCAATCGCCTTTGGGTGGTTGGTATTTTTGTTGTTAATATTTATTATTATGGCCGTAATCAGCGGAATAATTAAAGGTGTAAAGAAAGGAACAGAAAAATGGAAGAATGGAAAGAAAGATTTAAAAAAGAATACTACGAATTGAAAGAACGATTCCAGAAGTTAGATATGATGATTGGGAAATACGAAAAAGGGCAACTAGAGTTTGAATCTAAATGTCCGATTGATTTGTTAAAAGGTCAGCGTTCAACCATGTGGAATTATTTAAGAATTCTAGAACAACGTGCAAAAATTGAAGAAATTAAACTATAAAAATTAACCGCATCGAAATCGAGGCGGTTTTCTTATGCTCTAACCGTATGGAATCCCGTACGGTTTTTATATTGTCCAAACTGTGCCGATGACATTAAAAGCTGTACTGTTCCGTCGCCGGACGTAAAGCGAGATTATCGAGTGGCGACGTAATCGCTGGAGGACAATTATGTCAGAAGAAATCAATGCAACTGTATCTACTGAATCAACTGAGACTGTCGACACTCAAGGAAATGTTGATTCAGTGCAGGAAGAAAAGCACGAACGAACTTTCACTCGTGCTGAAATCGGTAAGATGCTATCTGCCGAGCGCTCTAAATGGGAAGCTGAGCAAGAAGCCAAGGAAAACGAAGCCAAGAAACTTGCCAAGATGAACGCTGACGAGAAACAGAAATATCAGTTGGATCAGCGTGAGCAAGAACTAGCTGACCGTGAAAAGGCTATTGCTCGTAAAGAATTGACCGCAGAAGCTAAAGCAATGCTAAGTGAACGTGACTTACCTGTTGAGTTAGTGAACGTGGTTGATTTGACAAGCGCAGAGACGGTATCGCAGTCTGTCGCTGTATTGCAGAAATCATGGGAGCAAGCCGTGCAAAAAGGCGTTCAAGAAAAACTAAAAGGCGGAGCTCCAATGAAACAAGCGCCAGTCGATAGTGACGGTATCACAAAAGAAGAATTTGCTCGTATGGGTTATCAGAGTCGAAATGAGCTCTATCAAAAGAACCCAGAGCTTTATAAGAAATTGAAAGGATAATAGAAAATGACAGCAGGACAAACTAAATTAGCCACTATGGTTAATCCAGAAGTAATGGCGGATATGGTAGCCGCTAAATTACCTAAATTGATTAAATTTACACCGCTAGCGTATGTAGAGACAAAGCTTGAAGGTCAACCAGGTAGCACTTTAACAGTGCCAGCATGGGAGTATGCAGGAGACGCTACTGAAATTGAAGAAGGCCAAGCAATTACGCCAGACCAATTGACTACTAAAAAGACTACTATGACCATCAAAAAAGCAGGTAAAGGTTATGAAATTACCGATGAGTCTCTTTTGTCAGGTCTTGGTGACCCACTAGGTCAAGCGACTTACCAGCTTGGTTTAGCTATTGCCAACAAGATCGATAATGATTTGGTAGCGGTAGCTAAAACTGCAACACAACATATTACAGAAACTCCAACAACTCTTGAGGCAATCGATAAAGCTCTAGATATCTTTGAGGACGAAGAAGATGCACAGTATGTTGCTATCATCAACCCTAAAGATGCTACTAAGCTAAAAACTGCAGTAGCAAAAGAATGGATTAAAGGTTCAGAGCTTGGAGCAAATATGGTTGTTTCTGGAACCTTCGGTGAAGTTGATGGTGTGCAAATCGTGCGCTCTAAAAAAGTTGATGAAGGTAAAGGCTTCCTTGTTAAAGTGTCACCAAGTCAAACTCAGACAGACGACGCTAACAAATATGGAGCTTTTGTTATCTTGCTTAAACGTGATGTGGCTATCGAAACAGACCGCGATATCTTGAAGAAGACTACCGTAATCACAGGTGATGAACACTACGGCGTTTACCTTTACGACCCTACACGAGTTGTAAAATTCGGTGGCGCGTAAGAGGTGACGATATGAGTTTATTGCTACGACGTCATTATATTCAAGAAGAGCAGGTTAACCAGTATTCTGATTTAGAGAATAAAACTCTAGAAGAGTTGAAGGATCTAGCGAAAGAAGCAGGTGTAGCAGGCGCTTATAAGTTGACAAAAGCCGAAATTGTAGAAGTTTTGGAGGAACTAAAAAGTGAAATTTAAAATCAAACAAGATTTCTATGATTGGGAATCAAATGTGAAACGACTGGCAGGAGAGGAACTTGAGATTACTGAGGAGCGCTATGCTGAGCTGGCTGACAATATTGCCAGCAACGGTGTCGCTATCTCAGATGTTCTTGAGAAAATCCTCCCTGAACCTGAGTTCTTAGAAGAGGATTGAAATGTCTATAGAGTTGCTGAAGAAATTAACAGGCGAAGAAGATACTCAGCTTCTCATGTTGCTCCAAACAAGAGCTACAAATCTTATCTTGTCAGAGACTAATCGCACATCTTTGACACCTGCTTTAAGTCTTTTGATACCTGAGGTTGCTATCGAGCTCCACAACCGCTCAGGAGCGGAAGGAGAGCGTTCTAGAACCGAAGGTGGTATAGCAGTAGTCTACGGAGAAAAAGGCCTGTCTACGGGTCTTCTACAGCGAATACGCATGCACAGGCTAGCAAGGGTGGCAGGCCATGTTTTTGAAGCAGAGTAGACTGAAACCTTATCCAATGCGACGGTTTGAAAAGACTGTCACTGAGGAAGGTGTCGCAAAAGAAGGATATGTCAAGGAAGCTGAGACAATCCGTCTTGAGTTGTGGCCAGCTAGTAGCAAGTTACAGTCTGAATTGTATGGCGAGCGTGTCAATGATATTTTGAACGCAAATGCCAACAAGTCAGCTACAATCAAAGTGAAAGATGGTGTGTGTATCGATAGCCAGACAGAAGTGACTCACAGGGTTATTTCTAAAAAGGTCTACACACATCATCAAGTTTTGGAGTTAGAGCGTGTCAGGGCTACTAGGGGCAGATAGGCTCATAGCTAAATGTAGACGATTGGCTAGTAAAAAAACTGGCGAGGATATCGTCTTACGTGCGGTACACAATGCTACTATAAAGGTTGTCCAAGCAGATGCAAGAAGACTCGCACCAGCGAGAGATGGAGAGCTTATAACTAGTATCAAAACTAGGGCAAAAATGGACGGAGATAAGGCTATAGGCGAGGTTTACACCAATCTTAAATACGCTCCTTACGTTGAGTTTGGGACAGGGCCAATAGGACAAGCTAGCCATTCGGGTATCTCTCCAGAGGTCAGCGTCACTTATAAGTCTAATCCGTGGTATGTGCATGAAGACCAAATCAATGTAGGACCTTACCATTTTCAAAAAATTGGGGAGTTCTACAAGATGTATGGTCAACCTGCCCAGCCTTATCTTTATCCAGCTTTGAGAGACAATCAAGAGCGTGTGTCTAAGAATATTTCGAATTATGTCCGTAGAAAGATAAGAGAACAAATAAAATGATTAATATCAAGCCTGTTATTTATAAAGAATTGCAAAAGGTCGCAGATAATGTGACTGATACTTATCCTAGCGATTGGGAGACTTTCCCAGTCGTTATTTTTTTAGAAGAACAAAACAAGCCGGGTGATTGGTTTGATGACCAGGAACAAAAATCATCTATCCGCTATAAGGTGGATATCTTTGATGATACCAGCACTAGTGAGTTAGCTGTTAAAATCAATCAGATTTTTGAGTCTTTAGGTTTGCGAAGAACTGACTGCCAAGACGTTCCAGACCCGTCTCATTTGAGACATAAGGTTATGCGTTTTGAAGGTGTCGTTGATTTACACTCAGAGCTTGTTTTTCAATTTAGAATGGAGAATTAAACATGTTAGCAAATGGAATTACGCTATCTTATGGCGAATCTAAAGAAACTTATACTAAACTTGTTGGATTGAAAGAAGTGCCAGAGTTTGGTATTGAACTCGAAAAAGTAGAAAATACTACTCTTGAAGATAAAGTTAAGAAGTACGAGTTTGGTATTGGGGACGTAGGAGAACTTGAGTACAAGTTCTCTTATAATAATTCAAGCGCAACTGCTCCTTATCGTGTATTGCGTAAGGCAGCGGATGACAAGAAAAAACTCTACTTTGAGCAAACATATCCAGACGGGACTAAGGTTAAATTTGAAGGTCAAGTATCTGTTAAGCTTGGCGGTGGCGGTGTCAATGCCGTTATCGAGTTCACACTTAAGATTGCCTTGCAGTCAGAGTTGGAATTTACAGACGGTGTTGGAGGTTAATTAAATGGCGTTAAAATACACAACTTGGAAAGTTACTGACGAAAAAGAGTTGAAGCTACGTTTGACATCTCATCAAGCTGCAACTGTGGAAGAAAAAATCGGCATGAACTTGCTAAAGATTTTCATGCCTGAAGCTGGCGAAGAGTTCACTTTACCGCCTTTGAAAGTTATGCTGTTGTTAGTTCATGGAGCCTTGCAGCAGTATGAACATGGGTATTCCTTTGAAGATGTCTACGACCTATACGATGAATACGTGGACAATGGTGGAGACCAAACAACATTCATGACAGAGGTTTTAATGCCACTCTTTGAAGTATCGGGTTTTACTCCACGAGGAAGCAAGGACAAGAAAACTTCCAAGAAGAAAATGACAGTAGTCAAGTAATCTTAACGGTAACTCAGATTATTGAGAGGCTTTATCCTATGTTTTTGGACATCGGGGGCAAGCCTCTTGATTTTTGGGATTTGACGGTGCTTGAAATCAGGGAAATGATAGAAAGCTACAACCGTGTCAAAACCCAAGAGCGTAAAGAGAAGATTATTGACTCATACAGACTTTCGCAGATGATTTCCAATCACGTTTCTTTATTACTGTCCAATGACGCTAAGATTGTTGAGTTCTGGGAGTATGCGCCTGAGTTATTTGTAGAAGAACAACAAGCGGTAGAACTGGAACGACAGAGACAAGCGCTTTTGTTGCATAAGGAACGGATGCGTGATTTTGCAGAGAGACATAATCGAAAAAGGAAGGAGGAAGTAAATGGCAACTCTTGATGAATTGAAAGTCATGATTGACGCTGAGATAGCGCCTTTCAGGAAGAAGATGAAAGAAGTCGAGAATCAGGTCAAAGGAACATCTGACCAAGTGAAGAATGCCACTGCCAAAGTTCGTGAACAGTCGAACTCTATCGGTAGTGCGTTTGGTAAGCTAGCTAAGTTCGCTGGTTTTGCAATCCTTGGTAAGAAATTACTTGATGTTGGGATGTATTCAACGCAGACTGCTCTTGAAGTGTCAGCGGCTATGAACCAAATCAAGCGCCAGATGGGCGAGAGTTCGCAATCTTTCTTAAAATGGGTTAACGATAACGCCAACGCTATGAATATGGGTGTGGGTGAGGCTACCAACTACGGTGCAGTCTACTCAAACCTATTTTCTGGATTTATCAAAGACACCAATAAGCTAAGCGCTTATACTGCTAAGATGTTGCAGACGTCGGCAGTTGTCGCTGAAGGCTCAGGGCGCACGATTACAGACGTTATGGAGCGGATTCGCTCAGGTTTGCTAGGGAACACCGAAGCGATTGAGGATCTAGGAATCAACGTCAATGTGGCTATGATTGAGTCCACTGAAGCCTTTAAGAAGTTCGCAAACGGACAAAGCTGGCAACAATTAGACTACCAAACCCAGCAACAAATCCGCCTTATGGCTATCCTGGAACAGGCTACAGCCAAGTATGGGAATACCTTGTCTAATTCTGTAAATGGTCGTATCAGCCTGTTTAAGTCGCTGATGAAGGACGCAGCATTGAACCTTGGTAACTCTATGTTACCGATTATCAATGCCATTATGCCTGTCTTGAACTCTTTTGCTATGGTTTTGAAGAACGTGACGGCTAAACTCGCTGAGTTTATCGCTTTGATGTTCAACAAGAAAGCAACAGTGAAAGATGGTGTTGGTGGAGCAGTTGGAGACATGGGTAACGCCATGAAAGACGCTGCAGGCGGAGCAGGAGACCTTGCTGACGCAGTAGACGATGCTGGAGATTCAGCAGGAGGACTTGCTGACAATCTTGGAGACTCCGCCAAAAACGCTAAGAAAGCTGCTAAAGAGTTGCTAGGTCTTTTGGGATTTGATGAGATTAACATCTTGCAAAAACCAAAAGACGACGATGCAGGCGGTTCTGGAGGCGGTGGCAAAGGTGGTAAAGGAAAGGGAGGCGGTGGCGGACCTTTCAAAGACATCTTGCCAGAAGTCGAGTTGACCGACATGGACAACAAATTCAAGAGCATTTTTGATGGTCTTGGAGATAAGCTCAAAGGGTTGTTTGACCTCTTCAAGAAAGGTTTTGATGCAGCATTTAGACCAGAAGGTATAAAACGCATTAAGACTGCCTTAGACCAAATAGCTAAGACAATGGGAGAAATCGCCACTGACCCAAGGGTTGTGAATGCCTTTAACCGAATGGCTGAGAAAATTGCTTATGCTTTAGGGCAAGTGACAGGCTCAATAACCACTATCGGGCTAGGTATCGGTGTTTTCCTTGCCGAAAGTATTGCAAATGGCCTTGGAAGGCAAAAAGAACGCATTATCAGGGCGCTAGTCGCTTTGTTTGATAATGTTGGTAACCTTTCCGAGGCAGTAGGAAACATAGCTCAGGACTTTTCTAGTGCTTTCTACGACGTCATTACCTCAACTGGTGCGGTTCGTATCGGTAGCGCTATTGTGTCAACTCTGTTGAGTTTGACATCTACCATTGTTGAAGTTGGTAGTAAATTAGCAGGAAGTTTGTTTAAAGGTTTTGAAAAAGTCGTTGTGACAAGCGCTCCTAAAATTTCATCAGTCTTCCAAAGTTTATTAGATACTGTTGCGCCTGTATTTGAGAGCATTGAAAGGTCTGTTAACAAATTTGGCGATGGCTTAAGTCGTGTTTATGATGAACATGTAGTCCCTGCTATTAACTCTATTGCTAATGCTTTTAATGGGCTAATTGACATTATTCAGATTCTCTGGGAGAATTCCTGGCAACCTTTTGCTGAGTTTTTATCAGGAGTATTCGGTGTTAGTATTGAAGGAATTTCAGATTTATTAGGAGGTGGCCTTTTAGCCACTTTGGGACTATTGGCGGATGCTATTAAGTTAGTGGCAGATGGTTTCACCGTTTTTTCTGACTGGTGTAAAGAAAACAAAGAACCTATCGTAGCTTTGATAACAACTTGGCAAACGATTAATTTCTTATCATGGGCAGAACAAGCTGGAGGACTTGCAGGAGCATTCAGCTTGTTAGGTAGTAAGGTCTCTTTGATTGTTGGAGGGATTAAGAATCTAGGTCTTGCTATTAAAGCATTGACATTTGATAAGTTGGTCAGTTTTGGTGAAACAATCTATTTGAACACCTTATATGCAAAAGATTTTGTGGTCAATTCAGGTAAAACAATTGCACAGCTAGGAAAAACTGCTTTAGAACTTGGTAAATCAGCTCTAGCATGGACTGCTCATGCAGCGAAAATGGGATTAGCAACCGCGGCGAAATTTGCACATTCTGTTGCAACAGGAGTCGCTACAGCTGCAACATGGGCTTTTAATGCAGCGTTAGCAGTTTTGACAAGTCCAATAACATGGATTATTGCAGCAATCGCAGCCTTAATTGCTATTGGTGTTTTGCTCTATCAAAACTGGGACACTGTTGTTGAGTTTGCTAAAACTGCATGGCAAGGACTATGTGATTTTATCAGTGGTATTTGTCAAGCGATTGGCGAATTTTTCAGCGGTCTATGGACGAAACTACAAGAAATCTTTGAGCCGATAGGTCAATGGTTTGGCGAGAAATTCCAGCAAGCATGGGACGCCATTGTAAACATATTCTCTGGCATCGGAGAGTGGTTCTCTGGTGTATTCCAAGGTGCATGGGACGCTATCGTTAATATCTTCACACCAATCGGCTCATGGTTCGGACAACGTTGGGCAGATGTGACTAGTGCGTTGGCTAATATCGGGGCATGGTTTACTGACATGTTCCAAAAAGCATGGACTGGCTTAACAAACATCTTTAGCAAACTAGGTTCATGGTTTGGCGAGAGATGGGCAGATGTGACTAATGCGTTATCCAGTGTTTCAAACTGGTTTGGTGAGATGTTCACTAATGCTTACAACGCAGTAAAAGATGCTTTTAGTTCTATTGGCGACTTCTTTAAAGGCGTTTGGGATACTGTTAAAAGTATCTTCGTAAATGCTGGTCAGATGGTCGGAGAGGCAGTAGGTGGAGCGTTTAAGAGTGCGGTTAATGCGGTTCTTGGAACGATTGAAAATGTAGTCAATGGCTTCATCGGAATGATTAATGGAGTTTTAGGCGTTGTCAGAAACTTACCTGGTCTAGGATGGGTTGGTAGTGTAAGCACAGTTAGCCTCCCTCGTCTTGCCCGTGGTGGTATCGTCGATAGTCCAACAATCGCCATGATTGGTGAAGCTGGTAAAGAGGCGGTCGTACCACTTGAAAATACAGGATTTATCCAAACACTTGGACGAGTAGTCAGCAGTGCGGTAGTAAATGCCATGGCTGGTGTTAGTCCACAAGGTGGATTCTCTGGCGACGGCGACATCGTTATCCAAATCGCAGGCCATGAGTTCGGACGGGTAGCCATCCAAGAAATAAACAAGGAACATGAACGAGCAGGTCAAACCTTGCTCAAGATTTAGGAGGTTAAATGGCACAATTGACAATCAATGGGGTGGCTGTGAAGCCTCCCAAATCTTTTCAAGTCGGTATTCAAGATATCGATGGAGAGACAGGGCGTAATGCCAATGGCGACATGGTGCGTGACCGTATCACGACCAAACGCAAACTAGACTGTGAATGGGGTATGATGACTCAGGGAGAATTAAGTCAGCTTTTACATGCTGTATCATCTGAATTTTTTGAGGTATCTTATCCAGACCCCATGGATGGCCAAGTCACAAAGACTTTCTATGTCGGTGATAGGACAGCTCCTAGCTATACCTTTACTGAGAAGTTTAAACCTTGGTCTGGCGCTAAATTTAATCTGGTAGAGAGGTAAGAAAATGGACGCTTTAACTAGACGACAATTTGACAGAGCCATGTTTGCCAAGGAAAGGACGCTGGCTATTCGTGTTGGTGATTATGCTTCACGGGATATCAAAGAGGCTAGTTTTGAGTATGGCTACATTAAGGGCGATACTTATAAGCCTGGTGGAACCTGCGCTGGTAGCGGTAAAATTACCTTTACCAATATCATTACCACGTTCAATAAGCTGGATACCCTGCACCCTGAGATTGGTCTACTGGTTGGGGATACCTACCAGTGGGTCAAGATGGGGGAATACTTCATCAACGATATTGAGATTGACCGAAACCGAAACACTACCACGCTTGAACTTATGGACGGTATGTTTAAGCTCAATCGTGAGTACGTGACGGACTTGCATTTCCCAGCTGAAGTACGAGAGGTTATTCAGGAAATCTGCCTGAAAACAGGCATTGAGTTAGCGAATGACTATTTCGGAATCAGCGCGATGCGTTATCATATTGAGCAAGTTCCTGAGGGTAAGAAACTTTCCTTTAGGGATATGCTGAGCGCTATGACTCAGATGATTGGGATGTCTTGTTTCTTCAACAGAGAAGGCAAGATGGAAATCCGTGATTTGACTGAGTCCAATATCACGATCAACGCTGACAGTTACTTCTTGCATGGCTTGACCAAGAGTGAGATTGAGTATCAGATAGCTGGTATCACTTGTAAGACGGACAAGAAGTCTCTGACGGTCGGTATGAAGACAGGCCGGTCTTTGGAACTGGACAATGTCTTCATGACCCAGAGCGCTTTAAATGACCTGTATTACAAACTGAAAAACCTAACTTACTATCCGTATAATCTCAACTACCAAGGGCATTTACTGCTTGAGGTCGGGCAGTGGGTAACCATTCAGACCAACAAGAAAGAGACTTTTAAAGTTCCTGTGTTAAGTCAGAGCTTTACTTTTAAAGGTGGTCTGAGAGGGCGTATCAGCGCAGATAGTAAGGCTGGAAACGATACTCAGTATTCTTACGAGGGTACGATTACCAAGCATATTAAGCAACAAGATGACATTGAAGCGAAAATCCAAGCGCAGATTGAAGCAGCAGATAAAGATTTTGACCAAAAGGTCGACAAAATCAAAAAAGACTTTAACGATCAAGTAGAACTGGCCAAAGCCAGAGCTGAAGAAGTCAAGAGAGAACTGTCTGATACTATCAATCAGCGCTTTAATAGCTTTGACAACGGGCCATTGAAAGAAACTAAGCGCAAGGCTGAGGAAGCTTTGCGAAATGCTGGTGCAAGTACCCTGCTTGCACAGGAAGCTAAGCGGATTGGGCTGGATTCTGTTGCTAGACTTGAAGCGTTTAAGTCGCAGACTACGAGCGCACAAACAGCTCTGTCGGGTGAATTAGACGCTCTGAAACGGACTATAGTGAATGATATTCGACCGAAGCAAGCACAGGCTGAAGCTGAGATTGCCAAGCAAGCTGAAGCACTTAGCCGGACTAAAAATGAACTGGCTGGCGCAAGTACCCTGCTTGCACAGGAAGCTAAGCGGATTGAGCTGGATTCTGTTGCTAGACTTGAAGCGTTTAAGTCGCAGACTACGAGCGCACAAACGGCTCTGTCGGGTGACTTGGATGCCCTGAAACGGACTATCGCGAATGATATTCGACAGAAGCAAGCACAGGCTGAAACTGAGATTGCCAAGCAAGTTGAAGCACTTAGCCGGACTAAAAATGAACTGGCTGGCGTGAAGTCAGCGCAAGCGACGTATGAGGAGACGACGACTCGTAGACTGTCAGAACTGACCAACTTGGCCAATGGTAAAGCCAGCAAGTCAGAACTCACGCAAACAGCTGAGGAGCTGGCTAGTCGGATTGCGAGTGTGCAGGCAGGTAGTTCACGGAATTACTTCAGGAATTCACGTTCAAGAACGTTCACAACAGGAGGTCAAGCGGTATACGACTATCGAACATTCATAGTTCCTGATTTCTGGAAGAACAGTGACAGGTTCAAGCGTGATTATGTTCGCATATCTTTTGATGTGACTTTCCCTGTCGCCCTAGTAAATGACATGCCTGCTATGGTGCATTTTAGTGCTCATCCATGGTATGCCTACAGAAACTTAATTTTTAAAGGTGGAACTGTCGAACGCCAACATTTTGAGTTTACGATTGACTTGTCTAGTTCTTCTGAGGACTATCAGACTAATAATGTGTTCATTCGTTTTGGTACTAATTATGGATTTCCTGCTGGTCTGCAGGTCGTCATTGAGAACGCTATGTTATCGGTTGGTAATTATTTTCCAGCCTATCAACCAGCGTATGAAGACCAAGAAGACCGTGTCTCAGTAGTCGAATCCAACTTTAAGCAGCGTGCTGATTCACTCGAAGCTGGTGTGAATCGTCTGACTGAAGGCCTTAGAACTAAAGCCGATATCA
>ERZ1023513.19-NODE-19-length-28162-cov-5.107589_pt1 | contig 28162 bp, 30 predicted proteins | sample MGYA00380550_ERZ1023513 | MGnify/ENA primary metagenome ERZ1023513 (study PRJEB33173, sample SAMEA4830347) | metagenome | study: EMG produced TPA metagenomics assembly of the PRJEB25223 data set...
AATTCGATTTGACTATCCTCGGTTTGTCCTATTCTTATTTCACCTTACTATAAAAATAAGGTAAACTTTTCAAAAAAACACGAAAAAAGCACCCATAGGGCAAACCTTTGAGTGCTTTGAAACATTGATATAATCGTATTGATTAACGTTTTGAGGCAACTGACCTTGTCAGGTTGCAGCCACATTTGTAAGCGACTAAAGTCGCAACAACTGTGTCAATTGCACCAATTTAGTAAGAAAGTATAAAAAAAGAACACCCCGAAAGGTGCTCTGTATAAGTATAGTAATTCTTTCGAATTAACGTTTACTAAATTGTGATGCTTTACGAGCTTTCTTAAGACCTGGTTTGGCTAACTATTAAATTAAAATATCACAAATAGTTATAAACACGGACTTTTTTACAATCAATTATCAATTAAATTTTATCTATTTTTAAATAATTTCATTCAAATAGGGCAAATTTTTTATCCAATAAAAAAATACGAGTCAGATATCTCAGAAATTTGCCCTAATTGATGAAATCAGTCAGTACTAATTATACTACAAATATCAAAACTTAACATCCTATTGCGCAATACTTTTGTAAAACTAATTAAAATTTTTTTACGAAAATCCTTGACATTATTTTTAGATAGAATTATAATAAAAGTATAGTCGTATTTAGACAAAAAATATTTTTTTGTGGAGGCCCTTTATGGAAATTTACACTTATTCAGACTTTCTGAAAGATAAAACTGCATTAACTTTTGAAGAAGCTGGGGAAATATATAACAATCTAGTGAGCTCTTTGAATACAAAAGATCCTGATTTTCTTGAAAACTGGACAACGTTAATCGAATTAGCAGCGCAATATACAGAACTTCGAGTCAGGTCTGAAACAATTCCACTGCCAAAGAGAGAGCAAAATGATATTTCCAGAAAATCTACTCATAAAGCTTTTATAAGTCAATTAAAAGTTATTAAATATTTCTCTGAAAATGACGGAAAAAATACTAATTGGTTTGATCAAATCACAAATGATAGACAACGTCAGGGAGATTTTGCAAATTATTTAGCATATATTTACTCTGTAAATACTAGAAAAAAATAAATATAAAAAATTTTAATTGATTATATATTTTCAATGGGAGGATTTTATGGGAACATGGAAACCAAGCCGAGAAGAACGAGTAAAAATTGGTATTGAGACATTTAAAAATCATCCAATAGATAAAAGTTTCAATGAATACTATTTAGAGGTTAGAAAACACGTCGAAACTTGCTTAAAACCTTTAAGTGAACTGCCTGGTTATGAAGCATCAAATATTAAATATCACATTTTAGATGTGGATCTATCTAAACAAAAAGACTTTACAACTAAAGTTGGGGAGTGCTTATTTGTACAATTTACAGAAGATGGGCATATTGTAGTTATCGGCGCAGGCCATGATTACGGAATGCCAACATCTAATAAATATATTGGTGCAAATATTATAAATAAATTAGGTAATAAATGGAGTAAAAATGCCATTTTAATTTTTATAACTGGAATTAGACAAGTAGGTTCATACGGAAAAGGAAGTGGGATAGGGGGATTAGAGCACAAATTCCAAAGTAGAAATATGATCGAAATGTACATAGGAGAATACATTTTAAAGCAAGGAATAGCAATACTTGATAAATATTCTCATAAAAACTATAAGCTAACACCAGATGAATGGGACGACGAAACTGATAAAATCTTTAATTATTATAACATTAATAATTAAAGATATAGATTTCATTCACTAATAGTACAACTGATGAAAAGATTTAAAATTATAACAACGCATAATATTTCGGTAAAACTTGATATTGTGCGTTTTATCATGGACATTTTTCTACTCAAATTGAGATTTATGTTTTTCCACATCAGTCTTTAATTAATTTTTTAATACTTAACTTAACAAGTGGGAAACAACGAAACAATAGACAGCTTAAAAAATTGGAGTTTTTTTAAAAAAACTCTTGCAATTCTTTTTTAAAGTGTTATAATAATTTGTATAAGTTGTCCTAATACAACAATCAAAAAAACAGGAGGATTCTTATGAAACATCAAGAAGTTATTGATTGATTGAAATATTGTGATGAAAATAATATCAAACCATGGGAATGGGATTTTAAAAACCACTCACTTTCTCCACTACCCAATGATAGTATTACTGCTTTTTTAAAATACAGACAGCTCCCTGAAAATGAGGGTATAGATTGTGATAAAGCTGCATTCTTTCTATATAAATGTTTGGGATGGCAAGAATCACAAGATAGTACCATTAGAGGAGAAACAATGAACTCCTTTATTACCATCTTTAAGGAGGCCATTGGAAATAGTTCAAATTTTGATGAAGAGTCAACAAAATTAGGCATAACAAAGAAGAAAATCCCAATTTCTGTTCTTTGTGAACATCAGAATTATTTAAAATTTGAAACTATTCAAAATAATTTAGAGAACTTTAAATTATTTGCAAGAACAACTCATACAATCGGAAATTTTACAGTATTTCCTAATTGGATGAATTGTGGTAGAGGTCTTAGACTAGGTGATTACTGGGATATCACTTTAATATCACTTCAAGAATTTTTAAACATTCTATCTCCTGAAGCATGGGAAAACTTCATAAAAATGTACCACCTTCAACCATATGTTAATTCTGATTATAGTGTAGAGTTATTTTGGGATAATCATAATAATAATGCCATCAGGCCCACAAAAGAAGAGAATTTTCAAATTTTCCTCAAAAAAGTCAATGAACGAATTGAAGAACGTGGTAAATTTATCATTAAACAAATTTGTGATCAATTAGATCAAAAAGATTTCAATTTCTATAAAGAAATTGAAAATATGGATAAAATAAAATTTTCTAATGAATTTTAAAAAGGAGGATTTGTGGTCAGAGTATATAAAAGTGTTCGTCTCGCATATGAAGCCAAAGTATGGATAGATGAACTTATTCAAAATAAAGAACGTAAAATCAAAGAACTAAGTCAGAATAATTTTCTAAGTACATTAGAACAAACACTTCTATCAAATCATTACGATGAATTAAATGGTGTCTCTTTCAATATAGTTTTAAAAGCTTCTATCGGAAGTGTCATTGAAGAATCATATAGAAATACAAAACATTACTCCATTGATGAATGGCAAAAACTACGTCAAGAAATGGAAAAAGACATCAAAAATGTCAATCCTAGTCTAGAAACATCCGTAACTCCTAGACTCTATTTAGATGAAAATGTTCTAAATGGTCTTGATGAATTTCGATATCATTTAATGAAAGAAGATGGTGCTACTAGATTACCAAGGCTTAGTTACATCATTAAACTTGTTGTATATTCCTATTGGAAGACACAACAATAACCTAAGCAGGGTTTGCTTAGGTTCTCTATATAAATAATTGTATAGTTGTTTTACCACTTAAAGAGGTTTGTTGTTTATGTTTAAACTAAAAAAAGAAGCTAACTTAAAAAGAAATTATTTTATTACAAGTTCACGTTTAAAATTGTTACATCTGATAATAATTATCTTTTCTATCTTTGTTTTATTAGGTTTAATAGTAAGTATTAGAGCTCCTGCTTTTATTCAAATCTTATGTATTGTCTTTGGTGTTCTAGCAATCTATAAAATAAATAATAAATTAAAAGATTTTAGATACGAACTAGATTTTGATTTAATTATCAGGGAAAGCTTACTATTTGTTTTATATACAAATCATCTCTACACTTCGGAAAAGGATAATTCAGGTTACGAAAAAATTATTAGAAGTGCGATTTTAAAATATGAATTAGATAATCAAAACGGTCGTATTATCATTAAAGCGCTTATCAGAGGTGACGAATTTAGTAAAAAGGTTCAGACACTTGACGATGTATTAGCTGGAGTTCTAGAACTTGAACTAGAAGAAAAAATTACTCATCCTAATATTGTGGAATATCACTTTTATTACAAGAAACCTGATAGACTAATATTATCACCCCATGATCATAAAAAAGAGATAGATAGTCTTGATATAGACTTAGGATATGATATAACTTATAATCCTATAAAATGCCCTCATATTTTAGTTTCAGGTGGTACAGGTAGCGGAAAATCTATATTTATATCTTTCTTAATTATTGAACTTCTTAAAAGAAATTCAACACTATATATTGCAGATCCTAAGAACAGTGATTTAGGTAGTTTATCTCATTATTTAAGCGATAAATATGTAGCTACAACCCCCAATAGTATTGCTCGTATTGTACGTTTAGTAGTTGAACAAATGCAGGCACGATATCAAACCATGCGTGATAACTTTCATTACGGATCAAATTTTGCCGACCATGGCTTTAAACCAGTATGGCTTATATTTGATGAAATGGGAGCATTTCAAGCTTCAGCAACAGATAAAAAATCTAAAGAAGTTATCACCGAAGTAATGGACGGTATCAAACAAATTATCCTACTAGGGCGACAAGCAGGAGTATTTATTCTTATATCTGCTCAACAAATGAGAGCTGAAACTCTAAACACTGATCTTAGAGATAATTTAGGACTGAGAATAGCTTTAGGAGCAAACTCAATAGAGGGATACCGCATGGTATTTGGCACGGCCACACCTGATAAGTTTAAATCTATTGAAGAAAAAGGAGCAGGATATCTTTATATGCAGGGCTCAGGGAAAGAAAAAGCTCAATATTGGGAAAGTCCTTATCTTGATACAACGCAATTCGATTTTATAAAAGAACTACAATTATACGTAACAAAGTCAAAATAATTTCAATAGATATTTTTGCTTAAATTCAATAGATTTTCAGCAAAAATATCTATTCCTCATCGCTTAAGCGATGACAAAAAGAAACGAGGTATTATACGAAAATTAACGATTTTCTTAAACCAGAATTATTGGGAAATAAATTCGTGGCAGTAAAAGGATATACAGAAGTTTTGGACAGAGAAACAAATAAACCTGTAGCACTACGTCTTAATGTTTCAATTCAAGATGAGGATTCTGATTTCTTTATGGAAATGATCCAGATAAAAGTTAATACGTTATCTCCTACGGCTACTCCTCAATTATTATCAGATAAAAAAACATGCCCCATTAAATTATCTAATTTAACAGTTGGACAATTTAACGGAAATTTATGGTTTTCTTGTAACGATGTAGTCCCTATTTCTAAATAATTCGGTGATACTATTTATGGCTAAACTTTTTGCAATATCTGATATACATGGTCACCTAGATGAGTTCCTATCCGCTCTCAGTAAAGTAGATTTATCTGATAAAAATAATCGTCTTATTTTAATCGGAGACTATATTGACAATGGACATCAATCTTTTCAAGTTATTTCCAAAATAATTGAACTTGAGGAACTTCATCCTAATCAAATTATTACTCTTTTAGGAAATCACGAAGAATGGTTTTATGATTGGTTGATTTTAGAAAATCCTACTTCTTCTTCATTTTCGGAAACAATAAAAAGTTTCTTCTCTCCAGAGGAATTGACCTATATTTTAAAATCTAATGTTAACAACTTTGAAGCAGGTGTTAGAAATGAAATTAAAAATAATATCAAGTTCAACCCATTCATAAACTGGTTTAAAAAACGATATAGGGATAAACGCTATTATGAAACTGATACCCAAATTTTTGTTCATGCTGGTATTGATGAAGAAGCTGGCAAGCTTTGGAAAGACCTAACGAGTTCAGAGATGTTTACAAATAAATTTCCTATTACCACTGGTGGATTTTTTAAAGATATTGTTTCTGGTCATATTGCTTCTTGGGAAGTAGCTAAAGATAAAACTTATCAGGGTAAGATTTACTTTGATGGTAAAAATCATTACTTCATTGACGGCGATGTGTATCATAGCAAAACAATACCTGTTATCTGCTATGATACAGTTACAAAATCCTATCAATATTAAATAACATTCTAAAAAAATTGATAGAATTTAATTCTATTCTTAGACTAATATCAAAAATAATGAGGGGAATCTATATGAAGACATTATTAATTGGCGACTTACATTTAAAATCTCAACTAATTTTACCTATTGTTGACAGGATTATCCAAACACATAATATTAAAAGAGTCATTTTTCTTGGTGATTATGTTGATTTACATGGACAAACTAACAATATCCAACTATATGCCAAAGATCTCACTTTTTTATACTCTTGGAAAATAGATAAAGAGCAAAATGGAATAGAGGTAATTAATCTTATAGGTAATCACGATGCTTATTATTTATTGGGAGATCAAGCTCCTTTCTCAATTCAAAATTTAGAAGTGTTTTTCGCAGTTCAAGGATTGTTGCAGGATTTAAAATTACAAGTGGCTTATCAACTAGATGATTATTTAATCAGTCACGCTGGTTTCAATCAGATATTTGATCCTCAAAAATGGCATTTTACCCCCTACACCAAAGAGCATGAAGAAGAATTAGATATTCTAGCTTATACAATAGGACCAATGCGTGGTGGGGAAGCTCTTGGGGGTTCTCCTTTATGGGCACATTTTAGAGAATTAGAACTGCTTCCCAACCAAGACTTTCCTAAACAAATTGTTGGACATACTCCGAAAGAATCTATTGATATTTCTAAAAATGTTATTGGTATAGATACTTTTTCATTATATATTGACAAAGATAATAAATATCAATTTATTGGTAACGGTGATTTGCTAGTCTATGACCAAGGCCATCTTGAAATCATTTCAACCAACTGGGCTACAGACGAAACATTAAAACAATTACCTAAACCACAAATTTAACTACTACTTCTCATCATGTGACTAAGCGAAACTGCTGACTGGAGGTCGGCAAGCTGGAAGCGTGTTTAGCGGAGCGATGCTTAGAAACACATGATAGAAGTACGGAGGAGCTTTGCTCCTCCTAGTTTATTTATTATATAAGCAAACATTACGAGAAAAGGAGATGATTTTGTGAGTTACAATCGCAAAATTATCCGAACTTCTTCGTACCTTGAAATATGGGAATACGAATCTCCAATTTTTTCAAATGATACTACTCAAATTGATGAAGAACACATTTCACTAAAAGAAAAGAAGAAACGTAGAACTTTTGAAGAACTCACAACTGCTGAACAAGATGAACGAATAAAAAGAATTTCTAACACTCGTAAAAATTCTAAATGGAAACTTCAACGCCTAATAGATACAAATTTTGATGACAGAACTAGTTTCCTTACCCTTACAACCAAAGAAAATATACAAAACAGATATGAGTTTAATTTACTTTTTGATAAATTTATTAAACGTTTAAACTATCACATGTACCATTCAAAAAAAAGACTTATTAAATATATTGCAGTATTAGAACGACAAAAAAGGGGAGCGTGGCATGCACACATTCTCCTTTTTTCATTTCCTTTTATCCCTCATAAAGAATTACTGACAATTTGGGGGTTAGGTGCAGTTCGGATAAACAAACTACATAACTTAGATGATTCTTCTAATGCTGGTCGTTATGTTGGAAAATATATGGAAAAAGGCATAGGACAGGAATTATTAGAGAGTCTAGGAAAGAAGGCTTTTTATTCTTCTCGTAATTTACAAAAGCCTGAAGAAATAAAATTATTTACAAGTGAATCCTTAGATAACCTTGTTAAGAATGAAGATATCCTATATGAAAGCAACTATATTAGCAAAGTATTTCGAAAAGGACACTTAATTGACAATAAAGTAAAATACAAAAAAATAAAGTTAAGTAAGGAGTAAGGAAAAAATGCAAGTTATTCTACCAACAGAACAAGTTCAAGAAATACAGTCGATGATTACTAATCTCTTGCAAAATGAAATTTCTCATTTCAAAGAAGATTTAGGTTTAGATAGTCCTTACCTTAACAAGGGGCAAACTTGCAAATATCTAGGGATATCTAACAATACATTAGATGGCTGGATACAAAAGGGGCTACCCGTTATTAAAATTGGTAAGACTGTCCGTTTCAATAAAAATGAGATTGATAAATGGCTTTGTAGAAAAGCTATGCTATAATATCTCTAATGATATATCCTGACTCGTAAAAGGAGAACATCATGACAGTTACAAAAACAAATAGTAACACTTACAATCTTAAAGTGTATATACCTAAAGAAATCCGACCTAAAATGGGGATTAAAGGAAATCACTTTGTTAAACGCTATAAAACAAGAAAGGAGGCCAAAGAAGCTGAACTAGAAATTTTAACTAAGATACATCAACTTGAAAATGGTGAGGATATCCTACTTTCTAAAACTAACGATATTCTATTCTCTGAGTTCTTTAATAATATTTGGTGGGATTCATACAAAGCTGGTCAAACAACTTCAACAACTAGACCACCAACACAGGTTACTATTGATAATACTAAAACTGTTTTCAGAAAGCATATCTTACCAATGTTCGGTAATTATTCAATCAATTTTCTGAATCAGAATAAGCAAGTCGTACTAAACTTAATGACTGCTAAAGCTGAAGAATATGCTAATTTCAAGGTTATTCGAAGTTATGTAAACTCAATTTTCGATTGGGCTGAGGAATTAGAGTACATAGAATCAAATCGATTATCCAAGACAATTAAACGAATTAAAGCTACCAAAAAGCTAAAACTCCAAGAATCCAAAAATGAGGAAGATTTGTATCTATCTAGTGAAGAATTACAAGATTGGTTTGATGCTTTTAGAGAAGATTTGGAGAACGATAAATTATCACTAAAAGATTATGTCCTATTCTTTACAACCTTTATTCTAAGCGATAGAAAATCTGAATCCTATGCCCTACATTGGAAAAACATAGACTTAGAAAACGCTCAAATTGACTTAAGGCATGCACTTGACAAATATAAGAATGTAAAGTCAACAAAAGGAAATAAGAAAACGATTTTTTCAATTCCTAGTTACCTTGTATCACTTCTTTCAGAATGGAAAAAACAGCAGAAATATGAGTTAGCGAAATTTGGTATAATGCAAACATCCGATCAACTAGTCTTTACCTATATAGATACGAAAGGTAATGTAAATAGCCCTCTACACGTTGATTATCTCAATAACAAAATGAACTCTGTTAAAAGACGACACCCAAAGTTAAAACACGCTACACCTCATAAATTACGACATACTGGAGCGACACTTGCTAAAAAAGCAGGAATGAGCTTAGAAGCCATTTCTGAAGCATTAACTCATAGCGATACAATTACAACGAAGACTTATGTTAATACTTCAAACATAGTTCCATTATCTGCTGGACAAGTTGCCTACCAACATCTTAAAAACAAGTAGGGAAAATTTAGGGCAAATTTTAGGGCAAACTTTTGTAGAAAGTATAGAAAAAAGCACCCATAGGGCAAACCTGTGAGTGCTTCGAAACGTTGATATAATCGAGTTGATTAACGTTTTGAGAATTGTGATGCTTTACGAGCTTTCTTAAGACCTGGTTTCTTACGTTCAACTTTACGTGAGTCACGTGTAAGAAGTCCTGCGCGTTTCAATGAATCGCGGAAGTCTGGGTCTACTTGAAGAAGGGCACGAGCGATACCGTGACGGATAGCTCCTGATTGACCAGCGTATCCACCACCTATAACGTTAACGAAAACGTCGTATGAACCTACAGTTGAAGTAACTGCGAATGGTTGGTTGATGACAAGACGAAGGTCAGCGTGTGGGATGTACTCTTCAACATCTTTTTTGTTAACAGTGATTTTACCAGTTCCTGGAACAAGGCGAACGCGTGCAACAGCGTTTTTACGACGTCCAGTACCTGCATATTGTGCTTGTGACATACTTTATTGTTCCTTTCCTTAGATAAGTCCTGAAATGTCAAGAACTTCTGGTTGTTGTGCAGCGTGAGTGTGCTCAGCTCCAACAAATACTTTCAACTTCATACCTTGAGCGCGTCCAAGTGTATTGTGTGGAAGCATACCTTTAACTGATTTCTCAATCAAACGTACTGCATTTTTAGAACGAAGTTCACCTGCAGAGATTTGTTTCAATCCACCTGGGTGGTTTGAGTGAGTGTAGTAGATTTTATCAGTTGCTTTTTTACCAGTCAATTTAACTTTTTCAGCATTGATAACAATCACGAAGTCACCTGTATCAGTGTGTGGTGTAAATGTTGGTTTGTTTTTTCCGCGAAGTACGCTAGCAACTACTGCAGAAAGACGTCCAAGTGGTACATCAGTTGCGTCAACTACGTACCATTTACGTTCAACTTGGCCTGGTTTAGCCATAAATGTTGTTTTGTTCATGATTTCTCCTATATATAGTTCGATTTTTGTTTACGGTGATGGGTGTTCCTTCCCATCGAAAAGTATTTGGAAGGTTCCGGGGCCTTTCAAATGGGGTAAACAATACCGCCTACTATCATACCAAATTTCACCCCTAAAAGTCAATAGATATAAAAAATATTTTTCGGTAACTTCTCAAAATAACTGAAAGTTATATAATCAAGTTAATTTGGGAATTTACCTATTAACTTCGGTAGATTTTTGGGAATTTTTTCCCTATTTCTCCCTGTAACTAAAATCCTTTTCAAAAAATCACCTTTTCTTGATTTTTAATCCTATTTGCTGTATGATAAGGGAAAAGAAAGGGGACAGAGATATGGCTTTTACCAATACCCACATGCGGTCTGCTAGTTTTGGCATTGTTACCAGCTTGCCCGATGACATCATTGACTCTTTTTGGTATATCATCGATCATTTCTTAAAAAATGTCTTTGAATTGGAAGAAGAACTCGAGTTTCAATTGCTTAATAACCAAGGAAAGATTACCTTCCACTTTTCAAGTCAACACCTCCCTACAGCCATTGATTTTGACTTTAACCATCCTTTCGACCCTCGTTATCCCCCAAGAGTACTGGTTTTAGACATGGACGGTAGAGAAACTATCCTCCTCCCAGAAGAAAATGACCTATTTTAAAAACTCTAGCCTTCAGTTGCAAGTAACTGAAAACTAGAGTTTTTCTATTTTTTCAAAGCATCATACAAGTTGCGGATCGGTTGTTTTAATATCGGATGGATAAAATGAGGCGCAATTTCCTGTAAGGACTCAAGGACAAAAAGGCGTTCCGCTATGTAAGGATGAGGCAATATGAGGTCGTCTGTATAAAGGATCTGGTCCTCCACAAAGAGCAAGTCCAAATCAATCAAACGAGGTCCCCAATGCACTTCTCTCACCCGTCCCAGCTCTGACTCAATGGCTAACAAGGTTTCTAACAAGTCTTGTGCTGGTAGCCAGGTTTCCACCTCAACCACTTGATTGGCAAAGCTATCCTGCTCCACTCCACCCCAAGGCTCCGTCTCTAAGACACTGGACTCTTTGAGAATATGGATGCCACGAGCTCGCAGTTTGTCAATGGCTTGCTTCAAGTTTACTTGTTTATCTCCCATATTGCTTCCTAGGGCGATAAAGGCTCGTTGCTTGCGGCGATGAATGGTTACCGAGCAAGTATCTAGTGACAAATGCACCGGTGCCCAAGGTTTTTTCAGTTCCAACTTCATTTCTTGGACAAGAGGATAAGACTCAAAGGTACGTTCCACCAGTTTATAGGCTACCGTTTCAATCAAATCTTCACTCGTTTCCTGAAACCAAGTCGTCCACTGCTGACACAATTCTCCGTAATGGACAGAGGCTGTTAAATCCAAGTCTGTAGCTGCCTTGGTCATATCATAGGATAGGATGGCTGAAACGACAAATTTCTGCCCCAATTCTTTCTCACTAGGAAAAAGACCATGATAGGCAAACATTTCCAAATCCTTAATCTGCAGTTGATCCATAATGATTCCTTTCTAGAAAAATCCGCTTGAAGCGGATTCTTTTTATAGCCCCATTAAACGATAAGCTTGGTCACGGAGATCCTTATCTGTTTCAAATAGACCACGAGCTACTGTCGTCAAGGTTGCAGTGCCTGGTTTTCTAACACCACGCATACTCATACACATATGTTCCGCCTCAATGACAACAAAGGCTCCTTTAGCACCTAGATAGTCCATCAAGGCATCGGCCACTTCGATATTCAAACGTTCTTGAATTTGTGGTTTTTTCGAATAAACTTCAACCGTACGGGCTAGCTTAGACAAGCCTGCCACACGACCATCTGGAATGTAGGCAATGTGCGCTCTACCATAAAATGGCAAGAAGTGGTGTTCACACATGGTATGGAAAAAGATATCCTTTTCTACCACCATATTATCGTCAATAATTTCAAAGGATTTTGACAAATGTTCCTCTGCTGTTTGACCAAGACCTGAAAAAATCTCTTGATACATACGGGCTACACGAGCAGGTGTTTCCTGCAAGCCCTCGCGATTAACGTTCTCTCCTACAGCCTCGATAATCATTTTTACAGCTGCTTCAATCTTTTGTGTATCCATTCTCGTTCTTCCTCTCCATCAGATAGGCCCTCACTTGGCTCAAGAAATACAAGGAACCTGTGACAATCCTAACTGTTTGTTTCTCTTCTTTTTTATCTGTCAAATTCTGATCTAGAAAATCATGCCAATCTTGGTAGCTGAGATTTCTAGACTTAGCTGCCTCTTTCAGCACGCTTTCATCCGTCGCCCGACTATCCGCAAAATGTGTTAGAGTAAGCTCGGTATCTGGCATGGCTCCCAGCAAGTCCAACATATCCTCCAAGGCTTTGGTTTTGATACAAGTGAAGAGGATTTCCTTATGATGATCCGCAAAACGTTCTTGCAAGGTTACCAACAAGGCCTTGATAGCATGGGGATTATGGGCTCCATCCAAAATCATCAAGGGATCTCTTGACACGATTTCCAAACGCCCTGGCCAACTTGTTTCTTCCAAGGCTTGACCAAGCAGGTCATTGCTTACTAGTTCTCGACCATCTTCTTTACAAAAAGTATCAAGTAAAGCTATGGCCATCCCAGCATTCTCTATCTGGTGTAAACCAAGCAAACCTGTCTGGAAGCGACCTTGTCTGAGAGAACTAGTATAGTCAAAGACTTCACCCGTTACCACATTCTCTTGGTGACTGACATGATAATTTGCCCCATAGGCAAGTCTCGGCGCATCTTTCCCTTCCGCAATGCAGTCAATCACAGCCAAGGCTTCTGGAGCGATATGACCTGTCACCAATGGAATTCCTTGTTTGATAATACCTGCCTTCTGCTCTGCTATGGCTTCCAAGGTGTCACCAAGTAGGGCTACATGGTCCAATCCAATAGTCGTAATTCCTGTCAAAATGGGCTGACAGACATTGGTACTATCTAAAAGTCCACCCATGCCGACTTCCATGATAGCCACATCTACTTGCTCTGAAGCAAAGTAGTCATAGGCTATGGCTGTGATAATCTCAAACTCGGTTGTGCCCTGTAAATTAGCGGCCGCTTCTCCCTCCAGCAAAGACTGATAGTCTCCCATGAGAGCTTCCAGTCTAGCCTCGGGAATAGATTCCCCATTGATGCTAATCTGGTCTGTGTAATGAATGAGATAGGGCGAACTGAAAACACCAACTCTCAGCCCCATCTTTTCTAGCATATTTTTCAAAAAAGCAATGGTCGAACCCTTACCATTGGTCCCTCCGACATGGATGACCTTGAGTTTGAGATGGGGATTTCCACGCAAAGCTAACAGTTCCACCATTCGTTCTAAGCCAAAATGCGGTTGATCCGTCCGATAGTGGGCAATCCACTGATTATTTTCAAATTCTTTCATCTTATTTATATTGTTTTAAATCTAGATTTTCCGCTTCATCAGCCAGACGAATGGCGGAGGCAATTTCAACTGCCATCCTGTGACTAGCTACGTCATGCACGCGCACCACTTCCACACCCTGTCTCGCAGCGATACTGGTTACATGAGCCGAAGCTGTGTCCCGATTGTGGAAACCAAGTTCTGTCTCAGGATTGACTTCAAAACCATTTTCTTCAAGGATATTGATGACAAACCTCTTGCGCGACACTCCAAGAAAGATTGGATAGCCCTTCTGATGTAGTTTATCCAGGTCTCGTAAAAGAAGCAAATTTTCTTTCTTAGTCAGCCCAAAGCCGATTCCTGGATCCAACAGGATATTTTCTTGTGCAATTCCAGCTTGATTTGCTCTCGCTAGTGCTCTTTCAAAGAAAGTCTCCATCAACTCTTCGATTGGCAATGTTTCAAAGTCAGCTAACTCTTCCTCTGTAAAAGCTTGATTAAATCCAAAATGAGGGAATATGAGCGAGCTAGGATGCTGAGGTCGAGCCATAACAGGATTAAACATAATGACCACTTTCGCTCCATCTTTAGCTATCACATGGGCCATTTTTTCATCACCCATGAGACCAGTGATATCATTGACTAGATTGGCACCAGCAGCCAAAGCAGCCTCTGCAACCTGACTTTTCCAAGTATCAATAGAAATGAGGACATCACTTTCCTTGCGAATCGCTTTAATCACTGGAACAACACGCTGGATCTCCTCTTCTATCTCAACATAATAGCTACTTCCCGGCCGAGTTGATTCTCCACCGATATCTAGCATGCTAGCCCCTTCTGCTATCAATTTACGAGCCTGCTGGAGTGCCTGCTCAAGAGCAAAAAATTGACCACCGTCCGAAAAGGAGTCTGGGGTTACATTGATAATTCCGCAAATAGCTGTCTTTGCACGATTGGCTTTACTTAACATATCGGTCACTCCCTCAAGGCTTTTCACCATATTATTTCTCTATTTTACCATAAAAAGAAAAAAATGGACACGATTGCATTCATCTTTTTCCCAGTAGAAACATGTAAGCAATTGTCAAAAATCTTAAACAGAAATCCCTAATGTCCGACTCATGATCACCACAAGAGCCAACAAACAGAAAGCAACCCCATTCACAATCATGTGAAGTAGGATAGACATTTCCAAACGTTGGGTCTTGTAAGCCGTCCAAGACAGAACGATCGACATACCTCCATAAATCAATAAAGAAGGTAAATTACTTGGTTGATGCAATAAAGCAAACACAATCGTACCGACTACAAATCCCAAGTTCTCCTTGCCTCGAAAAATCTTTTTAGGAACAATCCCACGGCACAAGATTTCCTCACAAATCGGAGCAAGCAAGGCTAGCAAGAAGAAGCTAGAAATCAGAGAACTATTCTGAACCATATCATTAATCTGAGACTGGTTAGCTGTTGTCGTCTCATTTGACAGTTGCAATAAAATAGAACCAAGTATATTTGAACAGATAATGACTAAATAACTTAATCCCAATCGTGCTAGATCCTTAGCTCTAAAAAAAGAAAAATTAAAACTTGCTAATTGCGTTTTACGAGCTCCAATAATAAATAGCACCAGAACCACAATCGAAATACCAGTGACTATCAGTCCTGACTGTAACAGAGGTACTGCATTTAAAGTCAAAATAGCAGTAACCCCTATAGGAATCTGATATAAAATTGTCGCTAGCAAGAAGACCAAAAGCCATACTGCACGATTCAACAATTCTTTCCATATATTTTTCTCTTTCATCACCTATCTCCTTTGTATTCAAAAAGGGGGAAAATCCCCCTGGGTTATCCTATTATAGTGCCATACTGATATAGTTAAGGATAAACAAGGCATCCAAAATCCAAATCATGACATGAACATCTTTAGCTTGACCTTTGACAAGTTTAGTCAAAGTGTAAGTCAAGAAACCAACTGCAATCCCTTGAGTGATAGAGTAGCTGAATCCCATAAAGATAGATGTGAAGAAAGCAGGAACCGCTTCAGCCATATCATCCCAATGGATATTTTTCAAGCTAGCCAACATCATAATTCCGACGATAATCAAGATTGGAGCTGTAGCAGCTGTTGGTACGATAGCGAGAAGTGGGCTAAAGAAGCTTGAGATTGCAAAACAGATTGCCACGACCAAGGCTGTCAAACCAGTACGTCCACCTGCACCGATACCAGCAGCAGACTCAACATAAGTCGTTACGTTTGAAGTACCTGCGATGGCACCAATAGAAGTACCAATCAAATCAGAGTAAAGAGCCTTGTCCAACTTAGCTGATTGGTGATTTTCACCATTTGTTGCTACGATACCAACTTTTTCACCAGTACCGATTAAAGTACCAATTGTATCAAAAATATCTGTCAACGAGAAGGCAAGAATTGCCATAAGAGTTTCTGGTAAGCGAGCTGTATCTGAAATCAAAGCTCCCAAACCTTCTGAACCAAGAGCTGCACCAAAGATTGTCTTCAAATCTTCAAAAGCTGCACCAACATGGTTATTAGCAAAATCGATACTAGACAAATCTACCAAACCAACTGCGATAGCAAGAACAGTTGTTGTCAAGATAGAAAGAATAATTCCCCCTTTAATCCCCTTGATAACAAAGAAGATAGTAATGGCAAGTCCTGCAAGAGCCACCAAAACAGCTGGATTATTAAAGCTGACCAATCCTGGAACTGCTGAAGAGTTTGCTGCAATCGTTGCTTGAGCCTTGTCAGCCCCTTCTCCCACAACAGTATAGTTGCCTGGATCAATCGTAAATTTCAAAAGTCCAGCATTCTTAATTCCCACGTAGGCAAGAAAGACACCGATACCAGCTGAAATAGCTGAGCGAAGGGCATTTGGAATCGATTCAATGATCATTTTACGAACATTTGTCAAGGTAATAATCAATGAGATAATCCCACAGATGAAGACCATAGCCAAGGCTTCTTGCCAAGAATAACCAAGTCCAAATACGACGGTGAAGGTAAAGAAGGCATTCAGTCCCATACCTGGCGCTTGAGCGTATGGCAAGTTAGCATAAAAAGCCATCATCAAGGTACCCGCTACTGCACCAATAATCGTTGCGAGGAAGACACCCTGAGCAGGCATCCCTGTTTGCGAAAGAATTTGTGGGTTTACAAAGAGAATATAGCTCATTGCAAAGAAAGTTGTTAAACCAGCGAGAACCTCTGTACGAACGTCTGTACCGTTCTCTTTTAGTTTAAATAATTTGTCCATTATCAATCTCCTTTTAATTTTTACGAACAATATCTGTATTATATCATTTATCATTCACTTTTTCAATATCTTTGTTTAATTTATTTAAGAAATTGATGGAATTTCATTTTTTGTTTGGAATCTGCTTTTCTGTCTGCTTTTTGTTATAATAGAAGACATCTTATCTGGAAAGACACTAGAAAGGTTTATATGACGAAAAAAATTATTGCACTAGATCTGGATGGAACCCTGCTCAACTCAGACAGTCAGATTTCTGACTTTACCAAAGAAACCATTAAAAAAGTTACTGAAAAAGGCCATCAGGTTATTATTACGACAGGTCGCCCTTACCGCATGTCAAAAGATTTTTACCGTGAACTGGGCTTAGACACTCCTATGATTAACTTCAACGGATCCCTTACTCATTTACCAGACCAAGTTTGGGATTTTGAAAAGTGTTTGACTGTAGACAAAAAATATCTGCTAGATATGGTTCAACGTTCAGAGGACATTCAAGCCGATTTTATCGCTGGAGAATATCGTAAAAAATTCTACATTACAAATCCCAATGAAGAAATTGCCAATCCCAAACTATTTGGTGTAGAAGCTTTCCAGCCTGAAGATCAATTCCAGCCTGAATTGGTGACCAAGGACCCTAACTGTATCCTCTTGCAGACCAGAGCCAGTGACAAATATGCCTTGGCAAAAGACATGAACGCCTTCTACCAGCATCAACTTTCTATCAATACCTGGGGAGGTCCGCTCAATATCCTTGAATGTACCCCAAAAGGTGTCAACAAGGCCTTTGCTTTGGACTACTTGCTCAAGATAATGAATCGTGACAAAAAAGATTTGATTGCCTTTGGAGATGAACACAATGATACCGAAATGCTCGCTTTTGCTGGGAAGGGTTATGCCATGAAAAATGCCAATCCAGAGCTACTCCCTTATGCAGATGAGCAAATTTCCCTTACCAACGACCAAGATGGGGTTGCCAAAACCCTACAAGACTTATTCTTATAACCTATACTGATACTCAATGAGAATCAAAGAGCAAACTAGGAAGCTAGCCGTAGGTTGCTCAAAGCACTGCTTTGAGGTTGTAGATGAAGCTGACGTGGTTTGAAGAGATTTTCGAAGAGTATGACCAGCTTGCAAGCTGGTCTTTGTGCTCTTTTCACAGTCTCATCAACCAGTTAATCGATTGTTCTACTTTTTGTCTCCAAAACCTTGGAAAAGGCTTCCTTTTGTGATATACTTCACATATAAATACAAGAGAGCTCGTCACACTCGACTCTGTTGACAAAAAATCAATCCAGTCCCGTTGTCCCTGTTCTCGGTCAATATCAAGGAGGATAGCTATGAAAGCTGTTGTTGTAAATCCAGAAAGCACTGGTGTTGCTATTGAAGAAAAAGTACTCCGTCCACTTGAAACTGGGGAAGCACTTGTAGAAGTTGAATACTGTGGCGTTTGCCACACCGACCTCCACGTTGCTCATGGTGACTTTGGTCAAGTCCCAGGACGTGTTCTTGGGCACGAAGGTATCGGTATCGTTAAAGAGATTGCTCCAGATGTGAAAAGCCTTAAAGTCGGTGACCGCGTCAGCGTTGCTTGGTTCTTTGAAGGATGTGGCACTTGCGAATACTGTACAACTGGTCGCGAAACCCTTTGCCGTACAGTGAAAAATGCTGGCTACTCAGTAGACGGTGGTATGGCTGAACAATGTATCGCAACTGCTGACTATGCTGTCAAAGTTCCTGACGGACTTGATCCAGCCCAAGCTTCTTCTATCACATGTGCTGGAGTAACAACCTATAAAGCTATCAAAGAAGCAAAAGTTGAACCAGGCCAATGGGTTGTTCTTTACGGTGCTGGTGGACTTGGTAACCTCGCTGTTCAATACGCTAAAAAAGTATTCAATGCTCATGTTATCGCAGTCGATATCAACAATGACAAACTTACCCTTGCAAAAGAAGTAGGCGCTGACATTGTGATTAACGGCCTCGAAGTTGAAGATGTAGCTGGACTCATTAAAGAAAAAACTGATGGAGGAGCTCATTCAGCTGTCGTAACTGCTGTGTCTAAAGTTGCCTTCAACCAGGCTGTTGACTCCATTCGTGCTGGTGGTCGCGTCGTCGCTGTTGGTCTTCCTTCTGAAATGATGGAACTCAGCATCGTTAAAACAGTCCTCGATGGAATCCAAGTCATCGGTTCTCTTGTCGGAACTCGTAAAGACTTAGAAGAAGCCTTCCAATTTGGTGCAGAAGGTCTGGTAGTCCCAGTTGTTCAAAAACGTCCAGTAGAAGATGCTGTTGCCATTTTCGACGAAATGGAAAAAGGCCAAATCCAAGGACGTATGGTACTCGACTTCACCCACTAATTTAATAGAAACCTATTTTAAAAGTTGGAAGCTTCTTCCAACTTTTTTATATTAAATTTTAAATAAGAATTCAAGATTACTCCTCAAAAACTCAACATATCAACATACAAAAATAAAAATTTTTTAATTTTTTATGATAAATAGTTGCTTTTTTTATGAAAACGGTTTATACTTAAACAGTCTTAAAGTTTTCTTAAATGAAAACTAAAACAAAAAAGGAGGAATGACAATAATGAGTATCGGAATCATTATTGCGAGCCACGGCGAATTTGCTGCTGGTATTCATCAGTCAGGATCTATGATCTTTGGTGAACAAGAAAAGGTTCAAGTTGTGACCTTTATGCCAAATGAAGGTCCTGATGATCTATACGCTAAGTTTAATAACGCTGTTGCTGCATTTGACGCAGAAGATGAGGTTCTAGTTTTGGCTGACCTTTGGAGTGGTTCTCCATTTAACCAAGCTAGTCGCGTGATGGGAGAAAATCCTGAGCGTAAGTTTGCCATCATCACAGGACTTAACTTACCGATGTTGATTCAAGCCTACACAGAGCGCCTCATGGACGCTGCTGCAGGTGTAGAAAAAGTCGCTGCTAATATCATTAAAGAAGCCAAAGATGGCATCAAAGCTCTTCCAGAAGAGCTAAATCCAGTTGAAGAAGTTGCAAGCGCTGCAGCTGCTCCAGTTGCCCAAACTGCTATCCCAGAAGGAACTGTTATCGGAGACGGTAAATTGAAAATCAATCTTGCCCGTCTTGACACACGTCTACTTCACGGTCAGGTTGCAACTGCTTGGACTCCAGATTCAAAAGCAAATCGTATCATCGTTGCTTCAGATAACGTGGCTAAAGACGACCTTCGTAAAGAATTGATTAAACAAGCAGCTCCAGGTAATGTCAAGGCTAACGTGGTTCCAATTCAAAAACTGATTGAGATTTCAAAAGACCCACGTTTTGGAGAAACACATGCCCTTATCTTGTTTGAAACACCTCAAGATGCCCTTCGTGCCATCGAAGGCGGCGTGCCAATCAAGACTCTTAACGTTGGTTCTATGGCTCACTCAACAGGTAAAACATTGGTCAATACCGTTTTGTCTATGGACAAAGAAGATGTTGCTACATTTGAAAAAATGCGTGACTTGGGTGTTGAATTTGATGTCCGTAAAGTACCAAATGATTCTAAAAAAGATTTGTTTGACTTGATTAACAAAGCCAATGTCAAATAAGCCATTATTTATGAAAGGATTTTAAACATGTCTATTATTTCTATGGTTTTAGTAATCGTTGTAGCCTTCTTTGCAGGTCTTGAAGGCATCCTCGACCAGTTCCAATTTCACCAACCACTTGTAGCCTGTACCCTTATTGGGCTTGTAACAGGTCACTTGGAAGCAGGGATTATCCTCGGTGGATCGCTTCAAATGATTGCCCTTGGTTGGTCAAATATCGGTGCTGCTATCGCTCCTGATGCTGCACTTGCTTCTGTCGCTGCTGCCATTATCATGGTTCTTGGTGGTGACTTTACCAAGACTGGTATCGGTGTTGCCCAAGCGGTTGCTATCCCTCTTGCCGTAGCTGGACTTTTCTTGACAATGATTGTTCGTACAATTTCAGTTGGTTTGGTTCATACTGCAGATGCTGCCGCTAAAAAAGGTGACTTCGGCGCTGTGGAGCGTGCGCATTTCATTGCGCTACTTTTCCAAGGACTTCGTATCGCGCTTCCTGCAGCTCTTCTCCTTATGGTACCAACTGAAACTGTACAAAGTATCCTTAGTGCCATGCCAGACTGGCTCAAAGATGGTATGGCTATCGGTGGTGGTATGGTCGTTGCCGTTGGTTACGCCATGGTTATCAACATGATGGCAACTCGTGAAGTATGGCCATTCTTCGCTCTTGGTTTCGTTCTCGCTGCTGTGTCAGATATTACTCTAATCGGATTCGGTGCTATCGGTGTTGCTATCGCTCTTATCTACCTTCACCTTTCTAAAACTGGTGGAAATGGTGGCGGAGGAGCCGCAACTTCTAACGACCCAATCGGCGATATCCTAGAAGACTACTAAGATAAGAAAGGACTGAAAACATCATGACTGAAAAACTTCAATTAACTAAATCAGATCGTAAAAAAGTTTGGTGGCGTTCAACCTTCTTACAAGGGTCTTGGAACTTTGAACGGATGCAAAACTTGGGCTGGGCTTATACACTCATTCCAGCTATCAAAAAACTCTATACTAAAAAAGAAGATCAAATCGCTGCTCTTGAGCGTCACCTTGAGTTCTTCAACACTCATCCATACGTAGCTGCTCCAGTCATGGGGGTTACTCTTGCGCTTGAAGAAGAACGTGCTAACGGTGTGGAAATCGATGACGCTGCTATCCAAGGGGTTAAAATCGGTATGATGGGACCTCTTGCTGGTATCGGTGACCCAGTATTCTGGTTTACAGTACGCCCAATCCTTGGATCTCTCGGTGCTTCACTTGCCCTTACTGGCAATATCTTGGGGCCACTCCTCTTCTTTGTTGCATGGAACTTGATTCGTATGTCATTCTTGTGGTATGTTCAAGAGATTGGATACAAGGCTGGATCAGAAATCACTAAAGATATGTCTGGTGGTATCCTTCAAGATATCACTAAAGGAGCTTCTATCCTTGGGATGTTCATTCTTGCTGTCCTTGTTCAACGCTGGGTAAATATTAAATTTGCTTTCGATGTTTCTAAAGTTCAACTAGATGAAAAGGCTTATATCCATTGGGATAAATTGCCAGAAGGGTCTAAAGGTATCCAAGAAGCATTCGCACAAGTAGGACAAGGATTGTCTCAAACTCCTGAAAAAGTTACTACTTTCCAACAAAACTTGGATATGTTGATTCCTGGATTATCAGGACTACTCCTTACTTTACTTTGCATGTACTTACTTAAGAAAAAAGTATCTCCAATCACTATTATCCTTGCCCTCTTCGCAGTGGGTATTGTGGCACATGTTCTTCACATCATGTAATCAAGCAACTAAAAAGGAACCAGGTTCTAAAATCTGATTCCTTTTTTCTATGCTTTTATTTAGCCAAGGCTCCCATTGGATCCCATGGTGCAAGTACAATTGGTTCTGCTCCATAGGCAGCTTGTTCTTCTGCTGTCAGCAATTCCTTACGAACAACGATTTGGTATGTGTATTCGTCCATCCAAGCGTCTGAGGCAACAAAGTAACCATCTGTACCGACCTTGTCTCCCCATGAGTTTTCAACCTTCCACTTGGTTGATTTACCATTTTCGTCCAAGTCAACACCTGTCAAGACCATGGCGTGGGTCATCAAGCTTTCGCTATAGTCCAAACGTCCAGCCTTGTCTTGAGTAAGTTTAATGTCCATGCTTGATTCAAAGTCATAAACATCTGTCGCAAGGATTCCAGCCTTACGGTTACTGAGCTGGCCGACATCAGAACCAAACCAAACAGTCTCACCTGCTTGCATTTGGGCAATCGCCAATTCTTTCAAGCGCTCCATTGGAACGTTGATGTAACGAACTGCACGGCTACCAACCACATTCCCCAACATCTCAACTGTGTAAGATTTTCCGTAAGGTTTATCAGCAGTTGGAGCATTGATAACAGAAACGTAGTCTTCTAAAGGAAGATTGACATATTTCTTGTAGAACTCTTGTGGTGTGATTCCTTTTTCACTTTTGTAGTTGTTATCTTTATCGCGATAAGCAAAGTCAAACTTGCGTGGTGGAAGTCCTAATGACATAGCAAGAAAGTTAAAGATTTCTTGCAAGAGGTCTTCTTTCTTAGCTTGAACAGTCACTTGATCTGCACCAGAAACAAGCAAATCACGCAAGATTTGAGCATCTTGACGAAGCAATTTATTAAGGATCGCATTTAGCTCACGACTGCTGCTAGATGAAACAGACTCAGGATAAACTGACTTAGGCACGACACCGTATTTTTCAAAGAGGGAAACGACCATATCCCATTGACCACCATCTTGTTGAGGTGTTTGGAGTAAGAAGCTAACCTTGCGGCTAGTCAATTCTTGGTCTGAAGTCGCAATGACTTGCTCCAAGAACCAGTTTGATTTCTCATACTTATCCCAGAAGAAAGTGTGGGCTTGTGACAACTCAAAGTTCTCCAATTTGTATTGCGAGATGAGTTTGTGGCGGAAGGTGTTGAGAGCCGCAAACATCCAGCAACGACCAGACGCTTTCTGGTTAGTGACCTTGTCCTTGGTTAAATCCAATGAGAAAACAGGTGTGTTGTCTACATGGCTTTGGCGACGTTCCAGAGCTGCAAAAATTCCGTTGTGGCTGGCAGCATTTTCAATCGCTTGGTATTTTACATTTGCTTCATAGTTGGCAAATAGTTTATCAGTAAATGATTCTTGAATCGCGTTCATAGATTCCTCCTTTTATTCTACAGTCTATTATAACTCTTTTCACAAAGGAAGCAACTAAAAAACATAAAAGGTAAGGACATTCTCCCTCACCTTTTTCGAATTTATACTCTTCGAAAATCTCTTCAAACCACGTCAACGTCGCCTTGCCGTACTCAAGTACAGCCTGCGGCTAGTTTCCTAGTTTGCTCTTTGATTTTCATTGAGTATTAAACTAAATTAAATAATATTAGCGCGGAGAATTTCTAATTCTTCCTTGGTCAAGCGACGCCATTCCCCTCGTTCCAGGTTCTCATCTAATACTAAAGTTCCCATAGTCAATCGTTGCAAGTCCACCACTTCCTTGCCACAGTAGCCCACCATACGCTTGATCTGATGAAACTTCCCTTCTGCAATGGTCACACGGATTTGGCTCTGATTCTTTTCTGTATCTATGGATACAAGCTCCAGTATAGCGGGTTGACAGGTAAAGTCTTTGAGAGGAATACCCTCAGCAAATGTCTCCACATCTTCTTGGGTCATGATTCCCTTGACTTGTGCCAGATAAGTCTTATCCACATGACGCTTGGGCGAAAGAAGAACATGAGCCAGCTGACCATCATTGGTCAAGAGCAAAAGACCATGCGTGTCAATATCCAAGCGTCCTACTGGGAAAACTTCCTTACTCCGCGCCAAGTCATCCAACAAGTCCAGAACGGTTCTGTGCTTGGGATCCTCAGTCGCTGAGATAACTCCTTTGGGCTTGTTCATCATGTAGTAGACAAACTCTTCATACTCCAACACTTGCCCATCAAAGCGAATCTCATCTATTTTTTCATCAATCTGCAATTTAGCTGATTTTTCTTTTTTACCATTTACAGTCACGCGCCCAGCCTTGAGCAAGTTTTTGACCTCAGTCCGACTTCCCACCGCACAGGCAACTAAAAATTTATCTAATCTCATAGAACTATTATATCATATCAAAAGGAGGCTGGTACAATGACCAACCTCCTTTTCGTTTCATACTCTTCAAAAATCTCTTCAAACCGCGTCAACGTCGCCTTGCCGTATATATGTTACTGACTTCGTCAGTTCTATCTGCAACCTCAAAGCAGTGCTTTGAGCAACCTGCGGCTAGTTTCCTAGTTTGCTCTTTGATTTTCATTGAGTATCAGATTTAGGAAATTAACTTCCTCGTCTCCAAAAAATAGCTAAAACAATCATGGCTCCTAAAATCGCTGGGATAATAGCTGTTCCTGATAAAACTGGCCCCCAAGTTCCAAAGAGCAAGTGACCTAGAAAGGCTCCGATCCAACCGAGAAACATTTTTCCAAAACATCCCATTCGCTCTCCACGATTGGTCATAGCACCTGCTAAAAATCCCACTAGGAGACCAACGAACATACTTCCTAACATATTATCTCCTTAATTTGCCCAATTCCCATTACGGAAAAGAGGTACCCGCGTTCCATCCTCACGAATACCATCGATATCCATTTGGTTAGAACCAATCATAAAGTCTACGTGAACATCTGAACGGTTAAGCCCTGCAGCTTCAAGCTCCTCTTCGCTCATCTCCGCTCCATCAACAACGCTAGTCGCATAGGCTGCACCGATAGCCAAGTGGTTTGACGCATTTTCATCGAAAAGGGTGTTAAAGAAGATAATGCCTGACTGAGAAATTGGACTTGGATCTGGTACCAAGGCACATTCACCCAAGGCACGCGCACCCGCATTTTCAAAGACAAGGTCTTTCATAACCTGATCACCCTTCTCAGCAGTGATATCTACGATTTGTCCATCCTTAAAGGTCACCTTAATGCCTTCAATGATATTTCCGTTGTAGCTAAGCGGTTTTGTAGAAGTGACATAACCATCTGCACGACGGAAGTCAGGCGCTGTGAAGACCTCTTCTGTCGGCATATTTGGCAAGAATTCTTCGCCCTGTGCATTGACAGCACCAGCTGATTCCCAAACGTGGTTCTTTGGCAAACCAAGTGTTAAATCTGTTCCTGGCGCTGTGTAGTGAAGGGCTGAAAATTGCTCCTTATTAAGCATATCGGCCTTGCTCTTGAGAATGGCTGCATGTTCCTCCCAAGCCTTAACAGGATCTGCTTCGTAGACACGACAAGTTTTGAAGATTTGATCCCAAAGGAAATCAACTGCTTCTTCGTCGCTCGCAGCATTTGGGAAGACTTTCTTAGCCCACTCAAGTCCAGCAGCGGCTGCTACAGTCCAGCTAACCTTGTTAGATTGAGTTGCGATTCGCATTGGCTTCATGGCAAGTCCCATAGCTTTAGCAGAAGCTGAAAGCTTGTCAGCGTCCACTCCGTTCAAGGCACCTGGATCAGATGAACGAACCCCAAGACGGCTAGCCTTGTTCTCCAAAAGATAGTTCATCTCAGCAATCTTGTATTCTGGCACATTGTCCAAACGCTCCATCGGGGCATGGAGGAATTTCTCACGGTTAATCACATCATCTGTCCACTGAACGATGACCTCATGCGCACCCAAGGCATAAGCTTCTTTCACGATTAGATGTGCCAATTCACGTTGCTCCACATCAATAGAGAGAGCCAAAGTGTGACCAGGTTGCACGTTAATTCCGTTCGCAACCAACAATTTCGCATATTTTTCTAGATTTTCTTTAAAATTTGGTAAAACCATTCTGTTTTCTCTTTTCTATTTTTATTTTTCTTTCAAAGCAGAAAAGATTCCTGCTAAAGCAATAGCACCTGGCAAGAGTGCTGTCGATAGAAGAATTGTACGATCAGCAAGTTCTAATTGATATTCAAATACCTTCTTAGCCGGCTTATCTTCCGCAAATATTCTTAGTTTCATGAGAACCCCCTTAAAATAGATTAAAATAAATCACTGTGACTGCCTGTCCTCAGCAAATTTAAAATCAATTCCGACTTGTCTACTTTATAAACCAAAAGCCAATCTGGCTGGGTATGGCATTCACGAACTCCTTGAAAATGCTTGGATGCCGTCAATGAATGATCACGATATCTGGCAGGATGTTCTTTTTCTTGAACCAGAAAATTCAAAACTTCTTCTAATAATTCTGCCCTCAAACCACGCTTCATAGCCAACTTAAAATCTTTTTTAAACTGTTTATGATAACGAATCTTAAGCACGTAAGTCCTCCATCAAATCTGAGACTGATTCAAAAGACTGGCTCATATTACGATTTTGGTCTAAATCCGTTAACGCTTGGAGCAACTTCCGATTTTCGTCTAGTCTAACATCAAAAGGTAATCCCTGATATTGAATTGCCTGACGAAGGAAAATATTAATAGCTGTTGTCATATCCATTCCCAGATTACTAAACACCTGTTGGGCCTGCTCCTTAACCTCACTATCCAGACGGATGCTTATACTCATCTTTGACATACTCTCACCCTCTTTCCATAGACTATTTTAACAAAAAAGAAAGCTAATGTAAATCTATTGGATATACGTTAGCCTCTTTTAATAGATTATTAAGCAATTTTTTAAAACAACTCATCAAACAAACTCAACTGGTTATCCTCTGGCATATTTCCAAGAATACCCATCTCATCCATCTTTTCAACCAAGGTTGATGAGAGTCCACCACGCTTGCGTAGTTCTGTTTTAGAGAGGAATTCTCCCTCTTCACGCGCCCGCACCAGTTGCTTGGCAACGTTCTCTCCCAGACCATCCATTGCTACAAATGGTGGGATAAGGGTATCCCCGTCGATGAGGAACTCTGTCGCCTGACTACGGTAGAGATCTAATTTACCAAACTTGAAACCTCGTTCCCACATCTCATTGACAATCTCAAGAGTTGTATAGAGATCGATTTCCACATTAGAGGCTTCATTGTTCTTCCGTTTTTCAGAGATTTCTTCCATTCTGCGCTTGATGACCTCCAAGCCCGCACCCATGGTCTTGATATCAAAAGCCTTAGCACGAATGGAGAAGTAAGCACAGTAGTAATAAATAGGATGGTGAACCTTGAAGTAAGCTACACGCAAGGCCATCATAACGTAGGCTGCCGCATGGGCCTTAGGGAACATGTACTTAATTTTCCCACAGGATTCGATATACCACTCTGGCACCTTATTAGCCTTCATGGCTTCGATATAGCCATTTCTCTCCTCTTCTGAAATCTTTAGCCACAAACCCTTACGTACCCGTTCCATAATGGTAAAAGCCATCTTAGGTTCCAGACCCGCATGCATGAGGTAAACCATGATGTCGTCCCGACAACCGATAACAGTCGATAGGTCCGCTATTCCTTGCTTAATCAGATCCTGAGCATTCCCCAACCAAACGTCAGTACCGTGGGACAGACCAGACAGCTGAAGCAATTCCGCAAAGGTTGTCGGATGGGTTTCGTCTACCATTCCACGTACGAAATTTGTTCCAAACTCTGGAATCCCCAACATACCCGTAGGCGTTCCAATTTGTTCAGGTGTTACCCCTAGTACATCAGTCCCAGAAAAGAGTGCCATCACGCCTTCGTCATCCATAGGAATTTTATTAGGGTCAATAC
>ERZ1023513.23-NODE-23-length-22495-cov-4.873084_pt1 | contig 22495 bp, 18 predicted proteins | sample MGYA00380550_ERZ1023513 | MGnify/ENA primary metagenome ERZ1023513 (study PRJEB33173, sample SAMEA4830347) | metagenome | study: EMG produced TPA metagenomics assembly of the PRJEB25223 data set...
ACGAAGTCAGCTTAAAACACTGTTTTGAGGTTGCAGATAGAACTGACGAAGTCAGTAACATCTATACGACAAGGTGAAGCTGACGTGGTTTGAAGAGATTTTCGAAGAGTATCATACGAAAAAGCCCTGTTCCTCAAGATGAGGAGCAAGGCTTTTTGAGTTTCAATTATTCTTCTGTTCCAAGGAAATTTTTTGCAACAAGGGCTGCAAGAACTCCACCAGCGATTGGTGCAAGGATGAAAATCCAAACTTGTTGAAGGGCTGCGCCGCCTACCAAGACAGCTGGTGCCAAGCTACGAGCTGGGTTTACTGAAAGTCCAGTAATCTTCAATCCGACAAGAATCATCGCCATCAATGACAAACCGATTACCAAACCAGCAATCGCGCCATTGCCCTTGCTTTCTGAAGTCACAGTCATGATAACCAATACAAACAAGAAAGTTGCGATGACTTCAAACAAGAAACCACCAAAGACAGTGACACCGTTTGCCAAGGCATTTTCACCAAGACTAGCAGTTGACATACCTGAGTTAGCCAAGAGGAAGAAGACAGCGCCAGAAGCGATGAAAGCTCCAACAACCTGACCAAGGATGTAGTTTACAAGTTCTGAAGATGACAAACGTTTGTTTACAAACATAGCAATCGAAACAGCCGGGTTCAAGTGAGCACCTGAAACAGTTCCGATTGAGTAGGCTGCCACCACGATTGCCAAACCAAAGGCAAAGGCGATTCCAAGGTAACCAAGGCCATCAAGACCATTTCCAAAAACAACAGCTCCTGTCCCGACGAACACAAGCATGAACGTACCGATTAACTCAGCAACAAATTTTTTCATTTTCTTTCTCCTTTTTTCAAAAACTAGATACTAGTCTATCAAAAGTAGGAAAGGGTTTCAAGAAAATTGATTGGAAATTTTTTGAAAATCATAGAACTATTAGCTAATCTCTAGTATTGAAAAGACTGGATAGCTTCTTTCAACTCATCTTGTAAACTATTTCTCTGGTCAAGTTGGACATAGACTTCCACCAGACAGGATCTGAAGTTGGAAAATTTGTAAAAATCCTCCCTTTCTTCTATCGGAAAATCAACAGTTTTTATCCAAGAAGCTACTTGTTCTTGCTCCAACTTCCCTTATAAAATAGGTTCATAGATCACTCTTGCTAAACGCCAATCCTCATCATCTGTAAAGCGAATCGACATTCTTTTAAATAGTTGGCCAAGTATATCAAATACTTCATGAACTCTGTTTTTAGGAAAGTCTGGATGACAAACCACCTCTGTCAGTAAATCGGCTCCATGTGCAAAAGCGTGAACCCAACCATACTGACTTGAGAAACCTGTTGTATCCTTTTCTTTTGAAAGATAGTGCAAGCCTTGATTTGAAAGGTCATCACGAATTTCTGGAGAAGGATTTCCCAAATGATCAAACAACCACTGGATTTCTTCCTGGTTATAATTTGGTTTTTCTTCTGCTATTTTTCTTAGTAAATCTTGATACATGGTCAATACCTCTACATTTCTAGCAACTGTTCAAAAAGGCAGTCTTAAATGACTCAATATTGAATTCTCAATTAAATACAATCTGATATAAAATGACGTAAATAACTATCAATACCAGTTCTACAGTAAGTTCAAATTTAACATCACGACCTTCAACGACATTTTTGAAAATAGCTACAACTAAGACAAATAGAATGACGCTTAACAAGCCCATAAACATCATTCTAAAAAATTTTTCTATCCCCTTACTCCCCCAACTCAGCACTGTAGGCGATAATCTGGTCAACTGTGTCAGACAAGAATTGGATGGTATCACGGAGTGGTTTGTCTGTTGAAATATCCGCACCGATAATCATGGCTGACTCAAGTGGTGTCTTGCTACCACCTGATTTGAGGAGATTGAGCCAGTCTTCAGCTCCAGTTTCTGAGTTTTTAAGATGAAGGTAACCAGCAGTCGAGATAACTAGTCCTGCTGAGTAAGTGTAACTATACAAGCCCATATAGTAGTGAGCTTGGCGCATCCAAGTCAAAGCTGCATCGTCGTCGATTTCAATGGCATCGCCCCAAAAATCTGTCAAAACTTCCTTCATAATGCTGTTGAGCTTGCTTGCTCCAAAGGTCTCCCCTTCTTCAATCAATGTATACACCTTACGCTGGAAGGCGGCTTCCAAGAGGTGGGTGATGAAATTATGGAAGTAGGTGTCTGTCAAGCGATGAGCCAGAGCGAAGCGTTTTTGACGTGGGTCATTAGACTGGTTCTCTAAGTAATCACTGAGTAGCAATTCATTGAAGGTCGACGGTGCTTCAACATAATAGGTCGACATGTGGGCGTTGAAATAGCTTTGATGATTGTCTGAAAAGATGAATTGACCAGAATGCCCGATTTCATGAATCAAGGTATAGACATCGCTCAAACGGCCTGTCCAGCTCATGAGTACATAAGGGTGTACGCGATATGGGTCCGCCGCATAACCACCGGAATCCTTGCCACTGTTAGCAGCAAAGTCCTCCCAGCGCTCTTCTTGGTAACGAGCAACTTCCTGACAATAGCCTTGCCCCAAAGGTTCTACCGACTTCATGACCAAATCATAGGCATCGTCAATAGTCACTTCAGGATTCAGGGCGCTGTCCAAGTCCAATTTCCAGTCTGCAAAGGTCATCTTTTCAAGACCATTTACCTTGGCAACATGCTTGAGGTATCTCTGAGCGACTGGTGCAAAGTCCTTCATGATGAGGTCAATCTGGCGGTCAAACATGACACGGTCCACTTCTTGTTCAGCTAGAAGATAATCAAAGACAGAGTCGTATCCCTTCATATCAGCCAAGAGTTTTTCAGACTTGACCTGAGCCAGATAGGCTGCTGCAGCCGTATTTTGGTGCTTACGAAGTCCCTCTGAGAAGGAACGGAAGGATTTCTCACGAACCTCAGCATCCTCATGGTTTTGGTAGAAATTCTCATAGGTGACAAAGCTGTTTTTATAGGTCTTGCCATGGGCTTCAAAGTCAGCCATTTCAAAATCCCCAGCTCGCATCTTAGTATAAATGTCCTGCGGACTGTAGAAAACTTCACCGAGATTGGTCAAGGCCTTCTCCACATCAGCCCCTAGATAGTGGGCTTTTTTGATTTTGGCCTGACGAATGGCAGCTGTTAAATGTGGCAATTTACCCAAACGGTCCAAGACTTCCTCATCTGCTGCCACCAAGGCATCGTCAAAGAAGGTCAAGGCTACGCTGGCATCTGTTTCAAATTCCATCCCAGCTTGGGCAATATTGGCAAATTCGTCATTGCTATAGTCCGTCGTCTGAGGCATAAAACCATAGTTGCCAATATGGCTCATCTGAATGTAGATCTGTTCCAATTCCGCAAAGACCTTCTCGAAATCCTCAAAAGTGTGAAGATTGCCCTTGTAATCACGGCTAAACTGGTTGATGTCTTCGCGAGCTTTCTCGATTGCACGCAAGAAATCCTCACGGTCTTGGTATAGGGCTGTTAAGTCCCAGAGTTCCTTCTCTGGAAATTCTGAACGGTGTTTTTGTTCCATTTTCTTCCTCTTATTTCTCTAATTCTACTAAAACACTAAGGGCTGATAAAGCGTAAAGCGGTGCTGTTTCTGCTCGCAAAATACGAGGACCTAGGCCTGCCAAAACGGCTCCTTTAGCTTCAAAACTTTCGATTTCTGCAGGTGAGAGACCGCCTTCTGGACCAAAGATAAAGAGCAGTTTGGCTCCTGTTTCAAGACCAGTGACTGCTTGCAGAAGCGCAGCGGCTTCTCCTTCTTTAGCTGATTCTTCATAGGCTACTATGATAGAGTCAAACTGGTCCAGCTGAGCTAGAAAATCTGCTTTTTTCTCGAAAAGTTTAATACTTGGTACAATATTACGCTTGCTTTGCTCGGCTGCTCCAAGGGCAATTTTTTCTAGTTTTTCAACCTTTTTACCCAATTTCTTGCCATCCCACTTAGCAACGGACCAATCGGCAGGGAAGGCCCAAATCTGGCTGGCACCTAGTTCCGTCACCTTTTGAGTGATAAACTCCAACTTATCTCCCTTGGGAAAACCAGATGAAATGGTCACTTGAACGGGCAGTTCCACATTGTCATCTAGTTCTTCTACCAATTCAAACTGACGAGCTTCCACATCCAGCACACGCGCCAAGCGCTTAATTCCATCATCAAAGACCAAAGTAACCTCATCATCTTCTTTCAAGCGCATAACCTGAAACATATGCTTGCTGGTTTCCCTGTCCTCGATGGTGACAGGAGAGACTGCACTCCCCTTGACAAAATACTGTTGCATCCTAGCCTCCAATCACACCAGAGATATCCTTGGTTTTCTTAAAGACACAGGTATTCCATTCCCCTTGAACCATGTGAGTTTCGAGGAAAAATCCAGCTGACTCAGCCGACTGGCGCACCATGTCCCACTTGTCCTTGATAATGCCACTCATGATGAGGTAGCCTTCATCCTTGACCAAACGATAGGCATCGTCTATTAGATGAATGAGGATATCCGCCAAGATATTAGCCACAATCACATCTGCCTCAATTTCCACACCCTTAAGCAAATCTCCTGCTGCTACATGGATATTTTCCATACCAGTGTTGAGCTCAATATTTTCCTGAGCGACACGAACCGCCACATCATCCAAGTCATAGGCGAAAATCTCCTTGGCACCTAGGAGTGAGCTTGCAATAGAAAGAACCCCTGAACCAGTCCCTACATCTAGCACTGTTTCGCCACCACGAAGAACCTGTTCCAAGGCAAAGAGGCTCATCTTGGTTATTGGGTGGGTCCCTGTCCCAAAGGCCATACCAGGATCCAGCTTGATAATCTTTTCTCCTGCTGTTGCCTCATAGTCCGTCCATGACGGTACGATGGTCAGGTCATGGGTGATGCGTGCCGGTTCATAATACTTCTTCCAGTTGTCAGCCCAGTCTTCCTCAGTCAAGGCAGTCGTGCCCATCTTGACTTCTCCTAGGTCCATAAAGTCGGTCAATTCTGCCAGACGAGCCTGCAAATCCGCTTCAACTGCTGCTACATCAACCGTTTCAGGGTAGTAGGCGGTCACTACGATTTCTTCCTGTTGCTCCACCTCTGGGAAAATTTCACCGAATCGGTCCACATTTCCCACATAGTCCATGCTGTCTTCAATTGCTACCCCTTGGGCACCTAACTCAATCAAGAGATTGGAAACCAACTCCTCTCCCTCACGCTTCACTGTAACTTTTAACTCTTGCCATGTTTCCATTATGTATTTTGCTTACCTTTCCATCAGATTAAAAATAGTCTTTCCAATAACAACAATAAGGTTATCTCTTAATTTCTTCTCTAACTCTAAATCAATTCCACTATTTTGTATGAATTTGTCTTCTACATTTCTATATAAGCGTTTTACTCTAGTGGGGTTTCCTGCATCAAAATGAGGTACATAATGGTAAATTATGACAGGAACAGAACTTCTGATTGATTGTTCAGCAATCTGATTCCAGATATACCCATCAGTCTCTCCCAAAGAAACCCCATAAAGAATTATGATGTCAGAATTTTTTATAATATCGCTATTTTTAACATCCATATTTTCTCTATAGTTCTTCAAAACTAAATTTTTTATTAAGGATTCTTTTTGTTCTTCATCAAAACTATTTGAAATCTGTGTCTCGTCACTAACTCCTAAAACTGTGCAAATATCTACCGTTCCATGTGCATGAATTGGAGGCGCAATGTGAAATTTATAATTATTAGTTCGTAATTGATTGCTAAATGATTTTGCTGACTCATTATATAATTTATCGATTACATTTGTGTAATTAAGAGTTAATATATTCACGATATCGTGTTGATATAGATTTTCATTATATTTTTTATCGATAGCAGGTTGATTAATTACAGGGAGAGAGGTCCTCATATTATCTAGAGTGCTTATAAAGTCAATTGCATTACCTTTCTCAAGATTTTTTTCTTGTTGTATGCGTAGATATTCTCTTAAATCATCAACTACTTCACTAAAATCATCTATAAATTTCTCCTTTATTTCTATACTTGAGGAGATGAGGTCGTTATCTTTTGTTAATTTACCAATTGACAATTCAAAATCTGACCAATTTTCATAATCATTTACTTTATCAGAAAATAGAGACTCATAAATGAAATTTGAATATTTTTCCTCGTTCTCTGTCCTACTTATATAAACCTTATTTTGGAATTCGTAGAAATCCCTATATCTTGTTTTCAAACCATATTGCAAATCCAAACCATTTCCAACTATATAAGTAATATTCATATCTTTGCCCTCTTGTGTTCCTAAGATCTAAAATAAGGATAAAATATCCACTATTCAAATTCAATTTCTTCATTTAAACTATTAAAGAGGTCTACTTGAGCTTCTACTTGCAATCTATTAACTAGCCAACCGCGTAATTCAGCTTGCTGAATAAAATCTTCAATACGATTAACCCCATTTAATTCTTTTAATGTAACTACTACACCAAAACGTACTCCTTGTCCATCACCGCTTTTCAAACGTTCGATTGTTTTAATACTCATCCCCCACTGAGGATTAGATGGATTTAAAATTGCTTTAGCTCTCTTTCGAGAAGTAAACGACTCTCCAATATGCTTGACATTATCCCATTTCCTAAATATATTTCTAGCAGCATTTTCTCTCACATATCCTGGGGAATCTTCGGCATGCTGGTTGTCTTTATTTATCGATTTGATACCGTCTGACTTTAACCTACCAAAAGTAAGCTGCATCTCAGTATTTGTATAATCAACCCCTTGTTTTCTTGAGCAGTTAGGGAAATAACACATTGTTGCTTTAGCTACATATGGATAACTCTCACTAGAAATAGGTACTGGAAAATCATAATTATAGGTATCATAAGCCCTAGAGATATCTGACACAATAAATTTAATTTCATCATCAGGTGTAGATAAAATATCATCCATTTTTATTGGAACAATACCATTTCCTATCAAAGATAAATCAGTGAATGTTTTCTTATCATTCCAGGGTATTGCTGCATCAATTAGCAAAGCCTTCGCTTCTTCTCGGCTAAGTCCCATAATATGAATGAGATAGGCCATTTTCCTTGCAATAAAAGGTGCCGCAAAACTTGTTCCAGCTACACGACCTAATCCTAGAGGTTCACAAACATTTATAAAGTCACCATTTCCTCCTCCATAATATGACACATCTGGTTTAACAAAGAATGATAAAACAATACCCTCTCGTGAATATGACACTGATTGATTATTAAAATCAACAGAATTTACTATTATAGAATTAAGTGAATCAGCAGGAGCACCTATTCTTTTGCGTTTCCCATTTATTACTGAAGCATTTGTCCCAGCTATGATAAAAATTACATCATTCTCAAATTGAATTTCGTCTAATAATGCTCCCTCTGCAGAGATAAAATTTTCTCTTATTTCATCATTGGACCCTAAAGAAAGATTCCAAACCTTAATATCAGCATTCTGAGAAACAATCTCTTTTATCTGTTTTATGATTGTAAATGAATTAAATCCACTTTGTAGTGACACACCAAAATGCCTCACTCTAAAATTTCCACAACCATCATCCAGATTAGGGTTCAAATTGGCTCCATCAACGATTAAAGAAGTCACAGCTGTCCCATGCTTGTAATCTTGGCTATCTTTGCTAATATCAGGTGAGACAAAATCATGATATTCTACCCACTCATTAAAGTAAACTCTTTTGTCAAATAAGGTATCAATAACGCCAACAACTGGTTCGTTCATTGGAGATGGAAGATTTATTTTTAAATCATTATTATCTAAAGAAAAATCATCTACAGATAACTTAGAAAAATCTTCCACAATCATGGAGACAAGATAGGGCGCTTTTGATAGTAGTAATTCAATATTTTTTTCATCAAGCAAGACCGTGGTCTGATTCATGATATTAGCTTCTGAAATATCAATATTTAATTTATTCAGTAATCTAAAAATGTCTGTATGGACATCATAAAATGTCACGATAGAATTTTGAATATCAGAAACAGTAGTGTGCTCAACTCCAAAATTCTCAATAAAGCAAGAATCTCTCAAATACTGTTGAAATTTGCTTTTTGAAATACCATACTCCGAAAAATTTATAGAAGCAAACGTTGATGAATCAGAAAACATCTCACATGTTATCGCTCTATCAAAATGTTCCTCAAAAACTTCAATTATCTTACTTAAAACGGTTATTGTTTTATTAAGAGCATCTCTAGAAATATAATGAGTAACAATATGTTTTGTCTTCTCATCATTGAATTTTGCTCCCACAATAGTATCATTAGGAAATGGATTCCCTCCTCCTACATTGAAATAGCCATTAATACGGTTACTTTTGGCAACAATTCGATTATAGTAAATACTGATCAAAATACCATCGATAATGTTATTTTTCTCCCAATATGTTTTCGTCTCTTCTAATGAAAAATGAAGATACTTCAAATGTTCCAATGTAATTATTGTTTTTTTGGGTATAGTTATTGGTCCCATACCATTATTTCTTGATTTTTGTGTAAAGCTTTTACCTCGTAATGTCAATAATGTATTCATTTTAATCCTCGCTTAACTCTCGTGATACACTACTCTTAGAAACACCTGTCAAAATCTCAATTTCTCTAACAGTAAAACCTAGCTTCGATAATTTAGAAATAGATAAATTTCTACCATTATGCAAACTTCTTAGCAGGCGTTTTTGGTAATCATGCGGATCTGATGGATCACTAAATGCCAATGACGTTCTTATTGAGTTTCTCAAATCACCAGGATTCGGTATTACATTGGCACTATTGATAATTTTTTTAAATAATTTTAAATCTCTAGCTACATTCTTAAATTGCTTTAATAACTCATTTAAAATAATAGTAGCTACTTCTACTTTATCTTCATCAGTATAACGGTCAAAGTCAATTATGGCATCGAATCTTCTCGTAACTGCTTTATCAAGATTTTCAAAAAGATTTGTTGTTGCAATTAATACAATTTCTGGTGACAGCCTATCCAACTCCTTTAAAAAGGCAGAAGTCACTCGTCCCATTTCTCTTAAATCATTCTGATTAACCCTATCCAACACTATGGAATCAATTTCATCAAATAGGATGATATAATTTTGCTTGAAAGGAAGATTATTGATTTCATTAAAAAGAGTTGCTAAGTTTTTGACTGTTTGCCCTAGCTTACTATCTACTAAGTGACTGAAATCTACTACAAGTAATTCCTTGCCAATAAGTCTAGCCACCTGCTTTACACTTTCAGTTTTTCCAGTACCTGGAGATCCCACAAATAAAAATTTATTTATTCCAATATGATGATTGACAGCGTTTATTATTCCTTTTAAATCATTCATAATTGAAAGAGGCAATGGGAGAGGACCAATATCTAGTTTAGCAGGAGTCAAATACTCACTAGGATTTTCTATTTGTGGCATGAATCTATCACTTTGAGACATTAACCCCATAATATATTGTGCTATTTGTGTATCACCATGTTTATTGAAGTTCCGAGCAATTGCTATGGATTGATTTCTAAATTCTGTCTCTCTGCCCTCATAATGATACTTTATTAAATCAAGAACATCTGATTTTTTCATGATTCATTCCTCCTTATACAAATAATACTATATTTTCGGGACAAAGTCAATTATTTTGGGACAAAATTAAAAAAGAATAACCTTGAAAGGATATTCTTTTAATGCAAAACTATATCAGATTTTCCCTGACACTCTTTCCCCCACCTGGCAGTTCCCACATATTGGCCCAGGGAATGCTTGCCTTATCATCGCGTAAGATAGTCAAAAGCTTATCCCCACAAAACAAAGCAATCTTACAGCCTGGGAAATCAGAAATTTCTAGTTCCATCTTCAGTTCCTTCTAACATTTCCTTTTCCAGCTCTGCTAACAAGTTTTCATAATAGCGTTTCTCGTCCCTCAACATTCGACTACTATCCATTTTCTGTCTAGCAATCTTCATAGCCTTGTGAGTTTGAACCACATCTTTCCTTACCTTAAATTGATACCAGGCTTGTATCACTTGAAGATTGGACAGTTTGAGAGACAGAAACGATTTGACCTGTCGAATACTGGCATATTGCTCCGCTTGCTCAAAATCTCCTTCCAACAAGGCGATATGAAGCAGGGATAGTTGGGCAACTGTCTGCATCATCGGAGTAGTTGTCCTCTCAAGTAATGCTTGAAACTGCTGTTTAGCTACTTCTTCCTTCCCTTCCAAAATGGAAACTTCACCTTGCATACCTAATACACCATCCGCAAAACTCCCTCGTGCATCCTCAGGAACTGCTTGAACAAAGTCTTTCAAATCATATTCTTGAGGAGCCAGCAAGGTCTGGGCAGAATGTCTCAATACCAGGTAGGCGTATTTGGTATTTTCAGGGTGTTGTAGTAATTCCCAAATTTTTGCTCCATCGGTGATGTCGACTGGTAAAATGTTATTTAGGAAGAAAGATAAATTAAGAAAAATCCAAGTCCCTGCAAAATACCAGCTTCTTGTCAAAAATCCAAACAATATCGCCAATAATATCAAGCCGAGATGAACCATCAAGCCTCCTGAAAGCATCAGGATGATTCTTTGATCGCTTTCATCCTCTTTTAAACCAATGTATTGAGCACCAACATTTTTCAGAATGGCTGTTCTACTAAGATGAAACCTGCCTGACTTTTTGGTCAAAATAAAATGTCCTAATCCAAAAGCCACCAGCCGATAGCCTGTCAAGTAGCCACAAAAAGCATGACCCAGCTCATGAAGAATAAAGATTAAATACATGCTTAGAAGAGCAAAGGCATAACCAAAAGTAAAGGCTAAAACTGCGGAATACCCCAACTCTGCAAATGCGATTGTTCCACAAGCAAAAGCTAGCATAATAAAGACAACAGCTAGCACATAAACCAAATAAGTCCCAATTTTCTTCATAACACCTCCAACCAACTCCTAGTATTTTGGATAAGGGTAAAATTCTCCCTCTTCCAAGCCAACTTTTCCTTCTTCAAAGACTTCTTGATTCCATTCCATAACAAATTCCTCTGCTTCTGGATCTTCCAAAAAGTCCATGAGGGCATCTAGCCCAACCTCAGCAGTATCTTTAAGGAAAAGCGCAAAATAAGCTAAAAATTCACGGGAAAATCCTTTTTTAGGCAGGTAAGGAATAACAGTCAAATAGTCTTCCTCATTGACTGTTGACTTGGCAGGATTGTAGAAAAGGACCGCTTCCTCAAAAAGAATGTCATCTGATGAAACCTCTCCGTCTTCATCCACCATCTCCACACCTGCAGCATTTTGCGCTTCCAATAGAAAACTCACTTCTACCGCATAGTTGCGTTTGTCCCAGCTAATCTCAAAGTCAAAGGGAAAGTTCTTGTCCAACTCTTCCTCTAAAACATCTAAAAATCCGTATGTTGCCATTTTGTCCTCTTTCTATGCGACTCTTTAATCGCCCCGATTGCTCGGAAATATGCTAAAATAGATACTACCATCTTACCACAAAATTATTTTATGTCCTAATTATACCATATTACCTCATTTAAACCCTTGGTATCAGTGATTTTCTTAAAAGTCTGATTTCTTCATTTCTCATAAAAATCAATATAAAAAGCCCTCGAAAGGGCTAATAAATCTATAAAATCAATAGGCGAGTAACTAGCACAAGTGGACGTGCTTTTTTATTGACTATTACCACGATACCACGCTTAATCTTAGGCTTGAACTTTCTTATCTGCAATAGCGTCTGTCAAAGTCTGAGAAAAGTTAAGTCCCATTTCTCGTCCCAACTTATCTGCCCATTTTGGTATAGTCAAAGTCTTTTTAATGGGTTCCTGACTTCCTAGGTATTCTGATACATCAACAGATACCATAGAAATAAAAGATTTATCAAGGTCATAGGTTGACACGAAATCTTCATCATCTTTAAAAGGATCATTATCAATTAAAGACAAGCTATTGATATCTGATGGCTGAGGTAACTCTCCATCACTCTCTATCAAATCTGCAACAGTTATCCCTAGCCACTCCGACCCCATAGCCAAAGCCTCAGAAATCCCCTCTCCTTGTGTAGCTGAGTATTCAAAATCTGGGAAATGGACAAAATAAGTCGCTTCTGTTCCGTCTGTGTCGTCATAATAAAATAAAGCTGGATACGTAACTAACATTTCACTACCTCCATATCAAAAAACAGGGGCTGAATTTTACAACCCAGCTTGCTTTCTTATCCCTCTTTCAGTGTACTTATTCAGCTCACCATGAGGGATTGTGATAAGTCTTTCCCCTTGCTTCTCCATTTTAATATGGGAGCCTTTACCGCCTCTAGTCTTTATCCAACCATGGGCCGTAAGGAGTTTAACCATCTCTTTTTGTGTCATAGGCATAGCGCTTTTACCTCCTGACAACACCATTATAACACGTGTTACACGTATTGTAAAGGAGTGATACTTATTATTCTATTATACATAAAAGCCCCTAGATGTGGTTCTAAGGGAAGCCAATTTATTCAGACCTATTTTTCTAATGAGTAGTAAAAACTGCTTCTTTATCGAGCAATTCATCATCTGTATAGTCAATTGTAAAAGTATCTCGATCTAAGACAGATTGAGGCGGAGTTGAATGAATCATAGGAACACTGCGTACTCTATATTTTTTATCTCCAATTTTTACAAACTGATACTCTTCGAAAATCAAATTCAAACCACGTCAACGTCGCCTTACCGTACTCAAGTACAGCCTGCGGCTAGTTTCCTAGTTTGCTCTTTGATTTTCATTGAGTATGATTAACTCTCAAGTCTTCGAAATCAGGATTTTCAACAGTTATTACAAGGATGCGATTTACTACTTCAAAAACATCAATTATTCTATTTTTCATATTTTTTCAACCCATTATTAGAATAAACTTCTTGGTAAGCAAAATCAAGTTTAGATTTAATGTTTTCGTACAAATCTAAAATCTCTTTTGGAGTATCTTCCCGGAAGAAAAGTTTTCTTTTCCCTGAAATAACTTGATCACTAAGAATCCAATGACGAATTTGTTTTGTAAAAATCAAAATTTCCTGACTTGGTCCATCATTTCCATTGCTTATCACCTCTCTTTTCATTATAGTTCATACAATGACATTTAGCAATATTATTTCTCAAGTCAGCACTTCCACTTCTTTAGGCTCAACTATCCTATTTTGAGCTTTAAGGAAAATCAAATCTCTCATGCTGATACCTCTCCTCATTAAATTAAATAGTAAAAAAGATTCTATCTCACTCCCTGATTATTACAAAACCATTGAAATATCACAACTAATAGGCTAGAATGGACATAGTAAGATATAGTAGATGAGTCATTCTACTCAAATCCACACTAGAAAGGACTACTATGCCAGACAATCTCGCGCTTCGCATGCGCCCTAAAACCATCGACCAGGTCATCGGTCAGGAGCATCTGGTCGGACCTGGAAAAATCATCCGCCGCATGGTGGAAGCCAACCGCCTGTCCTCCATGATTCTATATGGCCCTCCGGGAATCGGCAAAACCAGTATTGCCTCTGCCATCGCTGGAACGACCAAGTATGCCTTTCGAACTTTCAATGCGACAGTTGATAGTAAAAAGCGACTGCAAGAAATCTCGGAAGAAGCTAAATTTTCTGGTGGTCTCGTCCTATTGCTAGACGAAATTCATCGACTAGATAAGACCAAGCAAGACTTCCTCTTGCCTCTCTTGGAAAGTGGACTGGTCATCATGATTGGAGCAACAACTGAAAATCCTTTCTTTTCCGTCACTCCTGCCATTCGTAGCCGTGTTCAAATTTTTGAGTTGGAACCTCTGTCTAACCAAGACGTCAAAGAGGCCCTGCAGATAGCTCTAAGTAACCCTGAACGTGGTTTTGATTTTCCAATAGAACTAGATGAGGATGCGCTGGATTTCATCGCAACCTCTACAAACGGAGACCTTCGCTCTGCCTTTAACTCACTGGACTTGGCTGTTCTCTCTACCCCTGAGAATGACGAGGGCATTCGCCACATCACCTTAGACATCATGGAAAATAGTCTTCAGAGAAGCTACATCACTATGGACAAGGATGGAGACGGTCACTATGATGTTCTATCTGCCCTGCAAAAGTCTATCCGTGGCTCAGATGTGGATGCCAGTCTCCACTATGCTGCCCGCTTGATTGAGGCTGGGGATCTGCCTAGTCTCGCTCGTCGCTTGACTGTTATCGCCTATGAAGATATCGGCTTAGCCAATCCTGAGGCCCAGATTCATACCGTGACTGCTCTGGATGCTGCCCAGAAGATTGGGTTCCCAGAAGCCCGCATTCTCATTGCCAATGTCGTGATTGATTTGGCCCTTTCTCCAAAATCCAACTCAGCCTATGTAGCTATGGATAAGGCACTTACTGACCTCAAAACATCAGGGCACTTGCCTATTCCGCGACACCTACGTGATGGGCACTACAGTGGAAGCAAGGAACTGGGGAATGCCCAAGACTATCTCTATCCACACAACTATCCTGGAAATTGGGTCAAGCAAGACTATCTGCCAGAAAAAATTCGTAATCATCACTATTTCCAAGCAGAAGATACTGGTAAATATGAACGGGCTTTGGCTCAAAGAAAGGAAGCTATCGACCGTTTGCGAAAAATCTGAAATCCTTTTCAAAAAATTGCACTTTCCTCTTGATTTTTTTTGAAAAAGTGGTATCATATAAGTATAGAAACGCTGTGGTGTACGACTTCACACTTAAGTGTTGACCGACTATTTTTTGTATTATTAGGGAAACAAAAGTCTTCTAACAGCATGTAGGCCGTCTCACACGGAAACAGCTTCAGTTAGAGCGAGTTGCCCACCTGCTTAATTGCGCGGGTTCAATACAAACCGTGAAGTTTCGGCACCAATACAGCTTTTTTCTTTGCCTCCTTAGCTCAGCTGGCAGAGCAGCGGACTCTTAATCCGTGGGTCACAGGTTCGATCCCTGTAGGGGGCATCTAAATACAACAGGAAAAGTCTTATAATATAGGGCTTTTTTTGCTTAAATAAAATTTTTTTCAAATTCTTTAGAAAACTAGCTTAAATCATAATCCAACACCAATTTTACAAATACCATAAACTAAGCTTATATACCCAAAACACAAAAAGTCCTCTTTCCACTATTTTAGAAAGAGAACTTTTTCTTTAGGAGAAATAACTTAATTTTTAATCAATTCGTGATAGCTCAGCTGGCACCGTTAAGTAATAAGTTGCAGTCAAGCTTGCTTCACCTTGATTGACAAAAATCTCGATGGAATTTTTATCTAGAACAACTTCCAATTCTTTAGCTTCAATATCTACATACCGTCGACTAGTGTCCTGTTCTTCTTCACCTAGAATTTTTTGAATAAGATGGCTACGATCAATGTAAACTTGCTGCGCATTACTGTCATAACCAAATTCAAGATAATCTATATCATTTCCTAAGTGGTAATGACAATCTTTATCTATTTGGATTTGATATTGGCCTTTTTTAACAGGGAATTGTCTTAGTTTGCCATCTTCCAATCTTAGAATTCTAGGTAAAGTCATGGCACATGCCCATTTGTGTTCTTGGTCATGGGTTGGAAGGGTACGCCCCCATGTCTGCATCCAAGCAATCAGGATACGACGATTTTGATCGTCCAACAATGTTTGAGGCGCATAGAAGTCTTGGCCATGATCAATTTCTTGAACTGATTCTGGGATAAAACGTTTTTCTCTCCAATCTACCTTACCCGTGAACAAAAGCGATGAGTTGATGTTATGATATGAGTCTCCCTCACGCTGATAACGCATGGGTGACATAATAAGGCAATCTTTCCCATCTAACTCGAAGTAATCTGGGCATTCCCACATAAAGCCTTGGTGTTCTCCCCCTTTTAAAAAGATGGATTCGAACTGCCATTCTACTAGGTTATCGGACCCTAGTAGAACGATACAGCCCACATTATCCATGTGTTTGACAGCTACTACGGAGTAATAGCGTCCATCTTTTTCAAAGAGTTTTGGATCACGGAAATCAGCAGCAATCAACTCATCTGGCAAGTCTGTTCCAGTTACAACTGGATTTTGGGAAATCTTTTCAAAGTGAATCCCGTCATCTGAAAATGCCATATTTTGCACTTGGCGGACACCGGTTTTTTCTTCGATATGCCCAGTGTACATGAGCCAGAGGCGATCATCCTTGACAATGGCAGAGCCTGAGAAACAACCATTTCGGTCATAATCTTGGTCAGGAGCAAGTGCCACTGGCAAGTGCTCCCAAGTCACCAAGTCCTTACTTTTAGCATGTCCCCAGTGCATAGGTCCCCAAACACTATCATATGGATAGAATTGATAAAAGAGATGGTATTCTCCACGAAAATAGACAAATCCATTTGGATCATTGATCCAACCAATCTCAGCTGAAAAATGTTCTTCAGGCTTATATTGAGTATTAACGAGATGTTTATTTTCTGCTATAAAACGATTGGCTTTTTCTACTGTGTATTTCTTATCTCCCATAATCAACCTCTAGTTTTTGTTTGCTTGGTATTGGTCGTAGTATTTTTGTTTAATAGCGAGGTAATCAGAAAGTCCGTATTTTTCAAGTTCTTTCTTGTAATCATCCCACTCAGTATCAATATTGCCATTTACAATCCATTCAGCACGTTTACGGTAGATATAGTCATTCATATCTGCCTCGATATGGGCAATCTTGTCCAAATCTTCCTGTGTCATAAAGACTCTTGGATAGTTATTGTCATTGCTCATGTAAGGAACATAATATTCTTTGATAAGATCCAAACGCCATTTGGCATCATCTGGCATGGTTGTCACTTTACCATAGTATGAATCTAGAATAGCTAGTGGTCCTCCTACTTCAGTCTTTTGACGAAGTTCTGCTGGTGCAGTTCCGTTTAGTGGTAAGTGTTTTAGACTATTTGACGCTTGATCCAATTCAAAGATGTTTTGTTGTTTGTCATCTCCATAAGTTCCCCAGTTATTTTGCACAGATTGGAGTGGAGCGTATTGTGCATCAATCCATTTAGCTGTCAATTCTAGGTTTTTGTTTACACTGGTAATAACCATCTTGTCACGTGCAAATCCCATACCGTTTGTACGAGCTACGTGTTTTTGACCACTTGGTCCAGCAAGTACTGGTAAAACATCATAACTTTCGTTACTTCCAGTAACATTATTCTTATCCCATGTAAAGTAAACACCAAATTTCTGATCATGACCTTTAGCAATGTAACTATTCCAATCATGTTCGAAAGCTTCTTTATCAATCAAGCCTTTTTCTTGCAATTGACGGATAAATTTGACACCTTCTTTATAGTTATCGTTATCTGCTGTGAAGTCAACTTTGCCATCATTTCCTACTACTAAATGATCATCGTTATCCCCTATATCAAATGCAGCAAATAGGAATTTAAAATCTTCGTTTCCGTTACCACTAATAAATGTAAATGGAATTTCATCAGCCTCTCCATTTCCATTTGGATCCCCGTTTTTGAAAGCTTCTAGGACTTTAATCAAATCATCAGTAGTTTTTGGCATTTCAAGACCAAGTTTCTTAAGCCAATCTTTGTTAATCCAAGCCATATCGTTGACGCTGTGAATAGACTCTTTACCATCTCCAAGCTCTTCAATCCATGGGAATGAGTAAATGTGCCCATCAGGTGCTGTCATCAAGGCCTTGTACTCTGGTTTCTCATCCAAAATTTTCTTAAGATTTGGCATGTATTTATCAATCAAATCTTCAACTGGAATAATAACACCTTTTTTAGCCCAGTTCATCAAGTCCACATCTGAAGCTCCGTCGTTGTGGATAGCATCTGGTAAATCACCACTAGAAATATCCAAGTTACGTTTTTCTGCAAAGTCGGATTGGTAGTTGGTCCAGTCAATATGAACGCCAGTTTCCTTCTCCAAACGTTGTAAAATTAACTTTTCATTTGGGTCTTTAGGAGATAACGGTGAACTGGCTGTCATAAACTTCAATGTTTTCTTTTCTTGAAGCGGGAATGTTACACCTTCCAACTTATAATCTGGACTTGAAGCTGTATTTTTTGAGCCACAGGCTGCAAGTACTGCTAAACTAGCTGTCAACAAAACTGCTGATTTTGAGAATGTTTTGAATTTCATGAGAAAACTCCTTTTATTTTTTCTTTTTTTATCCTTTAAGTGAACCAGCCATAATTCCTTTATCAAAGTATTTTTGGAAGAATGGATACATAACAATCAATGGCAAGCTGGAAATGACAATAGTTGCGTATTTAATCAATTCAGCTAAACGTTTCATTTCATTCATAGCCGCTTGTGCTCCAATCATGTCTTGACCTGGTTGGCTCTGAATGAGAATTTTACGAAGTACAAGTTGCAATGGTTCCAAGTTTGGATCCTTGATATAAATCATTGCATCAAAGTATGAGTTCCACTGTCCTACAAAAGCATAGAGGAAGAGAACAAACATAATTGGTTTTGCAAGAGGAAGCATGATTTTGAAGAAAATCTGTAAATCATTTGCACCATCAATGACAGCAGCTTCAACTAATTCTTCAGGCAATCCTTGGAAATAGGCCCTAGCAAGAATAATATTCCAAACATTGACAGCACCTGGAACAATGATTGCCCATGGAGTATTGAGCATTCCCAATTCTTTTACGAGCAAGTAAGTTGGGACTAAACCACCACCAAAGAACATAGTCACAATCAAGAAGTAGTTAATCCAACGACGTCCAACCAAGTCTTTCTTAGAAAGAGGATAAGCTGTAAACACAGATAGCAATACTGTTAAAGCTGCAAATCCAAAAGAGTATAGTAGAGAATTGATAAAACCTCTTAGAATAGATTGGTCACTGAATACACGCTGGTAACCTTCTACAGTCCAATCGGCTGGATTAAAGCTAATCCCTCTACTAACCAGAACCTTAGGATCCATAAAGGATGCTACGACGATATAAAGTAAAGGAAGCAAAGTCATCAAAACGATAAAGACAATAATGATTTTATTTAAGAGTAAGATACGTCTATCAAATTTTGTATCCATAATCGAATTTTTCATACTTTCCTCCTTAAATTCCTTCACCATTATTCATGCGTTTAACGATTTGGTTAACTGCAACAAGCAATACTACGTTAATCACTGCATTAAACAAACCAACCGCTGTTGAGTAAGAATAGTCTCCTGATACAAGACCAACTTTATAGACATATGTCGAGATAATTTCAGAAGTTGGCAAATTTAACGATGTCTGCATCAAGAATGCTTTTTCATATCCGACATTCATAATTCCACCTGCAGCTAAAACAAATTGGATAACCATAATAGGCTTAAGAGCTGGAATATCAATGTGCCAGATTCGTTGGAAGATATTGGCTCCATCCAGTCGAGCTGCTTCTACTAAGGCTGGATCTACATTTACCAATGTTGCCGTGTAGAGCGTTGAAGCCCAGCCCATTCCTTGCCAGATACCACTAAAGATGTATAAAGGTCTAAAGAAGTCTGGATTTGTCAAGAAGTCAGCCTTCATTCCAAACATAGAAAGAAAATTGTTGATTGGTCCTCCCACTGAAAAGAAGAGGAAAATCATACCGACAATAACAACGACTGAGATAAAGTTTGGTGCGTATAAAATGAGCTGAATTCGTTTTTTGACTTTTTCACTCAAGAGTTGATTGAGCATAATAGCAAGAATGATTGGTGGTAAAAAGCCAAGCAATAAACCATAGATACTTAATTTTAATGTGTTGGCTAACAAGATACCAAAGTTGGGAGAGGATATGAATTTTGTAAACTCAGAAAAACCAATCCAATCACTCCCTAAAATTCCTTTTAAGGGATTGTAATCTTTAAATGCGATTAAAACCCCATACATAGGGATGTATTTAAAGATAAAGGTTAAAACTAAACCAGGGACAGTCATCAATAACAAGAGTTTTTGTTTCTTGATTCTTTCCCAAAGAGAAACTTGCTTCGCTTTGCTATTCATAGCAACCTCCTTTTGAAACGTTTCATTTTTGTTCTAGAAAAGATAGCGCTTGGCGCTGTCTCTTTATTTCTTTTTTTGAAACGTTTCATTTTTGTTTTAAAAATAAATCTTTTTATCTGAATTCATTCTATCATTGATAGCGCTTTCTGTCAAGACTTATTTTCATTTTTTGTTGTTTTTCCTTCAACAAATTTTACTGGTAGGATTGTCTGCAAATTAACAGTCTTTCCATCAATTATATCAAACAAAATACGAACCGCTTCTTTTGCCATTTCTTCCAATGGTTGTTCAATAGTTGAAAGTAGATAATCTCTATCTCCAGCCATTTTAATTCCATCGTATCCAATAATTTGGACATCATGAGGAATACGTTTGCCATTTTTTTTTAGTATTTCAATCACATCCAAAGCTGTAAAATCGTTGATTGTAAAAATTCCATCTATAGAAGAATTTTCTTCCAAGAAACTCTCTAGCTTTCCATAATAGTCAGTAACTGTCTCATCCAAATCAAAAATACTAAGAGGTATTTTATGCTCTTGGACATACTTTTCAAATGAAATTCTACGACGTTTGGTTTCATTAATGGTTGTATTATGTCCGCCCACAAAGGCTAAATGCTGACATCCTTTACTAATTAATTGTTTAGCTGCTTCTCTTCCACCTGCATCATTATCTGATGAAACACAAGGAATGGCAATATCTGAGTATGTGCGGTCAATACTAACAAAGGGAATTCCTGACGTCAAGTAATGTTCAATTGGACTATAGGTAATGGCAACCACTCCATCAACTTTATTATGACGCAACATCTCCAGATAGTCTTGCTCTCTATTTGTACCATTGATAGAACATAAGAGTAATTTGTTATTTCTCTTATAGACTTCATTTTCCACATGCATAGCAAATTCTGAAAAGAAGGGATGCCAGATACTTGGTACAATGATTGCAATCGTTTCTGTTCGATTTTTTTTCATTCCTCTAGCGTAGTAATCTGGAATGTAATTCAAAGTTTTAATCGCTTGTTCCACTTTTTTCAAAGTTACTTCTTTAATGCCTTTTTCTTTATTAATTAAACGTGAAACAGTTCCAACACTAACTCCTGCTTCTAAAGCAACATCTTTCATGGTAATTGATTTTCTTTGTTCTACCATATTATCACCTCCTTTCAATATATAGTATCATGCAAATGCTTTTTAAGCAACTATTTCTCAATCATTTTTGGCCAGATCATTTATCCCATCATGAATAAAATCACTCCAATTAGCTTTTGAAAATACTTCAATTTTCATGTGTAAACATCTACATAAAACAGGAAAAGCCTTGGTTTCATGGCTTTTTTCGTATCTTCTACAAAAAAAGCAAGAGTTTTAGATGGCTATAAATCTAGATGTACATTTTTCTTAAATGATTGAAGGTCTTTTCTTAACAAAAACACCCCAAAAATTAGACTTTTTCTGTCTAACTTTTGAGGTACAGTTCAAACGCGAAATAGCGTTTTTTTGTTATTTTTGGTTACTCATCTAATCGAATAAACATCATGGCATTTAACAAATATATGAGTGAGACCGTGTTTATATTATTTGAATAGATGAGTCTCTTATTTTCAATAGGAGGAATAATAAAATTGGAAATAATGATATCATAAGGTGAATCTTCTAAAGATTCCTTTGATAATTCTAATTCGGTCCAAACCTCCAGTTCAAAATTATTGCTACAGTAATAAGAAAGTGTCTCTGCAACGAATTTTGCATGATACTGATCAAAATTACTCATAACTAAAACCTTTAGTTTAGGCTGATTTTGTAGCAAATTAATCACCAAATGTTTGGTATGAGTGATGAAGGTATAAGATAGATGATTTACCATCATTGAACTAGAACAAACCTCAAGAGTCTCTAAATAGTGAGAAAGCTCTTTTTTTATATCTGAAACAAATTTTGGAAAAATATTTTGAAAGTTCCTGATTGTATTCCCTTTTTGATCAAATAAAATAAACTCAGTGAACAACTCTTGACGATACAGATGTGCGGTATTATGCAGATGCCAAATCAGATTATCCTTATTCTCCATTTCAATCTGATACTTGACTGAAATCTGATCAATAAAATCACTCAATAGATGGTAAGATTTTTCAACATAACTATCCTTTTTTACGTATTTCATAAAGAGACTTTCATCTATGAAAAACATTTTTTGAAAGTAAGACACAAATAATTGGCAAACAACTTCTTCATCTAAAGAGATATTGTATTCTGATTCAAAACTCTGAGCAACACCTTCTATTCCTTCTGCCTGCATTAAAAAATCCAAACTTTGGTCGTTAAAAGAATCTTTATCTACTTCCATAAAATGACCAAACTTTATTCTATATAGGTTCGTAACTAGGAGCAACTTTAGCATTCTATGCGTTGATAAATTCATTGGAAAGCTTGTTTCCTTATAAACCAATTCTAACAATTGAGATAGTGGCTCTGATGAAAAATTTTCAAATGGCCATTCT
>ERZ1023513.26-NODE-26-length-22071-cov-4.853243_pt1 | contig 22071 bp, 20 predicted proteins | sample MGYA00380550_ERZ1023513 | MGnify/ENA primary metagenome ERZ1023513 (study PRJEB33173, sample SAMEA4830347) | metagenome | study: EMG produced TPA metagenomics assembly of the PRJEB25223 data set...
TAGGCAAACACTACGAGGAAGTAGTTGGATACGCTCCAAGCTTCTATATCGCTGAAGTTGCAGGTGGCACTCGCGTCCTTGACTAGTCAAAAGGAGGCTCTATAGTGACCTTAGTAGATAAATTTGTAACACATGTAATTTCTGAAAGTTCATTTGAGGAAATGGAAAGAAGCTACCTGACCAACCGTGTTTTGGCACGAGTGGGAGGAGGTGTTTTGGAAGTTGAGACCAATCTGGATAAATTGATTGACCTCAAGGACCAGCTAGTTGAGGAAGCCGTTCGATTAGAGATGATTGAGGATAGTCAGACTGCGCGTGAAATCCTTGGTACTGAACTGATGGACTTGGTGACTCCTTATCCGAGTCAGGTCAATCGTGACTTCTGGGAAGCCTATGTCCACTCTCCTGAGCAAGCGATAGAGGATTTTTATCAACTCAGTCAGAAAAATGACTACATCAAACTCAAGGCCATTGCTAAAAATATCGCTTATCGTGTTCCATCTGATTATGGAGAACTTGAAATTACCATCAATCTCTCTAAGCCTGAAAAGGATCCGAAAGAGATTGCGGTAGCCAAGTTGGTGCAAGCTAGTAATTATCCTCAGTGTCAACTTTGTTTAGAGAATGAGGGTTACCATGGTCGGGTCAACCACCCAGCTCGCAGCAACCACCGGATTATCCGTTTTGAAATGGTTGGTCAGGAATGGGGGTTCCAGTATTCGCCCTATGCTTACTTTAATGAGCATTGTATCTTTTTAGATGGCCAGCATCGTCCCATGGCCATTAGTCGTCAGAGTTTTGAACGTCTGTTGGCTATCGTAGAGCAGTTTCCAGGATATTTTGCTGGATCTAATGCCGACCTGCCGATTGTGGGGGGCTCTATTCTAACTCATGATCATTATCAGGGAGGCCGTCACGTATTTCCTATGGAATTGGCTCCCTTGCAAAAGACCTTCCGATTTGCTGGTTTTGAGCAGGTCAAGGCTGGAATTATCAAGTGGCCAATGTCTGTCCTACGCTTGACTTCGGATTCCAAAGAGGATTTGATTAACTTAGCTGATAAGATTTTCCAGGAATGGCGTCAGTATTCAGATTCTAGTGTGCAGATTTTAGCAGAGACAGACGGGACACCGCATCACACCATCACACCAATAGCGCGTAAGCGTGATGGACAGTTTGAGTTGGACTTGGTCTTGCGAGACAATCAGACTTCAGCAGAGCATCCTGATGGCATCTATCATCCCCACAAGGATGTCCAACATATCAAGAAGGAAAATATCGGCTTGATTGAGGTCATGGGCTTGGCAATCTTGCCACCACGTCTGAAAGAAGAAGTGGAGCAAGTCGCTAGCTATCTTGTAGGAGAAGCTGTTACAGTTGCCGATTATCATCAGGAGTGGGCAGACCAACTCAAATCCCAACATCCAGACCTAACGGATAAAGAAAAAGCCCTTGCAATCGTCAAGGACTCTGTGGGTGCTATCTTTGTGCGTGTACTTGAGGATGCAGGAGTCTACAAGCAGACAGAACAAGGGCAGACAGCCTTTATGCGCTTTGTGGAACAGGTCGGAATTTTACTAGACTAGGAGCTTTCTCCTTGCACAGTCCTATAAAAAGTAGTATCATAGTGTCGTTTGAAATATCAGGAGGAAACGATGAAAGACTTTCATTTTGACGCTATATCTGCCTTTGAAAATTACGAAATTGAAAAAATGAGAGATGGTCACGTTGTGGTGACGACCAAAGTAGTGAACTCGTCGCTCAACTACTATGGCAATGCCCATGGTGGCTATCTATTCACACTATGTGACCAAATCAGTGGTTTGGTGGTTATCTCGCTGGGACTTGATGGGGTGACACTCCAATCCTCTATCAACTACCTTAAGGCAGGAAAACTCGACGATGTATTGACCATTAAAGGAGAATGTGTCCATCAAGGTCGTACAACCTGTGTGATGGATGTGGATATCACCAATCAAGAGGGCAGAAATGTCTGTAAAGCAACCTTTACCATGTTTGTCACAGGCCAAAGGTCTGAGGAAAGACGGGTAAGTATATAAAGAAAGGTGAGTGGGATAAATTTATCTCACTCATTTTTAATTTATGAGATATGTTAGAAGGAAATATAAAAGAGAGTGATGAAATACAAATGTAATAGGTACATATATGTGGTATACTAGTTATAGTAGATTTTAATTGCTTATATCGAGTGAGTTCTCATATTAGTGAGGAATTTTTAAATGGAATTACACTTTAATTTAGAATTAGTAGAAACCTATAAAAGTAATAGCCAAAAGGCACGTATCTTAACGGAGGATTGGGTTTATCGTCAGTCTTATTGCCCTAATTGTGGGAACAATCCCTTAAATCATTTTGAAAATAATCGGCCTGTAGCAGATTTTTACTGTAATCATTGTAGTGAGGAGTTTGAACTAAAGAGCAAAAAAGGAAATTTTTCATCAACAATCAATGATGGTGCTTATGCAACGATGATGAAGCGTGTGCAGGCAGATAATAATCCTAATTTCTTTTTTTTAACTTACACAAAAAATTTTGAGGTAAATAACTTTCTTGTCCTTCCGAAGCAATTTGTTACACCGAAATCGATTATTCAAAGAAAACCACTTGCACCAACTGCTAGACGAGCAGGTTGGATTGGTTGTAACATTGATTTATCACAAGTACCTTCTAAAGGAAGGATATTTCTTGTGCAAGATGGACAAGTTAGAGATCCAGAAAAAGTTACAAAAGAATTTAAGCAAGGTTTATTTTTAAGGAAGAGCTCTCTGTCATCAAGAGGTTGGACAATAGAAATTCTAAATTGTATAGATAAGATAGAGGGTTCAGAATTTACCCTTGAAGATATGTATCGTTTTGAAAGTGACCTAAAAAATATCTTTGTTAAGAACAATCATATCAAAGAAAAGATTAGGCAACAGCTTCAAATATTAAGAGACAAAGAAATAATAGAATTTAAAGGTAGAGGAAAGTATCGGAAATTATGAAAACGAAACAACTTGTTGCATCAGAAGAGGTGTATGATTTCTTAAAAGTCATCTGGCCTGATTATGAAACTGAAAGCCGTTACGATAACCTAAGTTTAATCGTCTGTACCTTATCAGATCCCGATTGTGTGAGATGGTTATCTGAAAATATGAAATTTGGTGACGAAAAACAACTAGCTTTGATGAAGGAAAAATATGGGTGGGAAGTAGGAGATAAATTGCCAGAGTGGCTACATAGCTCCTATCATAGATTATTGTTAATAGGTGAATTATTGGAAAGCAATCTAAAACTGAAAAAGTATACAGTAGAAATTACAGAAACTTTATCACGTTTAGTAAGTATAGAGGCTGAAAATCCAGATGAAGCCGAACGACTTGTAAGAGAAAAGTATAAGAGTTGTGAAATTGTTCTTGATGCAGATGATTTTCAGGACTATGACACTAGCATATATGAATAGGTAGATGTTTTTATTTTGTCACACAAAAAAGAGGCTCGCACCTCTTTTTCTTATTTCTTTTTATGATTTAATACGGCATTGAGGACAATGGCGAGTAGGCTGGCTACGACGATTCCGTTTGAGAAGAACATTTGGAAGGCTGTCGGCATGCTGACAAAGAGATTACTGTTGTTGAGACCGACACCTGCAGCGATTGAAACAGCTGCGATAAGGAAGTTGTGTTCATTGTTAGCAAAGTCAACTCGGGCTAGGATTTGCATCCCTTGAATAGATACAAAACCAAACATCACCAGCATGGCACCGCCGAGGACGGAGCTTGGAATGATTTGGGCAAGGGCACCAAACTTAGGAAGCAGTCCAAGGAGAACCAGGAAACCAGCTGCGTAGTAGATTGGCAGGCGTTTTTTGATGCCTGACAATTTAACCAAACCAACGTTTTGTGAAAATCCGGTGTAAGGGAAGGTGTTAAAGATTCCTCCGAGAAGTACGGCCAAACCTTCTGCGCGGTAACCGTTGCGAAGGCGCGTGCTGTCGATTGGATCTTTTGTGATATCAGACAAGGCTAGATAAACACCAGTTGACTCAACCATAGACACCGTTGCGATGATACACATCATGACAATAGATGAGATTTCAAAGGTTGGCATCCCAAAGTAGAGTGGAATTGGGACATGGACAAGTGGAGCTACCGCAACAGGAGAGAAGTCCACCAAGCCCATAGTAGCAGCAATGGCAGTTCCAACAACCAGACCAATCAAAATAGAGATAGACTTGATAAATCCTTTGGTAAAGATGTTGATCAAGAGGATAATCAGAACAGTAATAGCTGCAAGCAAGAGACTTTGACCAGTTGGCTCTGGAACGTTATTTCCCATATTTCCAATAGCGACAGGGATCAAGGTTAAACCAATCGTGGTAATAACAGATCCTGTTACGATAGATGGGAAGAGATTGGCTACTTTTGAGAAGATGCCTGAAACAAGAACCACGTAAATCCCAGATGCGATAAGGGCACCAAACATAGCGCCACTACCATGGCTTTGCCCAATCATAATCAAGGGAGCGACCGACTGGAATGCAACTCCAAGAACGACTGGGAGTCCAATCCCAAAGTATTTGTTGAGTTGGAGTTGGAGGAAGGTTGCCACCCCACACATGAAGATATCTGTAGAAATCAGGTAGGTCAACTGCTCAGCTGAATAGCCAAGGGCTGTCGCAATCATGATGGGAACCAGGATAGATCCTGAGTACATGGCTAGTAAGTGCTGCAAGCCAAGAACGGCTGCTTGCGAGTGTTTTTCTTGAGTTTGCATTAGAGATCTGCCTCCTTAAATACGACCTGACCATTTTCAAAACGATCCAAGCGAGCAAGTGATAGGACAGGGTAGCCTGCTTTTTCAAGCAAATCACGACCATCTTGGAAGGATTTCTCAATCACGATACCGATAGCTTGGACTGTGGCACCGGCCTGTTCGATGATTTGAATCAAGCCTTTAGCAGCTTGGCCATTAGCAAGGAAATCGTCGATAATCAAAACCTTGTCCTCTGGTGAGAGGAATTTTCCAGCGATAGAAACGGTGCTGGTCACCTGCTTGGTAAAGGAGTAGACTTGAGCAGTTAAGATGCCTTCGTTCATGGTGATGTTCTTAGCTTTTTTGGCGAAAATCATGGGAACGTTTAAGGCTTCAGCTGTAAAAACGGCTGGGGCAATACCCGACGCTTCAATGGTTACGACCTTGGTAATGCCGGCAGCAGCAAATTTTTCCGCAAAAACCTTACCAATCTCTCGCATCAAGCTAAAGTCAACTTGGTGGGTTAAAAAGGAATCTACCTTGAGGATGTTATCACCCAAGATATGCCCATCCTTGAGGATGCGATCTTCTAATAATTTCATAAGACCTCCTAAAGTCTAAAAGCTAATTTACTTGTTGTTGAAATGTTTCTATAGTGATCCCTTTTGCTAATACTATATATTTGATAAGACTCGCTTCGCTCGTAATAGTCTTATCAAATATTTCCCGTTGTAGTGGTATCATAGACAATGATCTTGTTATTGTCTATGACGGGATTTTTGAGAGTAAAATAGTTCGGGGAACTATTTTAGCCTAAGCCTAGAAATGAAAGAGCTAGGGGCTCAAAAATTAGGGATGAAATTCCCTGGATTCCTGAAATTATTCACAGGATAATTTCACCTCCCGTCCGCACTAATTAAGGGAAATATTAAAAATATTCAAAAAAGACCTACTTAATCTCTAAGTAAGTCCCCCAAATAGGCATGGCAAAAACGGCCATATCTCACTGCTGACTTACTTATTGTTAGGTGTTCCGGCACCTTGTAGAAACGTCGTGCCAATTCACGACATAAACAAGTAAAACGATATTCAATTTTAAATAGGCTTGAGCCAATGTTTTTATTTTATACTAAATAACTTTATAAATCAACTATTTTGTTAGTGTTTTGGTTTAAAAAACGAACAAACAGAAGAGAGGGTGAACAAAAACTCCATTGTAAGCTAATATTTATACTAAATGAAAATCAAAGAGCAAACTAGGAAGCTATCCACAACCTCAAAACACTGTTTTGAGGTTGTGGATAGAACTGACAGAGTCAGTATCATATACCTACGGCAAGGCGACGTTGACGTGGTTTGAAGAGATTTTCGAAGAGTATTAGAAGATTTTTCCATCATAAAAGGCATACTATCAAGTTTTTAAACACCTGACAATATGCCTTTTTCTAACTTTAAAGACTTTTCCCAATTTTTATTATTCTACTCGCTAAATCTTAAAAAATAGCCATTTGGATCCAAAACTGCAAATTTATGAGGATAGATATAGGGATCACTGACACGAAACTTTCTTTTGGTCAAGGGGCGATAAATAGGATAGTTTGCCTTCATCACTCTTTAATAGAGTTTTGAAACATCCTTTATGCCAAAGGAGAGATTGACTCCACGACCAAATGGATAGGTCAGTTCAGCTAGTTGATCCTTTGTTCCCTCCTCTAACATTAGTTGACACTCTTCAAGAGAAAGAAAGAGAAAGTTTTCTTCTGGACGTTGGTATTCAATCCTAAAACCCAGTAAACCACAGTAGAAGGACCGGGACTGTTCGATATTCGATACAAGCAACTCGGGAATGACCGCATTGTAGTCCATATAGAAAATTCTTACAAGTCAATTTCCAAGACAATCGGTGTATGGTCTTGGCGAGCACCTGAGTCAATCATATCAGATTTAGTGACCTTGTCAGCGATACGGTTACTTGTGAGCCAGTAGTCGATTCTCCAGCCTGTATTGTTGATTTTAGAAGTTTTGCTGCGTTGTGCCCACCAAGTGTAGCGTTCAGGAACATCGCCATGAACATGGCGGAAGGTGTCTGTAAATCCAGTTGCCAAAAGGTTGGTAAATCCAGCACGTTCCTCGTCAGTAAATCCAGGTGAACGGCGGTTGCTAGCAGGATTTGCAAGGTCGATTTCATTGTGGGCTACGTTGTAGTCACCGGTCGCAAGGACTGGTTTTTCTTTGTCTAGTTCAGCCAAATACTCCGCATATTTGACATCCCAGACTTGGCGTTCTTCCAAGCGTTTAAGACCATCGCCAGCATTTGGAGTGTAAACTTGGGTCACGAAAAATGCATCAAATTCTAGAGTGATGATGCGGCCTTCCAAGTCCATGGTAGAAGGGGCACCGATTTCTGGGAAAGTGACAGTGGGTGTAAGTTCTTTCTTATAAAGGAACATGGTTCCAGCATAGCCTTTACGGGCAGGCTCTTGGGAAGAGCGCCACGTGTTTTCGTAGCCTGGGAAGAGTTCTTCTAAAATTTCCACGTGTTTCTTTGTAGGTCCTTTGGCAGAAAGCTTGGTTTCTTGGATAGCAATGATATCAGCATTTTCAGCGACCAAGGTTTGTAGGACTTCTTGGGACAATTTGGCACGAGCTGAGTCACTAGTTAGGGCAGCGTTTAGGGAATCAATATTCCATGAGATAAGTTTCATAAAGTTACCTTTTTCATTCAGATTATAGATTTTATTATACCAAAAAAAGATCTATTTCCCCAACGTATAGTTTGAAAAATTACTCTCTTTCGTTTATAATTAAGAATGATTTTATGAAAGGGAGTGAAAATACATGAAATTCTACTCTTATGACTATGTACTCAGCCAAATCGGTCAGCAAAATGGTATCATGGTTGGCTTTGGGATTGTTCTATTAGCTGTGACAGTTTTTTTGCTTTTAAGGCATACCATGATAAAAAGGGAACCGAATTTCGTGAGTTGGTCATGATTTCAGCTCTGGCCTTATTTAGCTCTGCTTTTGGTCAGCATCACGACTTATCAAAACAATCAAGTTTCTAACAATAAATTTCAAACTTCACTTCATTTCATCGAGGTTGTTTCCAAAGATTTGGGAGTAGACAAGTCAGAAGTCTATGTTAATACTTCCACAAACACAGATGGCGCACTTATCAAGGTGGGAGATCGCTATTATCGTGCCCTAAACGGAAGTGAGCCAGACAAGTACCTGTTAGAGAAAGTCGAATTGTATAAGACAGACGCAATTGAACTGGTGGATGTGAACAAATGACACTTAATTATATCGAAATTTTAATCAAACTGGTCTTGACTCTCAAATAGCTCAACAACAATGTTCACTTTGTGAAACGTTTGATTGATGGTAAGCCAACTCTCCTTATCAAAAATGGGAATATTGACCCATAAGCCTGTCGTTCAGTTGGTTTGTCTGCATCGGATGTAGCCCTCAAACTTCGTAGCCAAGGGATTTTCCAGATGAAGCAAGTCAAACGAGCGGTGCAAGAGCAAAATGGGCAACTCATCGTTGTGCAAATGGGAGATGAAAATCCTAAGTATCCAGTTGTGACTGACGGTGTGATTCAAGTAGATGTCTTGGAATCGATTGGTCGTAGCGAAGAGTGGTTGCTTGATAACCTCAGCAAACAAGGGCATGACAATGTAGCCAATATCTTTATTGCTGAATATGACAAGGGTGCTGTTACAGTCGTAACTTATGAATAAGAAAAACCTGGGGTCTTGTACTCTTCGAAAATCTCTTCAAACCGCGTCAACGTCGCCTTGCCGTATGTAGGTTACTGACTTCGTCAGTTCTATCTACAACCTCAAAGCAGTGCTTTGAGCAGCCTGCGGCTAGTTTCCTAGTTTGCTCTTTGATTTTCATTGAGTATTGGCCTCAGGTTTCCATTTGCGATCAGAAAGGGATTTTATGTCCATTATTCAAAAACTCTGGTGGTTTTTCAAGTTAGAAAAACGCCGTTATCTAGTCGGGATTGTGGCCTTGGTCTTGGTTTCCGTCCTCAATCTCATTCCTCCTATGGTTATGGGGCGGGTCATTGATGCCATCACATCGGGGCAATTAACCCAGCAGGACCTCCTTCTTAGCCTATTTTACTTGCTACTTGCAGCCTTTGGTATGTACTATTTGCGCTATGTGTGGCGTATGTATATCCTTGGGACCTCTTATTGCTTGGGACAGATCATGCGGTCTCGCTTGTTTAAGCATTTCACAAAAATGTCATCAGCCTTTTATCAAACCTATCGGACGGGTGATCTGATGGCACACGCAACCAATGATATCAATGCCTTGACTCGTTTAGCAGGTGGCGGTGTCATGTCTGCGGTGGATGCCTCTATCACGGCTCTGGTGACTTTGTTGACCATGCTCTTTAGCATCTCATGGCAGATGACTCTTGTTGCCATTCTCCCCCTACCTTTCATGGCCTATGCAACTAGTCGCCTAGGGAGAAAGACTCATAAGGCCTTTGGCGAATCCCAAGCTGCTTTTTCTGAACTCAATAACAAGGTACAGGAGTCCGTATCAGGTATCAAAGTGACCAAGTCTTTCGGTTATCAGGCAGACGAGTTGAAGTCTTTTCAGGCAGTCAATGAATTAACCTTCCAAAAGAACCTGCAAACCATGAAATATGATAGTCTCTTTGACCCTATGGTTCTCGTGTTTGTTGGTTCGTCCTATGTTTTAACGCTTTTGGTTGGCTCCTTGATGGTTCAGGAAGGGCAGATTACAGTTGGGAATCTAGTCACCTTTATCAGCTATTTGGATATGCTGGTCTGGCCTCTTATGGCCATCGGCTTCCTCTTTAATACTACTCAGCGAGGGAAGGTTTCTTACCAGCGGATTGAAAATCTTTTGTCTCAGGAATCTCCTGTACAAGACCCTGAGTTTCCTCTGGATGGTATTGAAAATGGGCGTTTGGAGTATACCATTGACAGCTTTGCCTTTGAAAATGAGGAAACACTGACAAATGTTCACTTTAGTTTGGAAAAAGGTCAAACCCTGGGCTTGGTTGGGCAAACAGGCTCTGGGAAAACATCTTTGATCAAGCTCCTCTTGCGTGAATACGATGTGGACAAGGGAACCATTTATCTAAATGGTCACGATATTCGTGACTATCGTCTGACAGATCTTCGTAGTCTTATGGGCTATGTTCCTCAGGATCAGTTCCTCTTTGCGACTTCGATTTTAGACAATATTCGCTTTGGCAATCCTAACTTGCCCCTTTCAGCAGTCGAGGAAGCAACTAAGCTAGCCCAAGTTTACCAAGATATTGTAGCCATGCCTCAGGGATTTGATACGCTGATTGGAGAAAAAGGAGTCAGTCTTTCTGGAGGTCAAAAGCAGCGTCTGGCCATGAGTCGGGCTATGATTTTAGACCCTGATATCTTGATTTTGGATGATTCTTTGTCGGCCGTGGATGCCAAGACAGAGTATGCGATTATCGACAATCTTAAGGAAACACGTAAGGACAAGACAACCATTATCACGGCTCATCGCCTCAGTGCAGTTGTACATGCAGATTTGATTTTAGTCCTGCAAAATGGTCAAATCATCGAACGAGGTACACACGATGACTTGCTAGCTTTGGATGGCTGGTATGCCCAAACCTACCAGTCTCAGCAACTGGAAATGAAGGGAGAAGAAGATGCAGAATAAGAAAGAACAATGGGCTGTATTGAAGCGCTTGATGTCTTATCTCAAGCCTTATGGACTCCTGACTTTTTTGGCACTCAGTTTTCTCCTAGCGACGACGGTCATCAAAAGTGTCATTCCCCTTGTGGCTTCCCACTTTATTGACCAGTATCTGAGTAATCTCAACCAACTCGCTGTGACCGTTTTGCTGGTCTACTATGGCCTTTATATCCTACAAACTATGGTACAGTATGTCGGTAATCTTCTCTTTGCACGGGTGTCCTACAGTATTGTTAGGGATATTCGTCGGGATGCCTTTGCTAATATGGAGAAATTGGGCATGTCCTATTTTGACAAGACGCCAGCAGGCTCTATCGTCTCTCGTTTGACAAATGATACCGAGACCATCAGTGATATGTTTTCGGGGATTTTGTCCAGCTTTATCTCAGCAGTTTTCATCTTTCTGACAACCCTTTATACCATGTTGGTGTTGGATTTTCGTTTGACGACTTTAGTCTTGATCTTTCTTCCCTTGATTTTCCTTTTGGTCAATCTCTATCGGAAAAAATCCGTCAAGATTATCGAAAAAACCAGAAGTCTCTTATCAGATATCAATAGTAAGCTGGCTGAAAACATCGAGGGAATCAGAATAATCCAGGCCTTTAATCAGGAGAAGCGCCTGCAGGCAGAATTTGATGAAATCAACCAAGAGCACTTGGTCTATGCCAACCGTTCTGTAGCCTTGGATGCCCTCTTTTTGCGCCCTGCTATGAGTTTGCTGAAACTTCTAGGCTATGCAGTCTTGATGGCCTACTTTGGCTACCGTGGTTTTTCTATCGGGATAACTGCCGGGACTATGTATGCCTTTATTCAGTACATTAACCGCCTCTTTGACCCTTTGATTGAGGTGACGCAAAACTTTTCAACCCTTCAAACTTCCATGGTTTCTGCAGGCCGTGTCTTTGCTCTGATTGACGAGAGAACCTATGAGCCTCTTCAAGAAAATGGACAGGCCGTGATCAAAGAAGGCAATATCCGTTTTGAACATGTATGTTTCTCTTATGATGGAAAACATCCGATTCTGGATGACATTTCCTTCTCCGTTAATAAGGGTGAAACCATTGCCTTTGTGGGTCATACAGGTTCAGGGAAATCTTCGATTATCAATGTCCTCATGCGCTTTTATGAATTTCAGTCAGGGCGAGTTCTCTTGGATAGTGTGGATATTAGGGCCTACAGTCAGGAAGAGCTGAGAACAAATATCGGTCTGGTCTTGCAGGATCCCTTCCTCTATCACGGAACTATTAAGTCCAATATCGCCATGTACCAAGAAATCAGTGATGAGCAGGTCCGGGCTGCAGCAGCCTTCGTGGATGCAGATTCCTTTATTCAAGAACTTCCTCAGGGTTATGATTCCCCTGTTTCCGAGCGTGGCTCCAGTTTTTCAACAGGTCAGCGTCAACTTCTTGCCTTTGCCAGAACAGTCGCCAGCCAGCCTAAAATCCTGATTTTGGATGAAGCGACAGCCAATATTGACTCTGAAACAGAAAGTCTGGTTCAGGCTTCTCTGGCTAAGATGAGACAGGGACGGACAACCATTGCTATCGCCCATCGTCTCTCTACCATCCAAGACGCCAACTGTATCTATGTTTTGGACAAGGGGCGCATTATCGAGAGCGGAACCCATGAGGAACTTTTGGCCTTGGGAGGAACCTATCACAAGATGTATAGCTTGCAGGCAGGAGCCATGTCTTAATACTCTTTGAAAATCTATTCAAGCCATGTCAGCTTTATCTGCAACCTAAAAGCTGTACTTTGATTTTCATTGAGTGTAAGAAGGAAATCCTTCAAATTACAGATTTCTTTCACCGCCTTTTCCATTTTGTGGTATAATGAAAAATGTTGACAAATAGTATAATAAAAACAAAGGAGAAACAGCATGCTGAAATGGGAAGACTTGCCCGTGGAAATGAAATCAAGCGAGGTTGAGTCTTACTACCAGCTTGTCTCTAAAAGGAAGGGTTCGCTGATTTTCAAGCGTTGTTTGGACTGGGTTTTGGCCTTGGTTGTACTGGTTCTGACCTCTCCCATCTTTCTCATCATGAGCATTTGGATCAAGTTGGATAGCAAGGGGCCAGTGATTTACAAGCAAGAGCGCGTGACCCAGTACAACCGTCGGTTCAAGATTTGGAAGTTCCGTACCATGGTGACGGATGCGGATAAAAAAGGAAGTCTAGTGACTTCTGCTAACGATAGCCGCATTACCAAGGTTGGTAATTTCATCCGCCGTGTGCGTTTGGACGAACTGCCTCAGTTGGTCAATGTCCTTAAAGGCGAGATGTCTTTTGTAGGGACGCGTCCTGAAGTGCCTCGTTACACAGAGCAGTATAGCCCTGAAATGATGGCGACCTTGCTCTTGCCAGCAGGGATTACCTCTCCAGCCAGCATTCACTACAAGGATGAGGACACTATCATCAGTCAAATGACGGAGAAAGGTCTGTCGGTTGACCAAGCCTATGTCGAATACGTTCTACCTGAAAAGATGCGCTATAACCTAGCCTATCTCCGAGAGTTTAGTTTCCTTGGAGACATCAAAATCATGTTTCAAACCGTGTTTGAAGTGCTAAAATAAAGTAGTCATGAGAAAATGAGTACAGATAAAAGGAGCAAATCAATGCCAAATTACAATATTCCATTTTCACCACCCGATATTACAGAAGCAGAAATTGCTGAAGTAGCGGATACCCTTCGTTCTGGTTGGATCACAACCGGTCCTAAGACAAAAGAATTGGAGCGTCGCTTGTCTCAATACACACAGACACCCAAGACTGTCTGCCTAAACTCTGCGACTGCCGCTCTTGAGTTGATTTTGCGCGTCTTGGAAGTGGGGCCTGGTGATGAAGTCGTCGTTCCAGCTATGACCTATACAGCTTCATGTAGTGTCATCACTCACGTAGGAGCAACACCTGTCATGGTGGATATCCAAGCAGATACGTTTGAGATGGATTATGACTTGCTGGAGCAAGCTATCACTGAAAAGACCAAGGTAATCATTCCAGTAGAACTTGCAGGGATTGTTTGCGACTATGACCGTTTGTTCCAAGTAGTGGAGAAGAAACGTGACCTCTTTACTGCTTCAAGCAAGTGGCAAAAAGCCTTTAACCGTATCGTGATTGTTTCTGATAGTGCCCATGCTTTGGGATCTACTTATAAAGGACAACCAGCTGGTTCTATCGCTGACTTTACTTCCTTCTCATTCCATGCCGTTAAGAACTTTACAACAGCAGAAGGTGGAAGTGCGACTTGGAAAGCCAATCCAGCGATTGACGACGAAGAGATGTACAAAGAATTCCAAATTCTTTCCCTTCACGGGCAAACTAAGGATGCTCTTGCTAAGATGCAACTGGGTTCATGGGAATACGATATCGTCACACCAGCCTACAAGTGCAATATGACCGATATCATGGCTTCGCTTGGTTTGGTGCAATTGGACCGTTACTCTGGTTTGTTGCAACGTCGTAAGGACATTGTGGACCGCTATGATCGTGGTTTTGCAGGTTCTCGCATCCATCCTTTAGCACACAAGACTGAAACTGTCGAATCTTCACGTCACCTCTACATTACCCATGTAGAAGGAGCAAGCTTAGAAGAACGCAATCTTATCATCCAAGAATTGGCCAAGGCAGGAATTGCAAGTAACGTACACTACAAACCGCTTCCGCTCTTGACAGCCTATAAGAATCTTGGTTTTGACATGGCGAACTATCCTAAGGCCTATGCCTTCTTTGAAAATGAAATTACCCTTCCTCTTCACACTAAATTAAGTGATGAAGAAGTGGACTATATCATTGAGACTTTCAAAACAGTTTCTGAAAAAGTGCTAACTTCATCAAAAAAATGACAAACTACAGTCAAGTAATAGTGATTCTGTTTCTAAAAAGTCTAATTGAGTGTAAAACTGCTGTTTTCAATTGAAAGTCCTATAGTAAAATGAAATAAAAACAGGACAAATCAATCAGGATAGTCAAATTAATTTCTAGCAATATTTTAGAAGCAAAGGTGTACTCTTATAGTTTCAATATACTGTATGGTTTGAAATGAGATGTGAGCAATTTGGTGTAGCATTTAGAATTTTTATTAGGCATCATTTAGAAAATGTAGTGTCTTGTTCTAGTTTTCAATTCACCCTATTTTTTGAAAGACGCGAGTTTCCACGATGAGGTTGTGGAAACTCGCGTCTTTCTTTTTTGTTTTCAGAATATTGTTCAAAGTTTTGAGACTATTTTTCATGTTCTAGTCATTCTTTTGAAATAATCTATAAAACACGTGTCTACAATGATTTATATGTCCTATTCCAGTATTTTAGAAGAACTGCGTCTATTTTTATAGAGCTTGAATCTAGCTTTTATAGAAAATCTATTTAAGAAATATATTGTATTGTTTTGATTTCAATCCGCTATATGAACGATATTCATGTAAATATACCTGGCGAATGCTTGCATGACAAGATATTTGTTCTTGTATTTATAAATTAGTATTTTACGAGATGTCAACATGCTTTAAATACAGTGAATAGGATATTTTTATATTCAAGCTAAGAAAGATAGTAATCACTTTTGAATGGAAGGTTAAAGAATTATTAGAAGTATGGTTAGATATATAAATGGTCACGCTTTCACAATTTTGATATTTTATTGTGTTATTCCTTGACAATTTTGATTTAAAAATATATTATAAAGAAAATGACAGCGGTGTCATTTTCTGGTATGGAATTTATATGAATATTAAATTAGGACATAATATTTTTAATTGGAGGCTAATATGAAATCTTTTCAACAAAATGAGGTTTTCTCTATTCGTAAGTCTAAGGTGGGAGTTTGCTCAGTTCTCTTAGCGGTTTTATTTATTGGAACACAAAGTGTTTTAGCTAATGAAGTAGTTGGTGAAACTTCTTCGTCTAAAGATAATATGCAAATGAACTCTTTGTTGAGTAGCACATCTACATCATTATCTGCGGAACCCCATTCTGATACTCTCAGTCTTGATAACAATTCAAGTTTAAGTACTGATAATAATGGAGGAGTGAGTATTAATCAAAATAAACCTGATATAACAAATGATACTATGATGGGTAACATCTCTGGGATGGAAGTGAATACTATTTTAAGTACTAATCTGAACGAACACGTAGCTTTGAATGTTAAAGATTATGGAGCAATAGGTGACGGGGTTAATGATGATCGACAAGCAATTCAAGATGCAATAGATGCTGCAGCTCAAGGGCTAGGTGGAGGAAATGTATATTTTCCGGAAGGAACTTATTTAGTAAAAGAAATTGTTTTTTTAAAAAGTCATACACACTTAGAATTGAATGAGAAAGCTACCATTCTAAATGGTATAAATATTAAGAATCACCCTTCTATTGTTTTTATGACAGGTTTATTTACGGATGATGGTGCGCAAGTAGAATGGGGCCCAACAGAAGATATTAGTTATTCTGGTGGTACTATTGATATGAACGGTGCTTTGAATGAAGAAGGAACTAAAGCAAAAAATCTACCACTTATAAATTCTTCAGGTGCATTTGCTATTGGGAATTCAAATAACGTAACTATAAAAAATGTAACATTCAAGGATAGTTATCAAGGGCATGCTATTCAAATTGCAGGTTCGAAAAATGTATTAGTTGATAATTCTCGTTTTCTTGGGCAAGCCTTACCCAAAACGATGAAGGATGGGCAAATCATAAGTAAGGAGAGCATTCAGATTGAACCATTAACTAGAAAAGGTTTTCCTTATGCCTTGAATGATGATGGGAAAAAATCTGAAAATGTGACTATTCAAAATTCCTATTTTGGCAAAAGTGATAAATCTGGGGAATTAGTAACAGCAATTGGCACACACTATCAAACATTGTCGACACAGAACCCCTCTAATATTAAAATTTTAAATAATCATTTTGATAACATGATGTATGCAGGTGTACGTTTTACAGGATTCACTGATGTATTAATCAAAGGAAATCGCTTTGATAAGAAAGTTAAAGGAGAGAGTGTACATTATCGAGAAAGCGGAGCAGCTTTAGTAAATGCTTATAGCTATAAAAACACTAAAGACCTATTAGATTTAAATAAACAGGTGGTTATCGCCGAAAATATATTTAATATTGCCGATCCTAAAACAAAAGCGATACGAGTTGCAAAAGATAGTGCAGAATATTTAGGAAAAGTATCAGATATTACTGTAACAAAAAATGTAATTAATAATAATTCTAAGGAAACAGAACAACCAAATATTGAATTATTACGAGTTAGTGATAATTTAGTAGTCTCAGAGAATAGTATATTCGGTGGTAAAGAAGGAATTGTTATTGAGGATTCAAAGGGTAAAATAACCGTTTTAAATAACCAATTTTATAATTTATCCGGTAAGTATATATCATTCATCAAATCTAATGCAAATGAGAAAGAGCCTGTTATACGTGATAGCGATGGTAATTTCAATATTGTAACGGAGAATGGGCTTTACAAAATTGTAACAAATAACTTAAGTGATAAAAACGAAAAAGAAAAAAACAAAGAGGAAAAACAATCTAATTCAAATAATGTAATTGATAGTAACCAGAAGAACGGAGAGTTTAACTCAAGTAAAGATAATAGACAAATGAATGACAAGATCGACAATAAACAAGATAATAAGACAGAAGAAGTAAACTATAAAATAGTTGGAGATGGCAGAGAAACTGAAAATCATATTAATAAATCTAAAGAAATAGTAGATGTAAAACAAAAATTACCAAAGACTGGTTCGAACAAGATTATGGAACTATTCTTAACAGTGACAGGAATTGGTTTACTTTTGACACTAAAAGGGTTGAAGTATTATGGTAAAGATAAATAAAATTTGTTCGATACAAGGAAGTTCCGCAGAAAATGAGGATACTGTAGGTTCACAAAATCAGTATTTTTGGATTATTGATGGAGCTACAGATTTATATAATTCTAAAGAGGAGATAGGTTATTCAGTCTCAGAAGTTGTACATATTTTATCAGAAAGTTTGTCGGTTAATTGTAAAGAATCAAAAACTCTTAAACAAATATTTGAAACTGCTTTACTCGAGGTTAAAGATGAAATCGGTTTAAACTCATATGAATTAACAGAGTATTATCGCTTACCAACATTTGCTTTTATATTTGCTAAACTTTCAGAAAAAAAGTTGGAGTATATGATGCTAGGTGACTGCGTCATGTTAGTAAACGAAATGGAAATAACTGATCATAGAGTAGATAACTTATTTGAAAAAGGGAAAAATGAGATAAAAGATTCAAATGGTACAAATAGTGTTTTAAATAAAAAAATTATTTTACAAAAAATCAGAAAATTATCTAATCAACCGAGTGGGTACTGGATAGGTTCGTTGGATGAGAGATTTTTAGACCATGCTATTATTAATCAAATAGATGTTACTAGTGAACAAATTGTTTTAATGAGCGATGGCTTTTATGAATTCTATCAAAATAATCAAAATAAAACTTTTGAAGAGTTAATTAAGATGAGATTTAATTCTTCTGCTATTGATCCAATCTATGGAAAGAAGGATGATGCAAGTATTCTAGTAATTGATGTTTGATATATTGTTTAAAATATTAATTGTTACTATTGAACTTTGTTAAGAAGAGGTACCTAAATGTTAAGGTTATATTTAGAAAATGAAATTATAGAATTATCAAATAATTTAGAGACCATTTGGGTATCTGTGCTTGATAAATATGAGAAGTTATTTGAATATTTATCAAATGAAGAACGAGTAGAATTGATTAAAGAAGATTTAATCATAAATGAGTCAGTTCTAAATATAGATAAAAAAGGATATGAGTTAATTTGTTTACAACATCCTGTTTCATATGACTTAAGAAGAATTATTAGTGTAATAAAAATATCAACTGACATTGAACGTATTGGGGATAGAATTGTTGAAATTTTAAAAAATCTACAGATTATTCAAAATAATGAAATGTTGAAGAAAATTATTTCAGAAATAAAAATACTTCATGAAGATATCGGACTGCATATGAATAGGGCTATATCTTGTTATAGAGAGGAACAATCTGGATGTTTAGATATGGTTGTTATACAAAAACAGAATGAGATAGAAGAGCTTAGTATAAATATTGAAAAGAAAATAATGAATTACATATTTGAAGATGATGGGAACGTTTCTGAAGTAATTGGTGCTTTGGATATTATTCATCACCTTGATAAAATTGCTCATACTACGCAATCAATTTATAAATGGATAATGTATAGAAAATATGGGAACATAAATTAGAAAGAAATATATATGAAAACAATTATTGATAATTTTGTTGATAGAGTAATTGAATACGGAATGTATAATGAAATTGACAAAATATATGTGAAAAATAGAGTACTAGCGTTAATAGGTGAGGAGGGAACTGATCGCATTTCCGATGAAAATGACCTGAAACAAATAAAAGATTACTTAGTGGAAATCGCCTTAAAAAACGGTAAAATTAAAGATTTAATCGAGGAAAAGGAATGTTTAGGGGCAGAGTTAATGAATTTCATAGTTCCTTTACCTAGTCGATTAAATGATATTTTTTGGAGTTCATATGATATATCACCTCAAGAAGCAGTTGAAGAGTTTTATAAGTTAAGTAAAGATAGTGATTATATAAAAACTTCTGCTATTGCTAAGAATATTGAGTTTCGAGCATCAACTAAATACGGAGAGCTAGAGATTACGATAAATTTGTCAAAACCCGAAAAAGATCCAAAAACAATTGCTGCTGAAAAATTAGTAAAAGCAACTAATTATCCCAAATGTTTACTATGTATGGAAAATGAAGGATATCAGGGGCGAATAAATTATCCAGCACGTTCGAATCATAGAATTATTCGGTTGAAACTTGGTGACGAAGTATGGGGATTCCAGTATTCTCCCTACTCATACTTTAATGAGCATGCGATATTTTTGAATAGTCAACATGTACCAATGGCTATTACCTCTAAAACATTTGAACAATTATTGGAGATTGTTGATATTTTGCCAGGATATTTTGCTGGTTCAAATTCTGATCTTCCTATCTCAGGAGGCTCCATTCTTAGTCATAACCACTACCAGGGAGGGAAACATATTTTCCCAATGGAAAAAGCAAAATTTGAGAGTGAATTTCGTTTTAAAGACTTTGAGGATGTTAATGCTGGTATTGTAAAATGGCCAATGTCAGTAATTAGGTTACAAAGTGAAAATAAAAATCGCTTGTTAGATTTAGCTACTAAAATTCTAAATAAGTGGAGAGAATATTCAGATTTAGAAGTAGACATCATTGCTATGTCTGAAGATATTCCACACCATACGGTGACTCCTATTGCTCGTAAAGTAGATGGGAGATATGAATTGGATATTGTTCTGAGAGATAATCATACTACTGAACAATACCCAGATGGTGTTTTCCATCCTCATCAAGATGTACAACATATTAAAAAGGAAAATATTGGGTTAATCGAAGTGATGGGACTTGCGATATTACCACCTCGTTTGAAAACAGAGTTAGAAGAAGTTGGAAAATATCTTTTAGGAGAAGATAATGCAATTGCGGCTTATCATTTAGAATGGGCCGACCAATTGAAAGAAAAATATTCTGGTATTAACAAAGAAGAGGTTAATAGCGTAGTTCAACACGAAGCAGGACAAGTGTTTGCGAGAGTTCTTGAAGATGCAGGTGTTTATAAGAATACTCCGTCTGGACATGAAGCGTTTATGAGATTTGTTAAATCAGTTGGAATTAATTAGGAGGAAACCCAAATGGCAATATTGGTAACAGGCGGTGCTGGTTATATTGGTAGCCATACCGTAGTAGAATTACTAAATTTAGGAAAGGAAGTCGTCATTGTTGACAACCTTTCTAACTCTAGCATCTTGGTGTTAGACCGTATTGAAGCAATTACAGGAATACGTCCCGTGTTTTACGAATTAGATGTTTGTGATAAACAAGCATTGAGAAAGGTATTTGAACAAGAATCGATTGATGCTGCAATTCATTTTGCAGGTTATAAAGCTGTCGGAGAATCCGTGCAAAAGCCTGTGATGTACTACAAAAATAATATTATGAGTACATTGGCACTTGTTGAAGTGATGTCAGAATTTAATGTTAAAAAGATTGTCTTTTCTTCAAGTGCGACTGTATATGGAATTAACAATCAGTCACCTCTAATTGAGACGATGCAAACAAGTGCGACAAATCCTTATGGGTATACGAAAGTGATGCTTGAGCAAATTTTAAAAGATGTTCATGTGGCAGATTCAGAATGGAGTATTGCGTTGCTTCGTTATTTCAATCCAATTGGTGCTCATGAGTCTGGTTTGATTGGGGAAGATCCCTCAGGAATTCCTAACAACTTGATGCCCTATATTGCGCAAGTAGCGGTAGGTAAGCTGTCAGAGCTAAGTGTGTTCGGAAATGATTATGATACGCTTGATGGTACTGGTGTGCGTGATTATATCCATGTAGTAGATTTAGCAATAGGACATATAAAAGCTTTAGAAAAAGTATCTGAAAAAACAGATGTTTATATCTATAACCTAGGCTCGGGAGAAGGCACTAGTGTATTACAACTTGTAAATACATTTGAAAGTGTTAATAAGATCCCTATTCCTTATAAAATAGTTCCAAGACGTTCAGGAGACGTTGCAACTTGTTATGCAAATGCAGACAAAGCATATAAGGAATTAAATTGGAGGACAACAAAATCGATTGAAGACATGTGTAGAGATACATGGAATTGGCAATCAAAAAATCCCAATGGCTATAATTGATGATACTGTCTATATGAGTGTTGTATTTTGGGAAAATTACTTAACCTTTTAATGAAAGATAATTTTTTAAAAAAATGTTTGAAAGCGCTTGACAAAGTAAACGGTTTCGTTATATAATATAAGCATAGATGACACCGGTGTCAAATATAAAAAAGAGGGTCTTTATATGAAAAACCTAACAAAAATTAAGTTCAAAGAAAATGGAGAATTTAATCATTTTCCAGGAAATACTGTTGTAGCAAATCTTTATACTAAACAAGATTTGATGGAAGTTGTTGATATTATTCAATCACGTTATAGAGAATTACCATTTATCGATAAGTTTACTTTAACTCCAAGGAATTCTATTCACATGACTGTAATTGAATTGTTGTGCCATGAAAATCGTGAAACGGAGTTTTGGAGCAGTAATCTTCCTCTTGATACACCTTTACAGGAAATACATGATTACTTTGCTAAACAACTTGAAATTTTTCCATTGTTGGATGAAGAAATTCATATGCGTGTGACTGAAATGGGAAAACAAAACATACTAGTTGAACCTGCAGATGAAGCTTCTGCAAAGAGATTAGAAGAAATTCGTACTTATGTTTCAGAAAAAGCAGGTGTTCGTTTCCCTAATCATGATAGATACCAATTCCATATTTCAATTGGATATCTTCGGATTCCTCTAACCGAAGAGGAGGAAGAAGAGTTTACTAAAGTCAGAGCAGAATTAACTGAAATTTTATTAGAGAAGATTCCAACTATTACTGTAAACCGTATTGACTATACTGTATTTGAAGATATGAGACAATTTGTTCCAT
>ERZ1023513.29-NODE-29-length-20884-cov-4.796630_pt1 | contig 20884 bp, 14 predicted proteins | sample MGYA00380550_ERZ1023513 | MGnify/ENA primary metagenome ERZ1023513 (study PRJEB33173, sample SAMEA4830347) | metagenome | study: EMG produced TPA metagenomics assembly of the PRJEB25223 data set...
GCCATCACGAATCGCTTCACCTTTACCAGTCAAACGTACGCGGTCGCCATTGTCCACCCCGGCTGGGATAGTAACTTCTAGGGTTTGCTGACGGTCAGATACACCTGATCCATGACATTTATTACATGGGTTCTTAATGATCTTGCCCTGGCCACGACAGGTACTACAGGTTTGCTGTACCGAGAAGAAACCTTGCTGCATACGTACCTGGCCGGCACCATGACAGGTTGGACAGGTTTCAACATCGTTCGGATTTTTAGAACCTTTACCATCACAGGCGTCACATGGTGCTGGTGCAGTAAAAGTAATGGTTTTCTTAACGCCTTTGACTGCTTCTTCAAGCGTCAATTCCATCACATAGCGTAAGTCTGAACCACGGCGTTGACGTTGCTGGCCACGGCCCCCCCCACCAAAGGCTCCACCGAAAATATCCCCAAACTGGCTGAAAATATCTTCCGCACTGAAACCACCGAAGCCGCCAGCACCACCACCCATACCACCTTCAAAAGCTTGATGGCCCATGCGGTCGTACATGCTGCGTTTCTCGCTGTCTGACAGAACTTCATACGCTTCTGAAGCCTCTTTAAATTTCTCTTCAGCTTCAGGATTGTCCGGGTTACGGTCTGGATGATATTTCATCGCCAACTTACGGTAGGCTTTTTTAATTTCATCATCACTAGCGGTTTTAGAGACGCCCAAAACCTCATAATAATCACGTTTAGCCATGTCTGGCGATGCTCCTCACGGAATTCTATTTAATATTGACTGTGGTCTAAAATTGGGGTTAAACCCAGCTTTACAAGGGGAATTCTGAAAAAAAATTGAAAGCTTAGAATACGGCTTTGTTTTGAGAAAATTTGAAGATGCCTTTGAACCAGGCATTAATGAGGAAAATAATGGCAATAAAGCTGAATACTACACCTGCGACTGTGCAGGCTTTCACCCAAAGCTGGCTATCCCAGGCGAAGAAAAATAATGGAATGAACCAGAGCGCTGCAAAAATCGCGAGTACTGAATAAATTACAATATTACGCATGATCCAGAGTGCCTGTGCCTGTAACCAGACTTCGGCATAATCAATCTGGGTCACCTTACGTGCATACCAGTAGGCGAATATGCCGCTCACCACTGTAAACAAAGCAAAAAACATGAAGACATAAGCCATCGCCACGGAGCGTCGCATCTTGGTGAGTGTGTCTTGAGTCATGTTTAGTCAACCTTAGTGTGCGGCCCAGCACAAGCGAGTTCCGCAGCAGTATGTCTTTTTTGAATTATTAAAAAATCAGGTACTACTATATTGAAATTTTCAATATTTCGCACCTGAAATTATGACAAATTTAAACAGAATTTAAACTTTTTTCACTTTAAACCATTGTGCATATAAGGCTGGCAGGAAAAACAGCGTTAATAGCGTTGCAACGATCAATCCTCCCATAATGGCAACCGCCATTGGCCCGAAAAAAATGCTTCTGGATAAAGGAATCATGGCCAGAACGGCAGCCAGTGCAGTCAGGACAATCGGACGGCAACGGCGCACTGTGGCATTGATAATTGCATTCCATTGCGACTCACCGGCCTGAATATCCTGTTCAATCTGGTCAATGAGAATCAACGAGTTACGCATGATCATGCCTGACAAAGCAATCGTGCCTAGCATGGCCACAAAGCCAAAAGGTTTATTGAAAATTAACAGGAATAAGACCACGCCAATAATGCCCAATGGCGCCGTCAGGAAGACAATAAAGGCACGTGAAATACTTCTAAGCTGGATCATCAGCAAAGTCATCACCACTGCCAGGAACAATGGCATACCCGCATTCACTGAATTCTGCCCTCGCGCAGATTCTTCGACTGTCCCGCCTACTTCAATCAGATAGCCACTTGGCATTTCTGATCTAAGCTGCGCCAACTGATCTTTTAGCTCGTTGACCACAGTTGCCGGTTGCAGTTGCGTCCGGATATCAGCCCGTACCGTAATGGTCGGCAAGCGGTTTCGATGCCAGATCAGGCCTTCTTCAAAGCTGTATTCGATCTTGGCAATCTGAGCCAAAGGGACTGAACTTCCATTCGTGGTCGGTACTGCCAGACTACTCAGTGAACCGACATCGACACGTTCAGCCTGATCACCCCGTAAACGGATTTCAATCAGTTCACGTTTTTCACGATATTGATCAATCGCAGTTCCAGAAATTGAGCTATTCAGGAAATTCGCCAAATCGCTACTGCTTACTCCCAACTGACGGGCGCGGTCCTGATCAATATCCAGCTTAATCACTTTACTTGGTTCACCCCAGTCCAGATGCACATTGGTGGTATTCGGATTGTCTCCGACCGTTGCTGCAACTTTCTGTGCCCATTGGCGGACTAATCCCAAGTCTTCACCCGATACGCGGAACTGTAATGGATAGCCAACGGGTGGGCCATTTTCCAGTAGAGACACTCGGGTACGAGCTTCTGGTAACAGCACCCGAATCTGGTCGCTTAAGGATTTACGGATTTCATTGCGGTCTTCAAGTGATGAAGCCAATACCACAAACTGGGCAAAGCTGGCTTGCGGCAATTGCTGGTCTAATGGCAAATAGAAACGCGGTGAGCCGGTACCGACATAGACCACATAGTTATCAATCCCCTCCTGTTTGGACAGGAAGTTTTCAACTTTTTTCACCGCAGCCTCAGTCGCTTTTAATGAAGCGCCCTCTTCCAGTTTCAGATCTACCAGAATTTCGGCACGGTTCGATGGCGGGAAGAATTGTTTAGGCACCAGATTAAACATCAAAATGGATAGCACAAAAATCCCGACAGTCGACGCAATGACTGTTTTACGGTAGGTGACACAGATATTCACCCAGCGACGAAAGCCCTGATAGAACTTGGTTTGATAAGGATCATGATGTTCACCGGCATGATGTACCAGCGGCTCCGGTTCAGGGCGTTTGCGTAAACGCGCCCAGAGACGTTGATACCATGGCGCTCTTTGCACCAGATCCTTATTGAAATCTGGCAGGAGTTTATCGCCCAGATAAGGGACAAACAGAACTGCGGCAATCCAGGACACCAACAGTGCCAGCGTCACCACCTGGAAAATCGAGCGGGTATATTCCCCGGTACTGGATGCTGCTGTCGCAATCGGCAGGAAACCGGCAGCAGTAATCAGGGTTCCGGTCAGCATTGGAAAAGCAGTCGTCCGCCAGGCATGACCGGCCGCCTGTAAGCGGCTAAAGCCTTGCTCCATTTTGATTGCCATCATTTCTATGGCAATGATCGCGTCATCGACCAGAAGGCCAAGTGCCAGAATCAGGGCACCCAGAGAAATCTTATGCAGGCCAACATCAAACAGTTGCATCCCGGCAAAGGTCATCGCCAATACTAACGGAATCGAGAAAGCCACCACCAAACCAGTACGGAACCCGAGTGAGAAAAAACTCACCAAGAGAACAATAATCACGGCCTCGGCCAGAACTTTCATAAATTCATTAATACTGCGTTTCACCGCTACCGGCTGATCTGAAACTTTTTGCAGATCCATTCCTAAAGGCAAAGTTTTCTGCAAACGGGCAAATTCCTGTTCCAGATTTTTACCCAAGGCAATGATGTCACCGCCTTTACGCATCGATACGGCAATACCGATGCCATTTTCGCCCATAAAACGCATACGCGGTTGTGCCGGATCGGTAAAGCCACGATAAACCTCCGCCACATCACCAAGCTGGATAGTCTTGCCATTCACCAGTAAAGGCAGTTGCTGCAGTTCTTCGACATTATTGAGCGCACCACTGACCCGAACCTGAATCCGGTCAGAACCGGTTTCAAAAAAGCCCGCCTGAGTCATGGCATTTTGCTGCTGCAGTGCCTGCTGAATGGCAGTCACCGGAATACCCAGTTGGGTGGCTTTGGTGTTGGAGATTTCGATCCAGATTTTCTGGTCCTGCAGACCAATCAGTTCAACTTTGGCGACATCCTTGACCCGTTGCAACTGTAACTGTAAACGGTCGGCATATTCTTTAAGCGTCGCATAATCGAAGTCATTGCCTTTAATGACATAGATGTTACCAAAGGTATCGCCAAACTCATCATTAAAGAATGGACCTTGTACGCCTTGCGGCAATTCATGCCGAATATCATTGATTTTCTTACGGACGTTATACCAGACATCCGCGACATCCTTGGAAGCCAAAAAATCTTTGGCAATAAAAGCCACCATGGATGCCTCCGGACGGGAATAGGCCATGATCCGGTCATACTGTCCGGTAGTCATCAACTCTTTTTCAATCCGATCCGTGACCTGTAAGGACACTTCTTTAGCACTGGCACCCGGCCAATAGGTCTGGATTACCATCACCTTAAAGGTAAACGGCGGATCCTCACTTTGTGACAGTTTGGAATAGGATACGATGCCCACCAAACCGAGCAGGATCATGAAATACAGTACCAGACCTTTATTTTTTAAGGCCCATTCAGACAGGTTAAAGTTCATGTTTAACTCCCTGCCTGAATTTTCACACTACGGTTTTCACGGTCAATCGGATTGATTTTTTGCTGATCACGCAGAAGATGCACCCCACCAATTACCACATAATCATCAGCCTTTAACCCACTGAGAACTGGCACAGAATCACGGCCATAAGCACCCAGCTGCACCGGCACTTTGCGGATGGTATGATCCGGCTTGACTACCATCACATAGGCCTGCTGATCGGTCGCTGAAACACTGGATAAAGGAACGCTAAGGATATTGTCCTGAGTGATCCGAAAGGACTCCCGGGCACTCTGTCCGAGCTGAATCTGGCTATTACCCTCGCGTAAAGCCACTTTCACCCGGAAGGTACGCGATTGATCTGCTGCTGGTGAAATCTCACGAACAAAAGCGGTGAATTTTTCATTCGGTTTAGACCATAAAGTGACCCAGGCCGGTTGACCGGTTTTAATTTCGGAAATCGCCTGTTCAGGAAGCCCAATCACGACTTCACGCTCACCAGCTATCGCCAGTTCAAAGGCAGCCTGCCCTGCTGCAACGACCTGACCAATTTCGATATTGCGTGCAGTAATCACCCCACTTTTATTGGCAATGAGCTGGTTATAAGCGGTCTGGTTTTTAGCCGTATCATAATTAGACTGGGCCTGTTTCAGATTTGACGCGGCTGCCTTATATTGGTTTTCAATCGCATCATATTGCGAACGGCTCACGGCATTGGTGGGTAACAGCTGCTTGAAACGCTGTAATTCATCCTGAGCAATTTTACTGGCCGATTGAGCACTTTCCAGCTGGGCACGTGCTGCATTTAATTGAAGTTGAGCATCTTTCACATCTAGGGTCGCCAAGACCTGCCCCACTTTTACCTGATCGCCCACATCGACAAAGCGCTGGGTGACCTGCCCGCCTACCCGGAATGCCAGTGCTGTTTGCTGACGTGCCTGGACATCACCGGCATAGCTTTTCAATTCCTGATGTGAAGTTTTCGGTGTGGTCACCATGACAAATGGAACTTCCTGTTCTGCTGCAGCGCTGTCCTTGCTACATCCTGAGAAAGCCATACTGCATAGGACGATCATGCCAGCCAGTGCGCTCTGTATCGTGCTCATTATTGTTCGCTCTTATCTAATCATCATTTTTAGGGCAAAATAGGTAGATATATAAATTGCTTATTTTTTAATTAATATACCACCCGGTACACTAATTAGGATTCTGCAGTTAAAACAATGACCATATTGAATTTTTTTGGATGAAATTGTGCAAATACCGGTTGGACGGCCCAAGGATCTGGAAAAACGCCAGCGTATTCTGAACGCAGCGAAACAGCTGTTTTTACAGCATGGTTATCATGGTTCCAGCATGAACCAGATTGCGCTGGAAGCCGGTGTGACCAAACTCACTGTCTATAATCATTTTCAGGATAAGGCCACGCTGTTTAGCTGTGTGGTTGAAGAAACCTGTGAGGCAATTTTGCAGGAATCTCCTAAAGTTCTGCAGCCTGATAGTGATTTTCAGCAGGAGCTATATCAGATCTGTCTGCGCTCATTCAATATTGCCAATCTGCCGGAAGCTCTCAAACTGGACCTGCTCATCATGCAACTGGCCTATGAAAAAAATCCGTTGGCGGAACGTTTTTATACGGCCTCACATATCAAGCTGAATCAGGCCTGGCATGATTTCTTTAAGCAGGCGCAGCAACATCAATTTATCCAGACTGATGATCCGCAGCATCAGACCGAACTGATGGTGTCCTTACTGTTAGGTATGCGGCATCACAAAGTCTTACTGGGCTTAAGCCCGTTACCTGACATGCAACAACGCCATCAGATCATTCAACAGGCCATCGAGATCTTTATGCTGAAATATGCCATTTCCCGTTAAATTTCTTTTATCTGGCCGGATCCTTGCAACAGCTTAAGGACTAAAATTCATCCAATTATCAACAAATGATATTCAACTTTTGTCTGCAAAAGACTTGGATTTTCATGCAGTCGGGGTATAGTCAAAGGAAGAATCGGAGGGATATAAAAAATGGTTCAACAGATTGAGGCACCTCTACGCGAAGACGTACGTTTACTGGGTAATCTACTGGGAGAAACCCTGAAGTTACATGCGGGGCAAGATTTGTTTAATCAGGTCGAGCAAATTCGGGCCTTATCGAAAGGTGCTCGCGATGGACAGGTTGAAGCAGAAAAACAGCTGGAACAATTATTCCTGACTTTAGAAGATCATGAAATCCTGCCATTGACCCGTGCCTTCACCCATTTCCTAAACTTTGCCAATATTGCCGAACAGTACCATGTGGTACGTCGTCGCCGTCAAAGCGAATTTGAGGAAACTACAGAATCTCCAAATCCTCTGGTGCCTTTATTTGAAAAATTCAAACAGCAAGAAATTTCTGCAGAAACCTTATATCAGCAAATCTGTGAATTAAAGATTGAACTGGTGCTGACCGCACATCCAACAGAAGTCAGCCGACGCACCCTCATCCAGAAATATGATGGCATCAATAATGCCCTGTCCAAATTTGACCAGCAGAAACTGACCCCGCGTGAACGTCAGGCGGTCTTGGCTGACTTAAAACAGCTCATCAGTTCTGCCTGGCAAACTGATGAAATCCGTCAACATCGCCCAACCCCGGTGGATGAAGCCAAATGGGGCTTTACGACAATCGAACAGACCCTCTGGAATGCTGTACCCAAATTCATCCGTGAACTAAACGGCATGGTCGAAGAACAATGCGGCCAGACTTTGCCGCTAGATGTTGCTCCGGTACGTTTCGCTTCCTGGATGGGTGGCGACCGGGATGGCAATCCGAATGTGACACATAATGTGACTCAGGAAGTATTGTGGTTGTCGCGCTGGAAAGCAGCTGATCTGTATCTGCGTGATATTGAAAACCTGCGCTGGGAACTTTCTATTCAGCAATGCAGTGATGAAATTACACAGGCGCTAGGCCATCAACATCCTGAACCGTACCGTGAATATTTACGCGATATCCGTGAACGTCTAAAAATTACCCGGGCTTGGCTGGCCGAAAAACTGCATGGTAAAGATGCTGATGATAGTCGGGTCATTAAAAGTAAAGATGAGTTATTAAAACCTTTACTGATCTGCTATCACTCATTGATGGCTTGCAATCTGGCAGAACTTGCCAATAGCAGTCTGCTGGACCTGATTTACCGGGTGAACTGTTTCGGAATTGAACTGCTCAAACTGGATATCCGTCAGGAATCTGGTCGTCATCGTCAGGCCATTTCAGCCATTACTGAATATCTGGGTCTGGGTAATTTCGAAACCTGGACTGAACAGGCCCGTCAAAACTTCCTGTTGCAGGAACTGCAAAGTAAACGGCCTCTACTACCTAAACACCTGAATGAACCAGTGGGTAGCCTGATTGAACATCCGGATGTGCAGGAAGTGTTTACCACTATGCGCACGCTGGCTGAACAGCCAAGTGAATCTCTGGGTGCCTATATTATTTCCATGGCCGAATACCCAAGTGATGTGCTGGCTGTCTTGCTGCTGCAAAAAGAAGCCGGGATTAAACAGCCTTTACGGGTAGTACCTTTATTTGAAACCTTAAAAGATCTCGACGGCGCTGCTGATACCATGTCGACACTCTTTAATATGCACTGGTACAAACAGCATATTCAGGGCAAGCATGAAGTCATGATTGGTTATTCGGATTCGGCCAAAGATGCCGGCTTTATGTCAGCCAACTGGGCACAGTACCGTGCGCAGGAAGAACTGACCGCAGTTGCTAAACAGCATGGTATACAGCTGACCCTGTTCCATGGTCGTGGCGGCTCGATCAGCCGCGGCGGTGCACCCACCCAACAAGCCTTGTTCTCGCAACCGCCGGGTTCGATTTCAGGGGCCATTCGGGTGACTGAACAAGGTGAGATGATTCGCTTTAAATTTGGTCTGGAAGAAATCGCGCTACAAAATCTGGAAATTTATACTGCAGCGACTCTGGAAGCGACTTTATTACCGCCACCCGAACCGAAACCGGAATGGCGTGATCTGATGCATAAGATGACCGATCTGTCGGTACAGGTCTATCGTCAGACAGTACGTGAAAATCCGCATTTCGTGAAATACCTGCGTACCGTGACCCCAGAACTGGAATTACAAATGTTGCCACTGGGTTCACGTCCTGCCAAACGTAAGGTTAGCGGCGGGATTGAATCCTTGCGTGCTATTCCCTGGGTCTTTGCCTGGACCCAGATCCGTTTGATGTTACCGGCCTGGCTGGGTACCGGTGCTGCATTAAATGAGGTACTGGATCAAGGGCAACGTACAATTCTGGATGAGATGCTAACTGAATGGCCTTATTTTCAGACCTTGATTGATATGCTGGAAATGGTGCTGTCTAAAGCAGATAGCAATGTCGCGCTCTATTACGAATCGCATCTGACTCAGGATGAAGACCTGAAAGAGCTTGGTACGGAATTGCGTCAACGCTTGCAGGATGCGATCCAAACCCTACTCACTTTAAAAGGTGAATCAAAACTGCTGAGCAGTAATGGCGTCTTGGACCAGTCCATGACGGTACGTAAACCTTATCTGTTACCGCTCCATTTACTGCAAGCCGAACTGATGAAACGTCGTCGGTTGTATCTGGAACAGCAGCAGGCTGAACACACTCCGGTCGATCATGCATTAATGGTCAGTATTGCCGGCATTGCCGCCGGTTTACGAAATACCGGTTGATTTTTTCCCTTCCATTTAAAGCACATCTACACGATGTGCTTTTTTATTGATCAGTCAATAGCCAAAAAAAGCTTTATTTATATATCAAATTAAAATTACTTATAGATGCTGAATATGAATTTTCCTGGAATTAATCCACTGATTTAACTTTAGTTTTGATTTAAAAAACTTTTACCGCACGGTAAAATCTCAAATAAAGTCATAGAATTAATTTGAACAAAAATTTTGTTTCAGTGATTAAATCTTCTAAAAAACAAGAGTATGATGTGCACAATTTATCTTTTGAGTGCTCATTTTATGTCCAATTGGTTTCCCAAGTGGCGCCCTTATGAGGGTAGTATCGATGCACGACCAGTAGGTACCGCAGAGTATTTACCGCCTGCCCAGACCCTGATCTTGGGGGTACAACATGCCTTTGCCATGTTCGGTGCGACGGTACTGGCGCCATTTCTAATGGGTTTTGATCCCAATCTGGCCATTTTAATGTCGGGGATCTGTACCATTCTGTTCTTTTTGATCACGGGTGGTCGTGTACCAAGTTATCTGGGTTCAAGCTTTGCGTTCATTGGGGTAGTGATTGCGGCAACCGGTTATGCAGGTGCTGGCGGACTAAATCCAAATATTGGTGTCGCCGCTGGCGGGATTATTGCCTGTGGTGTGCTTTATGCCTTGATGGGTGTTCTGGTCATGGCAACAGGAACCCGCTGGATTGAAAAATTGATGCCGCCTGTCGTGACCGGTGCGGTGGTGATGATTATTGGTCTGAACCTGGCCCCTGTGACTGTGAAAAACGTCATGGGCAATACCTTTAATATGTGGATGTCACTGGTGACCGTACTGTGTATGGGTTCCATTGCGGTGTTTACCAAAGGTCTGGTACAGCGTTTATTGCTCTTGATCGGTTTATTGCTGGCTTACTTCATTTACTACATTTTAAGTAATGTAATGGGCTATGGCACTGCGATTGATTTTGCGCCAATTCAGCAAGCTGGCTGGTTTGGTGTTCCAAGCTTCCATGCGCCTGTATTTGATACCAATGCCATGCTGATCATTGCGCCGATTGCCCTGATTCTGATTGCAGAAAACCTGGGACATATTAAAGCCGTGGGCGCCATGACCGGTGAAAATCTGGATCCGCATATCGGTAAAGCCTTTGTAGCGGACGGTATTGCAACTACCTTGGCAGGTGGTGTGGGCGCACCGGGTATGACTACCTATGGTGAAAATATTGGTGTGATGGCCGTTACCCGGGTTTACTCGACGATTATCTTTGCTGTTGCCGGTGTATTTGCGGTATTCCTAGGTTTATCGCCGAAATTTGGTGCGATTATTCATACCATTCCAACAGCGATTTTAACCGGCGCCTCAATTGTGGTCTTTGGTCTGATTACTATTGCCGGTGCGAAAATCTGGATCGAAAATAAAGTCGATTTTTCACAGAACAAAAACCTGATGGTGGCAGCAGTAACGATTATTCTGGGTACGGGTGACTTTGCTCTGACCTTCGGTAACTTTAACCTAGGTGGAATTGGTACAGCGACCTTTGCTGCGTTATTCCTGAACTGGTTCTTTAGCCTGGTCGATAAAAAATAATTCGAAGACTTATATTTTCAAGCAGCCTCCAGGCTGCTTTTTTTATATCGTAAGAATTGTTTAAATAGGCCTGATCTTTTATATGAGCATCCTGCCGATGCGTCTGGATTTTTTTGATTTACGTCTTTTTCTCAATATAGTCGACACAGGTAGTCTGACCAAAGGTGCTGAACGCTCTTCCATTTCCTTACAGGCAGCCAGTGAGCGGATTAAAAAGCTGGAACAGCAATATCAGGTCAGTCTGTTCAGCCGCCATTCTGCTGGGGTAAAAATGACTTTTGCGGGACAGGTCTTTGCTGAACATGCCCAAGCCCTGTTGCAACAGGGACAACAGTTGTCTCAAGCCATGGCCGGCTTTAGTGAAGGACTCAATTCCAATATCAGCTTATGGTGTAACTCTTCAGTACAAAGTGAGTACCTTCCCCTATTATTGCCAAAATATCTGGTAAATAACCCAAATATCCAGATTGACCTCAAACACGCAGAGAGCAATGACAGCATTGCCGCTTTGGCGAGTGGTACTGCCAAGCTGGGACTCATTTCCAGCTTTTTTCCTGCGTCACAATTACAGACTCTGGAATTTTCAGATGATCCTTTGGTGCTGATCTGCCCTGAACAGCATGATCTGGCAACGAACCAGGCATTAACATTAGCAGACTGTCTGAATTATCCCTTTGTTGGTCTGATGCAATATCACTCTTTGCAGCAGTCGATTGAAACCCAGGCTCGCTTGCTGAATTGTGAGATTCAATACCGCTTGCGCTTACCGAATTTTGCCGCCATTGCTCAGGTTGTGGCCAATGGTGTAGGGATCGCGATCATGCCAACACGTGCTGCACAACGTTTGGCCGAGCTCTATGCATTTCAGCAAATCCAGCTGACGGGAGATTGGGCCAACCGCAAGTTATTGTTAGCTGCAAAGAACTTTGATGAACTGAGCACGGCCTATCAGCACTTTAGCCAGTTCCTCATTTCTGCGGATGTACAAAAAATCCTGAATTAAATCCAGCCGAATTGATGCAGCATCATATAGCTGCCTAAGGCAATCAGGCCGATAAAAAATACTGTCCGGAATTTCTGTTCAGGGATACGGGAACGGATTTTTTTGCCGAACCACATCCCGATCAAGGCTGGAATCAGTGCAATCGCTGACATGGCATAATCAATCGGCATATCTTCCACCGGGTTTCGGTGCAGAAAAACTGCCAAACACACTGTCGAGGTGGTAAATACCAATCCTAAGGCCTGAACCAGATCATCACGTTTTAAATGCAGGGTTTGCAAATAAGGCACGACTGGGATTACCACTACCCCAGTTGCCACGGTCAAGGCACCCCCGAGATATCCCATAATTGGAGAAAGCCACTTTTCATGCTGGCTTAGATCTGGCATCCGTTTCGCCAGTAAACCATATAGGCCATACAGGGCAAGCATCCCGCCCAGTAAGGCTTCACTATGAAATTCAGAATGACCTAAGGTCGGGAAAATACTCCAGACTGAACCCAGGATAATGCCTGCCAACAATAGCCAGAAACGGCGAATCAGTTTCAGCACATGACCTTCAGCAAATAACTGCCAGAAATTGGTCAGCATCGAAGGCACAATCAGTAAAGTTGCTGCCTGGAATGGGCTCATAAATATGGTCAGCAAACCCATGGACACCGCAGGCAGACCTAATCCAATGGTGCCTTTAATCAGACCAGCCAGAGCAAAAATAGCAATAACAAAAGCAGTCATCTGATGACCCTAAATTGATTTAAGCTCATGCTATAGAAATCACGAATAGAGTAAAATCAGGGTTTTAAGAAGGAAGCCTCAAGCAAAGATTGAGGCCTCAGATGGACGTGCTGAAACTCATCAGATTCATCAGCAAAAATCGGATTTGAAAACTATTTAAGGACGGAATTCTTTCAGTTCACGCTGAATGAAATACTGGAACATTTCCCGGTACAAATGTTCAATAAACGCCTGATCCACACCCTGCTGTTGTGCCAAGGCTTTGACATTTTCCACAATCTGCTCCATACGCTCCGGTGATTGCAGATCAGTTTCAGTTTTTTTAAAACGGGTGGTTTGATCAACATAAAATTGACGCGCAGCGATCAGCTCGACTAAAGCTGTATCAATGGCATCGATCTGTTGACGTGCATGTTGTAATGATTCAGCTTTGATTTTTTCCATGTTTATTCAGTCACTTTCAGTTTAGTTATCACTCTTATACTTTTCTTCTAACACATTACTGAAAATACTTTCAATCATCCAGACACGATATAAGCTATTAAATGTATAACTTTGCCCATCAATACGTAGTTCCAGCACCGGTAAATTCGGCTGGGACTTCATTTCACATAAGGTGTCATTTTCCTGCAACTTGGCCAGAACGTCTTCCTGGGTCAGTTCAGTAATATTCAGTTCCTGCTGCATACGCTTGAAATGCGCTGCATAAGACAGATCATAACCACGAGTCCAGACCGCTTCCAGAATCTGGTACATGGCTTCAATCCGCTGCTCTTCCGGACAGCTATAAAACAATTGCGCCATCGGCATCACGGCCTGCTCGGTTGGCCGGCAGAATGGGGTAAATTTGACTTCAGTCCGCTTGGATAAGCGCGTCGCCAGACTCCAGTCAAACCAGTCGCGTTCCTGATAAGACAACGGATAGACATTCAACTGGATATTATAAAAATCAGCCAGCTCTTCCTTGATATAAGCCAGTAACAACCAGGAAATCGGATCTTCCAGAGCGATATACAGGTCTAGCTCTGGGTTCATGGACTGGATTTCATTCAGCTCTTCGGCATCACTGATCAGATGCTCGCGCCATTCAATATGATTGATCAGGAAAATCGGGTTGCCGGTCAGTAATCTCTGCTGTTTCAGGCGACGGGTCAGACGTAACAAGTCATCTACCGCCTGATACTGGCGTCCGCCAAACTGGAAATAGCTGGCCAGAATCGGACTATGCTCAAAAATACGTTCCGGAAAATTCTGCGGCGCATGATGACGGCTAGCCATCGCATATAAGGTGCGTAATTTTCCGTTCTGTTTTTGCCAGAGCATATGAAAGACATCTTCTAGCAAATACAGAAAATCCTGTCCGCGTAACGGTGTATTTCTCAGGATGGTTTCTGCCTGCTTTAAGGCTTCAGCTGTCGGTAATTCTGGGGTCTCATGAAAGCTGAAACGATGCTGTTTAGATAAAATTTTGGCATCATTCAGACAATAGTGCTGCCATTCATCAAAAGACATCTGATTAGGCGGCTCAGCCCGCTGATCTGAAATGATGACTTTGAGTGGCTTCAGTTCCGGACTGAGAATTTCTTCCAGTTGCGGTAACTGTTGTACCGCCAGATAACTATAAACATCATCCAGTCTTAAATGGATGCTCAAGCCATCTTCAATAGATAACACCGTTTGACGAACTGGTTTCTGGTAAAACCAACTCGATCGGATTGGATCAAACCAACGGCGTAGCAGGGACATGAGAGGTGCCTCGAAAAGATTTTGTCATGCCAGCCCTTGCCAGCAGGATCGTTTTATTCAACATCCTATTATGAGGATGTTTATGACCTGATATAAGTCTTGTGCAAAACTTATATCAAGTCAGCAACAAATGTTCAATGTTTTCTAGGACTTTAGATTTCAAGATTTAGGTCAGTCACAGCCCCGGTCTCCGCACCAGAAGTAAGTTTGGCGAATTTCGCCAGTGCCCCGTGGGTATAATTTGGTTTCAGTTTCACCCAGGCCGCCTGACGTGCAGCAAGCTCTTCATCCGAAATATGCCAGGTCATTTCACGGGTTTCCGCATTAATGGAAATTTCATCGCCATTTTGCACCAGACCAATCGGGCCACCCTCATAGGCTTCCGGTGTGACATGACCAATCACAAAACCATGACTTCCACCTGAGAAACGGCCATCAGTAATCAGTGCGACTGAATCCCCCAGACCTTTACCAATAATGGCAGAAGTCGGTTTCAGCATTTCCGGCATACCCGGCCCACCTTTAGGCCCGACACCGCGAATGACGACCACTTCACCTGGTTGAACTTCGCCATCCAGAATCCCGCGCATCGCGCCCTGTTCGCCTTCAAACACCCGTGCCGGTCCTTTGAAATATAGACCTTCCTTACCGGTAATTTTGGCGACTGCACCATTCGGTGACAGGTTGCCTTTCATAATGATCAGATGCGAATCTTTTTTCACTGGCTTGTCGAATGGCAGGATAATCTGCTGGTCTTCAGGATAATCTTCTACATCGGCCAGGTTTTCTGCCAGTGTTTTTCCAGTCACAGTCAGGCAGGAACCATCTAGCATGCCAGCATCCAGCATGCGTTTCATCAATGGCTGGATCCCACCAATGGCAATCAGTTCCGACATTAGATATTTACCGGATGGACGGACATCGGCGACTACAGGAATTTCTTTACCAATTCGTACAAAGTCATCCAGGCTTAGTTCAACACCCGCTGTATGCGCCATGGCTAACAGATGCAGCACTCCATTGGTTGATCCACCCAATGCAATCAATACTTTAATTGAATTTTCAAAAGCCGCTTTGGTCATGATGTCACGTGGCTTGATATCCAGACGCAGTAGATTCATCACTGCTTCACCAGCACGGGCACAGTCAATCTGCTTGTCTTCAGACACCGCTTCCTGTGCAGAGGAACCCGGCAGGCTCATTCCCAGAGCTTCAATCGCAGAGGCCATGGAATTGGCAGTGTACATCCCGCCACAAGAACCCGGCCCTGGCAAAGACACTTCTTCAATATGTTTCACCTGAATCGCATTAATTTCGCCTTTGGCATGCTGACCCACCGCTTCAAATACCGAAATCATGTCGGTATGCCCTTCACCCGGCTTGATGGTGCCACCATAAATAAACAGACCTGGACGGTTTAAACGTGCCAAGCCCATGATGCAGCCCGGCATATTTTTGTCACAGCCCCCAATCGCAATCACGCCATCATAGGCCTGACAACCGACCACCGCTTCAATCGAATCGGCAATAATTTCACGCGACAGCAAGGAGTATTTCATCCCTTCAGTTCCGTTGGAGATCCCGTCGGAAATAGTGATGGTATTGAAGATAATCCCCTTACCACCGGCAGCATTCAGGCCCTGCTCGACTGTACGTGCCAGGCCATCAATATGCATATTACAAGGGGTCACATTGGCCCAGGTCGACGCGATCCCGATAAACGGACGAGTAAAGTCTTCATCCTGAAAACCGGTGGCACGCATCATGGAACGGGCCGGTGCATTTTCGATGCCTTCATAGACGGGAGCAGAATGTTCTCGGATATTGTCTTTACTCATTTTATTCGTCCTGGATGTAATTCTTGTGAAGCCTAAAAGCTGTCTAGGTTTTATTCGATTGTATAGAAAGCGATCTTTAGATAAAAGTAAGACTCTGTGTATCTGATTCGGTTATTTGAGGCAGTGCGATTATCAAGAATAAAAAAAGCACCCCTTCTGGAATGCTTTTTTGCGCTATAAAATTTACAGCTTAGATTTCACGTACCGCGCCTTTTGCCGCACTTGTGGTATGCATTGCATAGGCCTTCAAAGCTTTAGAAATCTTACGTGGACGGTCTTCTACTGGATGCCAGCCTTTTTCATCTTGAGCAGCACGACGAGCGGCCATAGTCGCATCATCCACAGCCAGGTGAATGGTACGGTTTGGAATATCGATTTCGATACGGTCGCCATCTTCAACCAGACCAATTGCACCACCTTCTGCAGCTTCTGGTGATACGTGACCAATCGACAGACCTGAAGAACCACCAGAGAAACGGCCGTCAGTCAGAAGTGCGCACTCTTTACCAAGACCTTTAGATTTCAGGTAGCTGGTTGGATATAGCATTTCCTGCATACCAGGGCCACCACGTGGACCTTCATAACGAATCACAACCACATCACCTGCTGTGATTTTACCACCCAGAATCGCGTCTACCGCAGAATCCTGGCTTTCAAATACACGTGCAGTCCCGTTAAATTTCAGGATTGATTCATCTACACCGGCAGTTTTGACGATACAGCCATCAAGTGCGATGTTGCCATAAAGTACAGCTAGACCACCGTCTTTAGAGAAAGCATGTTCTGCATTACGGATCACACCATTTTCACGGTCGCCGTCCAGACGTGAGTAGTAACGATCTTGTGAGAATGCAGTTTGAGTCGGTACACCGCCTGGTGCTGATTTAAAGAATTTATATACTTCTTCATCTTCAGTACGGATGATGTCCCATTTATCTAAAGCATCTTTAAGTGTTGCTTCGTGCACCGTACCGACAGAGGTATCTAACAGGCCTGCACGATCCAGTTCGCCGAGAATCGACATGATCCCGCCGGCACGGTGCACATCTTCCATATGCACGTCATTCTTCGCAGGAGCAACCTTACAAAGCACTGGTACTTTACGAGACAAACGGTCGATATCATCCATCGTAAAGTCTACACCTGCTTCATTTGCAGCAGCTAACAGGTGAAGTACTGTGTTAGTTGAACCACCCATCGCGATATCCAAAGTCATGGCATTTTCATACGATGCTTTGGTCACCATTGAACGTGGCAATACGCTGTAATCATCTTGTTCATAATGACGTTTTGCCAGTTCAACAATGAGAGAACCAGCGCGTTCGAACAGTTTTTTACGGTTCGCATGAGTTGCTAAAGTTGAACCGTTACCTTGAAGTGATAGACCCAATGCTTCAGTCAAACAGTTCATTGAGTTTGCAGTGAACATGCCTGAACATGAACCACAGGTTGGGCATGCTGAACGTTCGTATTCCGCAACTTCTTCATCAGTATAGTTATCATCTGCAGCGACGATCATCGCATCGATCAGGTCGATCGCTTTGTCATTACCACGGATTTTTACTTTACCGGCTTCCATCGGACCGCCAGACACAAATACCACTGGAATGTTCAGACGCATTGCTGCCATCAACATCCCCGGAGTGATCTTGTCACAGTTCGAGATACACACCATGGCATCGGCACAGTGTGCGCTGACCATATATTCCACCGAGTCAGCAATCAGGTCGCGTGAAGGCAGTGAATACAACATACCGTCATGACCCATCGCAATGCCGTCATCAACAGCAATGGTATTGAATTCTTTTGCTACACCGCCTGCCTGTTCGATCTGACGTGCCACGAGCTGGCCTAGATCTTTTAGGTGAACATGACCTGGTACAAACTGAGTGAATGAGTTCACCACTGCAATAATCGGTTTACCGAAGTCTTCATCCTTCATCCCAGTTGCGCGCCATAAGCCACGCGCACCCGCCATGTTTCTTCCGTGTGTCGATGTTTTTGAACGATAGTCAGGCATTTTATATTTCCAACAAAGTTTGAGCTTGAAATGAACCGAAAAAGGTTCACTCTGGCTAGATCATACTGACAATGAGCTTAAATCAGTCGAATGTTAGACCTATCATACTACAAGCCATTGTTTTACAAGATGACCTATTCGTTGTAGATGCAGACAAAAATGTCTATAGAGAGGTCTCGGTGAGCTGACAATAAAAATCTCTTAATAAAGCTACTATACCGCCATCATGGATCGGACAATACAAAACTTTCATGAATAATTTTTAGAATTTGCATGAGTTTTTTTTATATAAAATTTAATTAAAAGTCGTGTTCTCTAATCGCCGTCATAGATTAAGGCATTGTAGATTAGTCGGCGCTTTGGCTTTTAGCTTATAATAGCTGCCAAGTTTATTTGGAATTTCATGTGTGAAAATCATATTTGCAGGCACACCAGAATTTGCAGCAACTGCATTGGCTGCGCTTCTCAAAACCGATCATGAAATTGTGGCGGTCTATACTCAGCCGGATCGTAAAGCCGGTCGTGGTCAAAAACTTACCGCTTCTGCCGTGAAACAGCTGGCGCTTGAACATGACATTCCGGTATATCAGCCACTTCATTTCAAGTCTTCAACAGAAGAAGGTCTGGCAGCTCAGGCTGAGTTAAAAGCGTTGGATGCTGATGTGATGGTTGTAGCTGCCTATGGTCTGATTTTGCCGCAAGTGGTTCTGGATACGCCTAAATATGGTTGCCTGAATATTCATGGTTCACTGCTGCCACGCTGGCGTGGTGCTGCGCCGATCCAACGTGCAATTGCAACAGGTGATCACGAAACTGGCGTGACCATCATGAAAATGGCTGCCGGGCTGGATACCGGTGACATGATGTATAAAACCTTATGTCCTATTACTGCAGAAGATACCTCAGCCAGCCTGCACGATAAACTGGCTGCGCAAGGTGCGGAAGCGATTGTAGCAGTACTGGAATCTGAAGAAAAATTACAACAGTATTTAGCTGCCCGGGAAGTGCAGGACGAAGAACTTACCGTCTATGCTCATAAGCTGTCTAAAGCAGAAGCCCGAATTGACTGGAGCTGTACTGCCTCTAATATTGACCGTAATATCCGTGCCTTTAATCCTTGGCCGGTGGCTTTTATCCCTCTGGATGAAAATAACAACCTGCGGGTTTGGGGTTCGGTACTCTCAGAAAAAAATGCACACTGTCATGCCGCTGGCACGATTCTGGCGATTGATAAACAGGGTGTGCATGTAGCCTGTGGTGATGAAAAAGCAGTGTGTCTCACTTCACTGCAATGGCCGGGCGGCAAACCGCTCAATCCGGTACAAATTAACCAGACCCAAAAATTACATGTAGGACAATTATTGGCATGAGTCATTCTGAATCAGGCACATCTCACCTTAACTTGCGTGCCCAAGTGATTCGTACCTTACTTGCTGTACAGCAAGGACAATCTCTGGCTAGCATTTTGCCGCTGCATTTAAAGAAAGTGGCAGACCGTGACCGTGCCCTGTTCCATGAACTGGTGTTGGGTACTTTGCGTCAATGGTATGCGCTTAAAAGTATTACCTTGCCTCTACTGGTGAAGCCTTTAAATAATGACACGGTCGAAACCTGTCTCTATGTCGGCCTATACCAGTTACTGGAAACCCGAATCGCGCCACACGCTGCCATTTCTGAAACCGTGACTGCAGTAAAGCAACTTGGTTATCAGACTTTAAGTGGCGTAGTGAATGCCATCCTGCGCCGTGTTTCACGTGAAACATCTGAATTTCAGGCAGCATTGGATCAAACTCATGGCCTGCCAAGCTGGCTCTTTAAACGTCTGAAAAAAGACTGGCCAGAGCAACTTACTGAACTGAGTCATGAGTTAAAGCAGATTGCTCCACTGACCCTGCGCGTAAATGAACGTCAGGTTAGCCGCGCAGACTATCTGGAAATTCTGGACGAACATGAAATTCCTGCCCATGCCTGTACTGTTTCCAAGGTCGGAATTGTCCTAGATGCCAATGTACAGGTACCTGACTTACCTGGCTTTGATGTCGGCGGTTTTTCGGTACAGGATGAACATGCCCAGCTCTGTGCTACCTTGTTGCCAAATCTGGATGACAAGTTTGTGATTGATGCCTGTGCAGCACCGGGTGGTAAAACGGCGCATATTCTAGAAAAATATCAGCCGCGTAAACTGATCGCTCTTGATCAGGATGCCAAGCGTTTAACGCGTGTCACTGAGAATCTTGAACGCCTGTTACTGGAAGGCGAACACGTTGAAATTAAAGCCGCAGATGCCATTACCTGGCAGGCACCAGAACAGCCAGATTGTATCGTGCTGGATGCGCCGTGTTCAGCCATCGGTGTAATGCGTCGCCATCCAGATATTCGTCTGTTACGTCATTCAACCGATATTACCCAGACCGTAGAGTTACAAAAGCAGATTCTGGAAAATATGTGGCAGCAACTCAAAGTCGGTGGCACCCTGCTCTATATCACCTGTTCAATTCTCAAAGCGGAAAATGAACAGCAGATGGTCGAATTCTTTAGCAAACATGCAGATGCTAAGGAAATCAAGATCGAAGCAGATTGGGGCATTGAACAGATCCATGGCCGTCAGCTATTACCTAAAACCGGTCAAGGCGATGGCTTCTTCTATTGCCGGATTGAAAAAACTGCTTAAATGATATTGCTAAAAGAAAAGGTAGCTTTGGCTGCATTGCTGTCCCACAATTTTTCACAAGAGGAAGCTCAAATGAGCTTCCTCTTGTTTTA
>ERZ1023513.30-NODE-30-length-20651-cov-4.196883_pt1 | contig 20651 bp, 17 predicted proteins | sample MGYA00380550_ERZ1023513 | MGnify/ENA primary metagenome ERZ1023513 (study PRJEB33173, sample SAMEA4830347) | metagenome | study: EMG produced TPA metagenomics assembly of the PRJEB25223 data set...
ATTGAACGAATTGACCACCAAAGAAATCGTACCTGAAGAATGGGGCGGCGACGTTCCTGTAGCGAAAGTATCTGCACATACTGGTGCCGGTATTGATGAACTTCTTGACCTGATTTTAATTCAGTCTGAATTGCTTGAATTGAAAGCGTCTGAAGAAGGTGCGGCACAAGGTGTTGTGATTGAAGCGCGTGTGGATAAAGGCCGCGGTGCAGTGACTTCTATTCTGGTTCAAAACGGTACGCTGAAAGTGGGTGACCTGGTACTTGCTGGTTCATCTTATGGCCGCGTTCGTGCCATGACCGATGAAAACGGTAAGCGTATCAAGTCTGCAGGTCCTTCGATTCCAGTCGAAATTCTGGGTCTTCCAGAAGCACCGATGGCAGGTGACGAAGTTCTTGTTGTGAATGACGAGAAGAAAGCACGTGAAGTTGCCGATGCGCGTATGGATCGTGAACGTCAAAAACGTCTTGAACGTCAATCTGCAATGCGTCTTGAAAACATCATGGCGTCTATGGGCAAAAAAGATGTGCCAATCGTCAATGTGGTATTGAAAACTGATGTACGCGGTACATTGGAAGCACTGCATGTTGCATTGGCTGAGCTTTCAACGGATGAAGTAAAAGTACGTATCATCGGTTCGGGTGTAGGTGCGATTACTGAATCTGACGTCACACTTGCTGAATCTTCAGAAGCGGTTCTTCTGGGCTTTAACGTACGTGCCGACAATACTGCACGTCAGAAAGCAGATGCAGACAGTATCGACATTCGTTACTACTCAGTGATCTATCAATTGATTGATGACGTGAAAGCAGCGATGAGTGGTAAGCTGGCTCCTGAACACCGTGAAACCATCTTGGGTGTTGCTCAAGTACGTGAAGTGTTCCACTCAAGCAAATTCGGTGCTGCAGCAGGCTGTATGGTACTTGAAGGCGTATTACACCGTAATAAACCGATTCGCGTATTACGTGATGACGTGGTGATCTTCCAGGGTGAGCTAGAATCTCTTCGTCGCTACAAAGAAGTGGTAGAAGAAGTTCGTGCCGGTATGGAATGTGGTCTTGCGGTGAAAGGCTATAAAGACATCAAACCTCTCGACAAGATCGAAGTGTATGATGTGCAATTGATTAAACGGAGTCTTTAATGGCGGGTAGTCAACGTCTGAAGCGTATGGCGGATACGGTACAACGCGAGTTGTCTGAACTGATCCGTCAGGAGCTGAAAGATCCACGTCTGGGTGGTCTGGTAACCATCTCAGCCGTGAAAGTGAGCCCAGACTTAGGATATGCAGAAGTTTATGTCACAGTAATGGGTCGTGAACTTGGTGATGAGCAAAGTGAAGCCGCAAATAAAGAAACACTCGATGTCCTGAATAAGGCATCAGGGTTCCTGCGCCATGAACTGAGCCGTCGGATCAAGACACGTATTACACCTCGTCTACGTTTCCATTACGACAAAACCAATGCATATGGTAACTATATGTTTGGTCTGATTGCTGAAGCAGTGAAGGATTTACCTCCTGCTGAAGACAAGAAAGATGAAGAATAAGCTTTTATAAAGCGCAATAAAAAAGCCACCTTAGGGTGGCTTTTTTATTGCTGAACTTTTAAGTAGAACGGGCTAACTATTACTTGAGTCTTGATCATTCATTTTCTTTTCATAAAATGCACGACGGCGGGTTTTCTGCCAAGGCAATGGACGTTCCAGAGTTTCTGGCACTTCACCACTCATCGAGCGCAAACGTAAATGCAAGGCCGCTTGCGCCATCAGGTTGGCAGATACCGGTGCAGTAATGAACGCAAACAAGGTAATCAGTACTTCAGCAAAACCTAAACGATCATAGATAGCCGAAAAAATAATAGAAGCGATCAGAAAGCTTCCCAAGCCTAGGGTACTGGATTTGGTCGGTGCATGCAGACGCATAAAAAGGTCGGGTAGACGTATCATCCCAATGCCGCCCACCAGCATAAAAAACGCGCCAATCAATAAAAAAATCGAAACTAGTATTTCTAAAATTAAAGGCATTTAAAAACTCCTAGTCGATGACATGTCCAGTGGTGAAATAGCGGGCAAGGGCAGCGGTAGAAACAAAGCCCAGCATGGCCACCAGTAGGGCACCTTCAAACATGAAAGTGCTGCTCCAGTAGATTCCCAGAATCACCACCAGACAGGTTGCATTTAAAAATAGGGTATCTAGTGCCAGCAGACGGTCAACGATTGATGGGCCCATAACCAGCCGGATCAGACACAGTAACATGGAGATCGTGACAGCACCCAGACAAATCAGCAATGCATATGGCAGAATGGTCATGCTTCAGCTCCTGATTGTGCGCTAAAAATTTTAATCAATGGTTGTTCATAGCGCTGTTTAATAGTTTCAATTTCGGCCTCTTCATCATCCGTGCTTAAGGCATGCACTAGAATATCGCCACGGTCCTGATCAATCCCCGCAGAGACTGTACCTGGTGTCGTGGTAATAATCATTGCCAGCAACGTATTCACTTCTTCATGTTCGGTATCCAGCGGTACCCGAAACCACTTGGGATGCAGATTTTTGGTCGGTCCCAGCACCAGAATCGCTACCTTAATGTTTGCGACAATGATGTCCCAAACAACGATCCAAAACAGGCGCATCGCCGGGATCCACCGGATATTCGGCGTGTAATCAATGAAAGGGGCGACCATTCGCGGAATCAAGATGGCCAGAAATAGTGCCATGAGCACTGTGCCGGCTTCCATATTATGGGCCAGCATGACCCAGCTCATCGCCACAATCACGGAAACGAAAGGATGAGGGAACCAGCGTTGAAGTAATGATTCAGCCATTAAAGTCCCTCCGCCGGTTTAAGTTGATTGTCGTCGTATTTGTTCTGTTCAATATACTGCTTATCAATCTGACGCTGTTTAAATTCAGAAATATGATCGCCATTTAAGGTATTTTCTGAAATGACATAAGGAATCAGGTGCGCATTTGGATCAGGCGTTTCACCACCGTATTTGGTTTCTGGTAAATAACCCGGATCAAATGGCTGAACACTGATGAACTTGCCTTCAGCATTACGTTTTAACAGTGCTGCTTCATAAATCGGATTGGTTTTAATCTGTGCTGCGGTCTGATAATTATATTGATAAATCGGTGCAGCAAAAACAACGTAGGCTGTCAGACTGAGCAATAATAGATAAATAACCCGGTCATTCCGTGCTGGTGCCTTGCTGGGCAAGGATTCATATTTGCTGAATTCTTCAGAATTTTCATCCTGTTCTGGTCGGCTTGAACGCCAGAACAGAATAAAACCGACCCGGGTAAAAGCCAGAATACTTAGTAAGCTGACCAGTAGAACCGTAAAGATAATCAGCATTTGATGTTCAGACTGTCCTGAAGCTTGCAGGATAAACACTTTACCGAAGAAGCCACTGAAAGGTGGCAAGCCGGCCATCATCAAGGCAATGATGAAATACACAATAGAAACCAGCTTATTCTGTTTCATCTGTGGGGCAATTTTAAAGTGATCTTTAAATTCACCGCGTTGTGAAGTAATCCAGCCACACAGGATATAAAACGCTGCGCCAATCAGGGTACTGTGCACCATATAATACAAGGCACCTGCCCAGGCTTGGGTACTGTTCATGGCAATCGCAATCAGAATGGTGCCGACTGAAGACAGGATCATAAAGCCGACAAAACGGCGTAGACGTTCAGTCCCAATGGCACCAAATGCGCCATACAGTGAAGTAATCACCCCAATGACCAGCAGACAGTTCATCAGGATCTGATGACTGTATTCATCATCAAATACAGTACCATTGACCCGGATAATCGCGTAGATCCCGACTTTGGTCATGATGGTAAACAGGGCAGCCACCGGAGTAGTTGCCACAGCATACGTTTTAGGAAGCCACAGGCCTACCGGTAACATGGCTGCCTTGATCCCGAACACCACAAATAGCATCAGTCCGCCCGCAACGGCCAGCTTATGCTCATCTCCTGCCAGAGTTGGCATTAGGCGGGCAACATCAGCCATATTCAGGCTGCCGACACTGCCATAAATCATGCCGAGCCCTATCAGGAACATGGCAGAAGCGAGCAGGTTAATAGCCACATAATGTACACCGAGCTGGAAGCGTGCCTTGCCTTGCCCATGCAAAAGTAGGACATAGGATGCCATTAACAGGATCTCGAAGAACACGAACAGGTTAAACAAGTCACCGGTCAGGAAGGCACCACTAAGCCCCATTAATAGAAAATGGACCATGGCATGGAAATAACGCCCGCGAATATCCCATTCTTTGCTGGCATACCAAACGATGGGCAAAGCGAGTGTATAGGTCAATACCAGCATCAAGGCAGAGAGCTGGTCCAGGACCAGCACAATACCAAAAGGGGCAGCCCATTCACTTAAAGTGTAGACACTGATCTGTCCTTGGCTGCTATTGATCAGATAGCCAATCGCCATAATCAGACCCAATAGGGTCGAAATATGACTCACGCCACGACGCCACGGCTGACGCCAGTCGGTAATCAGAGAGCCGGAACCTGGGTTACCTAATAGTACTAAAATAAAGGCAGTAAAAGCCGGTAAAAGAATACTGAAAATAGGGGTGTGTTGATTCAAGAAGTTGAGAAGATCAGTCATTATGGCTCATCCTCACGTGGGTCATGTTGTGGTATATCTTCTTTGGAATCAACGTGATCTGTTCCTGATTCATAACGGCTACGTAAAGCCAGCTGTACAATAAAGGCGGTGGTAGCAAAACCGATTACAATTGCGGTTAAAACCAAGGCCTGAGGTAAAGGATCGGTGACCTGCGTGGCTTCGGTGAGCACTGCAGGCGAATTCATCTGAATACGGCCCATGGCAAATAAAAACAGGTTCACTGCATAACCAATCATGGCCAGTCCAAGGACGACCGGAAAGGTACGTGCCCGCAGAATCAGATAGATCCCGGTGGCAGTAAGTAGGCCAATTGCTGAGGCTAATAAAAGTTCTAAACTAATCATTCTATTATCCTCTTGGTACTGGGCCAGTCATACTGGAGTGACGGGAGTCACCCAGAACGGAAATCATCAGCATGGTTGCACCGACTACGGTGACATAGACACCGACATCAAATAGTGCAGCCGAAGCTAAATGCATATCGCCAAGTAATGGCGGATGGACATGAATATGGGCACTGGTCAGGAATGGACGTGACCAGAACCAGGCTGCGATACCGGTTAGGCCTGCAATAGTCAGGCCGACACCAGTCCAGATTTCATAGAGACGTCCAGATTTAGCTCCCAGCATTTTTTCTGCATGATCCTGACCAATGGCAACGTATTGAATAATCAAGGCCAATGAGGTGACCAGACCGGCAATAAAACCGCCACCCGGAAGATTATGGCCGCGCATAAAGATATACAGACTCACCACCAAGGCTACCGGTAAAATCCATGATGCAGTAATTCTTAGCATCAAAGGGGAGGGGTTAAAACGGTAAGTCAGGCCTTGGGTAATGGTGGTGCCATGAGCACGCATACCATCCATCAGACTTAGTACACCAATGGCGGCAATCCCGAGTACGGTAATCTCGCCAAAGGTATCGAAACCACGGAAATCGACCAGAATTACATTGACGACGTTTGTACCGCCACCAAGCGGAATCGATTGTTGGATGAAGAACCAGGAAATTGAATTATGGTCACGCGTCATAACCAGCCAGGCAACTGTTGCAATTCCTAGACCTCCGCAGACTGCAATCACTGCATCTCGCCAGCGTTGGGTCGGGCTGGATTCATAAGGCGTGAGTTGTGGCAGGAGTGACAGGCTCATTAGTAGCAGAACCGTCGTTACTACATCGACTGTAATCTGGGTCAAAGCCAGATCGGGTGCCGAGAAACCAATGAAAACCATGGTGACGACCAGACCGACCGCACCGCTGATCAGGATGGCTTTAATCCGTTCATGATGGAACCACAGCATCATCCAGCAGGCTGAGAACAGCAGTAACCATAGAACGATGGCCAGAACTGGTGCATGGGTCAGTTCGCGGCTACCGGTGTCGATCCCATTGACGACGAGTGGATAGCCCACCAGACCAATGGTAAACAGCACCGTCCACAAAATATAACTTTGCAGTTTGCCATTTTCAGTCGCACGGCGGAAACGTCTTGAATTCAGTAACAGATTTTTCAGGAACAGATCAAACAGTACACGGCCTTGCAGTTTGCCCAGTTTTGGATCCAGATCAATTTCCCGGATCGCACCGCCTTTGGCCAGTGCAAAATAGAAAATTGCACCGCCGAATATCGCAATAATACTCATCACCAGAGGTAGATTAATACCGTGCCAAAGGGCGAGGTGAGTTCCTTCAAAGGCGAAATTCTGGGTTGACGCTTGTGTGGTGCTATTTACAATCTTTTCGACCAGTAATCCTGGTAACAGGCCGACTGCGATACACAGGAAAGCCAGTAAAATAGCCGGTGCACGCATACCAAATGGCGGCTCATGCGCATCTTTATTTGGGACTTGCTGGCCTAATGGACCATCAAAAAATACGCCATGTACCAGACGAATTGAATAGGCGACAGCAAAAATCCCGGCCAATGTTCCTGCAATGGCTGCACTGACCATGACTGGACCACTTAAGTTTGCGACCAGTTCGGTAAAGAACATCTCTTTGGACAAGAAACCATTGGTGAATGGAATACCAGCCATGGAGGCGGCGGTGATCATGGTCAGTGTTGCGGTAAAAGGCAGCATTTGCCAAAGGCCAGACAATTTTCGCAGATCACGAGTACCGGATTCATGGTCAATGATCCCGGCAATCATGAACAAGGCAGCCTTAAAGGTTGCATGGTTAATGATATGGAAAATTGCTGCTGCCACAGCCAGTGGTGAGCCAATACCCAGCAGACACATGATCAGGCCTAAATGGCTAATAGTTGAATAGGCCAACAGACCTTTCAGATCTTCTTTAAAGATGGCAAAAAACGCTGCCACACACAGAGTAAATAACCCAATAAAAGTAACAATATTATGAAACAGTGCCGCGCCTGCAAAAATTGGCAATAAACGTGCGACTAAAAATAGGCCCGCTTTGACCATGGTGGCAGAGTGCAGATAGGCAGACACCGGCGTCGGTGCTGCCATGGCATTTGGTAACCAGAAGTGAAACGGGAACTGCGCACTTTTGGTAAAAGCACCGAGTAAAATTAATAATAATGTCGGTACAAATAGAGCATGCGCCTGAATCTGTTCGCCCCTCATCAGGATCTGGTCAATCTGATAGGTACCCGTAATCTGTCCAAGCAGAATAAAACCACCCAGCATAGATAAGCCGCCCATCCCGGTAATGGTCAGAGCCATACGAGAGCCGCGTTGAGCCGCTTCGTAATTGCTCCAGTAACCAACCAGCAGGAAAGAAGAAATACTGGTGAGTTCCCAAAAGATCAGGAGAATCAGAAGATTATTAGACAATGAAATGCCGAGCATCGCTGCCATAAACAGCATCAGCAGGAAATACAGTTTAATTAGAGAGTTTTTAGGGCTGAGATAGTAATAGGCATAGATATAAATCAGGGTGCCAATTCCACTAATCAGCAGAGCAAACAGCATGCCCAAAGCATCCAGCCGGAAACTGAAATCGATTCCAAGCTGGGGTAGCCAGGACCAAGTCTGGGTAATTACCGTTCCATTAAATACAGCAGGCGCCTGACTCAACAGTAATAAGAAACTGCTGAGACTGACGGCAATTGCTCCTAAAGCCGTTACCCCGCGTGAAAATTGCTTCAGCCACGAGACAAGGGTTGTGCCTAATACTAACGGTAACAATATAATAATTGGCAGCACACTCGTATCCATTGTCGTGATATAGGTTAAGGTCAACCTAGGGTGAATCTTTATCTTTCAAGGATTACAGGACCGCAAAGAGCGACCCAAAACTTCTCGATCTTGAAAGCCAGAATGATATTCAAACAGAATAAAACAGTTGTATTGCGCAACTTATAAACGATAGCAAATTCCGATTTTACAACGAAAATTGCAAGTAAAACCGATCATATTACAGGATAACCACAACATCAATGTTTTTATGTAGAACTTGTAGATTATACGTAAGCTTGGTTTTGATATGGGGTGCATGCTTGAACATCTCGTACAAATTTGACCGAAAATAAAGATCAAACTCCCTGCATTTATTGATAAAAATTTATAACTTCTTGATCAGGAATGCAGAAAATCCAAACCTATTCTTGCATCCTGATTTTATTTTTTAAATTGCATTATCGTTTCAGGACTATTTAAGAAGATTGAGGCAAGCTTTGTGAATTATCCTGACTCAAGAGCTGTAAAAGCTCCTGTTGCTGTTCTACGCTTAGCTGTTCCTGAATCAGTTGCAGAACAGACTGAGCCGTCAGGTTGGCTGTTTCTGGTTCTTGAAGTGCATCTTCAACTTTTCCTATATCAGTATGATTTTGGCTAATCTCAAGCAACTCTGCATAGAAATGATCATACTGAACCTGCATTGGATTCAGATGGATGTGATGCAGCTGTTTATTTTCCAGTTTTAGACACTGAAAATCCTGAGCCTGTTCCAGCAATTCCGGCCGGTTTCCAGTCACAATAATCTGCAAGTTAGGAAACGCCTGATGCAGACGCGGTAAAATGACGGCAGCCATGTCCTGATCCAGTTGATGGTCAATTTCATCAATCAGCAAAATGCCAGTACCCTCCTGACAAGGAAATAAGCTGTGTGGATTAAGCAGACAAAGGCGTCGTACAATATCTCCCACTAGTGCAATCCAGTTCCGGATACTGCTCGACAACTGCTGAAAGCTAAAAGTGTGATCCTGATAACGCACCATTAATTGCAGCTTGGGCTGGTAATCGAGATAAATCTGGCGAAGTTCCGGCAACACAATGGATAAAGCTTCACGCAAGGCAGTCAGGCTTGGCGTATGCATATGCGCTTTGGCTTTTTCAATTTGCTGGGCCAGCTGATCTGCTTGAATATCGTCCGATTGCTGTAACGCCTGATCTAGAATCTGGTCAATGATCTTGGCACTTTGTGCATTTTCAATATCACTGACTTCACGAAACCATTCAAAGAAACGTGCAAAAGTCGTAAAAGGAATGGCGGTAATTTCATAGGCATGCGCAGTCTGAAAAATGGCCTGATTATTTTTGCTGAGTAAATTAATTTCATTGACGAAGCGTTCAGCCGGATAGTAGGCGACCATAGGCAGACCGAGCAAAGGGTCATGTTGCCTTGCCTTTTGATAGAGACTCACCATGGCATCGAGTTGCTGGGTTTCCGCTTTGGCAAAGCCAATGCCCTGACTATTTAAAGTTTTGTATAACTGCCAAGAACAGGATTGGGCAGCTTCTCCCTGTGCTGATTCAGGCAATGACCTCAAATCGTCAGGAAAACGCACCTGGATATCAATTTTGGATTGCAGACGATTTTGCAGGATATCCTGATCCAGCATGCTTAAACCTGCGGTACGCAAGTCACGAAAACGGGCAGAAAACCAGGTCAAAGCCTGATAACTCAAGCGCAGCAAGGTGGTTTTACCCGAACCCTGATCACCTAGAATTAAAGTCACAGGTGTTTTTTGCAGATCAAAATCAAGCTGGATATTAGAAAAGTGCAGAGCATGTTTAAGTTGTATTTTTTCGATGTGCATGGATCACCTGTAGCGTGATTTTTTACATCTATGTTTTACCTTAGCCGACGGCTTGGCGCAGTGACTGTGGCATCCTGATTTTCAGTTGTTGAATGAGGTCATAAATGTGATGAATATTTAAGCTTACTTTAGCACGAGTACAGGCCACGTACAGCAGACGTAACTCTTCGTCACTAATTTTATGGTCTTTCTCGTTCAGCTTGAACTGGTAGTCATCCTCAATGTGTACCCGATCCCATTCCAAACCTTTGGCCTTATGCGCGGTAGAGATAATGTAGTCTGCTTGCCCGATTGGAGTGATTTTGGCGAGAGCAGTTTTCAGGGGATCAGTACCATGTTCATCAACCAGTTTGACTAAAGGTTTGATATCACTACCTTCATTGGTCTCGCAGTACTCGTGCACATCATGCCAGGAATTAAACCAGGCCAGCTCAGGTACATCAACCACACGCTTGCCTTGTTTCAGCATCGCGGCGGCATCAACAAAACGGTTTAATTTGACATGATCCGCTTGCAGGCTGACTTTATCGCCACGTACTAAACCGGCAAGTAATAGTTCCATAGCACGCGCATTGGTCCGACATAGAATCGCATCGCGTAGTTTGGTATGTGGTTTATTGACCACTTTGGAATTTAAGTGCGGATTACCGAGTAGGGGCACAGTTTCATTCAATGCTCCTAAAATGGCATTAGCATTCAGCGCAATTTCAGGCCCGAAACGGAATGAAGTGGTCAGACGAGATTCAGGTAGTGGCAGCTGCTGCATGGCATTCACTGCACCACGCCAGGCATAAATCTGCTGGTGCGCATCGCCGACATAGATGACCTGAGTGCTACGCTGTTTTAGCAAAATTCCCAGCATTAGCGGATCGGCATCCTGTGCTTCATCAAACAGCACATAGTCGGCAGGAATATTGGGCTCAGACAATGCCCAAAGTTTCAGGTAAATATCATGCCCAATCCCGGCCTGATGATTGGGATCAATTGACTCTAACCAACGCCGTTCAACTGCTGGATAAAGTTTCTTTTGCAATGCTTCAATATCATCTGGGTGTAGCCAGCTCGGTGCCTGAATATGTCGCAGGGCGGGATATTGCGAACTGGTTGAGCAGAAATAGCCAACTGCATTCGCGACCAGACTGGCCAGACGCGAAGGCATCAGTACATATTTTTCATAACGTCCGCCCATCATCCGGCGCAAGGTCATCGGTTCAAGGCGATATTCTTTGGCAATAAAGCTTGGACTTAAACGCGGTAGGCGTAGTTTATCCGTGACTCCACGTGGAACACTGCGAAAAGCCAGGGAGTGGAAAGTACGGCAGTCGACACCACGATGAAACTTGTTTTGTGCTTCTGAGGCAATGGATTTATTAAACGCCAGATACATGCCACGCCGTTCCGGCATGGCATCACTGATCATTTGCAGGGTCGTAGTTTTACCTGTGCCCGCATAGGCAATGACTTTAAAAGATTTTCCCAGACGTGCGTTATCAATGGCAGTGGCCTGCTCATAGGTCGCTTTGGGTTTTTGCAGATCAGACACAGGTAAATTCATTCACGACTTAATGTTGACGATTAGCTTTTTCAACCAGACCGGATAGACCCTGACGGCGTGCCAGTTCATTCAGGACCAGTTGTGGATCAAGGTCAAAATAACCAAGCATGACAATGGTATGGAACCACAGATCAGCTACTTCATAGATCAGGTCATTCTTGTTGTCTTCAGAGGCTTCAGTTTTGAAATCTTTAGCCGCGATCACGGTTTCAAAGCTTTCTTCACCGACTTTTTCCAGAATCTTATTTAAACCTTTATGGTACAGCTTGGCCACATAAGAGGATTCCGGATTAGCTTTCTTACGCTCTGCCATCATCTCGCTCAAGTATGACAAGACTTCAACCTGTTCAGACTGAGCGGTTGAGGCATTCATAGCAAGGGTGTGAGGATTTGTTGATTTTTCACCGTAAATTGCAGCAGGATCTTTGATTTGTGCATCGACAATTTCCCAGCCATTCGGTGTCAGTTTACGATAGAAACATGATTCACGGCCGGTATGGCAGGCAATGCCACCATGCTGTTCAATCTGTAAAATAATCACGTCCGCATCACAGTCCAGACGGATTTCATGCACGGTCTGGAAATGACCAGATTCTTCGCCCTTATGCCATAACTTGTTGCGCGAACGGGAGAAATACACCGCCTGATTTTTTTCGGCAGTTAAAGCTAGCGCTTCACGATTCATCCAGGCGACCATCAATACACGACCAGTTTGATGGTGCTGGGCAATGGCAGGGATCAGACCTTGTTCGTTAAATTTTACTTCATCGAGCCATTGCACGTTGTTCATAAGGGTTTCCATTAATTGAATCAGAATATAAAAAGATGGATAGGAAATATCCGTCCATAGTGTACGTGATCTCGTCGCATTTGCGGCAAAAATCTGTGCCTGAAAAGACAGGATGTGTCGTTGGGCGCATTCAGATTATAAACCTGAGCGGCTGAATCGCTAAAGTACAGAAATAAAATAGCCGCCAGTAGGCGGCCGGAATATTCTTGAAGAAATTACCAGTGCTCGCCCGGGAAGATCCGTGCATAGGCCTTTTGCACCCAGTTCAGTTTTTGTGGCTGACCCACTGATGCTGAAGAGCTTGGGAACAGGTTATAACCGATCGACATCAGGACATTGTTGATGTCTGGTGCAATCGCATAGGTAATCGAAGCCAGACGTCCCAGATTGGTCGCCACTTTCTTCGGACGTTTCACAATCGCATAAGCAACCAGTTCAGCTGCCTGTTCCGGAGACAGGGTAGGCACATATTTATAGATCTTGGTCGGTGCGATCATTGGCGTACGAACCAAAGGCATATAAATTGAAGTGATTGCAACTTTATGTGAATGGACTTCTGCAGACAGACAGCGGCTGAAAGCATCCAGTGCCGCTTTAGATGCGACATAAGCCGAGAAGCGGGTAGCGTTCGCCAATACACCAATCGAGCTAATATTGATGATATGACCTGCACGGCGAATCATCATTTGCGGCAGGATATTCATCACCAGGCGCACTGCACCAAAATAATTTAGCTGCATGGTACGTTCAAAATCATGAAAACGATCTACTGATTCATGCACCGCACGGCGAATCGAGCGGCCCGCATTGTTAATCAGGATATCGATATGGTCGACTGAAGCAATAATCTGTTTGGACACTTCATCAATGGATTCCATATTGTTGAGATCACATGGAAATACCGAAGCTTTACCGCCTTTGGATTCAATTTCTTTTTTTACTTGTTCTAGGGTGTCTTTGGTACGCGCGACCAGTAAAACATGTGCGCCAGCATCTGCCAGCTGATGTGCCGTCGTTAAACCTATACCACTGGATGCGCCTGTAATAAGGACAGTTTTACCTGCAATACGTTTTTCCAATTGTTTCTGTAGTTTAGTTTTCACGTTTGTTATCCCTAATTTGAAGACTGCGTTCAAATTATTTTTATTAAAAAATCAAAGATGGCTCTAAAGAGATAAGAGCGAAGATGAGTACTAATATAATAACTAATTATTTAAGAAAATCTATACATTAAACTATTGAAAATAAAATAAAAATTAGAGTAATTGCTCTAATTGTGTTCGCCGTTTCAATTGATTTTTATCATGAAAATAAATCACAAAGCAAGTGATTGTATTCAAAAAATAAATAAAAAAACTCCAGCATTTTTGCTGGAGTTTTCTGCTTTAAAATGGCGCTTAAACTGCTGTGAGAGATTGTTCCAGATCCGCAATCAGGTCATCAATATGTTCAATTCCGATCGATAAACGAACCATATCTTCACTCACACCTGCTGATTTGAGCTCTTCAGGATTAAGCTGGCGGTGGGTGGTTGTTGCAGGATGACAGGCCAGACTTTTGGCATCCCCAATATTGACCAGACGGGTGAACAGTTGCAGGGCATCAATAAAACGGGCACCGCCTTCACGACCACCTTCTACACCAAAAGTCAGAATGGCAGACGGTTTACCTTTCACATATTTTTGTGCCAAAGCATGCTGCGGGTGATCTTTCAGACCGGCATAATTGACCCATTTTACTTTCGGATGTTGTTGTAAATATTCTGCAACCTTCAGCGCATTTTCAGTATGACGTTCCATACGTAGACTCAAAGTTTCCAAGCCTTGCAGAATTAAAAATACATTTTGCGGGCTGATCGCTGCCCCGGTATTACGCAGAGGTACGACGCGAGCGCGAGCGATATAGGCAGCTTCACCTAAAGCTTCGACATAATTGACACCGTGATAGCTTGGATCAGGTGTATTGAGAGCAGGGAAACGCTCGGCATGTTGCCCCCATGGGAACTTGCCACTATCTACAATAATGCCGCCAATCGAATTCCCATGACCACCAATATATTTGGTCAGTGAATGCACCACGATGTCGGCACCGAAATCAAAAGATTTTTGTAGGACTGGTGTCGCTACAGTATTGTCGACGATGACTGGTACGCCATATTCATGGGAAATCTTGGAAATCGCTTCGAGGTCAATAATATTGCCCAGCGGGTTACCGATCGATTCCACAAAAACCAGTTTGGTTTTGTCATCAATTAGGCCACGTAATGCCTCTGGGTTTTGATAATCAAAGAAGCGAACTTCAATCCCTTGTTTAGGCAGCGTATGCGCAAACAGGTTATAGGTGCCACCATATAAAGTGGACACCGAAGCAATATTGTCACCCGCTTCAGCAATGGTCTGAATCGCATAGGTAATCGCAGCCATACCTGAAGCTAAAGCCAGCGCACCAATACCACCTTCCAGAGCTGCAATACGTTGTTCTAGCACCGCTGTGGTAGGGTTCATGATGCGGGTATAAATATTGCCCTGAACTTTTAGGTCAAACAGGTCTGCACCGTGCTGAGTATTGTCAAAGGCATATGAGGTGGTTTGATAAATGGGAACCGCAACAGCTTTAGTAGTAGGTTCCGGGCTATAGCCTGCGTGAATCGCTAAAGTTTCTGCTTTATAAGTCATGATCGTTGGTCTTCTTGTGTTTTTAGCTGTAATGAAACTGCTCAAATATTAGCACTTGAAATATGAAGAAAAGTGCATATTTATTCAAATGAATATCTTAATTAACGATATAGCATCAATAAAATAATGCAAGTTTAGGTGTCAGAAATACTGTTTGAAAAATAAACAGGATTAAACTTGTAACAAGGCATTAACTTCACGTGAATGGCTTATGTTTTGAAGACTTTCTGCGTATAATAGCCGATTATTTTTTCGCTCATGATTGAGCAGGGGAAGTTTGTTTCTTCCCCATTTGGTTTTTCAATTGAGGAGTCCTACGTGGCCCAATATATTTATACGATGAACCGAGTGTCCAAGATGGTTCCGCCAAAGCGCGAAATCCTCAAGGATATCTCCTTATCATTTTTCCCAGGCGCAAAAATTGGTGTGCTTGGTCTGAACGGTGCAGGTAAATCTACTTTGCTTCGTATTATGGCGGGCGTAGATAAAGATTTCTCTGGTGAAGCACGTGCGCAACCGGGTATCAAAATCGGTTACCTCGAGCAAGAGCCACCACTTGATCCAACCAAAGACGTTCGCGGCAACGTTGAAGACGGCGTACGTGAAGCACTTGATGCACTTGAACGCCTTGATCAGGTATTTGCAGACTATGCAGATCCGGATGCAGACTTCGATGCTTTGGCGAAAGAACAGGAAAAACTGGAAGCAATTATCCAGACTTGGGATGCGCATAACCTGAATAACCAGCTGGAACAGGCTGCTGCGGCATTGAACCTGCCAGCATGGGATGCAGATGTAACCATGCTTTCAGGTGGTGAACGCCGTCGTGTTGCATTGTGCCGTTTGCTGCTGTCTAAACCAGACATGCTGCTTCTCGACGAACCAACCAACCACTTGGATGCAGAATCTGTATCTTGGCTGGAACGCTTCCTGAAAGACTTCCCTGGCACTATCGTGGCGATTACGCACGACCGTTATTTCCTGGATAACGTAGCCGAGTGGATTCTGGAGCTTGACCGCGGACATGGTATTCCTTACCAAGGTAACTATTCTTCTTGGCTGGAACAGAAAAATGCGCGTTTAGAACAAGAGAATAAGCAGGAAGAATCTTTTGCTAAAGCATTGAAAAAAGAACTTGAATGGGTTCGTTCAAATGCGAAAGGCCAGCAGAAGAAAAACAAAGCACGTATGGAGCGTTTCGAAGAGCTTAACTCTCGCGAATTCCAGCAACGTAATGAAACTTCTGAAATCTATATTCCGCCTGGTCCACGTCTGGGCAACAAGGTGGTTGAAGTTGAAGGGATCAGCAAATCGTTTGGTGACAAACTGCTGTATAAAGACTTGTCTTTCACAGTACCACCAACAGCGATTGTCGGTATCGTAGGTCCAAACGGTGCAGGTAAAACTACATTGTTCCGTATGATGACGGGCGAACAGCAACCCGATACTGGTACAGTGACTTTGGGTGATTCTGTAAAAGTTGCTTATGTGGGTCAGATTCGTGACACCCTGGATGACAATAAAACCGTTTGGGAAGAAGTGTCTGGCGGTCTGGATATCCTGAAAGTAGGCGATTACGAAATTGCATCTCGTGCTTACATCGGTCGCTTCAACTTTAAAGGTCAAGATCAGCAAAAACGCGTAGGTGAATTGTCAGGTGGTGAGCGTAACCGTTTACAACTTGCGAAAATCCTGCAACAAGGTGCGAACGTAATCCTGCTCGATGAACCATCAAACGACTTGGACGTAGAAACTTTACGTGCGTTAGAAGATGCAATTCTGGTATTCCCGGGCTGTGTGATGGTGGTATCGCATGACCGCTGGTTCTTGGACCGTATTGCGACTCACATCTTGTCATTTGAAGATGAGACTCCAGAATTCTTCACCGGTAACTATACCGAGTTTGAAGAGTATCGCCGTAAGAAATATGGCGATGATCTGGCAGCGAAGCGTCAGAAATACCGCAAAATTGGTGCTTAATCAAAGCGAATAAAAAACCAGCCTTCGGGCTGGTTTTTTATTATTTAGTATTGGACACTCATTTGGCTATAAGTGTTTGATAACAGCCGCGCAGCTTTTAAATGACCTTGCTGTTTAGCCTTATTCAGCCATTCTTCAGCATGAAAATAATTCTGATCTAAACCTAGACTACCTTTAAGAAAGTGTTTACCTAATTTGTATTGCGCTTCGGCGTGTCCACGTGTTGCTGCACTTAAAAAGTTTCAGAAAGCATTGCGTTGATAACTTTCTTGTTGCTCTAGCTGCGCAATTTGAAAATGTTCAGTTTGGCGTTGCTTTAGAACATGGCAAAGCTTTTCAAGCTGTACAGCTTCCAGATAATAAGTGTCTGCTTCAGAAATAGAATTTTCCATTTCTAAACCTGTTGGTTCATCATGAGAAAACAGAAAATGTATGACTTTTTTAAGTTTAAGCATTTTTATTCCTCACGTTTGCCATTATTAATAATTAATTAAACTATCCACTAAAGCCTACAATATAAAGCGGTTTTATTTCGGTAATGAATTACATGCTTTTAGTCTCATGTTGATATTTTTGTGTATTTAATGAGCAAAAACAAGCAGTAGAAATAAAAAAACTTCATTTTAAAAGTGAAGTAAATTAGAAAAAATATGAATTTATTGTTCTAGTCGACACTTTAATATTGGATGGTAGAAAATTTAGTTTTACTAATAAAAAAATCTTGCATAAGCATGCAAGATTTTTCGGCTTTGAAAATGAGTGAAGTATAGAAATCAGATTTCCCACTCATGATTGCATTCACGGCATTTCCATTTCTTTTGGCTTTGCATGAAAGCCTGCATGGAAATTTTAAAATCAGGCAAATCTTTATAGAACATGAAGCCTGCGATCAGACAGATAATAAACACGATCACAGTAGCGGTCTGTAAAGTTGTACCTGCACCATCTCCAAAAATCCACATCGCGATGCTAATGATGACCAATAGCAATAATACAAACAGGGCAGGCACCAGCATGATCAGGCTTTTAGGCACGACTGGGCGTGCCGCCGGTTGACCTGGCTGAGCCACGGGCATGATTTTTGGGCTTTGACATTTAGGGCAACGATATTGCATTACAACTCCAAAATTCTAAATTACTGATTATTTTATCGGAAGATACGCAAAAACCGAAATACCGCAAATATAAAACAGACAGACAATAAAAAACCCAAGTCACAATGCTTGGGTTTTTTATTAAGATGTTGCCATCTTGAATATGGCGTCCCTACGGGGATTCGAACCCCGGTTACCGCCGTGAAAGGGCGATGTCCTAGGCCTCTAGACGATAGGGACAAATGAGGCAAATACACAGGTAAAGCAAGACTTATTTGGTGGAGTCAAGGAGGATCGAACTCCTGACCTCTACAATGCCATTGTAGCGCTCTACCAACAGAGATATGACCCCAGTCTGTGTGAGCGCTATATTATGGATATAACGCTCAGCCGTCAACTAAAAAATAAATTAAGCTTGATCAACTGCTTCATTTTTCGGCAGTTTCAGACTCTCATTCAGTTTTTCCCAAGCTTTTACTTCTTTCTTACTAGGACCACCGACCACTTCCAGCGCGTGGCGCAGACGGGCAAAAGTCAGATCCGGACCAATGGTAACCATGGTCTGCATGACTGGGGTAGAAGCGGTTGAACCGGCAATTGCAATAAAGAATGCTGGCATAAAGTCACGTAATTTAACGCCCATCTGATTCGCCAAATCCATCAGCGTTTGGCTGACAGTGTCATTGTTCCAGGTGAACAGGCTTTCCAGACGCCAGATCGCAAATTGCAGGCTTTGACGCACTTGTTCTTCAGAAAGTTTTTTGCTTTCGAACTGTTCTTTAGTCAAAGTCGGGAAATGGTTGAAATAATGCGCTGACCAGTTCACTGCTTCAGACAGCAGATTGATTCGTGGTTGAATTGCAGCAGCGATTTCTTCCAGTTTGGCACGGTCTGCTTTCCAAGCCAGTAAGGTATCTAACAGTTCAGCAGGAGAGAGGGCTTTAATCCACTGACCATTTAACCAGTTTAGTTTTTCCACATCAAAGATTGGACCACCTAGAGAGACACGGTTAATGTCAAAGTGTTCAATCATTTCAGCCAAAGTGAATTTTTCACGCTCATCTGGCATTGACCAGCCCATACGGCCCAGATAGTTCAACAACGCTTCTGGCAATACACCGATGTCTTTATAGTAGTTGATTGAAGTCGGGTTCTTACGTTTAGACAGTTTTGATTTGTCCGGGTTGCGCAGTAGGGGCATGTGGCACAGGACTGGCATGTCCCAACCAAAGTATTTATACAGCAACTGATGTTTTGGTGCAGATGGAATCCATTCTTCACCACGAATCACATGAGTAATTTGCATCAGGTGGTCATCGACCACGTTTGCTAGATGGTAAGTTGGTAGACCATCCGTTTTCAGCAGGATTTGCATGTCGACTTGCGCCCATGGAATTTCTACTTCACCACGGAGCATGTCATTAAAGGTACATACACCTTCAGCTGGCACTTTCATGCGGATCACGTGCGGTTCACCTGCTGCCAGACGACGTGTCACTTCTTCTTTAGACAGTTTTAGACCGCGGCCATCGTAGCGTGGAGTTTCGCCACGAGCCTGCTGTTCAGTACGCATTTCATCAAGTTCTTGCGCTGTTGCGAAACAGTAGAAGGCATGACCTTTATCTACCAGTTCTTCTGCGTATTTTTTATAGATGCTCATCCGTTCTGACTGACGGTACGGTGCATGTGGACCACCGACATCTGGGCCTTCTGACCAGTTCAGGCCTAACCAGCGTAGTGAGTCCAGAATCATTTTTTCAGATTCAGGAGTAGAACGCAGCTGATCCGTATCTTCAATACGAAGAATAAATTCACCACCGTGCTGTTTGGCAAAACACAGGTTGAACAGGGCAATATAAGCAGTTCCCACATGCGGGAAACCGGTAGGAGAAGGTGCAATACGAGTACGAACTGTCATGACCGGATCTAATCTTAAATATAAAATTGCAGCTATTATAACGAAAAAGCCACATCACTTAATGCTTTATTCAACATTGAATGATGCGGCTTTTCAGGATGAGCAAAATATAACGAATGTGGAGAACTAAAACTAAGTCTTATGAATTGCTCGGAGAAAAAATACTTTGCACAAAGCGAGTAAAGCGCAGGTTTTGAGCTGCAAAAAAGCTTTGAGTCGGATTTGATTTGAACGCAGTCAGCGCTTTAAGTTCATCCTCAGTATGAAAAGCATTTTTATCAGCTTTATGTTGCTGAATTGCTTTTTCAATTAGTGAGGTTTTCACTTCAATTGCACTTACAGAGGCTTTAGGTAGCTCTGTTTTTACAACTACGGCATGGCCAAGTTGAATCGAGAACAGCATGATAAGACTTAGGATGCTGACTGTGAATATTTTAAATTTCATATCCAAACTTCCTCCTTGGCTCTGGTTAATCTTGTTTTGTTAAAAATGTTGTTATAATACTGGCTACAATCTAATCACATTCAGATATAAAAAAGTAGAACCAGGTCACATTTTTTACAAAAAACTAATATTTCTCTGTGGAAAATTACTAAATCTCAGAATTTCCACATTTAAGTTGCCTATTTGTAACAGATAACTGTGTAGAGATCGTGAAGAACTGTCTTATATTGTAGCAGGATATTAAATTTTTGGGGAAAAATGTATCCGAAATGAATTGTGAGCATATATATCAAAAATAGAATATGATTGGATAAAATATTATAAACACATGATTGTTAAGTAATTTTTTTGTTTATATAGTGCTGGGTAAATTAGCAATGAGTGCCTATCATGAAAAAGATAATAACCTCTACTATTTTAGTATTACTTGGTGGAAGTGCCATTCCTGGCTATGCTGCAAAAGACTTTCTCAACGTTTCCTATGATCCGACCCGCGAATTCTATCAGGAATATAACGAAGAATTTGGTAAGTT
>ERZ1023513.40-NODE-40-length-18376-cov-6.008460_pt1 | contig 18376 bp, 19 predicted proteins | sample MGYA00380550_ERZ1023513 | MGnify/ENA primary metagenome ERZ1023513 (study PRJEB33173, sample SAMEA4830347) | metagenome | study: EMG produced TPA metagenomics assembly of the PRJEB25223 data set...
ACACATTAATAAAGTCAAAGCCATAGGGATAAATCCTGGAATTAATTTTGTAATCATTTCTTGAACAGAAATAACAAGTTCCCCCTGTTTAAATTCTAATCCAAAATTAATACCAACCATTGATGGAATCAAACCACCCACTAGTACTAGCCCTAATGCTGTCGCCATACTCGTAACGCGATTCAATGTTCCTTTTGTATTATTTTCTTGGATAAGACTAGAACCCTTAGTATACCCATATTTCAAACCGAAATATTTAACAGGAATATTAATAATATTAAACAATATTAAGGCGATAAAGATACCTAAAGCACCGCCGTCTTTAGAATAAGACGCACCAATACTAAAACAGATAGGAACTAGTGTCAGCCAGAACAAACTATCTCCTAGACCAGCCAGCGGCCCCATCAAGCCAACTTTAATACCAGTAATTGAAGCTGCACCTTCATTTCCTTCTTGTTCTTCCATAGCGGAAGTAACTCCAAGAATAAATGGTGCCGCTGTTTGATGAGTATTGAAAAACTCAAGGTGACGTTTCATTGCAGGAGAAGCTGAATCTTTGTCTGGGTATAGTTTTTTCAATACTGGAAGAATTGTATATAGAAAACCTAGGTTCTGCATTCTCTCATAGTTCCATGAAGAACCATACATAAAACTTCGTTTGAAAACTTTTTTAAGTTCAACTTTAGTTACTTTATTATTCATCATAGATCAAGATCCTCCTCAACATCACTACTTGAAGTTGTTTCTTGTGGTTTACTTCCAATCATATCGTAGAAGTATGCTACCGCAATACCAACTAGTGAGATCCCAATGGTTGACATTCCTCCATACACAGAACAAATGAATCCAATCAACAAGAATACCCACATATTTTTCTTGAGCATCATATTTAAAAGCATACCAAAACCAATTGAAGGTAGTAAAGCACCTGCAGAGTTAAGTCCCTGCATAACGATTGGTGGAACCTTAGCAAACAAGTCTGCCACATATTCCCCTCCAAGCATAATAGCTAGGAAAATTGGTACAATTTTAAATAAAGTGATTAAAACCAAACTTGAATAATGATAAAAACCGATCTTTGAATAATCTCCGTTTTTAGCATCATTATCAGCTTTTTTCACAAAATAAACATCTAAAGTTTTTGCAAGAACATCCAACTGTTGGGTAGCAACTGCAATTGGAACTGCTATAGCGATACCAGCAGTTTCTCCTTGACCAGACAAAATACCAAATGCAGTACCAATAATCGCACCTGAAATAGTATCTGGTGGAGTGTAACCTCCAATACCTGTTACACCGAGCCAAGTTAATTCAAGAGCTGAACCAATAAGAACACCTTGGGTGAAATCTCCTAAGACTAAGCCAACCATTGCACTTGTAACTAACGGACGGTGAATCATAAATAACGGTCCATTATAGTCAATAGTGGCAATAATCCCAACTAATGTCACCAGTAATGCTTGTGTGAATAGCATATACTGTACCTCCTTAAATTATTTTTATAAAAATTTTTCCAACATTGTAACTTTATCATTAGGAACCATTTGAATTTCAACTCTCGTTCCCTTATCAACTATTTTCTTAAAATAATATTTGTCTTCTTCACCTAGAGCTACACCTCCCGTTACCTTTTCATTTTCCTCCGTTTTACTCATCTGTCCTACATTGAGGTACTCCAATTTTAAATTTCCTTCAATAGAATCATACACATCTTTTGGATTTGTATATATCAGCATTGTTCTCTTTTTTATTGGCACAGAGTTTAAAACTTCCACAAACCGTTTTACACTAAAGAAAACAATTTTTAAACCTACCGGTGCAGAAATCTTTAAAATAGATTGTCGTGTTTTATCTTCTGAGATGCGATCATTAACAATGATAACTTGCTCAATATCATACTTTTTTAGCCACGTAGTGACAACTTGACCATGTACCAGACGGTCATCAATACGAACAAACTCTATAGACATAAATCCTCTTCCTCCTCTACGTTAAGTTGTTGTTTAACATTAAACAAACTATTTTGAGCATTTTGAACAATTTCTTCTAAATTGATTTTTGAATCATAACTTGATATTAATTCCACTAGGAGAGGGATATTAAACCCTGTTACAATATCAACTGAATCCAAATTTAAAAACCGTGACAAAGCCACATTATTAGGACTTCCTCCAATCAAGTCAGTCAAAACGATAACCTCTTGATTTGAGTCTAACAGTTCATTTACTTGATTTTTAAAATAATGTTCAAACTCTACAATATTCTCTCCAGGCATCAAACCTAATGTCCTAACTCTATCATTTGTTGTCTCACCAACAAACATTTCTGCGGTCATGAGAGCTCCGCTAGCAAAATTACCATGACTGGCAACTAAAATTCCTCTATTAAACATTTTCTCTTTCAACAACTACTCCTTTCTTAAGGATAATATTAGCATAAAGTGAAGTTTCTCCTGTAGCAACAATAGCATAAGCTTTCTTACTACGTTCATAAAAGTCTTCTCTTCTAAGATAAGTAATCGTTTTAAGATCTGTACCATGACCTTCAATCATCTGTCTATAGGTACCCCATATCTTAGGAATATCATCACCCGAAACAACGTTCATAAACTGAATTGAACTATCGACGTAACTATCTAATGGCATTAAATACAGAATGGAATCTAATAATTCTGGAATATTTACACCATCACAACGAATTAGCTTATTTGCACATGAGGCAGAAGGATAATTCGCGTCAGCTAATACTATTTCATCTCCATGTCCCATTTCGATTAAAGTCTTCAATAAATCTGACGCACGATTTTTCGGTATATGTTTTAAATTTACTATCCTCTCAATTTTCTCTGACCGTATGTTTTAAATTTTTCTGCCATTAAATCCATCTCCTCATCAGGAAGAACTACTGGCTCTCCAAAATTCTTAGCTAAACAATAAATTTTTGCACAATATTCAACTTCTTCAACAATATTAAATGCATTCAATAAATTTTGTGCACCTGCTAAAATTCCATGATTCGCTAGTAAAACTGCTCTACGACCTTCCATTGCTTTAGCTGCATTCACAGCCAATTCTTTCGTACCATATGTTGCATACTCAGCTACCCGAACATCTTTCCCTGCCACTGCAATCATATAATGACTAGCCGGAAGTGGTTCTCTGAGACAAGCTAATACTGTTGCATAAGTTGTATGAGCATGGATAATTGCATCGATATCATCACGAGTTTGGTATTGAATCAAATGCATATACCATTCGCTAGATGGCAAGCGTTCTCCCTCTACAACATTTCCATTAATATCCATCACTACAATATCGGATTCTTTGATTTCAAAGAAATCAATACCCGACGGGGTAATTGCCATCAATTGTTTTTCACGATCGAAAACACTGAGATTCCCACCTGTTCCTTTCGTCAAATCTGTTTCTACTAGCTTCTTGCCATACTTAATTAATTCTTGTTTTACATCTGACATTCTTGTCCTCCTCATATCAAAACACTAAATATTTTTCAATTCACCAATTATCCCCCCTTCTTGTACAAAACTTAAGAAGGGGGAGGGAGGCAAATTTACAAACTCTCAATCTTTTTAATTCTTTTGGGAGTAATAACTCTCTAATTGTAGGAACTCCTCAATAACATGGTGAGCTTCTTCCATCCCTTTTAATTGTCCCATAGCTATGAGCTGCACAACAATATTCCCCACAGCTGTACCCTCAGTCGAACCTGTAAGAACCTCTTTACCAGTTCTATCAGCAATCATTTGGTTAAAGTAACTGGCTCTAGCACCTCCTCCAATCACATATATCCTCTTATAAACCTTATGAGTTAGTTCTTCTAGTAACTCTATCGCTTTCCTATACGTTTCAGCTAGGCTTTCATAAACAATCTTAAATAGTTGTCCATCTGTCCACTCTCTAGTTTCATGATGATAAGCTAGATATTCTGTCAAAGTCTTGTGCATATCAGATTCTGTTGCAAATTCAGTTGATTCAGTATCAATCAGAGGAAGATTTTCTTTTTCTTTCTCCACCATTGTCCTAATATCATCAAAAGAATAGGCTTTCCCTCTTCGTTCAAATGAACGTCTTAGTTCCTCTATGATCCACAACCCTGTACAATTCTTCAGAAATGTAATCACTCCATCTTTACCGACTTCATTTGTAAATCCATAACTGAAGGATTCGGTAGTAAGAATCGGTGAAGTAAGTTCCACTCCAACCAAAGACCAAGTACCTGATGAAATAAATAAACTACCTTCTGTCTTAGGTACTGAGACAATCGCACTTGCTGTATCATGACTACAAACATTCACAACAGGAATATCGCCTAAACCATACTCCTTTTTTATCCTTCCAAGAACATTTCCCTCTGAAACAATTTCAGGAAGTAAAGATGAATCCAATTCAAATAGTTTTAAGATATTCTGATTCCAATTTTGACTCCTAGGATCAAATAATTGAGTTGTTGAAGCAATGCTTTTTTCTGTAGCAAACTTACCTGTCAAGAGATAATTAAACAAATCTGGCATTAAAAGAATCTTATTGGTCTTATAGAAAGAGTCAGGAGATTCTTGACGTGCCTTAAAGAGTTGAAACAAGGTATTTATCTCCATAATCTGATTTCCTGTCTCTGAATACAGTTTTTCTAATTCAGTCATTTCAGATATTTCCTTTAACACTCCCTTTGTTCTTTCATCACGATAATGAACAGGTTGTAATAACAGCTTACCTTCATTATCAATCAGTCCAAAATCAACTCCCCATGTGTCAATACCGATAGATAAAATCTTGTAACTAGTATTAGCCAAGCGGATACTTTCAAGAATTTTAGCTAGTAGAAAGTCAATATCCCAAGATAAATGCCCTTTTACTCTAATAGGTAGATTAGAAAAGCGATTTATTTCTTCCATTACCAGTTTATTTTCAGAAAGGTAACCAACGATTGCTCTTCCAGAAGTCGCACCTAAATCTATTGCTAAAACCGCTTCCATTTTTCTTCTCTCTTCGTCCTTGATTAAGTTTATTATAATCCCCACGTTTTATTTTTTCAATATGTGAACGCTTACTTGAATAATGTTCAAATGTTAACCCAATATTCATAAAAATAATTCAAATTCCTCCAATTTGTGCTATAATATAGTTGAAATGATAAATTAGGAGGAGCTTATGATAAAAGATGAACGTGTACTTGAATTGATTGAAATTATCAAAAAGAAAAAAAGAATTGCCGTAAAAGAGCTGGCAGAAATCACTTTCTCCAGCACAAGTACCTTACGTCGTGATTTAATTTTCTTAGAAAATCAAGGTCTTATCAAAAGAAAGCACGGATACGTGACCCTGTCCTCTATGAACACAATTGAACTTTCTCATCAAATACGTGAAGGAGAAAGTACTAGGCAAAAAAGACTAATCGCTAGTCTCGCTAAAGACTTTATTCGGTCTGGTATGTGTATCTATCTAGATTCTAGTACTACTGTCTACGAACTTTGTCCCTATCTTTCTGAACTTGATAATTTGATTATTTTTACAAATGGTTTACATACTGCACAAACCCTATCTGAAACTGTTAAAGATAGCTCCAAAATCTTTATCACATCTGGCGAGGTCAAACATCAATCCTGTTCCGTGGTCAACTATGATAAGGAAAATTCTTTATTAGATCATTTTAATATCGATTTAGCATTTTGTTCAGCAAGAGGTATTGATGACCAATATGTTTATGAAGCTTCTCTCAGCCAAGCTATTTCAAAAAAGAATATTATTGACAAAGCCCATGAAACCATCTTACTGATTGATAGTTCTAAATTTTACAAGACTGGATTTTTTAAAATTAATCCCCTATCCAAATACACAACCTTTATTTCTGACACCTTGCCAGACCAAAAATTATTAGACGCAGTCGAATTATTTGATGGAGAATGGGTTTCTGATATTCAATGAAAATCAAATAGGAAGCTAGTCTCAGCTTGCTCAAAGTACAGATTTGAAAATTGATGAAGTCAGCTCGAAACACTGTTTTGAGGTTGTAGATAGAACTGATGAAGTCAGTCACATATATACGGAAAGACGAAGCTGACATGATGTGAAAAGATTTTCGAAGAGTATTCGTTCTGTCTGCTGACTGATTTACAAATATTCACCACATGACATTATTTTCTTAGCAACCCTAAAAACAGAGACTGGACAAAAACTCAATTTCAGGAGAAAATGGAGTAAACCTTCCCACAATAAAACGCATAGTATCAAGTTTTTGCACACCTGATATTATGCGTTTTTCTGATTTTAAAGACTTTGTCGCCTAGACCCTATATTTCAAGAATTAAGCGACCTTGATGATCTAAATGTATTGTGGTATACTATTTTTGTCATCGGTTACCGATTACGTTCCTATGGGTTCGTGAGAGGAGGTGAAACTAATGAGCCTTATCATAGAGCTTGCTCTTACTATTATAGCGGATGTTATAGCTGGAATTATCTTGTATTTCGTCTGCAGATGGCTAGATAGTAAGGAGTAGACCGACTGACTAGCCTATAAACACCCGTTAAATCGCTAAGATACGTCAAAAAAGCCCTTAACTATGGCACTAGTTAGGGGCTTTGGTGTTCTAATGAACCTTATACACTAACTACATTCTAGCATATAAGCCCAGATATTTCAAGAGTTTTATTTATTTTTTCAGGTTCCCTTAGTTCTGAAAGGTCTATAATGAAGTTAGCCATCTAGTATCAAAAAACCGACTAGCTCTTATGAACTAGTCGATTTCTCATCAATGCGCCAACATTTCTTGGGCGATTTCTTGGCCAGATAGGTTATCTGGGTAGTAGGTTGGCCAGTTGTCCATTTCTTCAAAGAGGGCTTCTTGGCTTGTGCCTCCAAAGAAGATATGGAAATGTTCTGCCTTAACTGGGGCGATATTGTGGTCACTAAACTGAACATACTTGAATTGTCCAGCGTCAGCATCTGTGGCTTCAAATAGGAAACGCACGCCACGATTGCCTTTCTTGTAAGTCAAAATTTTCTTACCGACATACTTGTAAGTGTATTTCTTGCTTTGTCCACCTTGAACAAATTCCATAGTATTATCAGTAATGTTAATCTTAGTCACATCTGTCTGATAGCCTTTTGTATAGTAAGCCTTGTACTCAGCCTGGGTCATCTTACCAGTCAACTTAGCCTTGTAGTCAAAGACTTGGTCAAACGTGCCGTCTTCAAGGAAAGGATAAACTGATTGCCAGTTACCTGCATAGTCACTCAAGGTGCGGTCCTTGACAGCTGCATCCTCGAAGTAACCATTTTGGACTGTCTTGGTATCCTCTGCCTTTTCAGGTTCGATTGCTGGGCCTTCTTGGTCTGTTGTTTGTTTCAAAGCCTTGAGGTTTTTCTCCATCACGGAAATGTAGTTTTCTCCAGCCTTGGTGTCCTCTTCTGTCAGACTTTCTAAAGGATTGAGGACATCAGTTTTGACACCTGCTTCTTTTGAAAGTGTGTTAGCAAGGGCTTGTGAGGCATTTTCTTCAAAATAGATATAGGCGATTTTATTTTTCTTGACATACTCTGTCAATTCTGCCAAGCGAGCAGCTGATGGCTCTGCATCTGGAGAAAGGCCTGAGATTGCGACTTGTTTGAGTCCATAGTCCAAGGCAAGATAGTTAAAGGCTGCGTGTTGAGTCACAAAGCTCTTTTGTTTTGCTTGAGACAAGCCTTCTGTGTAAGCCTTATCCAAGGCTTGCAATTTTTCGATATAGGCAGCTGCATTCTTCTCAAAGGTCTCTTTTTTATCAGGATAATCTGCTGACAAGCTGTCGCGGATGTGCTCTACTAGTTTAATGGCACGAACTGGTGATAACCAAACATGGGGGTCAAACTCATGGTGATGACCTTCTTCTCCATGGTCATGGTCTCCCTCTTCTTCCTCGCCACCTGGCAAGAGCAACATATCGCCTGTCGCCTTGATGGTTTTCACTTTTTTCTTATCCAAGGTATCTAGCAATTTAGGTACCCATGTTTCCATGTTTTCATTTTCATAAACGAAGGTATCTGCATCTTGGATTTTGGCAACTGCCTTGGCAGATGGTTCGTATTCATGAGGTTCTGTCCCAGCACCGATTAGGAGTTCTACATTAGCCGTATCTCCTGCGACTTGCTTGGTAAATTCATAGACAGGGTAAAAGGTTGTCACGATATTGAGTTTACCATCTGCCTGTTTTTGATTGGAACAAGCCACTAAAAACAAGGCACATAGACTGGCTAGTAATAAGCTAATTTTTTTCACGTTCGTCTCCTATTTGATAAAACGTCTTACTAAACTGATTAGTATAAAGACAGTTACAAAAATAATGGTAATACTTGCACTTGCAGGTGTTTCTGCATAGTAGGAAATGTAAAGTCCTGCTACCATTCCCAAAAAGCCAATCGCACTGGCAAGCAGCATAACCGATTTAAAGTTTTTCCCCAGACGCAGGGCAATACTAGCTGGCAAGACCATAATGGTCGATACCAGAAGAGCTCCTGCTGCAGGAATCATAAGGGCAATAGCCACCCCTGTCACCATGTTAAAAAGAATGGACATGGTACGAACTGGCAAGCCATCCACAAAGGCCGTATCTTCGTCAAAAGTTAAGATATACATAGGACGAAGAAAGAGAAAGGTCAAAATCAAAACAACCGCCGCAATGACAAAGAGGGAAATGACCTGTTCTTCACTGATAGTCACGATCGAACCAAAGAGATATTGGTCCAAACTCATTGAACTCGAGCTTTTACCCTTGCTCATGACAATCAGAGAAACAGCCAGACCTGTTGACATGAGGATAGCTGTCCCGATTTCCATAAAGCTCTTGTAAACCGTACGGAGATACTCCAGAAAGACCGCCGCAATCAAGACAATGGCAATAGTAGAAACAGTTGGAGAAATCCCCAAAACCAGACCAAAGGCTACACCTGAAAGTGAGACGTGGCTAAGGGTATCACTCATCAAACTCTGACGACGCAAGATGAGGAAGGTTCCCAATACCGGTGAGAAAAGACTCATAGCAATAACCGCCAAAAAGGCGCGTTGTATAAAGTCGTAAGATAATAAACTAAGCATGGCCCACCTCCTGGCCATTCTCATGAACATTGAAACAACGCCATGGCGAGTCTTGGTTACGGACTAGATGAATATTGCGATCCGCATAATCCTTAACTTCTTCAGGGTCATGGGTAATCATCAAAACAGCCTTGCCATGATGATGGGCACTGTGATGCATGAGTTCGTAAAATTCATTTTTACTTCCTGCATCCATCCCCGTTGTCGGCTCGTCTAGGATAAACACATCAGGGTCAGAAGCAAACATACGCGCAATCACCGCTCGCTGCTTTTGTCCCCCAGATAGAGAACCCAAGCGTTTGTCTCGATGTTCCCACATGCCAACTGAGTCCAGACTGGCCTTGATATGCTCCTCATCATGAGCATTCAAACGACGGAACCAGCCTTTTCTCGGATAACGACCCGACTTGACAAATTCATAGACCGTACTTGGAAAACCAGCATTAAAACTGGCAATTTGTTGAGGAAGATAGGCTATTCTCAATTTCTTACCTTGCGTATTTGTCTTTGAAATAGCCACCTTTCCAATGCGTGGTTGCAGAATTCCAAGACTGGCCTTGATGAGCGTCGTCTTAGCCGCTCCATTTTCCCCAGTCAAGGTAACAAATTCCCCACTATCAACACTATAATTGATATGTTCAAGAACAGGCTCCTTATCATAATAGAAGGACAAATCCTCTACCGTAATATATCTCATTATTTGATTTCTCCTACTAAAGCAGTCAAAAACCGCTGAATCACTTTTTGTTCATTTGGAGTAAACTGAGTCGCCACTTGTTCATAGGTTAAAAGTGTATGCTCATGGTGATGGTGGTGCTCCTCAGCGATTGGACGAGCCAAGTCAGTCAACTGATAAAAAATCACACGCGCATCTTTAGAATCTTTAGATGTTTCCAACATCCCTTCCTTGACCAAAGACTTAATGGCCTTGGTAACTGCCGCCTGACTGACATTGAGACGACGGGCCAATTCTGAATTTGTTAAAGATTCCTCTGACAAGAGCATAAGGATATGCTCCTGAGTATTGGTCAGGGCCACCTCGCTAGTGCAATGACCTATTAGGATTTCATGCTGATTTTCCGCCTGCAAAATCACCTCATTCAAAAAAGCATTGATATCCTTTGCTAGCTGTCTCATATCTGACTCCTTTCCTTTTAGACTTCTCTTTTTTAAGAGAAAAATACTATTCTTTGACATTTTGTTTACCAGTTAATTATATCACAAGCAAAAAAAGAGTCAAGAAAAAACGTGAAAACTAGTTTCATTCTTGAACTCTTCTATATTATATTATCTATTGAAATTCTTTGACATCTCCATCATAAGTCGCCCAATCTTTGCTGAAAAAGCGCTCATTCAGATGGTAAGTCGGAGCTGGTGTGGGATTGGATAGGAAAGGATCAACTGCCTTGTCAAAAGCCAACCAACCCAACCAACCAAGGTGAATGGTGTCCTTCATAAAGAAAGGCTCCCCGCCGTCCTTAGAAAAATCTGCTATATTGGTAAAACCTTGACTTTCTAACTGGTAGCGAATCTTCTGCACCGTTTGTTGGTACATATCCTCTCGTAGACCAGCATAGTCCATCCATTTTTTATTAACAGGTGGAATGATAAAAATCGGGTTTACCTTAGATTTAGAAAACTGTGTTAAAACCAACTGCAAGTCATTATACTCTGGCGACTTGAGATAGGTAAAGCTTTTCTGAGAATCCTTTAATTTCTTCAAATCCTTCTTGATCTGCTCATTATAGAAATAATTTTCCATTCCCATCTCATTATTGGAAGTATTTTTTTCAGCATCTGCTTTGACAACATCTTCTATTGCTTGATAAGAAAACTGGTCTGGCAAGATTTTTAAATACTTAGCTACATGCTTATCGTAGTTAACATAGCCTCTAACCGAAAACTGACCAAAAAAGGAGGCTTGGCGTTCATTAAAACGAGCCAATAATTCAATCATTTCATTGTCTGCTGTCGACAATTCTCCTTTACTTGCCAACTTTTGAACCAGGTCCTTCATAGCTACGTTTGGGAACTGTTGCAGTAAGCGAGTCGCTGCATATTGACTAGCCTGATCCCCAGATTGATGTTTCAGAAAACTAGTCAACTGGTCTCCATTAAAATACTGCTGGAAGGCTGCTGGATCATAGCCATTTTTACTGAACCACTGAGGTGAGATAACATACACAACTTGTTTATTCTCCAGCTGTGGTAACATCTGTTGCATTCCAAAATATTGGTTAAGCGATGCAGCTCCCCCCTGTCCTAAAAGATAAGGACGGTAGGAACGATTGTATTTCTCAGCTAATACCGCAGGATGAGCACCATCAAAACGAAGCCATTCACTAGAGCCAAAGAAGGGAACAAAACGCACATTTGGATCAGATAGTGCTCTGACTTTTTGACTTCGCTCCTTAAAACTATCGATAGTAGTAGCCACTGCTGAACGCTTTTCAGCTCCTAGATTATGATGCATCTCAGTAGGATAAAAGAAAATGAGCAGAAAAACCAACAAACCAGCGATCAAGACCGGTCCGAAGATCATCCATAAGCGTTTAAGCATTTTGTAGCTCCACAATACCAGCTATGATTTTATTAGCTGTATTCCAGTCGTCACGACCAAACTCTGTTACAGGGACACGAATGTCAAAACGGTTCTCAATCTCCACAATCAACTCAACCGTTCCCATACTATCCAAGACACCTGCATCAAAAAGATCTTCATCCATCATGTCAGAAACATCTTCCATAAACAACTCATCAATAATTTCAATAACTTCTGATTTGATATCCATATTTTATTTCCTTTTATTTTTTAAACCATAGATTATTCAAGAATCCAGAAAAGATTAAGAATGACAACATGACAACATGGAAAGTGACAACCATGCCAAGCAACTGAATCCAGCGATTCTCAGGTAGGGCAGCCTTCCCTGCTTTTTTCCGTTCCTTATTGAGCGTTTTTTTCTTGCGAACCCAGGCATCATTGATGACCAAGCCTAGTCCATGAAAGAGTCCATAGGCGATATAGTACCAGGTCACACCATGCCAAAATCCCATAATCAGCATATTTACAATGTAGGCCATGCTTGAGGTTACATTACGATTTTTAAAGACTTTCTTTCTGGTTAACACCATCACCATTCGCATAAAGACAAAGTCACGGAACCAGAAGGACAGACTCATATGCCAGCGATTCCAAAACTCCTTTAAATCCCTTGATAAAAAGGGCTTGTTAAAGTTGATAGGGCTACGGATTCCCATCAAGTTTGAGATGGCCAAAGCAAACATAGAATAACCTGCAAAGTCAAAGAAGAGCTCCAGACCAAAAGTATACATAACTGCCAAGGCATAGAGATTAAAGAAGCCACCTGACTGCAAGGCTAAATTCTTCAGAGGAGGTAGTAAGGTCTCTCCTAAAACATGAGCTAGGATAAACTTATACAAAAAGCCCCACATGATATAGCGGACAGATTCATCCAGCATATCCATCAACTCATCTCGCTCAGGAATAGCCTGATAATTTTCATTAAATCGCTTAAAGCGATCGATTGGACCACTCGAGAAAGTTGGCATGAAGAGAAGGAAACGGAGGAATTCCCAGAGGGTAAAATCCTTAATCACTCCATCTCTCAGCTCGATGATAATCCCAACCGAACGAAAGGTCAGGTAAGAAATTCCCAAGAACCCAAGCAAAGACTGCGTTCCATTGATAGCTGGTTGCACCTTGACAAAGATAATCGGAAGTAGGGACAGAAAACTAACTAAGTAGAAGACCCACTTGCCATCCTTGCTTTTTCGATAATGCTTGTAGAAAAGCAGGAGCAATATTTCCCAGCAAAGGTAAATACCCAAGGCAGCTAGTTGATTGGTCTTTCCACCCACCAACATGGTGACAATAAAGAAGAGACTTACCAACACTTCATACCAGGCAAAGCGTTTCTTGAAAAAGAGACCTATAAAGATGGGCAAGGTTGCAGCAATCACATAAACAAAATACTGAGGATTGCCATATGGCTCTAAATGAGGAAGCTGTTGAAAAAACTCCATCATCTCTTATTCACCTCGTTAATCAATCCTTTGATGTCAATCTTTCCATTTGGAGTTAGTGGCAAACTGTCTCGGTAAAGGAATTTAGATGGCATCATATAGGACATCATGATGTCTGTCAGGTCTTCCTTGATGGCCTTGGTAATATCGATATCTCGCTCAAACTGCTCACGAACACCGTCTTTTAAGATGACATAAGCCAATAGATTTTGTACCTTGTGGTCCTTGTTATAGCGCGGTACTGCGACAGCAGATTCGATAAAGCGAGACTTGTTGAGGTTTTGAGAGACATCTTCTAACTCAATGCGGTAACCGTTAAACTTAATCTGGAAGTCCATGCGTCCGCCGTAGAGAAGCAAGCCCTCATCTGTCATGGTTCCCACATCGCCTGTGTGATAGGCTGGCAGACCTTCAAACTCAAAGAAGGCTTCTGCTGTTTTTTCAGGATTTTTCATATAACCTTTTGAAACAGCTGGCCCAGAAACAATGATTTCTCCCTGTTCGCCATTTGGCAGTTTATTTCCTTCCTCGTCAATGATAAAGGTTGGAGAATCAGCCTTGGTATAGCCGATTGGTAGGCGTTTGAGAGTCGCTAACATCTCGTCTGTCACGGCAACTGCTGACAGAGCTACTGTCGCTTCTGTTGGGCCGTAAGCATTGATGATACGGGCATTTGGGAAACGCTCGCGCAGTTTTTGAGCTGTTTTGACCGTCAATTCTTCACCATCAAAGTAGAAATGCGTGATTCCAGGCATTTTCTCACTGTTGAAGTATTCAGACAACATGGCCATATCTGCAAAGGATGGTGTTGATGTCCAGATAGCGATTGGCAATGAAAAGATAGCCGCAAAGAGTTGCTTAAAGTCCTGAGTGATGACTGAAGGAAGAGTGAAAAGCGTACCACCAAGTGCCAAGGTCGGTGCCCAATACATGACAGACAAGTCAAAAGAATAAGGTGGCTGTGCCAGCATTTGCGGACGACTCGGTGTCGCAAATTCCTTATCCGTAATCATCCAGTTTGTAAAGCTGAGGAGATTATCATGTGAAATCTGCACTCCCTTAGGCTTACCAGTCGTACCAGAAGTAAAGATAATGTAGTAATTATCATCTCCCTTGACTGGATGCGTGATTTCATAGTTGTTCCCTTGGGCAAAGGCTTCTTGAACCTGAGCTAGATTTATCATTGGTGTAGAAACCTGCTCCAAGGGAAAGGCTGAAATGGCAATAATCAAGCTTGGCTCTGCTACTTCTAAAATAGCTGAAACTCGCTCCAAGGCCGAATGGCTATCAATTGGAATGTAGGCATGACCTGACTTAGTCAGCGCTACAAAGGTTGCCAACATTTCATATTCTTGGCCACCAAAAACAACCACAGGAGACTTCTCAGGCAAGCCTAGTTGGTCAATGACTGCAGCCAAACTATCCGAATCAGCCTTTAAATCGCCATAAGTGTGTTCCTGCCCCAAAACATTATAGACAGGATAGCTAGGCTGTGTCTGAGCAAAATGCTCAATGGTTTCAATCATATCTGCTATTGGTTTATTTGACACAATAGGGATTCTCCTTCAAGTTAAAATTCATTATAGATAAAGCTTCCTTGACCCTGACCAAGATAGCTAAAGAAGTAAAGCAGCCCTAGAAAGATAAGAAAATACAAGGCTGTCCGACCAAGAAAGAGGTACAATTCTTTTCTCTGTTTCATCAAGAAAAACCATTCATTTCTGTAATTTTTCGCTAAAATAAGAGTGATTCTTACTAGCTTATTTTTCTACCATTGTACCACTTTATATAGTATCTTTTCAATTGTTTACCGTATGTTTCCAATAGATTTCAGCTTATTTTAAGGATTATACAGTTTTTCTATGTATATTTTCAAATAGAGTGATCCTGCTTCAAAACTCCATTTCAGGAGACAATGAAGTAAATCTTCCCATAATAAAACACACAATATCAAGTTTTTTCAACACCTGATACTATGCGCTTTTCTGATTTTTAAAGACTTTTTAACCACTCTCTCATTTAAAATAATCTCGTCTGATATAAATTAAAATAGCTTCTATCATCAGACAAATGGCTGATAGCCAAAAACTGATGCTAATACCAAAACTCTCAGTAATATAGCTCATTAGCAAAACAAATACTGAAAATGCTAATGTAGAAATCACTTCAAGAACGGAATAGACATTAACTAAATGATTTTCCTCTACTGTTTCCTGAAGAAATACACTTTCAGGAACTTCTTTTAGTTGCGATAACATACCAACTAAAGCTGAAAATAATAAAAACATCTGTGCGTTTGGAAAATATAGAATAGTCAGTGTCACTATTGCCATAGCTACAAGAGGAAAAAGAATACTTTCCCATTTAGCAGCAAGGAACTTTTCAGATAGCCTAAAAGCAATTAAGCCACTAATTATAATACCAATAGAGTATGCTGTATTAGAATATCCCCAGTAACTTTCCGTTTTATTTAATAACTCCGTTACAAAAACAAGTATAATGGAAGAAACCCAAATCGTATTTGAAAAAATTTCCAATAAATTTGCTGATACAAAAAGTCTTAATCTAGGATTTCTAGCAACTAACTTCCAACCTTTGAGCAAAATTTCAAGATTAGTTTCTGACTCTAACACCTCCACTTCAGCGTTAGGAAGAAATAACATCAGAAAGCTAGAAATGATATACAAGACTAAATTGATACACGTGGTAGGTAACAGACCAATTGTTGCAAACAAGAGTCCACCTAATCCCCAACCTATCAATTGAACAGCTTCACCAGTCATTGATAAGGCTGAATTAGCCTTACCCAAATCGGTCGCATAGCGTGGCACAATAGCATAGGAAACGGGTGCTGCAAAACCATCTAGTATGGAAATTGCAACAACAAATAGATAGGTCACCAAAGGCGCTACGGATTGCATTACGGTAAACATTCCTACCAGTATCGCCAATAATATAGTCTTTCCAAATTGAGATAAAGATAAAACCCTATTTAGCGCTAACCTTTTAGTAACCAACGGAACTAAAAGACTCGCAACAAAAGAGGATATTCCTATTAAGATAGGAACTAGTGATGTGGCAATTACTGATTTTGAAATAATGTATATGTTAGCAATGATTGTTACTCTAAAGAAAATATCTGCTAAATTTGCAAATAATTGAGAGACTAACAACTTGACAAATGAATTAGACATGTAGCGCTCCCCCTTTAGTTACAAACTTTGGAATTAAATTTGATTTTTAATATTTTAGCATAAAATAGCAGAAAACAAAAGTGAGGTTTTTTACATGAAAAAACAAAAACTATTGCCTTTATTATTCCTAATTTTAGGAGGAATTATGATTATCGTTGTTGGCTAGTACTAAGAAGTTAGTTAGTTAGTTAGTAGAATAATTACATCTTCAATCGAAAAAGAGACTGGAAAAAGTCTTAAAAATCAGAAAAACGCTCAAATCCTTTGGCGCTCTAAGCTTTTCTAATGATAGATTTAGATAGTCAAAAAAATATCTGAAAAGTTCCCAGGATCGTCGTCTCAGCATCAAAAATACGTGAAATTTGCATAATTAAAATAAATTTCAGGGGAGTTAATCGAGTAGGGGATAATCTCTAGCCCCTCTCACACCACCGTACGTGCCGTTCGGCATACGGCGGTTCAACTAACTTTTAACGCATGTCGTTCAAGGTAATAATCCAAACACGAAACCAGTCCACGTTTTTCCAGGACTGGTTTTGATATAGCACGTTTAAGTACCGACTTCTGAGCTACTAATTGATAATGGTCGCCCCAGCCAGATACCTTATCTGCTATCCATTTAGGAACTCCTAACTTAAGCAATCCCCATAATCGTCTCGATTTCTTCTTCCATTGCTTCCAGATAATCACTCGTAGGCGAGTACGCAAGCGCTCATCTATGCTGGCGACTATACTTTTCATATTTCCCAATGAGAAATAGTTTATCCATCCTCGAATAGACAAATTCAGTTGCTCAATACGTCTTGTTAGGTCTATACTCCATTTCCTCTGTGTTAGTTTCTTCAATTTAAGCTTAAATCTCCGAACACTATCTTGATGTGGACGACTTTTCCAACCATCTGATGATTTCCAGAACCCAAAACCTAGATATTTCAACTCTCTTGGTCTGGTAATCTTAGTCTTGGTCATGTTTACTTTCAAACCTAGCCGTTTTTCAATAAAACGACTGACTGAATACATCATACGCTTAGCGGCTGCCTCGCTTACGACCGTAATCACACAATCATCTGCGTAGCGCACAAATCGAAGTCCCCTCTTTTCTAATTCCTTGTCCAATTCATTAAGCATGATATTGGATAAGAGAGGAGATAAATTTCCTCCCTGTGGTGTACCAACTAGTGTTTTATAACGTTGACCATTAATGATAACACCTGAATGAAGATACTTACGAATCAAGGATTCCGTATCTCCGTCTTCGATAATGTTATGTACTAAGGACATCAATCTATCTTGAGGAACTGTATCGAAAAATTTCTCTAGGTCTATATCCACTATCCACTCATAGCCGTCATTTAAGTATTCTAAGAGCTTCATGATGGCTTTTTCACATGACCTATTTGGTCTGAAACCATAACTCGTATCTGAGAAATGGGGTTCACAAATGGGGCTCATGACTTAGACAATGGCCTGTTGAATCATTCTATCCATAACTGTTGGAATTCCTAGTTGACGGATACCTCCGTCTGGTTTAGGTATCTCAACTCTAAGAACTGGTTGAGGCTTATATTTTCTCTGTTTTATCAGTTCCTTAGTCAAGCGCCAGTTTTGTCTGAGATAATTATCCATCTCTTCGATAGTCATTCCATCAATCCCAGCTGAGCCTTTATTGGATTTTACTTGATTGTAGGCTTCCAGCATATTTTCGCGTGATAATATCTTATCTAGCAATTTTGACATGTGCGTATTCCTTTCTTGTTTTGGTGCCTGAGGGACATCTTATATTGGTGAGCCTTCATCTAGTCAATACGTGACAGACTCCAGTTCTATCAGACCTCTCGTTTTACAGACACAAGTGAAGTAGGATTACTTCAATCTGTCGTTTTCTCTTTCTAGCGACAGACCTCAAACAGTCTCTCCCCAGACTGTTTGAGTATTCACCCCTTCGCTCCACTTCCATTTCGGAAGTTGCCTCACTACTATGGGTTCGGCGGACTTCGCATGATTCGTTGTTCCTACGCTTTCAGCACTCATGGGACCTCAC
>ERZ1023513.44-NODE-44-length-17698-cov-4.480417_pt1 | contig 17698 bp, 19 predicted proteins | sample MGYA00380550_ERZ1023513 | MGnify/ENA primary metagenome ERZ1023513 (study PRJEB33173, sample SAMEA4830347) | metagenome | study: EMG produced TPA metagenomics assembly of the PRJEB25223 data set...
GAAGGAGATTCCGCTGTTCACGAACCAATTTATTGATAGTTTCAACCATGTGAACTGGGATACGGATGGTACGAGCTTGGTCCGCAATAGCACGAGTGATAGCCTGACGAATCCACCAAGTTGCATAAGTTGAAAACTTGAACCCTTTAGAATAGTCAAACTTGTCAACCGCCTTCATCAAGCCCATATTTCCTTCTTGAATCAAGTCAAGGAACTGCATGCCACGACCGACATAGCGTTTGGCAATGGAAACAACCAAACGAAGATTGGCTTCCGCAAGACGTTGTTTGGCTTCGATATCGCCAGCTTCAACAGCCAGTGCCAACTCTTTCTCCTCTTCATTGGTCAAGAGAGGAACGACCCCTATTTCTTTCAAGTACATACGGACAGGGTCATTGACCTTAGCAGAAGTTGACCCAATCAAGTCCTCATCGCTGAGTTCTGGTTCTTCTTCATTGCTAAGAACACGCGCACTTGGATTTCCTTCGTTATCTGTGATAGAAATGCCTGCATCCTGAATCCGTTGCAAGAGATCTTCAATCCCATCAGCGTCCAAGGTAAAAGGAATAACCAGACTTGCATTGATTTCATCATCTGTTGCTGTCCCTTTTTGCTTATGATTACGGATAAATTCTGCTACCTGTACGTCAAATGTTGTTACTTCTTTTTGTTTTGTTGCCATTATTACTCCATTCTTCTCTTTTGGGAAATTAAACGTTCCAATTCTTCTAGAGCTGTATCTGTATCTCCTACATGGCTAGCTTCCTGCACCTTCTTTTTGATTCTCATATTGTCCTGATTCAAGAGAGCCTTGTTTCGAGTCATCTCTACTTCACTAAGTTCCTGCGGCGATATCTCAGCAGGCAAATCCTGAGCTAAAACTTGGTACCAAGCTCTTTCAACTTCCTCTGTCTGCTCTGCTAAAACTTCTGGAGGAAGATTTCCATACTGGCCAAGCAAGTCATATAAGACCTGAAATTCAGGTGTAGCAAATGCAAAGTCTTCTCGCAAACGGTAATCGTTCAAAACAAGAGGGGATTCCATCATCCGATAGAGTAGATGGGCTTCTGCCCTCATAATAGCCGATAACTGCTTGGTGACAGGCATGGTGATTGGCGTCGGTCTGGAAATTCTTTCCATGCGATTCTGCCTTTGCACCTGACGACTCTCATTAACAATCTGCTCAATCTGGGTATAATCAAAGGACGCCAGACTGTCAGCTAAAATATGAATATAGCTGTTTTGAGCAGCGATGGACTTTTCTTGAACAATCAAGGGAGCTATTTTTTCAATAAACTCAATCTGAGCCTGCAGATTTTCACTGTTTTCAGGTTTGTACTGATGAATGTAGAACTCAATCGGACTAATACGAGTTTTTGTTAATAGATAGGCCAAGTCTTCTGGACCATTTTTTTGTAGATACTCATCAGGATCCAAGTTATCAGGCATGCTAACGATTTGCACAGGCATATCACCAATTTCATCCAATGCTTTCAATATCGCGGCTTGCCCAGCCTTATCTCCATCGTAAACAAGAACCAATTTCTTGGTTAACCTTTTCAGATGCTCAACATGCTCTCGACTCAAGGCCGTTCCCATCGACGCCACAGCATTTTCGATTCCAGCCCGATAGGCTGCAATAACATCCATGAATCCTTCCATCAGGTAAATCTCACTAGTTTTTCCAGAAGATTTTTTTGCCCTATCCATATGATATAATTCGTAACTTTTGTTAAAAATTGCAGTCGATCGGCTGTTTTTATACTTATAAGTTTGTGAATCCGTTTTTTGCCAGATACGACCTGAGAAGGCAATGACCTTTCCTTGGTCATTTGTCAGGGGAAACATAATGCGATTGTGAAAGGTGTCTACAAATTGATTGGCATCCGAGAGATAAAACAGGCCTGAATCCAGTAAATCCTCTTCACGATACTGATCAGACAAACGTTGATAGAGATAGTTTCGTTCTGGAGGTGCTAAACCAATCCAAAAATGTTTAAGCACTTCATCTGTCAAACCCCGCTGATAAAGGTAATTTCTGGCCTCTTCGCCCATAGTCGTTGTCATGAGAATAGCATGGTAAAATTTAGCCGCATCTTCGTGCATATCATAAAGAGCTTGGTAAGGCGAGGCTGGCTTCTGTTCACTATAAAGCGGTTTTTCAACCTCAATCCCGACACGCTGACCTAAGATTTGGACAGCCTCCATAAAGGTAACCCCTTGGTACTCCTCGATGAATTTAAAGACATCACCTGAGCGACCACAACCAAAACAGTGGTAAAACTGCTTGTCCTCTACAACGTTGAAAGAAGGTGTTTTTTCACCATGAAAAGGACAGAGCCCTAGATAGTTCCGTCCTGCCTTTTGTAAAGAAATCACATCTCCTATGACTTCCACAATGTTGGCATTGTTTTTGATTTCTTCAATGACTTGTTTGTCAACCATACACAATACCTCCATGTTATCATAGTTTACTTTATATAGTATACTTTATTTCAGAAAAAAAGTAAACCATTTCACTCATTTTCCCTACTTTATTCAAAGAGTTGATAATAATCAGAGATTTTCATTTTTGCTTTTTCTTCTTGTTTCAAATCTTGGATAACCCGTCCTTCTTTCATGACAATCAAGCGATTGCCATATTTGAGAGCATCTTCCATATGATGGGTAATCATAAGGGCTGTCAATTGATCTTTCTTAACAAATTCATCTGTCAATTCCATCAAAGCAACACTAGTCTTTGGATCCAGGGCAGCAGTATGCTCGTCTAACAAGAGTAATTCAGGTCGCTTCAAGGTTGCCATCAAGAGACTCAAAGCCTGTCTTTGTCCACCAGATAAGAACTCAATCGGTGTATTCAAGTGTTTCTCAAGACCGTTTCCCACTTTTTCAATGGTCGCCTGAAACTTATCCTTATAGCTAGCCAGACGTCTCGGAAATAGTCCACGCTTTTCACCACGAAACTTGGCAATCAGGAGATTCTCTGCCACTGTCATACGAGGAGCTGTCCCCATCTTTGGATCTTGGAAGACTCGAGACAGATACTTAGCGCGCTTCTCTGGTGAAAACTTGGTAACATCCTCACCTAAAATACGGATAGTTCCACTGGTTAGTGATATGGTTCCTGCAATAGTGTTAAAGAGGGTTGATTTACCAGCACCATTTCCACCCAAAATCGTGATAAAGTCCTGTTCAAAAATTTCTAAGGAAACATCATTTAAAATAATCTTTTCTTCATCAAAGCCATTTTTAACGATTTTGGTTGCATTTTTTAATTCTACAATTGCTGTCATTTGCTTAACTTGGCTCCTTTCAAGATTGTTTGCTTAAATGTTGGAATCATGAGGCAGACTGCTAAAATCAAGGCACTGTATAAACGAAGGTAACTTGTATTAAAGCCAAGTGCGATAACTGCCCACACTAAAAATTGATAAGCGATAGAACCTACAACGATAGTAACCAAACGCTCTGCCAAGCTCAAACTCTTGAAAATAACTTCTCCAATAATCAAACTTGCAAGCCCCACAACGATAACCCCGATCCCTCGAGACACATCGGCATAACCTTCTTGCTGAGCAATGAGGGCACCTGCAAGGGCAATCACACCATTTGATAAGACCAAGCCCATGAGCTCCATGTGTCCAGTATGAATCCCGAAACTTCTAGCCATATCAGGATTATCCCCTGTAGCAATATAGGCTTGTCCGAGTTTAGTGTCCAAGAAAAAGAGCATGAGAGCAATAACAATACTCACAAAGATGAGACCTGTCAAGAGTTGATTCAAATCCGAATCAAAAGGCAAAACATCCTGAATTTGCTTGGTTCCAAGCAGGCCTAAATTCGCACGTCCCATAATCAAGAGCATGATTGAGTGACAAGAAGTCATCACCAAAATCCCTGAGAGCAAGGTTGGGATCTTCCCTTTTGTATAAAGAAGGCCTGCTGCCATTCCAGCCAAACAACCTGCTCCTACAGCAACAAGTGTCGCTAAAAATGGGTTCACGCCTTTGGTTATCAAAGTGACAGCAACAGCTCCCCCAAGAGGGAAGGAACCTTCTGTCGTCATATCTGGAAAGTTTAAAATCCTAAATGTCATAAAGATTCCCAGACCTAGAATAGCCCAGACAAATCCTTGAGAAATAATGGAAACAATCATATTTTATTTAATCCTTTCTATATTCATCTTTTTAAAAAATGGGAAGAGTCTCCTCCTCCCTACCTTATTTATTCGATGACTTGTCCTGCTTCTTTGAGAACAGACTCAGGAATAGTAATACCTAGTTCTTGTGCTATTTTTTTATTGATGACTGACTTACCAGTTGAAAAGACATTGACTGGGGTATCGGCTGGTTTTGCACCTTTCAAGACTTGCACAATCATTTTACCTGTTGCCACACCAAGGTCATGTTGGTCAATTACAACTGATGCCAAACCACCTACTTCTACCATAGCTGTCGCACTGGGATAAATTGGTTTCTTAGAACTTTGATTGCTAGAGACAACCGTTGGAAATCCTGATGCAATGGTGTTATCAATTGGAACCCAAATAGCATCTACCTTGCTAGTCATAACAGTGACAGTTGAGGCAATTTCATTTGTTGAAGGAACTGCAAATGTTTCCACTGTCAGACCTGCTTTTTCAGCATAAGCCTTAAATTCTTCGACCTGTGTTTTTGAATTGTCTTCGCTACTTGAGTAAAGAGCTCCGATTGTTTTCACATTCGGTGTCAGAGCCTTGATGAGTTCAACTTGTTGTTGAGCTGGATTGTGGTCAGATACCCCTGTAACGTTGCCACCTGGTTTTTTCAAATCTTTAACCAAGTTAGCACCAATTGGGTCTGTAATAGCGGCCATGATAACCGGTAGGTCTTTTGTTGCACTAGCCAACCCTTGGGCTGCTGGTGTTGCGATACCAACCACAAGGTCATTCCCATTTGCAACCAATTGTTTACTCATTGTCGCAACCTTACTTTGGTCACCTTCTGAGTTCATAAAATCAATTTTAACTTGATCATCTTTATATCCTTCTTCTGCAAGTCCATCTTGGATCCCTTTATAAATCAAATCAAGGGATGGATGGCTCACAAATTGAAGCACACCAATCTTGGTTATTTTCTTCTCATCCTTATTATTCTGAGCTTCTGATTTATTCATTGAAGAATAAATCAAGCTTCCTGCTACTAAGACTGCTAATGCAGCAATAATTCCAATTAAACGTTTATTTTTCATTCTGTTTCTCCTTTTTATTTCCTTTAACATATTTCACTTATCTAAACAAGCGACGCCATTGTTTTCTTTCCATACTAACCTCCATCAAAAAAATCCTCACACAAAAAACTTGTGTGAGGACGTCGATGCGCGGTACCACCTCAATTATAGGGAATTTCCCTATCGCTCAGTCTCGCAATAACGAGATGCACTGTAAGGTGTGCTTACCGAATTTTTATAATTTCAAATTCTAAATAGCATTCAGCCCAATTTTCATCATTGCCACTTATCTGTTTTCAGCTACCACAGACTCTCTAAAAAGTTTGTATGATTACTTTTCTGAATGGTTAAATTATATCATTTTTAAACTACTTGTCAATAGTCTATTAGAATTTTTTTGATATTCACTTTTAGCATTCACTCTTGAAAATTATCAACCTGAATTACGCAATCCTGTCGCAATTCCGTTGATGGTGATATGAATCAATCGTTCTTGATCACTGGACAATTCTCCACGACGTTGGCGTTTAATCAACTCTAACTGAATATAGTTGAGAATATTAAAGTAAGGCATACGGTAATCCAGACTAGCTTTTAGATATGGATTGTCAGCTAAGAGTTCGTCATGTCCTTCAATAGCCAAGATAACGTTCTTAGTAACTTGCCATTCATTTAAAATAGTCTCATAGATGGCCTTAACTTGCTCGTCTTCACAAAGTTTAGCATATTCAAAAGCAATATTCATATTTGATTTTGACAAAACCATATCAACATTTGAAAGAAGCGATTGGAAGAAAGGCCAATTTTGGTACATATCTCGTAAGATAGCAATATTCTCTGGATTTTTATTGATAAATTCCTTGAAGCTTGAACCAACCCCGTACCATCCAGGGAACATAACACGACTCTGTGACCATGAGAATACCCAAGGGATGGCACGCAAACCACCGATTTCAGTAATAGTCTTACGAGCGGCTGGACGAGAACCAATATTAAAACTTGAAATAGCCTTGATTGGACTTGACTCGAAGAAATAATCATAGAAATGCTCATTACCAAAGACCAAATCACGGTAGACATCGTAACTACGGTCCACTACTTGATCCATAATGGCTTCATAACGATTTGGGGTATTGGTATCACTCTTCTTATGAGTAATCATACGGTTAATAGCTGCAGATACTAGCATTTCAAGGTTATAGTAAGCGGCGTCTTTGTTACCGTATTTATTCCCAATTACTTCACCCTGCTCCGTCAAACGGATACGATCCTTGATAGACTTGAGCGGTTGAGATGTAATGGCTTCATAGGTTGGCCCACCACCACGACCGACAGTACCACCACGACCATGGAAGAAGGTAACCTTAACGCCAAATTCATCTCCAATAGCAGTCAATTGTTGTTGAGCCTTGTAGAGGGTCCAACATGATGACAAGTAACCGCCATCTTTATTACTGTCAGAGTAGCCAAGCATGATTTCTTGGTAGTTATTTCGTGAGTCAATCCATTTTTTGGCAAGGCTAAGAGAAAGATATTTTCTCATTGTTTCCTCTGAATGATCCAAGTCTTCAATTGTTTCAAAAAGGGGAACAATCTGAACACGCGCCCTTTCCGTATCCACCAGTCCTACTTCTTTTAACAGAATAGCTAATTCTAGCATATCAGAAAGGCTGGTTGCATGTGAAATGATGGTCTGACGGATGACATCATCTCCCAACTTATCTTTCAAAACACGAGCCGTCTTAAAAATAGCTAATTCTTTTGCTAATAATTCTGATTTTTCTGCGTGAGTCGCAGAAAGAATTCGGGGATCTTCTTCTAATTCTTTCAAGAGAAGGTCACACTTTTCTTCTTCGCTCAACTCGCTATAACGAGAATGAATTCCTGCTGATTTCAAGAGTTCTGCCACACAGGCTTCATAGACGCTAGAGTCTTGTCGCATATCAATTGATGCTAAGTAAAAACCAAATATCTCTACTGCCTGCAATAATTCCACAAAATCACCTGAAATCAAGGACTCGCCCTTATTTTCTAGTAGAGAATCTCGAATGGCAATCAAATCCTTGTAGAAATCATTGGCGGTTTCATAACGAGTCCCAACTTCTTCATCCTCAATCAGATAGGTTTTAGTTGCCTGAATTTTTGATTGAATATCAAACAAGGCACGACGGTAAAGCTCTTTTTCGCGGTAAATCGAGTTATCCTTGGATTGACGAGCCATTTCTCTGACTTGCTTGCTGACGTTGACAATGCTAGTTGAAAGAGAAAATTCACGATAAAGTTGGTAAATCTTTTTATCATAGTAGTTCATGATGACTTCACACTGAGTGAGTGCAGACTGCTTCAAGGTCTTTGCTGTAACAAATGGATTTCCATCACGGTCACCACCTATCCACATACCCATGGTGATTGGTTTAGCCTGTTTTAAATTCAGACCATGCGCTTGCGCTAAGCGCTTATACTCCGTCGTCAAATGAGGTACAGCTTTCAAAAAGGAGCTGTTATAATATTCCATAGCATTCGTGATTTCGTTAGTCACTTTTAATTTTTTCTCACGAATCATGTCTGTCTGCATGATAATTTCGATGTAACGACGCAAATCATTGTACCATTTATCTTTATTGATCAACCCCAACTTAACATCACGGTATTTACGCAAAAGACTATGAATATGATTTGTTAAATCCAACATACTTTTGCGTTGCACTTGTGTTGGATGGGCTGTCAAAACAGGGACAACATTCAAGTGTTCTAGGATCTCAACGGCATTTTCCTTTTCTGCTACCAATTTAATCGTTGTAGATAATTTACCTAAATAGTCCTGATCAATATTATTTTGATGATTGATTTCATAAGCTAAATCCACATCCTCTGAAATATTAATCAAAAGAGGTAAGATAGAGAAATAGCGTGAAATATAGACCATTTCATCATTTGATAAGCTAGTCACTAGACGGTTTAGACCTTGATAATCTTCCTGCGTTGATAATTCTTTCAACTGTATTATTTTTTCAAAGGTCTCTGGGGCAAGCATATTTTTAGTAATATCTTCCAGTAATTCTGTTAGAATCAAGACTTCTTCTTGCACAACACTTTTATTACTATAATTTTCTAATTTTTGAAGAGACATAAACTATCCTTTCTTTATCCTACTTCAACAGAAGGTTCATTGGTTGATTTTCCAATTCTCGGTACAACTTAGCGCGTTTTTCACTGGCATCAATATTTAAGACAAAGGCTACTGCCACTGATAAGACTAGAAGACTATTTCCACCCTGGGATAAGAAAGGGAAAGTCACTCCTGTAGATGGAATCAAGCCCGAAATCCCTCCGATATTGACAAATACCTGAACCAACATCATCCCTCCGACACCGAGTGCAACCATGGCATTGAAAGGATTCTCCGCTCGGATACCGACCAAGATAATCCGCAAAATCATGAAAAACAAGAGAGCTAAAATAAGACTGGCACCAACAAAGCCAAATTCTTCAATCACGATAGAAAAGACAAAGTCTGTATGAGCTTCTGGCAAATAACCTCGTTTTTCAATCGAGTTTCCAAGACCTAGACCAAACCAACCACCATTGACCATGGCAAAATAAGAATTAGCTAACTGGTGACCTGCATCAGCACGATCGGCAAAAGGATTAAAAAAGGCACTAAAGCGCTTGGCTACATAGCCAAATACTGGAATTTTTGAAAAGGTCTCAACACCGATTAGGCTGATAGTGGTCAAGACAAAGACAGAAGTGGCAGATACGAGCGCCAGAATGGTTGAAAACCAGCGATAAGCGATTCCACTAACTGTATACATAATCAAGGAAACCAAGACTAAAATAGTCGCATTTCCTAAATCAGGGAAAATTCCCAAACTTCCAATCAGAACTAGGAGAACGAATCGCCAATCATTAAAAGCACGGGGAAGCCATTGATTTTGAGTCAAAACTTGAAAATCATAAGTAGCTATTTCTTCTTGCTGTTTGGAGAATCGGTGAGCTAAATACCAAATAATAATGATTTTTAAGTACTCAGCTGGCTGAATAGTTACTCCTGCAACCGAAATCCAACCGTATGCCCCGTTTACTGAAATACCAATAAAACGAGCCAAGAACAATAAAAGCATTTCTATTAATATAACTAAAATGATTAGTCGCTCATTTCTCAAAAAATCTAGTCTCAATTTATAAATTAAGGCAATCAGTATCAAACTAACAATCCAAAAGATTCCTTGGTTTCGAACCAACTGCAAGGCGCTCTTGCCTTCTTCAATTAAAATAGCACTGGTGGTCGAATAGACCACAATCAAGCCCAAAATAGATAAAAGCAAGTAGGGAATCAAGATGGAATAATTTAATAAGTGCCTCTTACTAATCTTCATAGTATCACCACTCTACTAGGATACAGACAAATCTGTTCCAAATTCCGTTTTATTTTCTAGTTTTGATTGCTATTATACCATTTTTTCAGAAAGAAAAAAACTCTTACCTTACAATCCTTCGAATTTTACTGTTTTTACAGAATTAAGGCAGAATTTGAAATCGTAAAACCATTTTGAATAAGAGTTGCTTCAACCCATTGACTCCGACGGATTAAGTTGCTTTCGTGAATACCAAAATCAGCCGCAATTTGTTCATAAGTGCTCTATTCTCGCATGTATTGAATAGTTACCATAAGGAGATCGTCTAGGCTTAATTTGCTTTTTCGTCCACCTTTTGCGCGTTTACGTTGATAAGCTGTTTTTAACACAGCTAACATCTCTTCAAAAGTCGTGCGCTGAACACCTACAAGGATCTTGAAACGGCTATCGCTTAATTGTTTACTTGCTTCATCATCCATAGTTTTATTGTATTGTATTTTTGTTTCGCAGGAAGTCTATTATTCCTTTCGTTCCAAGGTTTTTACGCTTTTAGCAACAAGCTTACACACTGAGCGTTTCGGACTTACCATATCATTTCGTTGGAGATTTTATCATCAATTTTTAGATTAAAAAAATTTCCCAATCTTCACAAACTTCTGTAGCAGGAATTGTATGAATCTTTCTAAGTATCTTTCCTGCTTCTACACCATATGTGTATTGTTGGTTTTCTGAATAAGCTAAAATGCTATCTATTGCATCTCTTCCGTCTATCCATTCGTGTAAAGAATGTACTTCGTCATCGCAGAGTTCAATGCTAATTGGTTTACACATCGGAACTCCAAGAGAAGCTACTTTCTCCATCATATCAAATTCAAATTTTTTTATAATCTAACTTCGACTTATCAGAAACACGCAAGAAATATTTTTACTGATTTTGATCTGTCACACAATATTTTTTATCATCTGACCAGCCTTTATTTATGGCTATCTTACTACTAAAATCCATCAAGCACACTCCGATTCACTTTACAACACTTTTTGCAGTTTTCACTAGTAACCTATCCAGTTCGTCTACACTTTTATTTCCTAGATCCATTTTTACATTATGAAAGTTAGTCAATTTTCTCTATGATGTTTCCAAGTTTATCCAATACAAGACAAGAATGATCATTTAGTGGAATTATGGGAACATTAACGAGTTCTTCAGCTCTATCCTTATTTGCTTTATCATTCCAGGAATCATAATGGACACTAATTAAAAACTGACTAAAGAGTCCTAATCCATTTTTTATCTTTATCTGATGATCTGAATTATCATTAGGTGAGACATAGACTTTTTCTCCTAATAGTAGGGCTCCTGCAGAAAATCCTATAATTTTTGCCTCTTTATTAAGCATATGATCGATATAACTTTTGAACTCCTGATTAACATAAGTTAGCAATATATTTTTCCGTATTTCCACCACCGATGATAATTATGTCAGCATCTAGATAGCTATCAAGATCAATCTGCTCAGTGTCCAGGAGCAAGTAATCAATGTTTAGATTAGGAAATTGACTTTGAAAAACTTCCGTGTACTTTTTCATGTACGGTTCCCAATTTTCTCGAAAAACTGTAAAAATGATAATTCTTTTAATCTTGGTTGATAATACAATTTTATCAACAATACTATATTTCTTCATTGGGGGATTCCCACCCATCAAAAAAATTTGTTCTTTCAAGTTAACACACTTTCTAAAGATACATAAAGTTTAAACAAGTTTATTCACGTTTCTAAATTATAATTTTTTCTTAAAATGAATAATTCTATTTGCCTCCTGAAATCCAATATTGAGATGAAATCTTATAGAATCCGTATTCGTTAAAGTACAGTCACTTGCAAATTCCTTACATCCTTTATTTTTCGCCCATTCCTCACATTTTGTACAGAGATTTTTAGCAATATCCTTTAAACGATATTCCTCGTCAACAATAATCCCTTCTAAGAATCCAACAGGACTATATTTACAACCTTCAACATAATCAAATCTGAGTGAACATAGTGCTAGACCTACAATTGTGTCACCTTCAACTTCAGTAAAGATTGCAGTATTTTTGCCATTCGTATATTTTTTTACTTCATCAATAGCTTCTTTATCGGTCAATTGGGGCCATAATTGTTTCATTAGTTTAGCCGTTTTTATAAAATCTTTTGTTATTCCATCCATATTGATGTTCCTCCGCAAATTACAAGTAAATGTTTCGAATCATGCTGATACTTTGTTACTCATTGATTGATACCAATTTTATACTGCTTTCAAAAGGCTCATATGTTTTATACTTAATTACTTCGTCTTTAAAATTAAATAAAGGTGTATCCGGCTTAGCATTCCATAAAATAATCAACCACATTATAACATTATAAAGCTGCTTTGCAGTTTCATTCCACTTTTCAGGTTGTAAATTTCCACTCCCTGTATTGTCATATTCTTGTCTATTATTTACATGAGAATCACCTACAAGCGGATTAAAAAGAGGTAGCCCTTTGTGATTAATTAGTTCTAAAAAATCCCTTGCCGCACCCATGCAACACTGAATAACTTCCTTCTTGCCATCAATTTTACTCTCAGCGATAAATACATAATATTCATCTTCAATAGTTGCTCCTGCATCACTATGTTTTTGTTGATTTGCTAACAGCTTAATATGTGCTTTAGGCTAAACTTCAAAATCTCTAACAATTCTTTGTCTTGTTTCATGTCCTCTACAATTCATTTAAGTTCTCCTTTACAAGTTTAGTAACTAGCCTTATTATACTATATAAGATATGAAATGTACCATAATCTTCATCAACTAGTTTTTAGAAAATCACAAATCCATCTGGAGAGATGACAAGCTGATTCTCCAATTCTTGGCAATTGCTTGCTAGTGCTACTGCTTCTTTCTCTAAAAGATAATCTTCTGTTGATTGGTTGAATATTGCTTTGAGGATCCATCCTTCGTATTTCCATTCCAGAGCTACTAGATCAGATTTGATTTCTTGAAGGCTATACTTGCCATGCGAAATGATTACTGACGCGTATTTCCGAATCTTAATCAGCCTCTTCATAAAGTTCAGCATATCATTGTCACTTGATACACGTTCCCAAGGCATACAACGACGACAATCTGGATCTGGTCCTCCAGTCAAGGCTAGCTCGGTTCCGTAATAAATGCACGGTGTTCCTTTTTGTTAAAAGAGAAAGGCTAAGGCTGATTTAACCAGTTGAACATCTTCATTGGCCGTCCACAGGATTCGCTCTGTATCATGTGAATCCAAGAGATTAAACATGACCTCTGAAATCTGCTGCTTGTAATACATAGACTCTCAATTGATTTCATCGATGAACTGGTCTGTCTTCTTAATTCCTCGTAAGAAATAGTCCTTGATACTATCAGATAAAGGATAATTCATGACGGCATGGAACTCATCTCCATTTAGCCAAGGCTGAGATGTATGCCAGACTTCTCCTAGGATATAAAGATCAGGATTTTTAGCTAAAACTGCCTTACGAAAATCCTTCCAGAACTGATGGTCAATCTCACTAGCCACATCCAAACGCCAAGCATCGATATTAAACTCTTCAATCCAATAAGTCGCAACCTTTAAAAGATAATTCTTGACCTCTGGATTGGCTGTATTTAGCTTAGGCATATAGTCCTCGAAACCAAAAACATGATAGGGTAAGTCTCTCTTATTAACTAGCTTTTCAGTTGTCACTGGGAATTGTTGAATATGGAACCAATCCTTATAAGCAGACTGTTCACCATTTTTGACGACATTTTTCCATTGAAGAGATTGCGAACCAATATGATTAAATACCGCATCCAGCATGACTTTCATGCCACGATGATGCGCTTGATCCACCAGTTCCCGAAAGGTCTCCTTGTCTCCAAAATGACGGTCAATTTCAAAGTAATCTGTCGTATTGTACTTGTGATTGCTTGTAGATTCAAAGATGGGACAAAGATATAGTCCAGTAATACCCAAGTCTTGCAAGTAATCCATATGATCAATAATCCCCTGTAAATCACCACCAAAGAAATCATCGCTCTTAGGTGTGACAGATGAATCCCAGTCTAAAGTCCCTTCTGGGTTTAATAGAGCATTGCCATTGGCAAATCTTTCAGGAAATATCTGATACCATACCGTATTTGAAACCCAGTCAGGAACCTTGCAGGCATCAATCTCATGAAGATAAGGCAACTTAAATCCATTCCCAATTGCATGAAGATTTTCTAGAGAATTTTCCACACACCCTTTATCGCCATACAAAATATTTTGACCTTCTGTATCTCTGAGCTCAAAGAGATACTGGATACGTGCAAAGTCAACTGACACTTCAACCTGCCAATGGTCAAATAAGGTACCAGAAGTTATCTTGACCATTTCTTTTGTATCCTGATAAAACTCCTCCATAAAGATAAAAGGGTCCCCATAGTGCAAGTTGATGCTTTCAATGTCCCCTTTCTTAGTTCGAATTCGAATATGGAGTTTCTTATCCTTATAAAGATAGGCATACTCCGACTCAGGCCTATGGTAAATAGCACTCAATTCCATCAATTTGTCTCCTAAAGTATTCATTCAAATTTTACGCAAACGTTTTCAAACTCAATGAATCCAGTATACTATTTTTGTAAACTATTTGCAAGGAATGTCCGTTGTTAAAGGAACTATCTTTTAAAGTATACAAAAAGCCTTAAAAAAGGCTTTCTCTATATACTAATCCTCTTTCGGTTTTGAAAATACTTCTACTCGCTGAGCTAGGACTTTGATTTCTACAGGTAGGTTATCTGATTTATCTCCGTCAACATCTGACTCCAATTCACTATCTGAAGAGATTTTAATATTACGCGCTTTGATATACTCGATATTATCATTTGCGATAACATCCCCTTTTAATAAATCAGGAATGACGGATAATTTGGAGAATATAGAGGCATCTTTCAGAATCAAAATGTTGGCATAGCCGTCCTTGTTTTCTTCAAAGATTTTCTTATCAGCGAAGTAATTTGTCAAAAGGACCAAAACATGGCTAGCTTCACCAACATAATTTCCATTTTCTGTCTCAACCTTAATGTTAAAGACCTGATCTGTCATGACAGACTTCATGGTATTTACAGCATAGGTTAAAATACCGAATTTTGTTTTGTCCTCTATTTCAACATTGTGAATCGCCTCAGGCAGAGAACCGATACTAAAGATATAACCAAAATAGTTGTCATTTGCTTTACCGATATCAATCTTATTGGTTAAATCAAAATCCAGTTCGTCAATTGCGCCATCGATGTCTTGATTGATTTCCAAAAGTTTTGTAATGAGGTTACCCGTACCGCCTGGGATAATCCCTAACTTAGGAATGTAGTCTCTCTCATCAATACCTGAAATGACTTCATTGACAGTTCCATCTCCACCAAACACAACCACTGCATCATACTGCTCACGAGAAGCTTCTTCAGCAAAATGTGTTGCATCCAGCGCTTTTTCGGTAATTTTGGTTTCAACATATTCAAAGAATTCTTTTGCTTTATTCTCCAGCTTTTCTTTGTAATCCAAAGCCTTCTCGCCACCAGAAGTAGGGTTGATAATTACCATTGCTTTTTTCATTGATTTTATCCTTAATTTTAAACAGAAATGTTTACATTTCGTCGTATGCAAGTAAATGTAATCCTATTATACAATGAAAATACAGAAAAGAGAAATCTGACGTACTGGAGATTAATACGCTTTTATTCTATTTTCCCATCGCCTAACTACATCCTTTAAGGGTTCATCCAAGTAAGACTCTGCCTTATCCTTGATCCAATCAGGATTACCGTAAGCTGCCTCTGCTTTGTTACAAGTGATTGCTGCGAGAGTATCACTGTCGCCACCAAGTGAGATGGCATTTCTTATCGCATCTTCGAAGTCTCTACTTTCAAGAAAGGCGATAATGGCTTGAGGGACAGTTTCCTGACATGTTTCGTTAAAACGATAGTTAGGACGGATTTCATCTAAAGTTTGAGATAGATTGTAATCGTATTCTTTTTCTATATAATCCTTAATTCGTCTTTTACACTCTGTAGGATTGTCGTTAATTGATTGCTCGTACTCTCTACAATAACCACCAAAGTAAAAACGACATAGAAAGATAGCATCAGCTGTAGCCATAGCGCCTTTGACACCTTCTGGATGATTATGAGTTACCTCTGCAGAAAGACTCGTAAGTCCTCTAGATGATGGCCACATACCAGTTTTCGCATAAAAACCACAGTCCCAAAGCTATTATAAGGCTCACGGTTATCGCTGTTTAGCCATGCATTAAACCGAGCACCGTAATCAGCATTCGGATACATTCTGCCATATTTCTTCATCGCGTCAATGAAATCGTCTTTTTGTCCACCATTCATAATTGCTTCTGCAACAGCACAGGTCATAACCGTGTCATCTGTAAAAAAGCAGTCCTTCCGAAATAAAGGAAAGTCCTTTGTTTTGATATTGTTCCATTCGTAAACAGAACCGACAATATCTCCAATAATTGCTCCAAGCATCAGATTCCTCCTTGTTCATTTTGATGCTTTTTATATTGGTTATCTACCATATTTATTTTAGAAAATAACATCCTGTTGGATTTTAAAAATTTCATTTTTTTCAAAATAGGATTTTACCATTTCTTTCCACCTAGCTCTATGAAAATTGATTGATTTTAAAGGAGATAGGCCATAATTTCCCAATGCATAACCATCATTTACTTCAACAACAAGTGTTCTGCCATCGCGAGTAACACCGATATCTAGTCCATAAGCTATTGGCGCATCTTTCCAACATGATATCGCTTCATCAATTACACTTGCATCAAATTGTGCATGATAATCACCTGTATAGGGTCGAACATCTAATACGCGACCATCTAACACAAAACAACGCCATTCAGCTATGAATTCTACAACCTCACTAATCCATATAGGATAGTCGAAAGGTAGACCAATACCTATTAAATCATGGGTTCCATTAACAACTCTTCCAGTAAAGACTTTTGAACCAGCTTTAGGCTTAATAAATTTTCCCCAATTATCAGGTATATTCACAATCTCTCCTAAAATACCAGCATAAATCTTTCGACCATAAAACTCTTTAAGCTCAATAGGATAGTCATAAACCGGAACGTTTAAGCCCATCATTTTTAGTAATGCTCTAGTCTCCATTATATAATCTACAACTATATCTTCACTTATTAACTCTTTTATTTCAGAAAAAGATTGATATAAAATAACTTCTTCTCCTTGTAAGTAGTCACATACTTGAGCATTGTATTTATTAATTGAAACCTCACTTGGTAATTTACTTTGTCTAATATAAACAACCATTTCATCACTCCTATATCACTAGTGTTACACCAATTTGTAAAAAATAATAGCAATTTTGCTCTTATTTTTTTGAGTAAATAGCCCCCATAATATCATCGAAATAATCAACGGTATTTAGGAGTAATTCAATAACCTGGGAATTTGTTAGTCGCATTCCCCTTCTATCTCTAGCATCTTCTACTAAATTTTCAAGTTTCTCTAGATTTTTATCATCCAAGCTAATCATTATTCTATTTTTATCGGTTGCCATTTTCATCACCTCAAGTTAATTCTATCACAGGTGTAACACTTGTGTCAACTGGCTTTTATAATACATTAGTTTAAAAGTGGAGAGGATTTTTAACACAGTAACTTTAAATCTTTGGTATTAAAAAATTTTCACAATATTTATAGAAATAAAATCTGTCTCAAATCAGTTATCAAATCTAGTATAAATTATGAGCGGCTACTCTAATACTTTCCCTCTAAACAAGAAAAAGACTTACACTCAAGGGTTTTCTTCCCCCCCTTCGTTATAACGTTTTGACTCTTTTACTAGCAAAGGTATATACTCACAAGGAACTTTGGTTGACTATTGAATCTCTCCAACTTCTTCTTTAACATATCCTTCTACATCTTCAATCTCTACAAACATTGGGTCTAAGTGACACAAGAAATGCCAAACTTCGATCCCTTTTTTTCTGTAAAGAATCGCTTCACCGTCTTCACTTCCGAGAAAGCTTCTGTCAGTTTAATATCAGAGGCTTGCTAAGAAGACTTTTGATTT
>ERZ1023513.46-NODE-46-length-17285-cov-4.898317_pt1 | contig 17285 bp, 20 predicted proteins | sample MGYA00380550_ERZ1023513 | MGnify/ENA primary metagenome ERZ1023513 (study PRJEB33173, sample SAMEA4830347) | metagenome | study: EMG produced TPA metagenomics assembly of the PRJEB25223 data set...
TTGACCTCTGCAGTTTCTAACTCTTTCTTGATAGCCATCATATGGGCATAGGTAATTCCATTTCCTTTGGCACCAAAGGAAACTTGGGTCAGATTAGGTTGAGACAATTGTTCTTTAACATAAGCCTCGTCCATATCCAGATACTTATGGAAAACCTCTGCTACCTTATTAAACTGGGCATCTTCTACATAAAGAATTTTACCCGTTGCTGATTTGTATTTTTTATCAATAACAGCATAGACATTATAGGAAGTTGCGTCCTCAGCAATCGGGACTCCATTTCGGTCATAAATAGTCCCACGTTTGGCAGGGACTGTACGGGTTATTTGGTGAACTTTCTTAGCCTCTTTGACTAGATCTGTTCCAAATTTACTACCACTCCCGATAATAACAGCAAAATTGACCAAAAAAACGGCAAAAACAAAGACAGATAATAAACTCAGACTTTTTCCAACTCTCCGTCTGTTTTCAGCCGGCGATTTCCGATTTTTCGTCGCATAACGGATTACTCTTTTTGTCCACTTCATATCTTACTCCGCTATTCGAATATTTTCATTGTTTAATTGCAAATCGTGTGAATTGGCAATTTCTTTCAAACGTTCTGCACGTAATAGTTCATTGACCTCTTGCTTGGCATCGTCCAATTCGGTCTTCTTTTCCTCTATCTGCGCATTGATTTTTGTCAAATCATTCTGCACTTGCAAGAGCTTGGTCTGCATAAAAATAATACTAATGGCCACAATAAGAGTGGTTACAGCAATGGAAAAGTAAAAAGCTTTTTCCACACGCGAAAACCGTTTAAGTTGCATCTGTAGTATTTGACCTGTTTTTTCCATTCTTTCTGCCATCCTTTTTCCCTCTTACTTGTGAATTTTTCTGGCCACGCGCAACTTGGCTGAGTGCGAGCGGTTATTGGCTTCTAATTCTTCTGCACTTGGCAAGATTGGCTTACGGGCTACCAATTCCATCTTGGGCTTGAGATCATCTGGGATGAAAGGCAAGCCTTTTGGAACTTCAACTGTTGAAGCTTCCTTGAATAATTGCTTGGTCAAGCGGTCTTCTAAGGAATGAAAGGTAATCACTGAAATCCTACCATCCAGAGCCAACATATCCATAGCCTGCTGGATGGACTCATCTGCCGCTCCCAGTTCATCATTGACTTCAATTCGAATAGCCTGGAAAATCTGCTTAGCAGGATGGCCCTTCTTCTTGAGCTCCTTGGCAGGTTTAGCCGACTTGATAATCTCTGCTAACTCAGTCGTAGTCTCGATTGGCTTGACTTCACGCGCTTGTTCAATCTTACGGGCAATCTGTTTAGAGAATTTATCCTCACCATACTTGAAGAAAATACGAACCAAGTCATGATAGTCATAGTGATTCACCACTTCATAGGCTGTCAGGCTAGCATCCTGATTCATCCGCATGTCTAGTGGCGCATCCTTTTTATAAGAAAAACCACGCTCACGCTGGTCTAATTGAGGGCTAGACACTCCCAAGTCATAACAAATTCCATCAATTTCTTGAACACCAGCTTCGCGCAAACGTGCCTGTAAATGACGGAAGTTGTCCTTGATAAAGGTCACCATTCCCTTCTCAATGTAAGGTGCCAAACGTTTTTGCGCATTGTCAATGGCATTCTGATCCTGATCAAAGGCATAGAGATGTCCTTTTTCACTTAATTTACTTAATAAATATTCGCTATGGCCCGCTCCACCCAAAGTCGCATCAACGTAGATACCGTCAGGCTTTACGTCGAGCATATCAATCGTTTCGTGGAGTAAGACCGTTACATGATGAAATTCTTTTGTCATATCTTATCTATTTTACCACAAATCTGACTAGCTTGCACTAGTCAGACAAATAGGGCAAAAAAAGTAAGATTTCTTTAAGAAATATGTCAAATATGCTTGACATTCACTCTATAGAAGAATATAATGTAGTCAAATATATACGACATGAATCAGAAAGGAGTCCAGATGAATCGTGTGAAAGAATTTCGCAAGGAATTGGGTATTTCCCAGCTCGAGCTAGCCAAGGATATCGGTGTCTCGAGACAAACCATCAATATGATCGAGAACGACAAGTACAACCCAACTCTGGAACTCTGTCTCAATCTCGCCCGCAGCCTCCAAACTGACCTCAATAGTCTCTTTTGGGAGGATAATTTTTAAAAAAGGAGCCAACTCATGAAAAAAGAAACCTTCACTGAAAAACTCATCAAACGCATATACGGAATTTCTGGCCCTCTCGACGAACACAAACGACGCGAGGCTGATCGTATCGGCAACCAAGTCTTTATCATCCTCTTTTATCTGATGATTTTCGGAAATCTTATTCCACTCCTTCTGGCCTATAAATACCCTCAAGAAGTGGCTCTAATCTATCCTCCTCTAATTTTAGTGATTGCCCTCATCGCTGCTGGCTATGTCACCTACAAAATGAAAAAAACAGGAATTACAGCTATTGATCCAGATATGCTGAGCGAGAAAGAAAGTAAGCAACTATACTATCCAGGTCTTAAAGCAGGTTTGTTCTTTGGTCTATGGATGTTTTTTATAACTCCTCTTCTAAGTATACTCATAGGTGAAGGTCAGGACTATTTTCATTCTCTTCTCACTATAAGAAATGGTGTATCAAGCATTCTCGGTTCTATTTTCTTCGGAGCGAGCATACAGTTTCTCATCTCCCGTCGCATTGCAAAAGCTAAGGAAGATCAGGATGAGGATTAGGAGGTGCCTTATGAAATCATTACTAACTTTACTTACCTATCATCTTTTGTTCAGTTCTCTGCTCATCTTCATCATCATTTCAGGGAACTTGCCAATCGACGAGACATTCCTCGTGCTAGTCTTTATTCTAGCCCTTAACAAAGGACTGACTTATCTAAAGATTGACTCCCCAAAAACGCGCACACTTAACTTAGCACTATACTTTATGATTCTATCTTTTCCACAACTGATGCTCATATCAAGCGATTGGAAATATTATTTACTGCTGACTATTGCTAGCCTTTCTTCTATCACTTATCTTTATTATCTCTATCAATTCGTAAAAGAAAGTCAGTAAAACTGCTCATTTAGGAGGTTATTAGCATGAACAAAGAAGACTTAACCACTCGCCTGCTTCGAAATCTCTTTCATATTCAGGGTCCTTTTGATGAATGCCGACAAGAGATTATCTACAAAGCTTGTGCCCGTTCTATGGTTCAAATCGTTTATTCTTCCTTCTTCCTCTTCTTGTTTTATCTATTATTTGGACGCTTCATAGAAGCCGTTCGCTATGCCATGCCCTACGTATACTCTGGACTCATTTTTTTCATTACCTTAAAAACTCAAAGAGCCGTCAAAGAACTCCACTTGGAAAAAGATGACAAGTCAGAAATCATCCTCAAAACCTACAGCAAAGCCCAAATCAAATTCCGAAGCTGGGTTGTGTTTATCGGTATTCAGATTGGCCTCTTTACCCTACTCATCTTTCATAAAGTCTTCGTTCAGCAGATGTCCTTTTCAGATTTTGGAAAGTTGCTCATGCAATTTGATAAAAGTGGTCCTTTCCTGATGTATGGCCTGATTATCGGTAGTATTTTCGGAACCCTGACCTACGGATTTCTATCACTTCAGGAGGAGAAAACTCCTAAAAATACCAAACAGAAGGAGAAAAGTAAGCAATGACTTCACTATACGATTTTTCAGTCTTGAACCAAGAAAATCAAGAAACTCCATCCAATGGAAATTTCCAATATTCCTAGTCGTAACCATCATCTCAAGTTTGGTCTACTTCTATAACTTTTATCAAGTAGTTAAAGAAGTAAATCAAAAATAGTTGATTTAGGAGATTACTCCCGTAATTTCTCATTTTATAGACAAATAATCCCATCCAGTTCATGCTAGATGGGATTATTTTATTTCTTAACAGAGGTTGCCAGTTATTTCCCTTTCATCTTAGAAAGTCGACTCTTTCCAACTCACACTACAATCCAAGACTTGTTGCCTTTCTTCTTGATTGAGGCCTTCAATCTGGTCAATCAAAATCTTTGTAGCCTGTTGTCCTTCTTCAAAGGCGGGCTGAACCAACGTCGAAACACTTGGAGAAGAAAAGCAAGTCCACTCCGTATTGTCAAAACCAATCAACCCAACTTGTGGCAAGTTATAATTCAACTCTTTGATAACGGTAAAGACTGGAGGTAGGGCCCAACAGTTAGGAACAAATACCAGAGTTTTTTCATCGGGATTGATTTCTTTTTGTAAAAATTCCTTAATTTGTTCCAAATTCGTATGCTTATCTTCAATGGTTAGCCTAGCGTGGCGCATATTAGCATCTGTTAAAGCATCCACAAAACCACTTGCCCGCTCAATCCGAGTACTCAAACGACTCGTATCCGCTGTAATCAAGAGAAAATGCTCATAACCTTTTTCGATACAGGACTGGGTCATATCATAAACGGCATCATAGTTATTGGTTTTGACCCAGCTAGTCCGGTGTTCATAGAGCCGACTATCAAAAAAGACCATTTTCTTCTTTTTCTCATCGATGATACGAGAATATTTTCGGAAATTAGAGGTAGGCTGAATAATAAAGCCGTCTACTCCCAAGAGAAGCATGCTTTCAATATACCTGTCCTCACTCTCTTGGCTGTAGTTACTATTTCCTATCATTACCTGGTAGCCATTCTGGCTGGCGATATCCTCAATTCCCTTAACAATTTGGGTTGAGAAACTGTTGGTAATATCACCAATCAAAACACCAATTAATTTTGTTCGTTTGGAGTTTAAGCTACGCGCAACAATGCTCGGTTTGTAATTTGTTTCATGAATAACTTTTTCAATCTTTTCACGTGTCTCTTGGGACATTTTTTCATATTTCCCGTTTAGGTAAAATGACACGGTTGTTTTCGAGGTCTGAGCCATTTCTGCAATATCTTTTATGGTCAGTTTCTTCTCCAATCTAAAACACCTCCTACTAATACCCATTATAACATATTCACTATTCAAAACGTCTATTTCTAGCACTGCAAGCGAATCATTCTCTCATTTATTTTATCATATACTAGACATTTTCCACGCATTTTTGTTCCGTCAACGAGGCATAATTTTTCACCTACACAAATATCCTCGCTTAATAACAGAATCAGCTTGTCTGTTTCGTCATTTTTCACTTCAAAAGCCAGAGCATTTTCTACTTGATGACCATCTGTCTGGTAGACAGAATGACGGATGATTTCAAAACTCTCATGCGCAATGATTGTATAATCCAGCATCTGATTCTCAAAGAATTGGTGTTTGGTGAGTTTGCTACTTTTTTCAAGCTCGTTGTATTTAGGAGAAATGATCGTAGCTTCCAAATCAAAATCAACTTCACTCCATAGTTTCAACTGATTGATTTTCCCATCTTGATAGGTCACATCCTTGTCAAGGATAAACTGAGTCAACACCTCATGCTGACCTTGACACCTGATATCATCTACCAAGAGCCATACATCCTCTGCCAACATGAGGATTTTTCTCCTGTGAAGATAAGGCAAATCAGGTTCTGCTGACAAATAAGCCCCCTCAATATAATGCACTCCCTCTCTTTCTTTGTGGTGGCAGAACAGGGAGTGAGGATAGTATTCATATTCCCAGGATCCCACGATCCTTTCTGGAGCTTTCCCATCTACTATACAGGTCGAATGACTCCAAGCACTCTTTAAGAGATAACGTTCATCAACCTCCCGATAAGAATAACGCCCAGCATCTATGAAAATCGGTTGGCCTTGATACTGTAAGCAAAAACTATTCTCGTCACTATGGCTATGGGCACTTCCCAGCGGACCGTTTTTAAAAAATAGATAACGATGTTCATCCTTAATGCAAACATGCCCAGAATCTTCAAAGCTCCTGAACTTAGGCTGCCAAGCTCTCTTTTCAAATTCCTGCAGTCGCTTGACCTTTTCTCGCCCCAGGAACAAGAGGCTAAGTAAATCGACTTTAACATCCAGACCGTTAAGAAGGTCTTCCTTGTTCAAAACCATAGCAGACAGGCTCAAAATCTCTGTCGTTTCTGTAGAATCGCTATCACCAAAAGCCAAGGTCCGTCCATCTAGACCTGTCATCATTTGAATGTAAGTCGCCATCTTTTCCAGCAGCTCTTGAAAGCTATCTTGCAAGTCCGGAAGCAAGAGACACAAGTCCAGCAAGGCTTTATAAACCTCTACATGATAGAGAATCGACTGTTCAAACTGGCTTCCATCTTCTAAAATCTGCGTCTCGATCTGCTGTTTCAACTCCTTTGAAGCAAAATGGTAAGCTTCTTCTAGGTCCATCTTATCTGAAAAGAAATGATAGGTTGCAAGTATCGGAATCGTTTGTAAAATCCCCCAGTTACTAAGGGTGTACTTGGCGCGATAATGGCTTTTCATAAAGTCAATCTGCTTTTCTAGACTGACCAAAATGTTCTCTAGTTCTTCCTCCTCTAGCAAGTCAAATTTCAAGAGGAGCAAGAGTAGTTTCAACCAAGTAAAGGAACGAATACCCGTATCCAAGGTTCTAGTCATCAAAGATTGAGGACGAAATTCTCTCACCTGATCAATCCAGTCAAATAGAAAGAACTTGCACTTTTGAATATAGCCCTTATCTCCTTCTACCAGATACCCTATCATAAACTGCAAGAGATATTCTTGTCGATTGAGCATATAAGCCCATTCTGGATCATCTTCAAATACTTGATCCCATACCATCGGCTGGATTTGATGGATTTTTGAACAAGGTTCCATATCCCAAGGACTATCAAACATAAAACGATTGTCCATCAAGCGCTCAAGGGAACTCTTGACTTTCTCATAGTCTTTTGAACAGTGGGACAAGATATAATCACGATATTGGTCCCCATCAATTCTTTCAAAAAATTGTCTTCTTTCTTCTTTCATTATCTATTACCAGAAAAAGAACTACTTAAAAAGCAGTTCTTTTGTCTTTCCCATTACACTTTCCTTTTCTACATAGATGACCACACCTTTTGCAATCTGCAAGGAGACCAAGTCATCTTTGATAGAAATGATTTTTCCATGAATTCCAGACAATAACAACACTTCATCACCAGATGTTAAAGAAGCTAAATACTCTTTTCGTTGCTCCATCTGTTTGCGAAGCAACTTTTGCTGACGAATAGAATGAAAGCTTGACAGTAAAAGGGGGCTCACTGCCAAGACAATCACTATTCCATAAAACAATGTTGTATCCATTAAGCTAGAATCTTAAGCCAGCTTCCGATAATTCCGATGATAACTGTTAAAATAACGAGTTTATATGTTGTCCATTTCTTTTCTTTGATCAAGTAGTAAACTAAAAGTGTAAATAGGGCTGGTAGAAGAGCTGGAGCAACCTTATCAAGCATTCCCTGAATACTTACGATACTTTGTTTAGCGTCTGCTTTAACTTCCCCTGCAGCAAAGGTGATTGGCACCATAATCTTCACAGATGTCGCTGCCAAACCAGCAATTACGGTTACACCGATAATATTAGCAATACGAGAAATCGTTGCCATCTGTTCGCTCAGCTTATCAATCACAGTTGTTCCTAGTTTGTATCCATAGAGACCAGTTGACAATTTAATCGCTGTCAAAATCGTATTCATCGCTAGGAAGAACAAGATTGGACCGACAACCAGGCCTTCTTGAGCAAAAGAAGCTGCGATGGTTGAGAACAATGGAGCTAAACAAAATTGTGAGAGAGAATCCCCAATACCTGCCAATGGCCCCATCAAGGCCATCTTGATGCTACGTGTCTCTTTTGCCGGACGGCCATTTTCCAACATTACAAGGTGCAAACTGGTAATAAAAGGCAGGAAGTGTGGGTTGGTATTATAGAATTCACAGTTTTCTTCCAAGGCTTGGTAGAAACCTTCCTGATCCTCTCCATAGTGTTTTTTCAAAGCAGGATACATCACATTAGCATATCCTAATCCCTGATAGTTACTATAGTTAAATCCATTTTGACAAAAGAATGCCCGCAAAGACGTTTTAAGATAATCACGTTTTGTTAATTTGTTAGATCCAGTCATCGTGTGCTTCCTCCTCTACCACATGATTCGCTGTTTTTGGCTTGTTATAAAATTCAATCAAAGCAAAGATAGTACCTACAATTGCAATACCAATTGTTGGGATGTTTAGATAAGCCGCACAAACATATCCCAACAAGACAAACGGAATCAACTCTTTCTTAGCCATCACTGACAAGATCATTGCAAAACCGATAGCTGGGAGCATTTTACCAGCAACTGTCAAACCTGTAAGCAATACTGGTGGAATGTAGTCTACGAGTTTCAACAAGGTATCCATTGAAAGGGCACCCAAGCAACCCAAGGTAAATCCAATAAAGGCAAACAACCAAATTGTTGCATTTAGAGTGAACTTGAATTTCTTCAAATTATGGTTTTTCAAGTGCTTCATCGCCGTTTCAGGCGCACCAGCACGTACAGTGTAGGCGAAAGTTTGTAAGAATTGAATCGCTACAGCAATCGGAGTAGAGAGGGCAAGAGCCGCTTCTGGACTGACTTTACCAGCACTAGTGATAGCCATCAAGGTACCAAAGATACCAGGTCCGATTGGATTTGGTGGAACAGTACCTCCAGCACCAACACCGAATCCCATATAAGCCAATTCACCAATAGCTCCCATTGCAAGAGCAGTAGGCAAATCACCTAGAATAATTCCGACACCAAATGACAGAACAATACATCTATTGGTGTAAATTCCTAACAGCATTCCACTAAAACAGAAAGCTGTCCATAATCCAATTAAAATCGCTTGAAATACATTAATCGACATAACGATCTCCTCTTTTAAATATAGTCCATAATGTTGACTTCAACAGCTCCATCATTTCCTGTTGGAGTTGTTTTCGTATTAAATGTTACTTGATGAGTTTGGCTTAATTCCTTGAGGGCTGCCTTGTCCTCTTCACCCAGGAAGATGGAGCGTGTCACTTGCTCTTTACCAGGGGCATTGTGAATGTTCCCAATATTGATTTCTTTGATAGGGACACCACCTTCTACCAAGGTTAAAGCGTCCTTTACATCCTTTACAACGATAAAGATCGTTTGAGCAGGATTAGCCTTGTGAATGATATCAATCACCTTTTGCAAAGGGAAGAAACGCATGGCAACTGAGTCTGGCACAACTGTTTTCATCAGAGTTTGTTGCATCTTGTCCGTGCTTACTTCGTCATTGGCAACAATGACCGTATTACAACCTAGGTATTTTACCCAAAGTTGTCCTTGCCCATGAATCAACCGTTCATCGATACGGGTCATAATAATATTTGGCGTTGTCATATTTCTCCTCCTACCAATATAGGTTCCAGTCTTTGTAGAAACGGATAAGGGCTTCTAGGTAATAGTAGTCACCCCAGATATTGCCTTCATCCACTCCTTTACCTGAATGCCATGAGTACACACCGTGGAGGAGACTTGTCCCACCAGGGGTAAATTGATCATTTGCATAATGTTCGATCAAAGAACGAAGCATGGCATGCATAGCATGTTTATAAATATCTTTGTCAGCATCCACCTCTGGGAGATGTTTTAGCATTTCATGAATCCCACAGACGGCGATAGCTGTTGCTGAAGAATCTCGTGATTGAGCACTACCATCATTAAAAATCAAATCCCAATAGGACACATGATCTTTTGGCAGACGATTCAAGAAATAATTGGTCACACCCTTAAACAAGTCAAAGCAGGACTCGTCTTTTAAGTGACGATAAGTCAAAGGAATACCATAGACTCCCCATGATTGACCACGTGCCCAGCATGAATCATCACTATACCCTTGTCTCGTTACACCTTTAAAGGGTTGACCTGTCTCAGGATCAAAATAGAAGGTGTGGAAGGACGAAGCGTCATCACGGATTACATTATTAGCTGAAGCATAGAAATGACTTTCTGCAATATCGTAGTATTTTTGATCGCCTGTTTCTTGATAAGCAAAGAATAAGAGTTGGATATTGAGCAAGCAGTCGATAATCAAACGGTAATGCTCTTTCTTGCCCAAGTCTCCCCAAGCTTGAATAAAACCACCTTTTTCTTGATAGCGTTCAATCAACTTATCTGCAGCTTTCAAGGCTGCCTCTCTGGCCTCTCCATCTCCATTTATCTTATATTCAGCCATACAAGACGGTGTGTACAAGAAGCCGAGATCATGGTGAGCCAATTCTACTCTCTTATTGACACGATCCAGGAAAGAAAGAACATTTTTATGAGCGATGTTTTTAAATTCATCCTGTTGACTGTATTTATAAGCCAACCACAGTTCTCCTGTCCAGAAACCATTGGTCCATTCCGTATTATCCATGATTGGATAGACATTATCAAAGGTAGCTGGCGTCGGGAAATTTTCCTTGAAATAGTCAAGGTTGAGTTCTAACTGCCGAATAACCTTATCGATTGCCTGGCCGACTTCTTCTTTCGTCAGAAGTGGTACTTCTAAGAAGCGCTCAGGCGATTTTATTTCTTCAATCGTAACCTTTTTTATCATTCTTTTACCCTTTAAATACCCGATTCGAAATCTTCTTCCTCTTCCTCTGCATCCGTTGAAAACAATTCTTTACCATTTACGACTCCGCCCTGGGCCGCCACTACTGATTTATTAACAACCTCATCAAAGCTATGAGCCATTCTAGCAAAGACTGCTTCCATTAACATGGCTAAGTTCAAACCCGAGAGAACATTCATTGTTTTGGCTGGATTTTCTCCCATTATGGTAGAAGAAACCTTGAATGGCGATCCTCCCAAGAGATCACTTAGGATTAAAACTTCTTCTTCATTTGAAATTGCAAGTAAGATTTTTTGCTTGAGTTCATCTGCTGACATTCCTTCCACAAAGTCAATCGCCTCCACATTTTCTTGATTGCCTGCAATCAATTGTAAAGAACTATAAATCCCTGTGGCAAAATGTCCATGCCCTACAAGTACAATTTTCATCTTTTCTCCTTTCTTTTTTGAGTTTACCGGTTTACTCTATATTTTACATTGTAGACCTTTATTTTTATCTTGTCAATAGTTTTTTCAAAAAAATATTAGCGCTTTCATTGCTTATTTAACCATTGCAATAGACAGAAACTTCAAAATCTTCCGTTTTTTTAGGAAAACAAAGATTTTCAGAAATAAAAATATTTAATTATTGACAAAACCGGTTTACTAGAATATAATTTGGTTTTAGAGAAGTCTTAACAAATTTGAAAGGAAGTATCAAATGACAAATACATCATTCTCAATTGAGCAGTTTTCTTTAAAAGGAAAAATTGCTCTCATCACCGGCGCTTCTTATGGAATTGGATTTGCTATTGCCAAATCCTACGCTGAGGCCGGCGCTACTATTGTCTTTAACGATATCAATCAAGACCTGGTCAATAAAGGGATTGAAGCTTATCGTGAAGTTGGCATCGAAGCCCATGGGTATGTCTGTGACGTGACAGACGAGGACGGTATCCAAGCCATGGTCAAGCAAATCGAACAAGAGGTTGGTGTCATTGACATCCTTGTTAATAACGCTGGTATTATCCGCCGCGTTCCAATGTGCGAAATGAGCGCCGCTGATTTCCGTAAGGTCATCGATATTGACTTAAACGCACCATTTATCGTTTCAAAAGCAGTCATTCCTTCTATGATAAAGAAAGGGCATGGAAAGATTATCAATATTTGCTCGATGATGAGCGAACTGGGACGTGAAACGGTTAGCGCTTATGCTGCCGCTAAAGGCGGCTTGAAAATGTTGACCCGCAACATTGCGTCTGAATACGGTGGAGCCAATATCCAATGTAACGGAATCGGACCGGGTTATATTGCCACTCCTCAAACAGCACCTCTTCGTGAGTTGCAAGAAGATGGTTCTCGCCACCCATTTGACCAGTTCATCATTGCAAAAACACCTGCTGCACGTTGGGGAAATCCTGAAGATTTAATGGGCCCTGCTGTCTTTCTCGCTAGTGATGCCAGCGACTTTGTCAATGGCCACATCCTATATGTAGATGGCGGTATCTTAGCCTACATCGGAAAACAACCTGAGTAAAAATAGAAAGAGGATCTTATGAAAATCGCATTAATCAATGAAAATAGTCAAGCTAGTAAGAATCACATTATTTACGATAGTCTAAAAGAAGCAACAGATAAAAAAGGCTACCAATTATTTAACTATGGTATGCGTGGAGAAGAAGGTGAAAACCCATTAACATACGTACAAAACGGCCTAATGGCTGCCATCCTTTTAAATACAAAAGCAGTCGACTTTGTTGTTACCGGCTGTGGTACGGGTGTAGGAGCTATGCTTGCTTTAAACAGCTTCCCTGGTGTTGTCTGTGGTCTAGCAGTGGACCCAACTGACGCTTACCTTTATTCTCAAATCAATGGTGGTAACGCCTTGTCTATCCCTTATGCCAAAGGATTTGGCTGGGGGGCAGAACTGACCCTCAAATTGATGTTTGAACGCTTATTTGCTGAAGAAATGGGCGGTGGCTACCCAAGAGAACGTGTAATCCCTGAACAACGCAACGCTCGTATCTTAAACGAGGTGAAACAAATCACCTACAATGATTTGATGACCATCCTTAAAACAATCGACCAAGACTTCCTCAAAGACACCATCTCTGGCAAATACTTCCAAGAATACTTCTTTGAAAACTGCCAAGATGATGAAGTCGCTGCTTATTTGAAAGAAGTATTAGCCAAGTAAAGCTATTCTAAACCAGAAAGGAACTAATGGATGACGAAAATATTACTGTTTGGCGAACCATTAATTCGAATCTCACCATTAGATGCCACCAGTATCGGCGATCATGTTGCCAGTTCGACTTATTTTGGCGGATCAGAAATTAACATCGCTTGTAATTTGCAAGCCCTGGGTATCTCAACGAAAGTCTTTACCGCACTCCCTGCCAACGAGATTGGAGATCGTTTTCTCACATTCTTGAAACAGCACCAAATCGATACCAGTTCAATCTGTCGGCTTGGCGATCGAATCGGCCTCTACTTTTTGGAGAACGGCTTTGGTTGTCGTCAAAGTGAAGTTTTCTACGATCGTAAGCATACGAGTATCAGCCAGATTCGGCCAAACATGCTAGATATGGGTTCTCTCTTTCAGGGGATTAGCCATTTTCATTTTAGTGGAATCACTGTAGCTATCGGTCAAGAGGTTCGTACGCTCCTTCTCCTACTCTTGGAAGAAGCCAAGCGCCGAGGGATTATCGTTTCAATGGACCTCAATCTGAGAACAAAGATGATTTCAGTCCTAGAAGCCAAGTATGAATTTTCTAAGTTTGCACGTTTCGCTGACTATTGCTTTGGTATTGATCCTCTCATGATTGATGACCAAAATCTAGAGATGTTCCCAAGAGACAGAGCCAGCCTAAAAGAGGTGGAAAATCGCATGCGACAATTAAAAGAAGCCTATGGTTTCAAGGCCATTTTCCATACCCTCCGCTCTAGTGATGAACAAGACAAAAATGTCTATCAGGCCTATGCTCTGGGAGAACGATTTGAAGAGTCTGTCCAACTAAAAACTGCAGTCTATCAACGAGTTGGTAGCGGGGATGCCTTTATATCTGGTGTCCTTTATCAACTACTCCATCATTCCTACTTAAAAACTACCATTGACTTTGCAGTTGCGAGCGCAACTCTCAAATGTACTCTTCCAGGAGACCATCTCTCCACTTCCGAAACTAGTATTGAAAAATTACTGGCAAATGCACAAGATATCATTCGTTAGGAGAATTACATGACCAAATCAGATACGATTATTGAACTAAAAAAACAAAAAATTGTCGCTGTTATTCGAGGAAATACAAAGGAAGAAGGACTGCAAGCCTCGATTGCTTGTATCAAGGGCGGTATCAAAGCTATTGAAATCGCCTATACCAATCAGTATGCAGGGCAAATCATCAAGCAACTTGTAGACTTGTATCAGGACGATCAAAGTGTTTGTATCGGTGCAGGTACTGTGATTGATGCCGTAACTGCTAGAGATGCTATTCTAGCCGGAGCAAATTACGTTGTTTCTCCATCTTTCCATGCTGAAACTGCAAAAATGTGCAATCTCTACAGCACACCGTACATTCCAGGCTGTATTACTCTCACAGAGATAACGACTGCACTTGAAGCCGGTAGTGAAATCATTAAACTCTTCCCAGGTAGTGCTCTCAGTCCAGCATATATCTCTGCAGTCAAGGCACCGATCCCACAAGTTTCCGTAATGGTAACCGGAGGAGTCGGCCTAAACAACATTCCTCAATGGTTCGCTGCTGGTGCAGACGCCGTTGGAATTGGTGGCGAACTCAATAAACTCGCTTCCCAAGGCGACTTTGACCGCATCAGCGAGATTGCCCAACAGTATGTTACACTCAGATAAAATCATAACCACCCGTCTAAGGGGTGGTTTATCCCAGAGCTATAAGCCGTTTCTCTCCAGCGGCGTCTAAAAACGCTCGCTGAACTTCGTTCAGGTCGTGCTATATTACTTGACTAATGCCCGTCACAACGGGCTTTTACCTTGTTCTAAATCCGCCATCAGAAAACGGATCTTCATATTCTTTTACACTCAATTTATCTAGTGCTATAGTAGATTGAAACTGGAATAGTACACCTCTACTTCTAAAACATTGTTAAAAATCGATTTGACTGTCCTGATCGATTTGTTCTGTTCTTATTTCATTTTACTATATATCATGCTTTACTCGTTCTCAAATTTTCATACTTGTGAAGAAATCATCCACTGGATAATTTCTTTAATCTTGACTATATTTCTTAATTGTGGCTTTATTAAGCCCTACTGTGCTCACATAATAACCTTCCGCCCAGAAATGCCGATTCCCAAACTTATACTTGAGATTGGCGTGTTTGTCAAACATCATGAGTGCACTTTTGCCTTTTAAATACCCCACACTTAGCCTCGACGGAATACTGACTAACATGTGTACATGGTCTGGCATTAAGTGACCCTCGATCATTTCAACACCTTTATAACTACACAAGCGATGAAATATTTCGCCTAAACTACTTCTATATTGATTATAGATGACTTTTCGTCTATACTTAGGGGTGAACACAATATGATAGAACACATCCACTTTGTGTATGATAAACTATGAGCCTTTTGTGCCATATTTTTTCTCCTTTCGCTTTACAATTGGATTGAACACCTTTATTGTATCGCGTTTGGAGTTTTTTTGGTATAACCTTCGACGCGCACCTCACGGAGCGAGACGGACTAATATAGTGGAGTGAAATAGGATACGAACAAATTGATTAGGAAAATCAAATGAATTTATAGAAATCTTTTAGCAGTTATGTTGTCCTATTCTAGTTTCAAAACGCTATGGAAGCAGCATTGTGCTAGTCTAGATTCAGTTTACTATACTAAAACGAGTAGCTTGAAATCAAAAAACCCACCCTCACAGGCAGGTTTTATCTGTATTATTCAGCTAGATTATGCTTTACCTTCTGAACCGAATACGTCGATACGTTCTTCAACCGATGCTTGGATAGCTTTTACACCGTCAGCCAAGAATTTACGTGGGTCGAAGAGTTTTTTCTTGTCGTATTCTGCTTCGTTTGCTTCGTAATCACGAGCAAATTTACGAGTTGCGTTAGCGAATGCGATTTGGCATTCTGTGTTAACGTTAACTTTGGCAACACCAAGTTTGATAGCTGCTTGGATTTGCTCATCAGGAATACCTGATCCACCGTGCAATACGATTGGGAATCCTGGAAGAGCTTCTGTCAATTTTTGCAAGTGGTCAAGGTCAAGACCTTCCCAGTTTACTGGGTAAGGGCCGTGGATGTTACCGATACCAGCTGCCAAGAAGTCGATACCAGTTTCAACCATTGCTTTAGCGTCTTCGATTGGAGCCAATTCACCTTTACCGATGATTCCGTCTTCTTCACCACCGATAGTACCAACTTCAGCTTCTACTGAGATACCTTTAGCGTGTGCTTTTTCAACAACTTCTTTAGCCAATTTAAGGTTTTCTTCAACTGGAAGGTGTGAACCGTCAAACATGATTGAAGTATAACCAACTTCGATACACTCAAGTGCATCTTCGTAGTGACCGTGGTCAAGGTGGATAGCTACTGGTACAGTGATACCCATTGATTCAACAAGGTTAGCGATCAAGTTGCGAGCAACTTTGTAACCACCCATGTATTTAGCAGCACCCATTGAAGTTTGGATCAAAACTGGAGCTTTTTTAGCTTCTGCTGCGCGCAAGATAGCTTGAGTCCACTCAAGGTTGTTTGTGTTAAATCCACCAACTGCATAACCGTTGTCACGGGCTGCTTGGACAAATTTTTCTGCTGAAACGATTGCCATTTTATCAGGCCTCCTGTATATTTTTATGGGTCATCCCATTTACATTGTTCATTTTATCACTTTTTGCCAAAAAAATCTAGTTTTTCCCGCAGTTTCGATTGATTTTCTTCTAACTCCATCTATGTAAACCCTTTCTCTCCCTAGTCTTGGACGACTTTTGGAAAAGCTATAAAGAAGGTTAAACGATTCTCCTCCATCTCGAAACGATAAGCTAATTTTTCATGTTCTAATAGACTCTTAACCACAAAAAGCCCCATACCAGACCCCTTGACCTTGCGACTGGCATTGTCAGAAAAAGACTGGGCTAGTTTTTCTTGTTCCTCTGAGCTACAGCTATTTTCGATAAAAAGTTCTCCTTCTCTTTCTCCAATTCGAACTAAGCCACCTGGAACAGAGTGCTTAATGGCATTGCTGATGAGATTAGAAAGAATCAACTTCATAACTGATGGGTTTAGATAAGCCTGCTGATGGGTCAAACTATTGTCTATCTGGAGCTCTCTTTCCTTGGCTAGCAAGGCATAATCTTTGACCAGATTTTTCGTCATCTGGAGGAGGTCAATTGTTTCCCTATCATCTCGCAATTCCTGCACAGAAGAGAGGGAAAGTATCTGCAGAACATGGTGATTGAGTTCATCCACAATCCCCAAGGCAACTCCCAGATACTGGTCTCTATCCTTATAACGACCGATATTCTCTCTCATATTTTCGATTAGGATTTTCAAACTAGCCAGCGGTGTTTTCAATTCATGAGAAGCTCCTCGTAGGAATTCGACCTTCATCTTCTCCAGCTGGAGAATGGCTTCATTCTTTTCATGCAAGTCCGCAATAACAGTCAAGAGATGCTGGTAGAGGCTATTGATTTGTTCCTTGAGATTACCTATCTCATCCTTAGAATCCACGCGCAATCGCACTTGGGAATCCAGCGCCATCATCCGACGGGTCACCCGCTTGA
>ERZ1023513.52-NODE-52-length-16695-cov-4.551322_pt1 | contig 16695 bp, 19 predicted proteins | sample MGYA00380550_ERZ1023513 | MGnify/ENA primary metagenome ERZ1023513 (study PRJEB33173, sample SAMEA4830347) | metagenome | study: EMG produced TPA metagenomics assembly of the PRJEB25223 data set...
TTTATAACATCATTTGAGGAGCAGAGTATCACTTATAGGAGTTGTTCAAATTTCCGGATCCATCTCTCTATTATCAAGTCTCACTATTACTTAATTGGTAAATATTATGTCTAAAAAATCTACTAGCAATCACAATGCAGATATTAGTAATGCAAATAAAGGAACATCAGGTACTAATCGTACATATGATCAGAATCAAGGTAACCGTGGTACACAACTAAATCCACAAGTTAAAAAGTAAAAAGTCAGCTAGGTACTTAAAAGTACCTAGCTAAAACCTTTAAAGAAGTTGAATAAATTATGAAACCTGTTGCTTTTCCTTCACAAGGCGATTTATTAAAGTTTTTTTATAATGCTACTGGTCTCATCCCGACAAAAGGTGAAGAGATTTTAGATATTTCTATTAAACCTAAAAGCTTGCATAAAAATCTAAAGCGTTTAGCAGAAGAAAAAGAATGTAACTTCTTAGAAAATTTTAATCATTACAGTGAGGAAATATTCTCTTCACTTACATCTCTTGTTGTGGAAGAAAAATTTAAAAAAATTATTGTAAATCCAATAGTTGAATTATTTAAAGGCTATTTAAGAATAATATTACAAGAGCATACGTTTTTAAATAAAAAACAAAATATAGAAAATCTTATTGAAAGATTCATTGTTGATATTGCACGTCTATGTTTCCCTTCAGAAATTTACTACAAATATCTATTAAATGACTCGTATCCTGAAGCACCCGACTTATTAGGTTGGTTAGACAATTCAGAAAAAAATCCTTTAGTCCATGCTATGACTTGGATTTATGATTCCGAAAAAATTACATATCAAACATTTCATCAACTTGATGATGTAGATCAAACTGATAAAGACCTAAATAATGTCAAAAATTGGTTAACTGGAAAAGTTCAACTGCCGAGTACCTCTCAAATTCTCAGCACCTTCCATAGAGCTTTTAAAAAACAAAGGATTAATACTAAATTAGCAGATACATATACCCTATTTCTTTTAATCGCTAGATTCCTGACCTATTGCAGTAATATATTGTCATCAACATATGGTGATTCTTTTAAAACACGATATATAGGTTTATTCATACAAGCTTATTCTGCAGTAAAAAGAGATTTTCTCATTTTATTTGAGGAACCTATTAAAGAACTAAATTCAATGAGCTTAGAAGAAAAAGAGTTTTTTTTGACTGAGCTTCTTATTGCTTATGATCAGAGATGTCATAAAAATCTTTTAGAAATGCAGGAAAAGTTTACTGTTAGACAATTATTAGAACTTTGGATACCTAAAGATAAACCTTATCATTCAGCAACTGTACGCATACATCGGTACTTAGGGTTAACAGGAAAAGCTGAAAAAATAATGAAACCCCTTGAAGAAAATATTGAGAATATGATTCATGGTTATCAGCTTATAAAGGGTTCGGAATCAAATTATGAAGTGTGGTTAGAACAATACAATAGAGTTAATAATGACTCTCTCAGCCCATGGCTTAAAAATTGGGTTGATGCAGTCTTTCTATTTGAACATAAAGAATATTCTCAATCTCTTGAAAATATGCGAAGCGCCTTCGACACAATACGTTATACAGCAGCAAATAAGATGATAGAGTTCTTAGAATCTTATATGATTATCAGTCTTTTAGTAGATAATAAAAGAGGATGGAAAGACTTTAAAAGGGCCTTTAAATGGGGAGTCTTTATGAATAATTTTGGAGATCTTAAACCTTTTTATTTGGTTTCTGAAGAAACAGAAATTAGAAGTATTTTTGAAGAAAAACTGATAGTAATTTCTAAGTTTGAAAATATAAGAGATTTAAAAACTTTAGCTAAATTAGTTTTTCATTTTCCATACTCTTCTACTTAAAATATAAATTTAGTATCCATAGTAAGAATGATGAATCACCTTCCTAAAGTCATTATTTTTGATGCCTTCGGTACACTTGTAAAAATCGGTACAAGCCGATCTCCATATCGCAAGTTAATGAAGTGGCTAAAAGATAATGGTAGAAAACCAAGCACCAAAGATGCAAATATTATTATGTCTAATCCTGTTGATATTGCAGAATTAGCTATGCTCTTTGGAGAAAAAATTCCAACTCAACTTTTGCACGAAATCAACGATGATCTTCTATTTGAGTTAAGTACAATTGAACTTTATAAAGATACGATATCCACATTACAAATATTAAAAGAGCATGGATTTAAAATTGCACTATGTTCTAATTTAGCCATGCCTTACGGAGAGCAACTTAAAAAGCTGCTTCCACATGTATTTGATGCACTTTTTTTAAGTTATGAGATTGGGGCTATAAAACCTGAAGAAAATATCTATGAAGTTATTAAGACCCATTTCAGCTGTGAAATGTCAGAAATACTATTTATTGGAGATCATCCAGTTTTAGATGTTGAAAAACCCATTTCTTTAGGAATGGATGCACGTTTAATTCAACGTCATAACAAGCAACTACTGACGAATGTAATAGACGATTTAATTTTAAAGCAGTAAATCTTTGGCACTAATTTTCAACACAGAAGCAATTTTTATACTTTTTCGAAGCCATCTCTAGGCTCAATTATTTTGTTTAAGATAGACTGAATATGCAAAATAAAAAATGCACAGTGACATAATGATACCCATTCCCTTATGTCTAAACGCAGTGTGCATAAAAATGGGGGCATAAAATTTCTTGGCGTTCCATTTAATATAGCCAGCTATGCCCTATTGACTCATATGATTGCACAGGTGTGTGATCTGGATGTAGGCGATTTTGTCTGGACGGGCGGTGATACGCATTTATATGCCAATCATTTTGAACAGGCCAAACTTCAACTCAGTCGTGAGCCTTTAGGCCTGTGCCAGTTGAAACTGAATCCTGAAGTTAAAGACCTGTTTGATTTCAAATTTGAAGATATTGAAATTGTGGGTTATGAATCACATCCAGGAATCAAGGCACCAGTTGCAGTTTAATTCTGGTTAAACCCCGGAAAATATTCAAATCCCACTTTGCTTAAAGTGGGATTTTGCATTTTAATAGCAATAATTTTTATCTGTTTTTGAGTATGGGTATGGCATTTCAGGATTTAGAAGTCGTTCATGTCGTGGCAATGGATCAGCAGCGCTGTATTGGTAAGGACAATGACCTGCCTTGGCATATCTCAGCAGATCTCAAGCACTTTAAGGAAATCACTCAAGGCGGCGTGATTGTCATGGGCCGTAAAACGCTTGAGTCGATGGGCCGTGCGCTGCCTAAACGTGTGAACTGGGTGATTACCCGCGATCCTGACTGGTCTTTTGAAGGCGTTAAAGTCGCGCATACGATTGAAGATGCCTTGACTCAAGCCGTGGCCGATGTGCAGGCTTCAGAAAAACCGAATGCTATTTTTATCATTGGTGGTGGTGAAATTTTTAAACAGACTCTGGATATCGCTGATCGTCTGGAACTGACCCATGTTGAACTGGATGTACAGGGTCACGCCTACTATCCGGAAATTCCGGCCGAGTTCAAAAAAGTTGCATCAGAACAACATATCGATGACAAAACCGGTATTGCATTTGAGTTCGCAACATACAGAAAATAAAGCCTATTTTCTATAAAAGATTGAACATGCAAGGACAAGACCATTCAGAAAAGCATTGGAGCCTGTGGTTATTAGGGAGTCTGTTTAGTGTATTTGTCCTGTGTTCAAGTCTTTGGCTGAGCCTGATGCTCTGGGTGCAACAACCCTTGGGTAAAATTGGCAGCATCATTCTGATCGGTCTCTGGCTTCTATTTGCCTGTGTGGTCTTGGGCATTTATTTCACCAAGCATCTGATTTCCCGCCAGGTGGATACAGTGCTTTATCTGCTAGCCTTTCTGGTCAGCTTACTGGCTTATTTAAGCATAGAACCTCGTCAGGATCGTGACTGGAATCCTGAAGTTTCCCGACTGCTCTCCTATGAGCAGCAAGGCAATCAAGTCACCTTGCACAATATCCGTAATTTTGACTGGCAAGCAGAGGGTCAATATACCGAACGCTGGGAAAGCCGGAGTTTTGATCTAAACGACATTACCGGAGTAAACATCATTACCTCTTACTGGATGGGACCTAAAATTGCCCATACGCTGGTCAGTTTTGATTTTGCCAATCAGAAACCGCTCGCCTTCTCGATCGAAATTCGCAAAGAAAAGGATGAGAAATTTTCTGCTATTGGTGGCTTCTTCCGAAAATATGAACTGAGTTTGGTCGCCTCAGATGAGAAAGATATTGTATATACGCGTAGCAATATTCGTGGTGAGCAGGTTTACTTTTTTCCGGTCAAAATGCCGCAAGCAGAAGCTCAGGCTCTATTTAAAGAATATCTGCGTAAGGCTGATGAACTGGCCAAAGAACCTAAATGGTATAACACCTTGAGCAGTAACTGCACGACGCTGGTCTTTGATATGGCTCAGGCAGTATCTCAACAACAGCTTCCTTCAGATTACCGTCTGCTGGCTTCTGGGTATTTACCTGATTATTTATATGATTTAAAAGCGCTAGATCAACGCTGGGATATACAAACCTGGTATCAGCGTGCACACGTTAATCCACGAGTTAGAGATACCGGTCAGATTTCTAGTCAGGAGTATTCACAACGCCTGCGTCAGGGCCTACCTGAGCCGAGTTCCAGATAATCTTCTAAGTTATCCAACTTAAAGAAAGATACAAAATCAACTGGCATATATTGCATTTTTTTGTTTATATACAAATAGCTAACTCAGAATTAGAGTCTCTCTCATGCTAAAAAAATTAACAGCAATCATGATTTTAGGTTCACTCTTTGCTATATCAGGTTGTGAAACCGTACCTAGTACCTCATCAGTCAAAACTGAAAATAATTTACAGCTCCTGCAAAATCGCACCTGGATTGTGAACCAGATTGGTAATACCGAAATTACTACAACACCGACAACACGCAATATTCCAAGTCTGCAATTCGATGCAGCGACTCAACGCGTGTCTGGCGCAGATGGCTGTAACCGTATAATGGGCAGCTACACTGCCGGCAAAGACACCCTTAACTTAAGCCAGATGGCGAGTACCGAAATGGCTTGTCTGGATAATGCAGGTCTGGATCAGAAATTTAAGGAGGCACTGAGCAAAGTGACTCATTATCAGGTCTATGGTAAAACCCTGAAATTAATGGACCGTCATGGCAATTTACTCATTCAGTTAGAAAGTGCAGTACAGCCTCGCTAAGTTTTGACTACAAAAAACCTGTGTCGTGCAGGCTTTATATCTTTCATACTCATATGAACATTCAATAATCAGCACTCTACAATGATGAGGACTTAACCATGCAACAAGCACTATTTGGTGGTGGATGCTTTTGGTGTACCGAAGCAGTATTTTTACAGCTTCAGGGCGTACAGAAGGTCGTCAGCGGCTATGCGGGTGGACAAAATCCTAATCCGACCTATGAGCAAGTCTGCGGCGGTGATACCAATCATGCCGAAGTGATCCTGATCGATTTCGATGAAAATCAGATTACGTATAGTCAGTTGCTCGAAGTCTTTTTCGCAACCCATGATCCAACGACATTAAACCGTCAGGGCAATGATGTCGGCACGCAGTATCGTTCTGTGATTTATTATTTTAATGATGAGCAGAAAGAAACTGCACAGCTCACAATAGACTCATTGAAAGCTGAAGGATTGAATATTGTGACTGAACTTAGCCCTGCACCGACTTTCTACCCTGCTGAAGAATATCACCAGAATTTCTTTGCCAAGAATCCGAATCAGGGCTACTGTAATTTTGCGATTCCGCCCAAGCTGAACAAATTACAACATAAGTTTATGACGCTGCTCAAAACTCATTAATCTGGATGCGGCTTGATCAAATGCCCTCTTAAATTAAGGTAATAAAAAAGCGACTGAGATCAGTCGCTTTTTTCATTGAGAGTAAAAAATTAGTTATCAGTTGCAAAGGCAATATCGCTGAGTCCGGCTCCACTCGCGCGTGACATCACTTGAGCAACGGTGTCATAACGTGATTCTTTATCTGCTTTCAATACGATGGTCGGTTGACGCTGTGCCTGGCTCGCTTCATTAAAACGGGTTTCAAGTTGTTCCAGGGTCAGCACATCGCCATTCCATGCCACATCACCTTTTGCATTGATGCTGATGGTGACATTTTCAGGTGGCAGGTCAATAATTTCTGCAGTGGTTTGCGGCAAAGTTAATGGAATTGATGGGTTCGCAACGGTCGCTGTCACCAGAAAGATGATCATCAATACCAACATGATGTCGATCAGGGGAATGAGATTCATCTCATTCATGCCTGTATCGTTGTCTTCACCCAATTGAAAAGCCATTAAGCTTGACCTCCAACTAAACTGTCTTGTGCTACTTTTGCATCAGCCTTCTTTGCAGAAGAATCCTGTTGCAACATGGTGTCAATCAATAAGCTATGCGCATGGTCTTGCAGTTCATTGCTTAAAGTACGGTTAACACGTACACAGATGTTATATGCAAGTACCGCAGGAATCGCCACAGCCAGACCCAGACCGGTCATGATCAGCGCTTCACCCACTGGAGTGGCTACTTGTGCCAGACCTGCCTGACCACTCTTACCCACGGCAACCAGTGCGTGGAAGATCCCCCATACTGTACCGAACAGACCGACAAAGGGTGAAATTGAAGCGATGGTACCCAAGACAGATACACCTTTTTCCGCATTACCTTTTTCTAATGCGATCTGACGCAATAAAGCCTGCTCAGCTACAGCTTTACGTTGTTCAAATGCCAAAGGAGTCATTTTATTTTTCAATTGCCCTAATGCTTTAGATAATTGAGCATAGGCAATCTGTTTAAGTTGGCGAGTGCCCATCAAACGCAGGACAAAAATGGTCCATGTCGCAATCGACATTGCCAATAACACGAAATACAGTGTTTTACTGACTGCATCAGCGTGTTGCCAATAAACTGAAAAGTTCATATTCGAACTCCTAATGGGTTAGCCGTTATTTGGTAATCTGAAAATCGAAAGGCTGTTCCACACGGGTTGGATAAGCCACACCATTTTCAACATATTTGGTCAGTTGTGCACGACGTACCGCTGATTCAACTTTGCGCGTAACGGCCGGACTACAACTCGAATTTCGCGCGGTCGCAGAGACCACTTTCCCCTGCTCATTTGCAGATACATCCACCACCAATGAACAGGCTGATTTTAACTCTCCTGCCGAGAGCGACACTTTTGGTGCACGCTGCCAAGATACGCCGCCGCCAATTGCAACACTTTTCGGTGCTGGCGGTGCAGGTGGAGTCGGCGGTGTGACAGGTGCTGGTGGCGCAACCGGTGCAGGCGCAGGTGCCACTTTTTTAGTTTCAGTCACAACCGCAGGAACCACTGGACTTGGTGCCGGTTTGGCCTCAACTGGCGGTGCAGTAACAGGTTTAGGCGTTTCTGCTTTTTTCACCTGCTCAATTTTTTCTACTTTTTTGGGTGGCGGTGGCAGCGGTTTTTCTACAATTTTAACTTCTTTCGGCTTTGGTGGCTCTTGTTTAGGCTCTGGCGGCTTTGGCTTCGGTGGTAAAGGTTTTGGGGCTTCCTGAAGTTTGACGAAACGAACCTTTAAAGGTTCTTTATCGACCTGTTTCAGTTCAGGTGCTTCCATCTGGCTGACTGCCCATAAGAGACCCACGTGTCCAACCAGAACCGCCGCCAGAATAGAAACGACTTTCTTTTTCATCTGATTTGACGGTGGTGGTGTCATGGGAGCAGCAACTTGACTCATTAAATCTATTTACCTCGAAGAGATGATGCGAAACAAACTATCAAGCTCATCGGTTAGCACAATTAAAGTACGCCAATAATAAATGAGAAGTGTTTTCATTTGCAACTACTAATCCCACTTTTCTCCATTATTTTTGTTTCAAACAAAAAAGGCATACTTAAAGTATGCCTTTTTTAAACCGAGATGCAAGCGCTTATTGGAACACGACAGTTTTATTGCCGTCGACAATCACACGGTCTTCCAGATGCCATCTCACTGCACGTGCCAGCACATTACGTTCAACCGCCTCGCCCTCTTCGCGCCGCCCGTCAACAGTAAAGTCGTGGTTCCCCCGCTCCACATCTTGCTCAACGTTTGGGCCCTGATCCAGATCGGCTGTCACATAGTGTGCAGTTGCACCGATCAGTTTTACACCTTTGTCATAAGCCTGTTTGTAAGGATTAGCACCCACGAACGCTGGCAGGAATGAATGGTGAATATTGATCACTTTCATTTCCCATTTACTTACGAACTCTTCATCGAGAATCTGCATATAACGGGCTAATACCAGCAGATCGTTACCCTGCATCAGTTCATCAATCTGTGCATAGGCCTCACGTTTGTTCTCTTTGGTCACCGGAACCACTTCAAACGGAATACCAAAGTTTTCTACTGATTCACGTAGAGTTTCGTGGTTAGATACCACTTTAGTGATTTCACATGGCAGACCGCCGCGTGCATGACGCCATAACAGCTCTAGCAACGCATGGTCGACTTTAGAAACCAGAATACCGACCTTTTTCACATCACTGACCAGTGCCAGACGCCAGTGCATGCCATAGCGCTCTGCAACATTGCCAGCAAAAGTCTGCAACAGGCTTTCTTTACGGCTTTGCAGATTGTCCAGTTCAAACTCAACACGCATGAAGTAACGTCCGCCCTGCGCTGCTGTCGCGTATTGATCAAGCGCCGTAATGTTGGCACCCTGATGATACAAGAAGCTTGAAACAGCCTGCACGATGCCTGGCTTGTCTTCACAAGTAATCAATAAACGTGCGGTATTAGCAGTCGTCATATTCATGTTGGTTAAGGTCACTAATTAGTTAAATTAAAAAAATAAGCCGAGTATTCTAACGCGTTTCTTAGATATTCTGAATAGTTTGTTCAGATTCAGGCGGTTTAGGCGACGACAGACTGGCAAACAGCTCTGAAGAACCGAACGAGTTAAGTAAGCTTTCATACGTCTGACGGCTTTCACCACGCAGATAAGCACCTTCCAGGAACACCATCTGACGCAGTGCCTGCCAGACCCATTTTTCTTCCAGAGTGTTGGAATCGGTAATATGACCCGACATATACAGGAAGTTGGTCCAGTTGGTCAGCACGATCCAGAGGTTAATGATCAGCGCTTCAATTTCTGAATCGGTCATTTCCATCAGGCCGGCATTTACGAAGGCTTTATAAATTTTTTGTCCCTGCTGCATCACCTGTCCGGCAAAACGCGGATAAAGCTTGCGGAAATCTTCGTTATTTTCGACCAGATGGTATACATCACGGTGCAGAAAACGATAAGCCCAAAGCTGACTGCTCAGTACCTGAAAATAATGAATCTTGTCATTGGCATCCAGAGCACGGTCTTCCGGAAGTGCCAGCATTTCCAGCGTCTGATGCTGATACTGCTCCATCAGTTCCTTGATAATTTCATTTTTATTACGGAAATGGTAATACAGATTACCCGGACTCATGCCGAGTTCAGCAGCAATATGGTTGGTGGTTACAGATCGTTCGCCACGTTCATTAAACAACTGCAAGCTGAGCTGTAAGATACGCTCTTTGGTTTTTAACGTTTTGGTTTGGGACATCCTAAAATAACCATTCAGTTCATGCATTAGTAAGGCTAACACACAAAGTAACTTGACTAATTAGAGTATTTGCTCTAAAAATTAATTAATCGATTTTGAATAATGGTAGTGCGGCATGAACAGTCACACAAAAACAACTTCAATGACACCACATTTTCTTGATAGCCAGCACCTCAATGAAATTCTGGCTCAACAAAAACACGCCTACTTACGCTACCCACTGCCGACTGCAAAGGAACGTATCGATCGTTTAGCTCGGCTTAAGCGTATCTTAGTTAAGTATCAAGATCAATTTGCCGATGCAATTAATCAGGACTATGGTAACCGCTCTGTCGGAGAAACCAAAATTGGCGAGTTACTGACTTGTCTTGAACATATTAAATATTACAGCAAAAACCTGACCAGCTGGATGAAACCATCCAAGCGTCATGTCGGTATTATTCACCAGCCGGCAAAAGCCTGGGTACAGTATCAACCTCTGGGCGTGATCGGCATCATCGCACCGTGGAACTACCCTTTATTATTATCCATCGGCCCTCTGATCTGTGCGTTAGCTGCGGGTAACCATGCCATGATCAAGATTTCCAGTTCATCGGCTGCTTTTGGCAAGGTATTGGAAAAAGCCTTAGCTGAAGCCTTTCCTAAAGAACTGGTTGCCGTGGTGAATGGTGGCGGTACGGTGTCTGATGCCTTCTGCCGACTGGCTTTTGACAAGATGATTTTTACTGGTTCAACGGCTGTCGGTAAAACCGTGATGGCGGCAGCTGCGGAAAATTTGGTACCAGTAATTCTAGAACTGGGTGGCAAATCCCCTGTACTGGTGCATCCATCGATTGACCTGCGTGATGTGGCTCAGCGTATTGCCGTGGGCAAGCTCTGGAATGCGGGCCAAACCTGCGTGGCACCGGATTATATGTTCCTGCCGCGTGGCAAAACTGCCGAGTTTATCGATCATTTTAAAGCCTGTGTCGAAAGCATGTATCCGGACATCAGCCATAATCAGGATTACACCTCGATTATCAATGATAAGCAGTACAATCGTTTGCAAGGTTATCTGGATGATGCCCGTGAGCAAGGCGCGCAGATTATTGAAATCAATCCACGTAATGAATCGCCAGCAGACCTGCGTAAAATTGCACCGACCATCGTGACCAATGTTATGCCAAGCATGCAGATCATGCAGCATGAAATCTTTGGGCCGCTCCTGCCGATCATGGAATATGATCAAATTGACGACGTTATCGACTTTATTAATAGCCGTCCGCGTCCACTTGCATTATACTATTTCGACTTTGATCAGGCGCGTGCTGATTATGTCGCACAGCGTACCCATTCAGGGCATTTCGGGCAAAACACTGTATTAACCCATGTCGCACAGGATGACCTGCCATTTGGTGGTGTCGGTGCTTCCGGTATGGGTAAATATCATGGGCCAGAAGGCTTCTTCAGTTTGTCGCATGAACGGTCTGTAATGTCGAATCCTAAGCTGTATAGCTTGAAATACATTCTGCCTCCGTTTAATAAGCCGATCCATAAGCTGATTTCGAAGACACTTCTTCGATAAATGATCAAGGCATGAGCTATCACACGGGCTCATGCTTCGTTTTAGACAAAATCGCTTGTCTTTTAAGCGCATTTTTGATATAAAACGCCCCTTGAATGAATTCAATCCGTTTATTTTTGACTGGCCATACAGATTTGCTGTTGGCTAAATCAATGGAGTTACACCATGTCTAAGGTTTGCCAAGTTACCGGCAAGCGTCCAGTCGTTGGTAACAACGTCTCACACGCCAACAACAAAACTAAGCGCCGGTTCGAGCCGAACCTGCACCACCACCGTTTCTGGTTAGAAAGCGAAAAACGTTTTGTACGTCTTCGTTTAACCACTAAAGGTATGCGTATTATCGACAAATTGGGCATTGAAAAGGTTGTTGCTGACCTTCGTGCTCAAGGTCAAAAGATCTAAGTAAGGAGTCAGGACAATGCGTGATAAGATTCGCTTAGTTTCTTCAGCTGGTACAGGTTATTTCTATACCACTACTAAGAACAAACGTACTATGCCGGAAAAAATGGAAATCAAAAAATTTGATCCAAAAATCCGTCAACACGTAATCTTCAAAGAAGCTAAAATCAAATAATTTTAGTTTTTTGAAAAAAGCGACCTTCCCGGTCGTTTTTTTTTGCATTTTTTTTATGCGGCTTGATAAACTTTCTGTTTCTTCTGGCATTTTCTGTGCTTATTTCCCATAAAAAACTGAAATTTCATAAAATTTATTTTAAAGGAGTGTTTAGTGCCACATGACGTAGAGCTCATTATCCTGTTAGCTGTCGGTTTTGGCTTGGCCTTGGTTTTTGGCTATATCGCTGCACGTCTACGCCTTCCCCCCCTGATTGGTTATCTGGTTGCCGGGATTCTGATTAGCCCGAACACCCCAGGCGTGGTTGGAGATGTGCATCTGGCGAACCAGCTGGCCGAACTTGGCGTCATGTTCCTGATGTTTGGTGTCGGGATGCACTTTTCTCTGAATGACCTGATGCAGGTCAGGCGTATTGCCTTGCCGGGTGCAGTCTTGCAGATTGCAGTCGCGACACTGCTCGGGGTCGGGGTCTCCATGCTCTGGGGCTGGAATTTTGGCTCTGCCCTGATCTTTGGCTTAAGCCTGTCCTGTGCCAGTACCGTCGTGCTTCTCAAAGCCCTGGGTGATCGTGGCCTGCTCGAATCCATTAACGGGAAAATTGCAGTCGGCTGGCTTCTGGTTGAAGATCTGGTTATGGTGCTGGCACTGGTATTATTACCTGCAACTGCAGTACTTCTCGGTGGTCAGGCACTGGAAGGCAGTAGTAGCAATCAGAATGTCTGGATCACCTTAGGCATTACCTTGCTCAAAGTAGCCGGCTTTATTGCTTTCATGCTGATTATTGGTAAACGTTTAGTGCCAATGATCATGCAGGTGGTGGCACGTTTAGGCTCACGTGAGCTATTTACCTTAACCGTCGTAGCTGCAGCCGTATCGATTGCCTTTGGGGCTTATAAGGTCTTTGGTGTATCCATGGCACTCGGTGCGTTCTTTGCCGGGATGGTAGTGAAAGAGTCTGACTTCAGCCACCGTGCCGAAGAAGAAACCTTACCGCTGCGTGAAATCTTCTCGATTCTGTTCTTTGTGTCCGTCGGTATGCTGTTTGATCCGCGTATCCTGATGGATCAGCCACTTCATGTGTTAGCGGTGCTCGGTATTATCATGATTGGTAAAACCATCGCAGCGATGGCACTGGTGCTGTTCTTCCGCTACCCAATCAATACGGCACTCACCGTCGGTGCATCTCTGGCACAAATCGGTGAATTCTCTTTTATTCTGGCCGCACTTGGTGTATCGCTAAATCTATTGTCACTCGATGGACAAAACCTGATTCTAGCGGGTGCCCTGATTTCGATTACCCTGAACTCGTTTATTTTCTCAGCAGTAGAACCGGTACAAAAATGGATCCGCGAACGTTCGTCTCTGGCGCGCTTATTGGAGCGTAGTGGTGATCCGCTTGCCATGCTACCGGATGAGGTCTCGCAGGACTATCTGCGTGATCAGGTGGTGATTGTGGGTCATGGTGAAGTCGGTCGTCGAATTACCTTATCTCTAATGGAGCAAGATATTAAGGTAGTCATTGCCGAAGAAAACCGTGAGATCGTAGAGAACTTGCGTAAAAAAGGCATTGCGGCAGTTTCTGGTGTCGCAACTGAACCCGGTGTGTTGATTCAGGCTCACATTCAGCATGCACGTCTATTGGTGATCTCACCGATGGATATTATTGATATCCATAAAATCGTGGATATTGCCAAGACCCTAAACCCTGCTATTCAGATCCTGCTATGTGCGGAAAGCAAGGAAGAAGCCGAAGTGATTCGCCGTGACAATATTGGCGAGGTGTACTATGCCAAAGAGGAAATGGCGAGAAATATGAGCAATCATATTTTGAACCAGATCGAGATTGCGCATAACCATCCACCTACGCATTATTCAGGCTGATTTCTTAAAGAAGTTGTCAAAATTGGCAACTTCTTTTTTTATTGATTTAGCTGAAATTTATCAGATCTTAAGTTAATAAAATTTAAAATTACTTCTCTAATCTAACCGACTTAATTTTTCTCTTATTCTCTATTTTTCTCATTTTATAAACACAAAAAAAGCACACTTCAAGTGTGCTTTCCTGCTCGCCAGGGTAGGCAATTTAACTCATATATTTGGGCTCTTCATCCACAACTTCAGCTTGCCATTCATTGACCTGCTGTTCCAGCAAACCATATAAAGCGGCCTGAATCATGTGTTGTGCAATCACAGGCGTTTGATCACCCAACAGGGCTTTGACCTCGTCATTAAACTGAATCATGACTAATGGCTGTTTTTTTGAGCCCGCATTTCGTAATGCCAACGCGCCACCTTCAAGTTGAACGAGTTCCAAAATCGCGTCTTGATTACCAAATAAATCTTTCAACTGTTCTATAGACATATATCCTCCATGTTCAACATGGTGGCAAAGAGCGATTGCACTTTGCATCATTAGAGTAATTGATATAGGGTTAATAATCGCAATTTCAAGTACAGCTGATCAGATTAAAATTCAACCATCTCATTACGAAAACCATCAATAAGCTGCGTCAGGTCACGATTCCATTCTCGTAATATAGCAGTATCAGGTAACCAGGCTTGTGGTGTCTGTGTGACTTTAATGATGAGATTTGAAGAAGTTTCGTCTTCGGGTTGTGGCGAACTTGGCTCTGGCGCATATTGGCAGAGACGGTAAGCACGTTTCAGTTCAGCAAGAAAACCATCTTTGGATAAATACTGTAATACGGTCACTTCAGGTGATACCTGCCCCTTAGCCGCCATAAGCTCTTCAATCGATTTCAGCGTCGGGCTCAGGTCATTCAGACGATAATAGCGTACCGGTTCCTGCAAAAAGGCCAGCAGCGCCCCATGCAGATGGAATACGGCAGCTTCACGAGGAGATTGGGGCGGCTGCACATGATCAGTCTGTTCAGCCTGCTGACAGGCCATACGGGCGAAATAAAGTTTTTGATTGGTACGGTCCGCATGATAGCGAGCAACTCGTGTCATCGAGATTTCCTAAGCATTAAAACAAATTTTGGCTCTTATAAAGTAAAACGTCCGCTCGCATTACGCAATGCAAGATTGTCTACGCTGTCGATCTATTCTGCATGATCTTGATACTTCAGACTGCTGATATTAACCCTTCAGTAAAAATCTAGGCCTTTTTAAAGGCAAAAAAAAGAGCATCATACATGCTCTTTTTTATCAGCTGTTATTTAAGCCTGTGGCTTTTCTTCAGCTTGCTTCACACGAATCCCCTGACCATGCAGGCGCAGTGTATTTAAACCTTTAATCGCTTTAACAGCTTCACGACCATGTGGCATTTCTACGAAAGCAAAACCTTTAGACTTGCCTGTTTCTGCATCCATGACTAGCGCACAAGATTCAACAGTACCGTATTGCTGAAACAGGGTCAGCAATTCAGCTTCTGTTACAGTGCGTGCCAAGTTACGAACTAAAATTTTCATCGGATAACCTTAAGAAGATAGGCAAAAATAATCAAAAAGCACGTGCCTACCCTACTTTTTGCGTCAAACCCAGAAGGGATAGTTTAATCGAGATCAATCCCAAAATCTAAATTAATCGACTGGCGCTCAATTAAAGCACTTTTCACAGTCTGTTGACGGGTTTTGTAATGGGTTTCTGTGATACATAAATTACGGGTCAAATCATTAAGAAAATAGCTTTCAATTTTACGTCCCTGCTTATCTACCGTTTCACGTGCCCAGTGATTCAGGTTTTGCTTGGTCAGAATCAGTTCATTCTGTGCACGGGTCAAAGCTACATATAGCACACGACGCTCTTCCTCGACATCATCGAAATCCCCTTGTGCCCGTGCATGCGGATATTGTCCCGGAGTGACATTGGCCACATAACAGACTTTCTGTTCCGTACCCTTGGCCGAGTGAATGGTAATGAGGGTCACCACATCCGTATCCGACTGGTGTTCAATTTCGGAAATAGAGACCGGATCGAGCACATATTCTTCCAGGAACTCACTCACTTGAGCATGTTTGGAAGCTAGCTGTTTTACCAATTCAAAATCTCCCTGACGGCGATTCCAGTCTTTTTTATAGTTCTCGGCCAGTTGTGCTTCAATGGCTTGGACTGCCAGACCAACACAGGCCTGTACTTCGGTTTTGAGTACCGCCATTTGCTTCATAATCAGAATGGTTTCCAGTGGAATCTTGCCAAATTTTTCTAGCTTGTCGGCAATGATATCCATCTCTGGCTCAGCTAAAAGCTGCTGAGACAGCTTACTCGCTCCGACATCACCCACACCATTCCACAACGTTAAAAAACGCATCCAGGCAATATCATCCAGAGGATTCGCCACCACACGCAACAGGCTGAGCAGATCTTTCACATGTGCAGTTTCTAACAGTTTCATCCCACCGATGAATCGATACGGAACATTGGCCGCGATGCAGGCTGCTTCAATATGTCGCGCTGCATAACTGGAACGTACCAGCACCATATGATCGGACCATTTGCTGCCTTGCAGATAATGGCGCTCTTTTATATCAATCGCGATCCATTTCGCTTCATCAAACTCGTTCGGGAAAATATGCATCTTTGGCTTGATACCTTCACCACGATGCGCATCCAGACGCTTGTCATATTTGATTTCGGACTGATCCAGCAGCCAGTTAGATAGATCCAGAATTTCCTGAGTTGAGCGGTAATTCTTTTCTAGTTTAAAAATTTTTGCATCCGGTACCCGTTCCTTGAAATGGTGAATATTTTCAAAATCAGCACCACGGAAACCATAAATCGACTGTGCATCATCGCCAACACAAAACAGACTGATCTGATCTTTTAGCGGTTCCAGCAATGCCCATTGCAATGGATTAGTATCCTGCATTTCATCCACCAGCATATGCCGACAAATTAAGGACACATATTCCACTAGCCCTTCAGACTGTGCCAAAGCAGTCGCCACCACAGCGAGGATATCATCATAATCCAGAAAGCTACGCGCACGCTTA
>ERZ1023513.54-NODE-54-length-16491-cov-4.252799_pt1 | contig 16491 bp, 16 predicted proteins | sample MGYA00380550_ERZ1023513 | MGnify/ENA primary metagenome ERZ1023513 (study PRJEB33173, sample SAMEA4830347) | metagenome | study: EMG produced TPA metagenomics assembly of the PRJEB25223 data set...
GGAATTAAACATCAAATCCACATAAGTAGGTTTGAGTAGGTTTTAAATAACGGTTCATTCAAGGATCTGTTTAACTCTGACAACTTGCTTCGTACGCTTTGCATCTGGGTCAGCTACTTCTTCACCCTGATGGTGGTGTACATTATGTTGAGCTGGTTGCCATCATTGTTCATGGAACTGGGCTTCACCCGTAAAGATGGTTCAACTGCAGAGTTCTACTTTATGGTGACTGCAACGATTGGTACCGTGATTTTGGGTATGCTGACGGATCGCCTGAAAAAAGCGTATGTCATTCTATTGATGTACGGCGGTATCCTGGCGGGTCTATTAGCGTTGAACGGTGCAAGCTCACTTGAGCAAATGTACATGGCCGCAGCACTGGCAGGTGCCTTTGTGATTGGCTGTCAGGGTGTACTCTATGCCTTCGGTAGTATCGTTTACCCAACTGAAGTACGTGGTACAGGGGTAGGTGTTGCTTCCGCAGTTGGCCGTATCGGCGCCATGCTTGGCCCTGCAATTGCGGGTCAGCTATTGACAGTAGGCTTCGGTGCAGCAGGGGTGATCTCGGCAGCGATTCCATGTATCGTAATCTCTGCGGTATGTATGCTGTTCCTGGTCAGCCGTACCAAAGTTTAAAAATAAAAAGATGAATATCCAAAAAGCCTGCACTGATGCAGGCTTTTTATTTTCTAGTATCAGTTCAGCTAAAGACAAATTCTTTCTATGTTTTGCAGAGCAATAGCTTTTACAGTTAACTCATCATACGTTTTATCAGAATGCAGAGTCATTCTATTTTTACCTAAAGGGCTAAAAATTTTCTTTAGTTTTAAGCTATGCTTGGATGCAAACTCAGATTTCAAGGGATGAAAATGATGCAGAATGCGGCGCTGATTGTGGTGGATGTACAAAAAGGATTTACCCCGGGTGGAAATCTGGCTGTTACCAATGCCGATCAGATTATTCCGAATATCAACCGATTGGGGCAGTACTTTCAGAATATTGTGCTGACTCAGGATTGGCATCCGGCAGAGCATATCTCCTTTGCAGACAATCATCCTGCTCAAGCAGCCTATGACACGATTCAGCTGAATTATGGTTCTCAGGTACTCTGGCCGAGTCATTGTGTACAAGGAACTGAAGATGCTGAATTCCATCCGGAGCTGAACCTTCCGCAAGCCCAACTGATTATCCGTAAAGGCTTTCATCAAAATATCGACAGTTACTCTGCCTTTATGGAAGCTGATCAAAAAACCAGTACTGGTCTGGCCGGCTATTTACGGGAGCGCGATATTGATACCGTATTTATCGTGGGTATCGCGACCGATTTTTGTGTGGCCTGGACTGCAATGAATGCCTGCAAACTCGGCTTTAAGGCCTATGTCATTGCGGATGCCACCAAAGGCATAGACCTGAATGGTTCGCTACAACATGCCTGGCAGGATATGCTGGCACAGGGCGTAAAACGGATTTATCTGAAAGATATTATTAATGCAGCCTAAGCGCTGACTTAAGGCGATTAGGGCCATTTGCCATTATGCAATGGTTGGTTTACTTTGATGCATCCACAGATGCCTTGATTTCTTTTTCATGACCCCTGGATTTTCCCATGTCAGCACTCCTTCAATTTAGCCAGTTTGTCCAAAAGACCTTTGCCCTGTGGGTCATTCTGTTTTCAGCCATTGCTCTGATGCTGCCGGATCTTTTCGTTTGGTTACGCGCCTATATTCCCTGGATGTTGGGTCTGATCATGTTTGGTATGGGCATGACCATGACGCCAGGCGATTTTAAAAGTATCTTGCAAAGTCCTAAGGCCGTCGCGATTGGGGTCGTGGCTCAGTTTATGGTGATGCCAGGGTTAGCCTTTTTGCTCTGTCAGCTATTCCAGCTTCCGGCTGAAATTGCGATTGGTGTAATTCTGGTGGGCTGCTGTCCAGGTGGCACGGCATCCAATGTGATTACCTATATGGCCAAAGGTAATACGGCCTTGTCTGTGGCGTGTACTTCGGTATCAACTTTATTGGCACCGCTTTTGACTCCGGCAATTTTTTATCTGCTGGCCAGCCAATGGATTGAAATTAATGCCTTGTCCATGCTGATTTCGATTCTGCAAGTGGTGCTGTTTCCAATCATTTTAGGTTTGATCATCCGCGCCCTTCTAAAAACCAGGGTAGAAGGCTATATCCAAGTAATGCCAGTAATTTCAGTGATTGCCATTGTCGCAATTGTGGCAGCAATTATTGCCGGCAGTAAAACCCAGATTCTGGAATCTGGTTTAATGATTTTGGGTCTTGTGGCTTTACACAATGGAATGGGCTATTTACTGGGTTATTGGGCCAGTCGCATATTTCACTTGGCAGAAATTGACTGTCGCGCGGTTTCGATTGAAGTGGGGATGCAGAATTCTGGTTTAGGGGTAGCTTTGGCTGCGACCCATTTTGCTGCATCTCCAATGACGGCTTTGCCAAGCGCCATTTTCAGCCTGTGGCATAATATTTCAGGACCTGCTTTAGCCACTTATTGGGCTGCCAGACAAACTGAAAAAACGGACACTTAATTGCAGTTTGATGACGGCGCCTAACGAGCCATAGCATGATTTTTTATACGGTGAAAAATTAAAATATTAATTTATATGGATTTATCGAGCTTTGTAACATAAGTGTCATGAAGTCTGCCTAAGATCGCCCCTCAATGATGTGAAACAACAGACTGTAATCAGCAGCATTGAGAGGGCATGGAACAATTTCAGCATTCGTCAGCGACCTATTTTAATCGGGAACTTTCCTTATTTGAATTTCAGCGTCGTGTCTTGGCACAAGCACTTGATCCGAATTTACCGATTTTAGAGCGCTTAAACTTCCTGATTATTTTTTCCCGTAACCTGGATGAGTTTTTTGAAATCAGGATTGCCGGGCTGATGAAACAGCAAGATCTGAATGCGACTACCCGGACGCCTGATGCTGTACCCACCGAGCTGATTCTACAAGAACTGTCCCAGTCCATTCATGCCACAGTGAACAAACAGTATGAGGTTCTGAATCATGCAATTTTGCCTGAACTCCAGGCGCAGGGGATTCAGTTTCTTCAATACCAGGATCTTCTGGAAAAACATAAGGCCTGGATTACAGCCTTTTTTGCCAAAGAAGTGCAACCGGTACTGACCCCGATCAGTCTAGATCCTTCACATCCTTTTCCACGTTTGGTAAATAAAAGTCTGAACTTTATTATCAGCTTGGAAGGTAAAGATGCCTTTGGCCGTGAAATCGAGATGGCAATTGTGCCGGCACCACGTTCCTTACCCTGCCTGATTAAAATTCCGGAAGATGTCACCGGAAACAATACCACCCAGATCTTTCTGACTGCGATCATCCAGCAGCATATCAGTGATTTGTTTCCCGGCATGAAAGCGACCGGATGTTATGCCTTTCGGGTTACCCGCAATGCCGATCTGGTATTGTCGGAAGATGTCGATGATCTGGCGGTGGCTTTAAAAGACGAACTGTGTTCGCGCCGCTTTGGTCGTGCAGTACGTCTGGAAATTGAAAATGACTCTCCACAGAACATCATCGACTATTTGCTAGATGAATTTGATCTGACGGAACAGGAGCTGTACCGGATTGATGGACCGATCAATTTGTCCCGCCTGAGTACCAGCTTTGAGCGTCCGGAATTAAAGTATCCGCATTTTAGTCCGGTCATTCCGAAAATTTTCCGTAAACAGAAAAGTATTTTTGAAATTTTAAAGGCACAGGATGTGCTGCTGCATCATCCTTTTGATTCATTCCAGCCGGTGATTACTTTACTGCGCGAAGCGGCCAAGGACCCGGCGGTGCTGGCGATCAAGCAGACGCTATACCGCAGTGGTCCGGATTCGGAAATTGTTCGATGAAGAATCCAATATTATGGTGGCCAATATCCTGCAAGAAGCCGGGGCAGTGGTGGTCTATGGCATCGTCGGTTATAAGACCCATGCCAAAATGATTCTGATCGTCCGGCGTGAAAATCAGGAATTACTGCGTTATGCGCATCTGGGTACCGGAAACTATCATGCCGGGAATGCCCGCATGTATACCGATTACGGCCTGATGACCACACAGCTGGATATCTGTGAAGATGTGCACCGCATGTTCCAGGAACTGACCGGCATGGGCAAAATGGCCAAACTGAAAGCCTTGCTGCATGCACCGTTTACCCTGCATAGCGAACTGCTGAAACTGATTGAGCAGGAAAAGGCATTTGCCCTAGCTGGAAAAGCCGCGCATATCATCATCAAAGTGAATGCGTTGACTGAACCGCAATTGATTGCTGCCCTCTATCAGGCGTCACAGGCCGGGGTGAAAATTGATCTCATTGTGCGTTCAATCTGCTGCCTGATTCCACAAGTCACCGGCATGTCAGAAAATATCCAGGTCCGTTCAATCGTCGGACGTTTCCTGGAACATACCCGAGTCTATTATTTTGAGCATGGCGGCGCCAAGAAACTGTATTGTGCCAGTGCTGACTGGATGGGTCGCAACCTGTTTTCCAGGGTCGAAACCTGTTTCCCGGTGCTGGATCCAGAGCTGAAAAAACGGATTTATAAAGATGGCCTGATCAGCTATTTAAAAGATTGTCAAAATGCATGGGAATTAGATGCCGATGGTCAATGGCATAAAGTCCCCTGTCAGGATCCAGCCCAGCCTTATAATGCCCAGCAATATCTGCTGGAACAAAAACAGTTAAAAATTTAAAGGGCAGTCCAAGACACGCTGGCGTATTTGTTTTGTACCCATCAAAAAGCCGGATATTGGATCCGGCTTTTTTTTAATTGCAACATTCAGGGATATTTATGAGGCTTTGGATTGTTTGGATTTTAGAATTTCGGTTCTAAAAGTCTGTGCCAGCTCGGCGCTTTCAGCATCCATCCCATTCACCACAAAAGCGTGACGGGTCAGAACATTGGTTGGATTTGGCATGCTGACCAGCTCAAAGTGGTCCGCGATTTGTTTCAACAGGGCATTAGGAACATGCAGTGCACTTTCCTTAGCGACCAGTTGCTGAACCAGACGTTCTGCGGCTTGAACTGAATTGAGCTGCATTTCTTCAACAGCTGAAGAAATCGCACTACGTGTCTGCAGGACAAAACGTTTTTCTTCACGATAACGCTTATACAGGACTTCTGAAAGCAACTGGAATACTGAACTGATCATGGTCAGACAGGCGAGGGCATCTGGCTTGTCTGCCGCAATACTGATACTGGCACCTTTTTCATCAAACTTGTGCACGGTACAAATATCCGTGCTGTTCAGTTTGTAGTGCTGGATGCACAGTTCAGTGGCTTTGTTCAGGAAAATCTGGCAAAGGTTGAAATAAGGAACCGATACCGTTTTATTCACACTATCCAGCAACTGTTTTGGATCATAGAACTGAATGTTCAAGCTCAGGCTATCGGTATCCAGTACCACCGGTTTGCTGTCTTTTTCTTTCGGTTTGTTTTTCAGAGCTTGCTGTGTCTGGGCAATGGCGAGGGCGGCATTATGCTTTTCCTGTTCCAAGGCTTGAGTCAAAGTCTGAATCTCGAATTTCAGTCGCGATTCATTATTGATACGTGCCAGATACTCGGTACGGCTTGGACGCGCTACCGCACGATAACCGACCCAAAGCAGACCATGAATAATAAAAGAGAACAGAATGGCAAGCCATTGAGTCCGCAGAATTTCACCAATACTTGGCTCAATCAGGGTGATTTCAATCACACCGACTTTTTTCTCGTTTTGTAGGGCATCACGGACAAAAACTTCCCCATCACGGGTCTTGGTCAGCCCACCAGTGGCTAAAACCTGACCATTCGCATCCAGGATGCGAATTGAAGCAACGCTTGGGTTAGTCGCATAACGGTTGGCCAGAAGTGCCAGAGAAACGCGGTTCGCCGGTTCAAGCTCCGCCAGGCTGTCTGTGACCAGTTGGCTCGTCATGAGCTGTCCCTGGTTGGCACGGTTATCATTCAGTTGGTGAGTCGTTGCCAATACCAATAAAAAGGTATGCAGAGCAAAACTTACAATCAGTAGGCTAGCAAATAGCCCTTGTCTAGGCGCATTCAACGTAAACTTCCAAGGCAATTCTGTTCAATTTCGATTATGATTCTAACAATAGTTGTAGCTCAGACCCGAGTCAATTCATGCGAGAAATCATTCTTATATCATTCTTAGGACCCGACCAGCCTAATCAATTTACACGATTAATGCAGGTTTTGTCCGCTCATTCCTTACAGATTCTAGATGTGGGGCAAGCGGTCATTCATAATCAACTGACCTTAGGTATTGTTGTATCGTCTGATGACCAAACTGCAACAGCATTAGCCATGAAGGAAATCCTGATTCTAGCACATGATATCGGGTTAACAGTGCGCTTTAAACCAATCTCTGCTGCTGAATATGAACAGTGGGTAAAAGAGGGCGGCCGCACGCGTTATATCGTAACGGCATTGGCCCCGGAATTAAATGCCTCTCATCTGCAAGCCGTGACCCAGATTGTGTCGAGTCAGGGCTTCAATATTGAAACCGTGACCCGTCTTTCTGGCCGTCCTGAGCTGGATGGTTCCAATACTGGCCCTAAACGTGCCTGTGTACAGTTTGGTCTGAAAGGCCAGATGCTGGATGCAGCAGCCATGCGTGCAGCCTGCTTAAGCCTGTCGAATAACCTGAATGTTGATGTGGCAGTACAAGAAGATAATGCTTACCGCCGTAATCGCCGTCTGGTCTGCTTTGACATGGACTCGACCCTGATCGAGCAGGAAGTGATTGATGAGCTGGCGATCGAAGCAGGTGTCGGTATTCAAGTCTCTGAAATTACTGAACGCGCGATGCAGGGCGAGCTGGACTTCCAGCAAAGTTTCCGTGCTCGTGTTGCTTTATTAAAAGGCATGGATGCATCGGTATTGCCAAAAATTGCAGAACGTCTGACCGTGACTGAAGGTGCAGAACGTCTGATTTCAACACTGAAAGCACTGGGCTACCGTACTGCGATTCTGTCTGGCGGATTCCAGTATTTTGCAGAATATCTGCAAGCCAAACTAGGAATTGATGAAGTTCATGCCAACATTCTGGATGTGCAGAATGGCATGGTGACAGGCGAAGTCAAAGGTCATATTGTGGATGGCGCACGCAAGGCTTTATTGCTCCGTGAAATTGCCGACAATATGGGAATTTCTCTGGAGCAGACCATCGCTGTGGGTGATGGTGCCAATGACCTGCCAATGCTTTCAATTGCGGGTCTAGGGGTGGCTTTCCGTGCCAAACCTTTGGTTCGTCAGAATGCCAATCAGGCCATTTCCAGTGTGGGGCTGGATGGCGTGCTCTACCTGCTCGGTGTACATGATAAAGATCTGAGCCGCGCGTAATACATAGCTTTGCGGTAAAATCCAACGCGGCCTTAGGGTCGCGTTTTTTTATATTTTTAGCTTAACTTTTATCGAGGGATGGCGCAGCTTGTCTATAAATACCCCGATCATCTTAAACGGAAAATATTTTTTTTAAGTCGATGAAAGGGCATATGATTTTGTAATGACACGCCAACATCGACGCAGCAATTGATCCACAAATACTGTGAAAATAAAAAATGTAATGACAAAATAATATCGCGACAGAGTATGTCGTAAGGGGAGAAAACAGGACTTTTTTTATGCAAAAAACTCAGCATAATGCATGCATAGAGATACAAATCAACACATTCCATTTTATTGATTTAACGAAATTCAATAGGTAGTACGGTTGCAATATCAAGCATACACACTATCCTTTTGGATGGAGGGGTTTATATGGTAACAGCGAATCTAGCAACTCTCGTAGGCTTTAGTTTAGTCGCCGCGGCTGTGCTTGCTGTTTTCTTCTCGACTTATCGTCGCTGGTTAAGTTTTATGGCTGCGGGAATGCTGGCCTGGGGCCTGATCGAAGTGATTCGAGTAGGTACTCAAGCCTTGTTTGAGCTCCCGATGACATATAGCTATCTGACAGCTTTAACGGCCGTGATGGTCGTAGTGACCTTACTGTTATTGCGTGAAGATCGACGTGCAGAGCGTGCTTTGGCTAAACGCCGTTATATCGAACATACACCAGTGTATGAAGATGACCAGCAGCAGCTATCGAGCCGTTAAGTTCTCTAATATCAGCGAAATAATGCACCTGCGGGTGCATTTTTCGTTAAGAAATATGATACAAAGTCCTGCATCTGCCTAGCTTTGCTCTATGCTAGGATCTTTGTCAATTTTCGTACCATTCGACTAGGCATAATTCCATGAAACTGTCCTCCATTCCTGTGCTCAAACTTCCTCTGGTTGACCTCAGTACCGATCCACTTGATTTGCTGGTCGCAGGTCTTGCATTACGTATGAAGCAGTTAGCACGCACCAGTCCGAAATTTATTGAATTGGTACATGAACGCCAGTTCCGTATCCAGATCGGAACAGATGAGGGAATGGCACGTCAGATCGTTGTGAATAATGGTCATATCGATACCGTTTCAGGTGATGCAGAGAAAGCTGATTTTGTGCTGCAATTTGCTGATAGTGAACAGGGTGTAAAAACGTTGCTTAAAGGTGATCCGACTGCATTCATGACCGGTATGCAAAGTGGCACGATTAAAATGGAAGGTGATTTTGGTCTGCTAGTCTGGTTTAACCAGGTTGCGAAAATGATTCCGCCTAAACTGCCAAAACCGGTCAAAGATAAAGTGAAAATGGCACGTCAGTTTATTAAAGAGAAAACTGGTAAATAACTGCTAATTCCCCTGCTTTAATTAAAGGAGGGGTTAGGGGAGGATTATCATATAAAAGCCCTCATTTAGAGGGCTTTTTTTCATTCTGAAACAATGACGGTTTATTCAACTTCCAGATTAAACGTTACCGGTCCATCATTGATCAGATGCACTTTCATATCGGCCGCAAAAATACCGGTTTGTACATTTTCGAACTGGCTTTGCGCATATTCAACCAACTGTTCATATAAGGCCTTGGCATCGCTTGGCGGCATGGCTGGACCAAAATCTGGACGTAAGCCTTTTTGGGTTTGCGCCATCAAGGTAAATTGGGACACCAATAGTAAACCGCCACCGGCCTGACTGACATTCCAGCCCATCTTGCCTTGCTCATCATCAAAGAAGCGATATTTCAATATTTTATCAATCAGTTTTTTGCCTTTTTCCAGATTATCTTCTTTACCTAAGCCCAGAAAAACCAGAATACCTTTGCCAATTTCTCCGGTGGTTTCACCATCGACCACGACTTTGGCTTCGAGTACCCGTTGTAATAATGCACGCATAATCAATTTCAGTCAGATTCAAAATTGCCGCCATTGTAGCAAGATCAGACTCATCTATTATTAAGATAATGTCTAAAAAACAGGCTTAATTTATTGATTATCATTGATAATATTTTAAACTATCTAAAAACACGATCGTAATCATAAAAATTATCTGTTTTATCTATTTTTTGCTCTCAAGTATCTTAGCTGCATGCAGGAAAGGTATTAAATTGAGAGACTTAGAAATGTTTAAGCGTTCATTACTTGTTGCAATGCTTGCAACGGTGACAGCTGCCCAAGCTGCGCCATTAACCAAAGATAACGGGGCACCTGTCGGTGATAACCAGAACTCGATCACTGCAGGTCCACAAGGTCCAACTTTGTTGCAAGATGTACAACTGGTTCAAAAACTGCAACGTTTTGGCCGTGAGCGCATTCCTGAACGTGTGGTTCACGCACGTGGTACAGGTGCTTATGGTGAATTCGTTACTACGAAAGATCTGTCTGATGTAACAATTGCTTCTTTATTCAAGGCCGGTACCAAAACTCCAGTTTTTGTGCGCATGTCTACCGTCATTCATAGTAAAGGTTCACCAGAAACCCTACGTGATCCTCACGGTTTCGCCATCAAATTCTATACTCAGGAAGGTAACTGGGACTTGGTCGGTAACCAGACGCCAGTCTTCTTTATCCGTGATGCGATCAAATTCCCGGATTTCATCCACGCGATGAAACCAAGCCCGGTCACCAATGTACAAGATGCCAACCGTGTGTTTGATTTCCTGTCTAGCCAGCCTTGGGCAACCAACATGCTGACTTATGTTTATGGCAAGCAAGGTGTCCCAACCAGCTACCGCGAACAGGACGGTTTCGGTGTACATGCCTACAAACTGTATAACGACAAAGGCGAATACAAGTACGTAAAATTCAACTTCCGCTCTAAACAGGGTGTGAAGGGCCTGAACGTCAAAGAATCGGCTGTTCAACAAGGTAAAGATTTCAACCACTTGACCAACGATCTTTATAACAACATCTATGCAGGTAATTTCCCGAAATGGGATCTATATATTCAGGTGCTTGATCCTAAAGATCTGAACAGCTTTGATTTCGATCCGCTAGATCCAACCAAAATCTGGCCAACCAATCTGGTTCCAGAAGTAAAAGTCGGTACATTGACGCTGAACCGTATGCCGAAGAACTTCTTCAATGAAACTGAACAGGCTGCATTTGCACCAGGTAATCTGGTACCAGGTATCGAACCCTCTGAAGACCGTTTGCTTCAAGGCCGTATCTTCTCTTATTCAGATACACAAATGTACCGTCTAGGTGTGAACCATCAGCAAATTCCGGTCAACCGTCCTGTGGTGAATGTGAACAACAACAACCAGGAAGGTCACATGAATGTGTCTGAACGTGACTCTGATGTGAACTACGAGCCAAGCCGTAAAGAGCCTAAACCGGCGACTGAAAAAGCGCGTGCAGTTGAAACTCCATTGACTGGTCATGTTCAGCAGATCGGTACCAAAGAGCAAAACTTCAAGCAAGCCGGTGAACTTTACCGCTCTTATACTGCCAAAGAGAAAGATGACCTGATCATGAACCTGGCGGCTGACCTGGGCAATGTCAAAGATTCAGAAACCAAGCACATTATGTTGTCTTACTTCTATAAGGCAGATGCGGACTACGGTATGCGTATGACCAAAGCTGTAAATGGCGACATCGCCATCGTTAAGGCCAAAGCTGCAAAATTAAAAGACTAATTCCGATTGGTCTTGAGGAACTGGTGACTAGGGCATAGCGCATCACCTCCAAAAAGTCCTGTAATACTCCAAACCTTTCCTGCACCCTAGGGGGAGTTTTACAGGCACTCCGTTTTTTATTTCATCTCAGGTCAATTGAGTCTTTCAAGACTTAAATTTTCCTTTCGATTTCTGTTGGAGTTCATCATGAAAGTTCTGCCACACGCATTTTTAGCTAGTATTCTTGCTTTTAGCTCCGCATTCGCAACTGCTGCTGAAGTGAAGAATGTCTCCCCTGCAAAAACTGCGGCAAGCGTTCAGATGACCTCACAACAGGAATTGATTGATCTGTTTTTTGCTGCTGCTAAAATCGGCAATAGCGAAGTGATCAATGAATTTTTAAAACATGGCTTTCCAGTCGATGTACGCAATCAAGATGGTTATACCCCGTTGATGATGGCGACCTATTATGGCCATCAGGGTATCGTGACTACCTTACTGACCAAAGGGGCAGACCGCTGCGCCCGGGACAACCGTGGCAATACGGCTTTGATGGGCGCCTTGTTTAAAATGGAATTCTCCATTGCCAAACAGCTGCGTCAGGTCGACTGTGATGCCCAAGCCAAGAAAACCGGACAAAAAACCACAGCTGAATTTGCCAAGGTGATCGGTCAGGAAAAGCAGCTACAGAAAATTATCAAGGAACAGGAAAATGGGCTGAAAGCAGTCAAATAACCGAGCAGGAAGCAGTTTATTTTCTTGAACTTTTGTCGATAATTCAGCTAGCTGTACGTAAATCCTGCAATATTGCCTAAACTTTTATGCTTTAATGCGGGATAAGCACAGCGATATTTCCCTTAGTTATGGCTCCAATTATCCACTCTTTGTTAGATACTGACTTGTATAAATTCACCATGCTACAAGTGGTATTACACAAGTTTCCACAAACGCATAGTGTCTATCATTTCCGTTGTCGCAACCTGGAAGATACGGAATATCCGCTGACGGATATTCTGGATGATTTGAATCACCAACTGGATTTGCTGTGTCAGCTCAAATTTAAAGAAGACGAATTACAATATTTACGCAGCCTGCGTTTTATCAAAAGCGATTTTGTGGATTATCTGGAACTATTCCAGCTCAAACGCCGTTTTATTAAGGCCACCATCGATAATGAAGGCCGCCTGGATATTACTATTGAAGGCCCCATGGTTCAGGCAATGATGTTTGAAATCTTTGTACTGGCCATTGTGAATGAACTGTATTTTAGCCGCATTCGTACACCCGAAGTCCGGGCTGAAGGTGAGCGCCGTCTTAAGGCCAAAATCGAACTTTTAAAACAGTATGATGCCGCGCAGAATCCGAATGATCCGCCATTCCTGGTCTCGGACTTTGGTACCCGCCGTCGTTATAGTTTTGACTGGCAAAAGCATGTCATCGAAGAATTCAATAAAGCTGCACCACACGTGTTCCGTGGGACCAGTAATGTGTATTTAGCCAAAGAGTTGGGTATTACCCCGATTGGCACCATGGCGCATGAATTTCTGCAAGCCTTTCAGGCGTTAGATGTGCGTCTGCGTAATTTCCAGAAAGCCGCCCTGGAAACCTGGGTGCAAGAATACCGTGGTGACCTTGGAATTGCCTTAACTGATGTAGTCGGTATGGATGCTTTCCTGCGTGACTTTGACCTGTACTTTGCGAAACTGTTTGATGGCTTGCGTCATGACAGTGGTGATCCCTATGAATGGGGTGACAAAGCTTATGCGCATTATAAAAAGCTGAAAATTGACAGCAAAACCAAAATGCTGACTTTTAGTGATGGTCTGAATCTGGAAAAAGCCTGGAAATTGCATCAATACTTTAAAGATCGCTTCCAGGTCAGTTTTGGGATTGGAACCAATCTAACCAATGATATGGGACAGACACCGCTAAATATCGTATTGAAACTGGTGGAATGCAACCGTCAATCCGTGGCGAAAATTTCCGATAGTCCAGGAAAAACCATGACGGATAATGATACCTTCCTGGCATATTTGCGTCAGGTATTCAATATCTCAGAACCTGCCTAAAAATATCTGCTTTATTCAAAAAACCGCTTCAATCATGAGGCGGTTTTTTCTTAGAGGATGGTCTTTCTTGAATTAGCTTTAGCTAAAATTATGCTAAGGATCTAGATAAAAACAACATAATTGAAAAAATGAGCTGTGCTAAGATCAAAAGGATTTAACCGCAATGACAACTACTAAGATGACAGCTTCCGCCTTTGACTTTGGTCTGCTGATTGAAGCAGAAGATTTGGTTCCACATTTGGGACATGAAAAACTTCGAATTGCTGATTTAAGCCGGGCGTCGGTTTATGAACAATTGCATATTCCACATGCCTTACATCTGCAACCCAAGCTGCTGGTTCGTCAGGAGGAAACAGCCATGGGCCTGTTACCGGATGCGGAAGGGCTGGAAGCTTTAATCCGTTATCTGAATATTTCTCCTGAACATCATGTCGTGGCTTATGATGATGAAGGCGGTGCGTGGGCAGGGCGTCTGCTCTGGAACCTGCATTGTTTGGGCTTTGAAAATACCAGTTTACTCAATGGCGGCATTCATGCCTGGCTGGGTGCAGGACTACCGACTTCATCAGATCAGGAAATATTTACACCTGTCGATCATCTGGTTCCAGTCAATCTTGAAAGAAAGGCTGAATTTCAGATCGATTATAATGAACTAAAACAACTCATTGAAAATGAAAATATTCAGGTATGGGATTGCCGTACAGAAGATGAATATACTGGCCTGCGTCTAGCCGCGCGACGCGGTGGTCACATCCCGGGCGCACGTCATTTTGAGTGGAGTACTGCCCTTAACCGGCAAAATCATTTAAAATTACATCCTTTACCACGTACTCAGCAGCGTCTGGAACAACTGGGATTTGATCTGGATCAACCAGTTGTGGTGTATTGTCAGTCCCATCACCGTTCAGGTCTGGCTTATATTCTGGGTCGCTTATTCGGCTGGAAAATTCGAGCCTATGATGGTGCGTGGAGTGAATGGGGCAACCGCCTCGATAGTCCAATCGCTACAGGAGAGGTGCCATCTTGAGCATCACATCGCGTCTAAAACAACAACTGTTTATCCAGGCCCAAAAAGTGGTGCCACAGCATCGCCTGTCCCGTGTGGTGGGAAAAATTGCAGCCAGCGAAAATCCGATTGTAAAAACAGCCGTGATCGCAGCGTTCAAGACCAAATACGGGATTGATATGTCGATTGCCGAGCAGACCAATGCCTTAAAATTCAAATCATTTAATGATTTCTTTACCCGTGGACTAAGAACCGGGGTGCGTGCGGTCGATGCTGATTCAACTGCGATCGTATCTCCGGCAGATGGCGCGATTTCCCAACTGGGTAAAATTGAAAATGGCGATGTGTTCCAAGCCAAAGGTCAGAAGTTTACGGTTGAAAACCTGATTGCTGATCCACAGCTGGCACAGCCATTCAAGAATGGTGAGTTTGCGACAGTGTATCTGTCACCACGTGACTATCACCGTGTCCATATGCCATTTTCCGGGACTCTGACTGAAACTTTATATGTACCGGGTGAACTGTTCTCAGTCAACCAGACCACGGCCGAAAATATTCCGGGCCTGTTTGCCCGTAATGAACGTATGGTATGTCTGTTTGATACCGAACTTGGTCGTATGGCAGTGGTTCTAGTTGGCGCGATGATTGTGGCTGGCATTGAAACTGTAGCGACTGGCAAAGTAAAACCCTCTGGCCGTATTGAGCTAAACCAGCATAATCTTTTCTTAGAAAAAGGTGCCGAGCTGGGCCGTTTTTACCTAGGTTCAACCGCTGTTATTCTGTTTGAAGAAAACAAGATGCAATGGGATGAGAAGTTTAAAGCCAATTCAACCGTATTGATGGGTGAGGCGCTAGGTAACACTATTTAAGTTCCCAAAGCCTCCCTTTTTCAAATGGAGGTTGGAGGGATTAAATATTTGCTGACTCAGAATAAGTAAATTCCCCTCATTCCCCTTTTATTAAAGGGGGAGATTTTCTCTCCTTTTAGGAGAGGGAAAAAAAGCGCCATCTGGCGCTTTTTATATTTAAACCTTATCGTTTGACCACGATCGAATCAATACCACTATGCTGTAAGGTTTGCTGTGCAATAATCGCAGATTCTGCTGAATCATAAGGTCCAGACACGACACGATACCAAACCTTGCCATTTTCCACGCTGCGGACTACATCTGCAGATAAACCGTTGAGAATAATTTCTGCACGGCGGGCATCTGCCTGATCCGGGTCATCAAAACTACGAACTTGTAAAATATAGCTTGCAGAAGCAGGAGTTGGGGCTTCGGTTGCATCCAGACCTGGCTCAGTTGCTGTTTCTGATTCATCAACTTCAGGTCTTGGTGCCTCTACAATCACCACTGCTTCCTGATTTTTTGCTTCAGGAACCGCTTTTTCAGGAATCGGTGTCACTTGCTGCTGTGGCAACAGATCATAAAAACGGTAGTCTTTATTGGTATCTTCTTCTTGAGAATGCTCAGCCGTAGCCTGGTTTTTAGGTTTAACAGGTTCCCATGGCTTCCACAGCATGAGTGCCATTAAAAAACTTAACACGATTAAAATGATCACGAGTGTGCCGAGCCAGGTAGGAATAAGTGGCTTTTTGGGCTTATTCGGTCTTTCAGATACACCGCGCTGCGTTTTTCCAAACACTTGGGATTTCCTCTTATTTATCGGGGCAAATAGAAAAGGCATAACAGCAGTTATGCCCCTACTATAACTTCATCCTATGTGATCATGATAGAAAAGTCATTATCTAGATCACAAATCACACAGAATTTTAATTTATCTACATCTTCAAGCACATAGCTAACGTTACAAAATGTTTATTCAGCAGATAAACGGCAATGACTAGCATGCTTACTTTAAGCACAGCTCTCGCCTTGCGAGCATGCAAAACAGTGTTTTGCTTACATGCTCACTTCGAGCAGAGCTCTTCGTCTTGCGTCAATGTAAAAGCAGTGCTTTACATTGACTCAGGCGCAGATACACCAAGCAGTTCCAGACCGTTACGCAGCACTTGGCGAACATTTACAGATAACAATAAACGTGCCTGAGTTAATTCTGCATCATCGCCCAGAACCTTGTTGTCGTTGTACCAGCCATGGAACAGCGCAGCCAGCTCTTTCAGGTAGTTACCAATCTGATGCGGTTCATAGCTGTTTGCAGCACGAACAACAATCTCTGGATAAGCTGCCAGTTTTGCCAGAATTTCAGTCTCCGCTTCCAGCTCAAGTTTGGCTGCCAGACCACGTGCAGTGGCTGCATCAAAGTTCACACCTGTAGAGGCTGCCTTTTCTAACATACGGCAGATCCGCGCATGCGCATACTGGATGTAATACACGGCATTGTCCTTGCTTTGAGATACGGCAAGATCAAGGTCGAAGTCAATGTGCTGTTCAGATTTACGC
>ERZ1023513.55-NODE-55-length-16484-cov-3.799075_pt1 | contig 16484 bp, 19 predicted proteins | sample MGYA00380550_ERZ1023513 | MGnify/ENA primary metagenome ERZ1023513 (study PRJEB33173, sample SAMEA4830347) | metagenome | study: EMG produced TPA metagenomics assembly of the PRJEB25223 data set...
ATATTGCGAAACACAACTTCATTTTTCTTACGTCGAATATGAATGGAATGCTGCACAGACTCGATCGGCATCGGGAGGGTTCCTGCTTTATTGCGCTTGATCAATCAGCATGGCATCGCCATAACTGAAGAAGCGGTATTTGCTTTCAACCGCGTGCTTGTAAGCATTCAGGATGTTTTCGCGGTTAGATAAAGCCGAAACCAGCATGAGCAGGGTAGATTCCGGTAAATGGAAGTTGGTGATTAGACGATCCACCACTTTGAACTCATAACCCGGATAGATAAAGATTTGGGTATCACCGGTCCAGCCTTTCAGTTCACCACCATTGGCCTGAGCCGCACTTTCAGTCGCACGGGTTGCGGTCGTACCCACAGCAATTACTTTATTACCGCGTGCTTTAGTGGCTTTGATCAGCTCCATAGATTCATCCGACACCTGACACCATTCGCTATGCATGATATGGTTTTCGATATCATTGGTACGAACTGGCAGGAAAGTACCTGCACCGACATGTAAGGTCACAAAGGTTTTCTGAATGCCTTTTTCTTCCAGTTTTTTCAGCAACTCTTCATCGAAATGCAGCGAAGCGGTAGGAGCAGCAACACTGGCCAGTTTAGTTGGATCATTAAAGACAGTCTGATATCGAACCGTATCAATTTCTTCTGCTTCACGATTGAAATAGGGGGGAATTGGCAGTGCGCCGTATTTGTCTAGAACATCTAAAATCGGCTGAGAAAATTCGACAATAAACAGATTTTCATGACGGCCTTGAACGGTGACTTTAACTTCATCTGGACCAATAAATAATTCTGCACCGGCTTTGGGTGTATTGCTGGCCTTGATATGACAATGCGCAATGAACTGATCCATCATACGCTCAACCAGTACTTCAACTGCACCACCAGACGCACGTTTACCTTTCAGGCGCGCTTTCATCACTTTGGTATCGTTCAGAACCAGCAAATCGCCTTCATTCAATAAATCCAAAATATCGGTGAACTGGTGATCGTGATATTGGCCTTGTGCATCAAGGTGTAACAGGAGAGAAGCACTACGTTGTTCAAGAGGATAGCGAGCAATCAGCTCATCAGGGAGATCGAAACTAAAATCAGAAAGTTGCATGACAATTTACGATAAAAAAACTGCGGCTAGTATAAACTTTTTTCTTTTTGATGGGGGGAATTGCTCGATTATAAAACAAAAAAATAAGAATTGTTTTAAAATTAGGCAAATGTGTTTTTTCTGCGTTGACAAGTTTTTGAAACAGAGTAATATAGCCGTCATCCACTCCCGAGGTGGTGAAATTGGTAGACGCGGCGGACTCAAAATCCGCTGTCAGAGATGACGTGTCGGTTCGAGTCCGACCCTCGGGACCAAGATTCTGAAAAACCCCAAGCATATTAAGTCTTGGGGTTTTTTTTATTGCCTAAAAATAAGCATGTGGATGCGAACTTCTTTGATTGATCGCATTCTTTATCTTTAATTTGGTAAGGCATCTCTCAGAATAAGTACCTTAATCAGCACTTTAAATTCAGTTATTTAAATAAACAAATTGTCTTTATTCTGAATAAAAAAAGCCCCACTCACCAAATTTTTCTTTCTCAATATTAAAAAAGAAATTTGAAGAGTAGGGCTGGATGCTAGGGTCTTAATAAATTAAGAAAATTCACCTTGAGAGCGTTCTTTAGCCCAGTCACGCAGGATAAATTTCTGTAATTTCCCGGTTGAGGTTTTTGGAATCTCGGTAATCACTACATCTTTAGGTACTTTAAAACGCGCCAGATGTTGCTTGCAGAATTCGATAATCTCTTATGCTGTAGCACTTTGTCCTGCTTTCAGTTCGACAAAGGCACATGGTACTTCCTGCCAGCGTGGATCTGGTTTTGCCACCACGGCTGCCGTGAGAATAGCAGGATGCTGATAGAGCACTTCTTCCACTTCCAGCGATGAAATGTTTTCACCACCTGAAATAATCACGTCCTTAGAGCGGTCGGTAATTTTTGCATAACCATCAGGTTGGCATACTGCCAGATCGCCAGTATGGAACCAGCCACCAGCAAAGGCTTCTGCAGTTGCTTCCGGATTCTTTAAATAACCTTTCATGACGATGTTGCCACGGAACATGATTTCCCCCATGGTCTGACCATCATGTGGCACTTCCTGCATAGTGTCAGGATCAAGCACTTTCATGCCGTCTTGCAGTGGATCTGGTACACCTTGACGACAATGCAGTTGTGCTTGTTCCTGAATCTACAGGTCTGACCAGCCTGCCTGAGCCGCACAGAGCGCAGAAGGGCCGTAGGTCTCAGTTAGACCATAGACGTGAGTCACATTGATACCGATATTGCGCATGCCCTCAATGATTGCAGCAGGAGGCGCAGCACCGGCTACCATCACTTCGACACGATGATCAAACTTGGTCTTTTTCTCTTCAGGAGTATTGATCAGCATAGACAGTACAATTGGTGCACCGCAGAAATAATCCACTTTATGTTCAGCAATGAGTTTAAAGATCAGTTCCGGATCAACCTTGCGTAAGCAGACGTTCGTACCACCATTGGCTGCCATGGTCCAGGCAAAACACCAGCCATTACAGTGGAACAGCGGTAAGGTCCATAAGTAAGTGGCACGCGGCATCATGCCACAGGCAATGATATTACTTGCTGCATTAATATAGGCGCCACGGTGATGGTAAACCACGCCTTTCGGATTGCCTGTAGTTCCAGAAGTGTAGTTCAGGCTAATCGCATTCCACTCATCATCCGGTAAATGCCATTCAAAATTGGCATCGCCTTGAGCCAGCCAGTCTTCATATTCAATCTGGCCGATACGGGTATCTTCACCCTCAAATTCCTCATCAGCCACGTCAATCACATAAATGTCTTGCTGTGGAACCAATGCCAAAGCTTCTGTTGCAACTGCAGAAAATTCTGGATCGACCAGTAGTACTTTGGTCTCAGCATGTTCCAGCATGAACGCCAAAGTTTTGGCATCCAGACGGGTATTTAAAGTATTCAGGACCGCACCCGCCATTGGCACAGCAAAGTGTGCTTCAATCATTGCAGGTACGTTTGGCAATAAAACTGAAACGGTATAATTTTTACCGATGCCTAAATTTTGGAGTTGGTGGGCAAACTGACGGCAACGATTGTATTTTTCACGCCAGGTAATACGACGCTTACCATGAATGATCGCGCTTTGATTCGGGTAGATATAAGCCGCGCGATCGAGATAGCGTAAAGGTGACAGCGCTACAAAATTGGCAGGGGTGCGCGGTAATTCATCGTATGCCTTAACCATTGTAAAACTCCGTTCTATATTTATTTTTCATATCCTGTTAAAAAAGATATGCAATTCTTGGAAGTCTTGCAGTTATGCTTTAGTCGAGTGAGAATGCATAATTTTAAAAAATTAAATAATTGAATGTTAATAAAATTATTTTTAAGCACTGATTTTTTTGAACCTATGGGTTCCCATATTTGCCTTTTTAGGTATTTTACTCTAAATGAGTGTTAAAAATAGCCTCAGCCAAGGAATAATAATGAAAATACAACAGGCGGATGCAACATGGCGCAACTGGTCAGGAAGCCAATACAGTTCTCCTAAAATTTTCGAGCCTAAAAAAATCAATGAATTACAAACTCTGGTGAAGTCACATGCGCAGATTCGTGTGGTTGGTGCAGGACATTCATTCAGTGCGCTAGCCAAAACCGATGAGGTATTGATTCGTCTGGATCATTTCAAAGGCGTGATAGATGCAAATGAAGCGACAGCTCAATGTACTGTACAGGCAGGTACGCATCTATATGAACTGGGTGAATATCTGGTTCCTCTTAATCAGGCTTTGGTCAACCAAGGGGATATCGATCAGCAAAGTCTGGCGGGTGCAATCTCGACCGGTACACAGGGCACGGGAATTGTTTTACCGTGTCTATTTGCTTTCGTTCAAGGCTTTGAGTTACTGACTGCAGATGGCGAATTATTGTAATGTAATAAGCAGCAAAATACGGAAATTTTTCAGGCGGGGCGGGTGGCACTGGGCAGTCTCGGAATACTCACTAAAATTAACCTGCAAAATCGGCCGAGTTATAAATTAAAAGAACAGATCTGGTTATGTTCGTTAAAAGACATATTTTCCAATATCGATCAATGGAAACATCAGCATCGGCATATTGAGTTTTGGGCTTTCCTGCATGCTGATCAGGTCATGCTGAAAACACTAGATGAAACGGATGAAGTCCTTCAGCCGAGAAAAGAAAGCTGGCCATCAGAAGACAGTTTACTTATGTTATGTTCTGAATTGACACGGTTATTGCCGTCTAAAAATCCTTATCTGCAAAAGCTGCTCGGTGTTTTTGTCCAACCGACCTGTTTTGTGGATTGGTCCAGTCAGATTTTCCCTACACCGCGCAATACCCGATTTAATGAAATGGAATACCAGATTCCTGTCGAACTAGGCTTGCAGTGTCTGGAAGAAGTGCTGCATTGTTTAAGGCAGCATCGTGTGCCGATGCTCTTTCCGATCGAGTTTCGTTATGTCAAAGCGGATGACATTTGGCTCAGTCCATTTTATCAGCGGGATTCAGTTTCAATTTCTATCCATCAGTTTTATAAGCAGGATTATCACGTCATTTTTAATCTAGTGGAACCAATTTTTCAGAAATATCAGGGGCGACCACATTGGGGAAAATTGCATAGCATGCATGCCGCATCACTGCGCGACTTATATCCAAGATGGGATGAATTTATGGCGCTACGTCAGCAGCTGGATCCGCAAAAAAATGGCTGAATCCCTACTTAAAACAACTGTTTCTGGTTAAGTAAGAGGAGTAGAAGATGCGACCAACTTATTTTCAGCAACTGACTCAAGACCTAAAACAGCAGGGTACGGGTGCACCACAACTGATTCTGGATTTGGCTCAGTATCAACATAATCTGGATGTTGTGCAGGCAAAATTACCTCCGCAGTTAAAGCCTCGTCTGGCGGTGAAATCTCTGGCCAGTCAGCAATTACTACAATTCGCTAGTGAAAAGTTGAATACCCAATGTTTTATGGTATTTCATCTGCCCCATCTTCGGGAAATTATCGGAGCATTTCAGCAAGCGGACATTTTGCTCGGTAAGTTAATGCCGATTCATGCAGCGCAGCGCTTTTATCAAAGCCTGTTTAGTCAAAAGGGCTTAAATCCTCAAGTAAATATTCAATGGCTGATCGATAGTCAAGCACGCTTGGAGCAGTATCTGCAACTCGCGCAAAGTCTGAATCTCTGCCTGAATGTGAATATTGAAATTGATGTAGGCCTACATCGTGGAGGAGTAAGCAGTCAGGAGCAGTTTGTAGCCATGCTTAATTTAATTCAGCAGCATCCACTGTATCTAAAATTTTCCGGATTAATGGGCTACGATGCGCATGTAGCCAAACTGCCAAAAATTCTCAAAAAACCTGAAAAAAGTTATCAGCAATCACAGCAGATTTATCAACAATTCAAGCTGACGCTGCAACAGCAATTTCCTGATTTATGGCATGAAAATCTATGTTTTAATGGTGGCGGCAGTCCGACCTTTATGCAGCATTGCCAGCAGAGTGTCTGTAATGATCTAGCTTTTGGTTCCATGCTACTTAAACCCAGTGATTTTGATCTGGCCAATCTCTCTGCTTTAAAATGTGCCTTGTGGATTGCCACACCAATTTTAAAAGTGCTGCCTTATAGCCAGATTCCTGGTCTGGAAGTATTTAATCATCTACCGCATCAATAGACCTCTTGCGAAAGTATCGTTTTACCTAATTTTTGAATTGGCTAAAACCTTATAAAATGTAGCTTTGGGCTGTTTAAATTTTGACTAACGCAAGAAGTCTAATATAAAGCGCTATTCGTTTATGGTGGTTACTGGCAGGCGGACTATTATTTTCCAGAAAAAAGCCAGCCGCATGTTTTATATGGACGCAGTAGCAATCAGGAAATGGTTCTGGTACCGAAATCTTGTGAACTGAAAGTCGATGATTACGTGTTTTTAAGGCCGACCCAAAGTGAAGCCATCATTCCTCAGTTTTCTCAATTGTATGTCTATGCTGAAGGGTAATTTGAAGCGTGGCAAACCTTGAGAGAATAAATAATTCTTGAGCGAATAATCATCTTAACTCATTGCAGCTCAAAAGAACTTTTTGGTGATAAATCCTATTTTTATTAGGGAAAAGGTTTAATCATTGGCCCAAGCCGTGTAAAATTCTAGGTGATTTTTTATTTATCCACCGTTTTTATCTTTTGAGGTTCTCCCTCGATCATAATCTCGCGGTGACATGCTCCATGGTACGGGGCATCACTCCTTAAGGATTTCATATGCCAATTATCACTTTGCCAAATGGCGATCAAAAACAGTTTGATCACGCCGTATCTGTGATGGAAGTTGCTCAAAGCATCGGTCCTGGTCTAGCAAAAAATACTGTTGCAGGTCGTGTAAACGATCGTCTAGTGGACGCGTGCGATCTGATTACTGAAGACGCAACCTTACAAATCATCACGCCTAAAGATGAAGAAGGTGTCGAAATTATTCGTCACTCTTGCGCACACTTGGTGGGTCATGCCGTTAAGCAATTGTTCCCAGAAGCAAAGATGGTCATTGGTCCAGTCATTGAAGAAGGTTTCTACTATGATATCTGGATGCCACGTCCATTTACTTTAGATGACATGGCTGCGATTGAAGAGCGTATGAAAAAGCTCATTGATCAAGACTATGATGTCGTGAAAAAAATGACCCCACGTGATGAAGTGATTGCAGAATTCACAGCCCGTGGTGAAGAATACAAATTGCGCCTGATCGCAGACATGCCTGAAGAAACTCAAATGGGCCTGTACTACCATCAGGACTATCTGGATATGTGCCGTGGTCCGCACGTACCAAATACCAAATTCTTAAAATCATTCAAGCTGACTAAAATCTCCGGTGCTTATTGGCGCGGTGATGCGAAAAACGAACAGCTGCAACGGATCTATGGTACAGCTTGGGCTGACAAGAAACAGCTCGCAGCTTATATCAAACGTATTGAAGAAGCTGAAAAACGCGATCACCGTAAAATTGGTAAAGCCTTAGACTTGTTCCATATGCAGGAAGAAGCACCAGGTATGGTGTTCTGGCATCCGAACGGCTGGACCATTTATCAAGTGCTTGAACAATACATGCGTAAAGTTCAGCAAGAAAATGGTTACCTTGAAATCCGTACACCACAAGTAGTTGATTTCACGCTTTGGGAAAAATCAGGTCACGCAGCGAACTATGCTGAAAACATGTTTACGACTCATTCAGAGAACCGTAACTATGCCGTGAAACCGATGAACTGTCCTTGTCATGTGCAAGTGTTCAACCAGGGCTTAAAATCATATCGTGATCTTCCAATCCGTTTAGCGGAGTTTGGTTCATGTCACCGTAACGAGCCGTCAGGTTCTTTACACGGCATTATGCGTGTACGTGGCTTTACCCAAGATGATGCGCATATTTTCTGTACCAAAGAACAAATCGGTACTGAAGTTGCAGACTTTATCAAATTGACACTAGACGTATACAAAGATTTTGGCTTCGAAGAAGTACAAATGAAGTTGTCGACACGTCCTGAAAAACGTGTGGGTGATGATGCACTTTGGGATATGGCAGAAAAATCTTTGGCAGATGCTTTAGATGCTGCTGGCCTGGATTGGGATTTACAACCAGGTGAAGGTGCATTCTACGGTCCGAAGATCGAATTCTCATTGAAAGACTGCTTAGGCCGAATCTGGCAGTGCGGTACCATTCAATGTGACTTCAACCTTCCAGAACGTCTGGATGCCTCTTATGTCACTGAAGATAACGATCGTGATCAGCCTGTAATGTTGCATCGTGCAATTCTTGGCAGTTTCGAACGTTTTATTGGTATACTGATTGAGCACTACGCGGGCTTTATGCCACCTTGGTTATCACCAGTGCAAGCGTGTGTAATGAATATTACTGATGCTCAAGCCGAGGCTTGTGAGTCAGTCGTCGCGAAACTTAAAGAAAACGGAATTCGTGCAATTTCTGACTTGAGAAATGAGAAAATCGGCTTTAAGATTCGTGAACGTACTTTAGAGCGTATTCCTTACTTATTGGTACTTGGGGACCGTGAGGTAGAGGAAGGTACGGTGAATGTCCGTACCCGCTCAGGAAAAAATTTGGGTACTATGTCAATCGACGCTTTCGTTGACTTAGTAAAAGCAGCCGTAGCCGAACGCGGCCGGTACATTGTGGAGTAACAGCGATTAAACAGCCTGACCGTAATCAACAGGGCGGAAAATCAAACCGTCCTGCCTTGAATGATGAAATTCGTGCAAAAGAAGTCCGTCTTGTAGACGAAAATGGTGAGCAAAAAGGTATTGTTAACCTTGCAGAAGCATTGCGCGCAGCTGAAGCTGCCGATCTTGATCTTGTTGAGATCGTAGCCAATGCTGAGCCACCTGTCTGCAAAATCATGGACTTCAACAAGCATTTGTTTGATCTGAAACAAAAGCAGAAAGAAGCGAAGAAAAAACAGCATCAAGTCCAGGTGAAAGAAATCAAGCTACGTCCTGCGACAGATGTAGGTGATTACAACGTAAAACTACGTGCAATCATCAAATTCCTTGAAGAAGGAAACAAGGTAAAAATTACTTTGCGTTTCCGTGGTCGTGAAATGGCTCACCAGCAACTGGGTCTGGCTCAACTGCAAAAAGTTGAAGCAGACGTAGTTGAATATGGTGTAGTTGAACAAGCACCAAAAATGGAAGGTCGTCAAATGGGTATGCTGCTTGGTCCTAAAAAGAAAAAGTAAGCATCTCTTGATGAAAAAAGCCCTGTATTTGCAGGGCTTTTTTATGAGGTAACTTAATCTTTTATTGAGCAGGGTAGGATTTTCCTGCTTCTACAATCGGAATATTGGCCTCAGTGGGTACATAAATTATTTGTTGAATACGACCTTCTCGTAGGGCTTCACCAAATGCACCAATAAATTCCTGCTTGCGATATTCAGGATAATCTTTAGCTGCCTGCCCAACGAGTTTAATGGCTTCTGCACGCAGTTTGGCACTTTCCAGTTCCGCTTTTGCAACTTGCACTTGAATCATTTTGGATTGTTCTGCTTCAGCCAATGCTGCCTGACCATCCATGCCTTGTTTCCAAACTTTATAATGTGGCCAGCCAAACAATAGCAGTAAAATGACAATCAATAAAAAGAACAGCAAGCTCAATAGCATGAAAGGACTCAGGGCGTTGCGACGGACATAATTCATAGTGCACCTACGGCAGATTTTCTTATCTATGGTATTTATTGAATGTTTTATTCTGTTTCAGAAAAAGCATAGCCGAAATTTTATGTAAATCAAATATATGTAGTGATAGGGGAAAGTCCTAACCAGAACACCATTTTTTTAATAACTGCTTTTATCCTTTGAAATCTGATGAGATAAATTTCTTTCAGCTTAACCCATATAATTAAAAGTGTTTTTGAATCAGCCTTTATGATCTTAAATTCCAAGCACTGTACATGGCTTGAATAATTTCCTTAGCTTGCTGACGAGAAAACATCGATAAATGAATCCGGAATAATCTTAAACATAGCCGGTCGCGCCAACTGGACTGACAAAGAATAAAATCGAGCGTGCCATCTCGCTGATTAATTTGATGAGCGGGAAGTCTGGTTAGCCAGCGTTTGGTACGTGCCTTAATTGAATCATATTGGGGATTGATAAAGCCGTAATGGACGGTTTCACGATATAAACACAGACTGATCTGGTATCCTGCCAAAGTGTAATAAATTGTCCGCGAGGTGATTTTTAGTTTAATGCTATATACCAAGAGCGATAGCATCAGGAAACCTAGCATATAGCCATAAAAGCTTGGAGACTCCTGCCATAAAAATATCAATCCTCGAACAAAACTGGAAGGAGGATCTGAAGTATGAAGGTACAAAGTCATCAAAATCCCAATGGGATAGCAAAGAAGGAGAAGTCCCATATGTTTCATCGTCTGGGCACTTTGATGAAACAGAATGATGTCTGATGTGTTCATATTGTTATTTTTATGATGGATGAAAATTGAACACTTTCAAGCTTAAGGATTCTGTCCTAAAAAAGAAAGACCCGTTCGGGCCTTTCTTTTGATTGTTGATCAGCTTTGCTGCTCGTTAGATTTATTTTTTTCAGCTAACAGTTTTTTGCCAATCGGAATCTGACGAGGCAATTTTTCTTCCGGCACATTGCGCTGCAATTCGATTTTCAATAAACCATTTTCAAATTCAGCGTGTTGTACCTCTACATGTTCATCCAGACGTAAAGACAGCTTGAATGAACGGTGGGCGATACCTTTATGTAGGAATTCCACAGCCGTATCTGAATTTTCTTCCATCGCTTTACCGCTAATGGTCAGAACCTGATTTTCCAGATTGATCTCTAGCTGGTCTTCATTGAATCCGGCAGCAGAAACTACAATGCGGTAATTGTTGTCGCCGGTTTTTTCAATGTTGTAATGCGGATAGTTTGGTGCCTCACTTTGCATTGCATAATCAAAAAGGTCATTAAAGCGGTCAAAACCGATACTACGACGGAATAGTGGGCTAAGACTGAAATTGCTCATTGATCTTACCTCCTGATCTCAGAAAAGTTTTATAAACAACATGCAATTCTTAAATATGAACTCAGTGATTAGAAACAATCTCCTGAATAGATCATTGCTCTATTTCTAATATAGGATTGAGGCGAAGCTTTTCAAGACTCAAGATTTAAAAATATTTGAACCCATCTTGAGCTAAAAATAATGCTTTGAATTTAGCGATTTTACTGCCGAATCTATAACAAAATATGCGGAAGTGGGGCTTTAAATCATGCTATAACTAGATCAAGTTTCAATAATGTCATGTAAAAACGAAAAGGTAACAGGTAATCACATGATTGATCTATATTATTGGGGAACGCCCAATGGCCATAAAATTACCATCGCATTAGAAGAAATGGGCTTGGAATATAAAATTTTCCCAATCAATATTCTGGAAAATGACCAGTTTCAACCTGATTTTTTACGTATCTCTCCGAACAATAAAATTCCTGCGATCGTGGATCAGGATGGCCCGCGTGGCGAACCGATTTCAGTTTTTGAATCTGGCGCGATTCTGCAATATTTGGGTCGTAAAACCGGCCTGTTTTATCCGGATGATGAGCAGCAACGTGTTGAAGTTGAGCAATGGCTAATGTGGCAAATGGGTGGCTTGGGTCCGATGCTGGGACAGAATCATCATTTTAGCCGTTTCGCTCCTGAGCGTATCCCGTATGCCACTGATCGTTATGTCAATGAAACCAAGCGTCTATACGGGGTTCTGAACAAACAGCTGATTGGTCAGAAGTATGTAGCCGGTGAGTATTCGATTGCGGATATGGCTATTTTGCCATGGGTGTTACGTCATGAATGGCAGCAGATTGATCTGGCAGATTATCCGGAAGTACAGGAATATGTGACACGCCTGACTGCGCGTCCAGCGGTGCAAAGAGCGTTAGCAATACAGGTCAGATAAGTCTGGCCTTTGTGCTAAACTAGATAAAAGTAGATTAAACCACCTTTGGGTGGTTTTTTATTGGGTGAGTGTATGAAAGATTTTTTCCTGAACTTTACTAAAATCGTGGAAACGAATCCTCGAATTTACTGGAGTATTATTTTCGGTATTGCGGCTTGTCTGCTGCTGTTCATTGCTGAAATTGTGCATGTGGATCAGGTGATCAGCGCCTTGAATACCAAAGGTCGCCAGATTTTAAATGCAGCTCTTGAGCCGATCACCCAGAAATATCAATGGTCACGTATTTTGGTCATGGTTATGGCTATATTCTGGGCGAATTGGGAATATCTTAAAGCCAAGAAAAAACTGGGTTTAAGCCGTTAGTCTCGGGATGTCCCTGTTTCTGCTCTTTCTTGCCGCTTTTGGTGCAGCCACTTTATTACCGCTGCAGTCGGAAGCGGTTTTGCTGGGTTTATTATGGCAAGGGAGCTATTCGGCGGCTTTACTTATCATGATCGCAAGTGCTGGAAATATCTTGGGTTCCTGTGTGAACTGGTATCTGGGGCTTAAGATTGAGCAATATAAACATAAAAAATGGTTTCCAGTCTCTGAGCAGCAGATGCTTAAAGCCCAAAGTACCTATCAGAAATACGGCTATTGGTCATTATTGCTGAGCTGGGTGCCGATTATTGGCGATCCAATTACGTTAATTGCTGGCTTGCTCAAGGAAAATTTTGCCCGTTTTATTTTGATAGTCAGTATTGCCAAAATTGGACGTTATCTGTTTGTCTATTGGGCGTATGCGATGTTTTAAAAAAGAGGCGTAAAGCCTCTTTTTATTTGTATTCATCATTAGTGCACAATATTGTCCTGATTGAAAATCCTACGCACATCAGAACTAAAAATTATTTTTCAGCCCCTTTGGTAATATCAATTCCAAACAGATCCTTGGTTCTTGCCCAGCTGATGGCCACCACCAGTAGGGTCATGCTGCCACCAAACACTGTAGCCATAATTGTGCCCATATATTTCGCAGCCAGACCGGACTCAAAAGCACCCAGTTCATTACTGGATGAGACAAACATGCCGTTTACTGCAGCAACCCGGCCACGCATATTATCGGGTGGGTAAATCTGTAAAATCGTCTGGCGAATCACTACAGAAATACTGTCACAGGCGCCGGTCATGGCAAGAGCAAACAGAGATAGCCACATCGAGTTAGAAAAGGCGAATAGCAGGGTAAAGACTCCGAATCCTGCGACTGCAAGCAGCATATTACGCCAGGCATGTTGCGTAGGCGGAAAACGGGTCAGGGCAATCATGGTTATCAGTGCGCCAATTGAAGGGGCAGCCCGTAAATACCCCAAACCTTCAGGACCAACCTTTAAAATATCCTCTGCAAAAATCGGTAAGAGGGCAATCACCCCACCAAACAGTACCGAAACCAGATCTAGGGAAATCGACCACAGTACAATTTTGCTGTTCCAGATAAAACGGAAACCATCACCCAGACTATGCAGGACATTTTCAGTTTCAATTTTAGGAAAATCGCGCTTTTGCAATAAGTTAATCAGAACAAAACAGATGCTGACTAGCACTGCGACAGTTAGAAGACTGGTTTCCCGACCTAAAAATGCCAGCATAAAACCACCGAGCATCGGCCCGATAATTACACCACTTTGCCAGCCAATTGTGGTCCAAGTTGCACCATTGGCATAGAGTGCACGTGGAATCAGAAAGGGTTTCAGTGAAGTTGCTGAAGGATTATAAAAGCCACGAATGGTACCCAGACAGAAAATGACGGCATAAATTCCCCAAGATAATTGACTGGTGCTGAGCTTTCCCAAGCCGTGATAATGAAACAGTGACCAGAGAATAAGCGGCATCGGAACGGCGAAAAATAAACAGATTTTCATAATAGTCTGTTTATTAAAGCGATCCGCGATATATCCGCCCCATAAGGAGAGGGAAATAAAAGGAATGGCTTCTGCCAGACCAATCAATCCTAAGGTTAGCGGGTCTTTGGTAATCTGATACAGTGAATGGGCAACAATAATTTCCTGAATCAGAATGGCTAAAGTCAGACAGAACTGATTTAAGGTAACAATAGAAAAGTCTCGATAACGGAGTGCGGCAAACGCATCGGGCTGAATGTGCATAAAGAGCTGCAACTGAAAAAATTGACAAATTATAAAGTGATATCGCAAGCAGTATATAAATTCATCATTCAATTCTTATCGTAAAAAATGCTAAGTTTGCAGATTCATCAAGAAAAAAAGACTAGTGCTTTTGTTTTAAGCAAAGATGCATTAGAATATCGGCTCCCTTACCTGCAGGGCGTTCTTGCAATGGTGCAGACGTGCCGAACAGGTGTTCAAAAGAGGTTGTTATGCCTAAGATGAAAACTCGCCGTGGTGCAGCTAAACGCTTCAAAGCGACTGCTAACGGTTTTAAGCGTAAACAAGCGTTCAAACGCCACATTTTGACCAAAAAATCTGCTAAGCGTATTCGTCAATTGCGCGGCTGTGTAATGGTTCACGTAAGTGACGTTGCTTCAGTTCGTCGTATGTGCCCGTACATCTAAGGAGATTATAAATGGCTCGTGTAAAACGTGGTGTACAGGCTCATCGCCGTCACAAAAAAATTCTTGCTCGCGCTAAAGGTTACTATGGTGCTCGTTCACGCGTTTACCGCGTAGCGTTCCAAGCGGTAATCAAAGCTGGTCAATACGCTTACCGTGACCGTCGTCAGAAGAAACGTCAATTCCGCGCTTTGTGGATTGCACGTATCAACGCTGGTGCACGTCAAAACGGTTTATCGTACAGCCGTATGATCGCTGGCTTGAAAAAAGCTCAAGTGATCATCGACCGTCGCGTACTTGCTGACATCGCTATGCATGACGCAGTTGCGTTTGCAGCTCTAGCTTCTAAAGCTAAAGATGCGTTGGCTGCATAAGTCTTTATGACTTAGAAAAAAGACCGCTTTTAGCGGTCTTTTTTATGCTTAAATAAAATCAGTGGGATCTTTGATTTTTTTAATCATTTATTTATTGATTTGGTGGAGATTAAGTCTCCACCAAGCCAAAGTGATTATTTATAGACAACATATTTCATTAAAGCCCGAAATAGTAGCCAATCAAACAGATGACAATCGTGATCAGAATCAGTTTGATCACACTTGAAGCACCGGTTTTATGGTGACTTTGTGGTCGTTCAGCTTTAGAGACTTTGACTGCGCGATCTTCAGTATTCATGCCCGCAAAAGGATCAGGCGCCACTTTAGGAGTAAGTTGTGCAGTTTTATAATGATTGGCCACTTTCACAATAAACTTGGCACTGATTTCATCAATTTTTTGCGCAAAGTGGCGCAGGTTTAATTGCTGCTCCGGATTCAGTACCTGACCATCATCATTATAAGGGTGTTGAATCTTCGTCTGAATAAAATCACTTAATGCATCCAGACGATATAAGGTCTGATGAGCGTAATCAGATGAATAATCCGTTGGGATTAAAGCAAGATGACTCGGATTTTCTGCATGAGACTGAATCGCTGGGGTAGTACCGTAATAAGGCAAACCAGTATAAGCAGGCTCAGTGAATCCTTGAGCTAAATGATGTTCAAATAATTCCTGTTCGGTATAGGTATGAATATCATCCCAGTTTGGTTGTACCAGATCAGTATCAATTCTTTTAGCCAGTTTACTGTTCAGTTCATAACGCCAGAATACTTCATGACGTAAAGGTGACTTCTGAGCTTCTGGTGCTTCATAATCATTATCAGCGGTATACCATTCAGCCAGCTCCTTACCGATCATCCAGGCGGTTTTACCTTGAGCATGATGACTGATAATCACATGAGCCAAAGGAACCAGCTCGACATTGGCATTAGGGTTATTTTCATCTTCTAGCAAGTGTGAAGAATGCAGACTAATACGACGAACACCTTGTTTTTTCAGGCCTTCAAGCCAGATTTGAAAGTGCTGTGCCAGTAAATGCTGGGAAATCAGATCACGAAAAGTTAAATGGTACTGATTAAAAATGGAGTGATTCAGCCAGCGGCTGAAACTGAGATCCTGAGTTAAAAACTCATTGCCATAAGTGACGAGGGTCAGTTGCTGTTTCCAAATTTGATCGAGTGCCATAGTGATTTGATCTGATTGATATTATGTTTATCTTATACTTTTTATAATTCATGATGCTATTCTAATTTTCATTAAAAGCGCACTTCATCAACTCGCCTAAAAACTGTTAGAATATGGGGTTTTTAAAAATATTTCTAACCTGTTGCTTTGAGAGTTACTATGTCACTGGAAGCCCTGACCACTGAAGCGCTCGCTGCGATTGCAGCAGCTCAAGACCTTGCTGCACTTGATCAAGTACGAGTGCAATTTACGGGGAAAAAAAGCCAGCTCGCGGAACAATCTAAGTCGCTGGGGAAAATGGATCCTGAACAACGTAAAGCGTTTGGGGCACAAATTCATGCAGTTCGTGAAGCTATCACGGGTGCTTTGACACAACGTCAGGCTGAACTGCAGAAAGCTGCACTAGAGCAAAAGCTTGCTAGTGAAACAATTGATATTACCTTGCCCGGTCGTGGCCAACAGGTGGGCAGCATCCACCCAGTGACCCAAGTACAAGAACGTATCTGTCAATTCTTTACCAAAGCAGGTTTTACAGTAGCGACTGGTCCAGAAGTTGAAGATGACTATCACAACTTCGAAGCATTGAATATTCCGGGCCATCACCCTGCACGTGCCATGCACGACACTTTCTACTTTGATGTAAACCATTTATTGCGTACGCATACTTCAGGTGTGCAGATTCGTACCATGGAAACCCAGCAGCCACCAATCCGTATTGTGTGTCCAGGCCGTGTATATCGTTGTGACTCTGACCAGACACATTCACCAATGTTCCATCAGATCGAAGGCCTATACGTTGCTGAAAATACCAGCTTCGCT
>ERZ1023513.56-NODE-56-length-16393-cov-4.447301_pt1 | contig 16393 bp, 16 predicted proteins | sample MGYA00380550_ERZ1023513 | MGnify/ENA primary metagenome ERZ1023513 (study PRJEB33173, sample SAMEA4830347) | metagenome | study: EMG produced TPA metagenomics assembly of the PRJEB25223 data set...
GGAATGACGGAAACACATCAGTAAGCAGGAGAAGACTCCAGACTTGCCATGTGTTTTTATCATTCTTAGACCTGTTTTATAAAAGATTAAGCGTGCAGCTCAATAAGATTGCGACCCTGCATTTCAGCTGGTACCGGAATTTGCATCAAGTTCAGCAGGGTTGGTGCAACATCAGCCAGTACGCCACCTTCTGCGATTGTTGCAGAGCTTGGACCCACATAGATAAATGGAACCAGTTCAGTGGTATGCTGGGTATGCACTTGACCGCTATGATAATCCTGCATCTGCTCCACATTACCATGGTCTGCAGTAATAATCATATGACCTTTTTTCGCCATCACAGCTTCATAAACTCGGCCTAAGCAAGTATCCACGGCTTCAACGGCTTTCACTGCTGCATCAAATACACCAGTATGGCCGACCATATCACCATTGGCATAGTTCACAACCAGTAGGTCAAACTCGCCTGAATTGATCGCTGCCACCAGTTCATCTGTTACTTCATAGGCACTCATTTCCGGTTTCAGGTCATAAGTCGCAACATTTGGAGAGGGGATCAGGATACGTTTTTCACCTGGATATTCATCTTCGCGGCCACCTCTAAAGAAGAACGTTACATGCGCATATTTCTCGGTTTCTGCAATACGTAGCTGAGTTTTACCCAGGTTCGACAGATACTCACCTAAAGAATTTACCAGCGCTTCTGGCATATAGGCTACTGGTGCATCAATGGTCGCCTGATAACGGGTCAACATTACGAATTTCGCCAGATTCGGTACAACCTTACGTTCAAAACCGGTAAAATCTTTTTCAACAAAGGCACGAGTCAATTCACGGGCACGGTCAGCACGGAAGTTCATGAATACGACGCTGTCGCCATCCTGAATCTTCACAGTATCGCCAATGCGAGTCGCTTTTACGAATTCGTCTGATTCCTCTGCAGCATAAGCCTGTTCCAGACCTTCAACTGCAGTAGCTGCAGTACGCACTGCTTCACCTTCAGTCAGCAGACGATATGCTTGCTCTACACGATCCCAACGGTTGTCACGATCCATGGCAAAATAACGACCGATCATGCTGACAATATGACCCTGGCCCGGATATTGAGCAAATAATGCATCCAGTTTTTCTAAAGAGGGTTGCGCACTTTTTGGTGGAGTATCACGACCATCCAGGAACGCATGCAGATAAACCTGAGCACCGCGTTTTAAAGCCAGTTCAGCCATTGCCACGATATGATCTTCGTGTGAGTGCACACCACCTTCAGAAAGAAGACCCATGATGTGGACTGCGCCATTCGCTGCTTTGGCTTTTTCAACCGCATCGACCAGCACTTCATGCTCAAAGAAAGCACCAGTACGAATATCTTTGGTAATACGGGTAAAGTCCTGATACAGCACACGGCCAGCACCAAGATTCATATGACCAACTTCAGAGTTCCCCATTTGACCATCAGGCAGGCCGACATCTTCACCTGAACCTGAGATCAAACCATGCGGATGCTTTTCCTGCATAGCAGTTAAATTTGGTCGTTTAGCCGCTAAAAACGCATTGTCTTCGACCGCTTCGCGATGACCCACACCATCCATAATCACCAAAACGTGAGGGATTTTGCCAGCAGTTGCATCCGTCATAATGAAATACTCTTTTCGTCTACGAATTAATCGCTCTAGTTTACCGAATTTTGCAAAAAGAGGCCATGACCAGTCGATGGTTTAAGCCTCTTGTTGCGATTGATTTCTTCTATTTTTCTGTGGCTTAGCGGGCCCGATGGAGCAAGTAGCCGCCAATAGCAAACATCAGCAAAATAGGAATAAATACGAACCATGCCGGTGATGGCGCATAGACCAGACTGGCATAGCCGAGAAAATCCTGCAGGTAGAAGAAGCTTAACCCTGCGAATAACGCAATCACCAAACGGAAGCCCATCGATTGCTGACGCAATGGCCCGAAAATAAATGAACAGGCAATCACTACCAGCGCAATCAGGGCAAATGGCGAACCAACTTTCTGCCAGAAAGCCAGCTGATAGGTTTTCGGTACCTGACTATATTCATGCATATAGCTCATAAAGCTTACCAGCTGGCTTGGTGATAAATCTTCCGGATTAATCGTGACCATATGCACATATTTCGGCTGCAAGGCCAAAGCCAGTGGTTGCTTATCATGTTGTACCAGTGTCGCATTGCCGTTTTGTAAAATATCAAACTGTTCAGTGCTATCCAGTTTCCAAGTCCCATCTTTGACGAATTCACCCTGCTTGGCATCCAGAGTACCCCGCAGACGGTAATTGTCATCAAAGTCCAGCATCTGTACATTTTTCAGCTGGCCTTTGGCATTGGCATAATCAATATAGATAAAGCGATTACCCTCACGCGTCCAGTAACCTTTAACTTCACCAATTTTTACCGGCTTGTTATAGCTTTTGACTGCTTTGGCCTGTTCATTGGTATATGGAATCACCCATTCGCTCAGGGCAAACGACAATACGACCAATAGCAATGCTGATCGAATAACCCAGCCGACAATCCGCCAAAGACTAACCCCCACCGAACGCATTACGATCAGCTCACTATTGGAAGCCAATGTACCTAAACCGAGTACCGCACCAATCAGTGCGGAAATTGGCAGGATTTCATAAAGATAATTCGGTGCGCCCCAGAGTACATATTTTAAGGCATCCCATGCACCATAGCCTTCTTTCAGGGAACCCAATTCACCTAAATACGTAAATAAGACCTGCAGACCTGAAAGAACAGCTGTTGCCCCAAGCATCGCCAGCGCAGTGGTTCCGGTCACATGTTTGGCAACTATACGACGTGCTAACATTGTTAAGACCTCACTCGCTGAATCCGTTTTTTACTTTTTGGCGCCAAATTCTGTTTACGTGAGAACAATGCACCGGCTATGGCATAAATAATCAGGACTAATGGATAAGCCCAAATGCCCATTTCCGCCTTGCTGACCCGGGTTTTGATTGCCATCAGGGCGACAATCAGGCTGGCAAAGATCATCAATGCCGGGAATAATTTGAGATAGCGACCTTGACGCGGACTGACTTCCGACAGTGCCACAGACAGAATCAGGGCAATTACAATGGCAAATGGTACAAAGACACGCCAGCCAAGCTCACTGGCTACCACTGGATCCTGACGGTTTTTCCAAAGCTGTCCGGTCGGCAAGGCTTCAACTTCATCACTGGCCAGTTCTGCTTCTTTATTACTTTCGATCCGTAAACGATAGGTTTCAAATTCAGCCTGGGTATATTGCGGGGTGCCTGGATAAATTTCATAGCGGCGACCATTGACCAGGTCGACCACATTGGCTGCATCATTCGGCATTTCAATTCGAGTCGCTTCCTGCGCCAGAATCATCACATCCGGCTTGCCTTCTTTTTCCGCACGCTGATAGAAGAAAATATCTTTCAGGTTTTTGCGATCTTCGGATAGATCTCCGGCATAAATCGTATAAGGTCCAGACGAAATAAATTCTTTGGGCCGAACCAGATCAAAGCCGGTTCGTACTGCCTGCTCACTGGTCAAGGCTTCAAACTGGCGAATCCCCCACGGCGAAGCCCACAGCATGAGAAAGCCTTGTGCAAGGAGATAGACTAAAGTCATTGGAATCAAAAGACGTGCCAGCTGATGCCGACTAATTCCACTACCATTTAAGACCGCCATCTCATGATCAACATAAAGACGGCCAAAGACCAGCATTAAGCCAATAAAGAACCCAAGTGGAAGAATCAAGGTCAGGAATTCAGGCAAACGATAACCAATGATGCTGAACAGGATTCCAGCATCCAGACGCCCCTGTGCGGCTACACCAAAATACTTGATCAAACGACCGCCCATCATGATAAGGGTCAGTAAGGCAATCACCACCAAGGAGGTCGATACCACTTGCTTGACCAGATAACGCCGAATAATCAAATTAGTTCTTCCAAAATGAGCTCCATAAAACGAATGCTAGTTTACCCGAATAGCAAAAATATAAAACCTAGGTGGCTCTGCCCATTGAAAATCTATTCGGATAAATGTTTCAATGCTTGAATGATTTGCAAATCTAAACAGGCGTGAAAACAAGATATGAACCTTACAATTAATACGTCATTCCCAGAGAATGGATCAAGTCAATCTTTGTTGATTTTAGTCGACTCAGAGCAAATTCAGAGCGCTGCATCAACATACCAAATCAACAACCTAGACACATTAATTGAAGCCTCCCAATTCAAGGCCGGTCTAGCAGAAAGTTTAAGCCTGATTGGACAGATCAGCCAGTCTCAGCATGCAGCCCTGATCGGCCTCGGCAAGACTGCCGAATTACAAGCGGGAAAACTGGCGAAAATTGCCCAGGCCATTATTAAAGCCTCTCAAAAAAAATTCAAACAGATTTCTGTTGATCTGACACAACTTCCACAAGAATTGCACTATCTGTTTGCATTGGCTTTAACTCAGGCCAGCTACGGCTATGACGAATACAAGTCGAAAAAGAACGAATTTATTCTGGAGCAGATTGATTTTATCGCTGCCGAAACTCCGCTAACAGCTGAACAGTTGCAATTGATTCAGGCCGTTCAGACTGGTCAGAATCTGGCGCGTGATCTGGGTAACCGCCCTGGCAATATTTGTTTCCCGGAATATCTGGCAGAACAGGCCCAGGCGCTGGCGGCTCAATATCCGGACCTGCTTAAAGTAACTGTGCTCAATGAACAGCAAATGGCTGACCTTGGCATGGGTGCCTTCCTTGCAGTCAGCAAAGGTTCAGACCGTCCAGGCCGTATTATTACGATTGAATATCTGGCGCATCGTGAAGAAGCACCAGTGGTATTACTGGGTAAAGGCATTACTTTTGATACCGGCGGTATTTCATTAAAACCAGGCGCTGGCATGGACGAAATGAAATATGATATGTGCGGTGCGGCTTCAGTTCTAGGCACCCTTCGTGCACTATGCGAATCTCGTTTACCAATTCATGTAGTGGGTGCGATTGCTGCAGCGGAAAATATGCCTTCTGGCAAAGCCACCCGTCCAGGTGACATCGTAACCACTATGAGTGGTCAAACTGTTGAAATTTTAAATACTGATGCTGAAGGCCGTCTGGTACTCTGTGATGCGCTAACTTATGTGAAACGCTTCAACCCTGCCCTGGTGATTGATATTGCAACTCTAACCGGTGCTTGTGTAGTGGCCTTAGGTTCAGTCTTGACCGGTATGTTTACGCCAGACAATGAGCTGGCTGCAGAACTTGAAACCGCCGGTCAAAATGCATTTGACCGTGTATGGCGCATGCCGGTACTGGACGACTATCAGGAACAACTGGATTCACCATTTGCCGATATTGCCAATATTGGTGGCCCTAAAGCCGGTTCTGTAACAGCTGCATGTTTCCTGCAACGTTTTACGCGTGACTATCGCTGGGCTCACCTGGATATCGCAGGTACGGCATGGAATTCAGGTCCAAATAAAGGCGCAACTGGTCGTCCAGTACCTCTATTAATGCAATTCCTGGCTAATCGCGTTCAAAAGCATGGCTAAGGTCAGCTTTTATTTATTTGAAAAAAGCCCTGAACGGCAGGTGGACAGCACTTGTCGTTTATGCCGTAAAATTTTGCGTCAGCCAGAGCGCATCTGGCTGCTGTGTGCCGATCCTGCCTTACAGCAGGAACTGGATAAAAAGCTGTGGAACTTTGATCCTGCCAGCTTTATTCCACACGGGATTGATCAGCCAGATGCAACCGTCTGTATCTCGGCTCAATTACCAGAGCAGTCGGGCTGGATTATTTTTAATTTTAATCCGGAAGCACTTGAACCTGATGCGAAATTTAGTCACATTATTGAGATTATTGAAAACAATGAACCAGCCAAACAGCTGGGACGTGAAAAATATAAACAATATCGTCGCTTTGGCATTCAGCCAAATACCTTTAAGCTCTAAGTAATCACGTGAACAAGGAGATGCAAGTGGCATTAAATGTAGGTCCAGATTTTAAACAGCGCTGGTTAAACACGCCTGAGGCTGTACGTCAGACCTTTATCGATGACCTCTCGCGCATCTGTGAAGTACTTAAGCCTGAAACTGCTATAGAAGAATGGCTCGTCCGTGACCAGCAGTTACAGAAAGAGTCTGAGCGTAAGATTGAAGCAGCGTATGCACAGCGCAAGGCTGAACTGATTGAAGAAGCACGCATTCGCAGACAACGGGCACTCGAAAAAGCCTTAGCCGAAAAACGCGCTGAAGAACAGGCTTATGCTGAACAGCTACGCCGTGATGAAGAGCGAAAATTTGCCGAGCAAACCCAGAAGCTGGCTGAAATGCGTCATATGCTGGATACTGAAGTTCAGGATTATGCCGCGCGTTATCAGAAAAATCCGGATCAGGTGTTCGACTTTGCCAAAGGTCGCTTAGATATCAACGATACCCAGATTTTGTCTGAGCTCGAAAGCTTACGGTTACGTCTGGAACTCGCAGCAGAAACTGTGATTGAACAAACCGTCAATGCACTGCGTGAGAAATTACGCGCTGCAGCCAAGGAAGAAATTGACTATATTCTGAAAAATTCTGATCTGGCTGAGTAAAGTTGATGGTCAGTTGGCTGAAAGAGTCTTTTTATTTTTCAGCCTTAGCGCTTGCTTGCCTTATTTAAACTTATTCTATCTAGTTAAAATCTACTTTAAAATTAAAACAAGTCAGCCAGTAAAAATGCGGTATTGCCAAGCAGATAGCCCGCCCCTAGCAAAGTGCTGATCCAGAGAATTCCCCCAGTCACATTATAGAAACTGAAAGTCGCAAAGCTCATATGGCCAGAACCTGCCGCAAAAGGGCCGAAGGAACGTACAAAGGGAATAAAACGCGCAATTAAGATTGTCTTGCCACCGTGTTTCATAAAATAATGATTGGTTTTGACCATATATTCGGGTTTGAAAAACCGTGAATGCTCATTGAAATACTTTAATCCGAGCACCCTGCCCGAATAATAATTCACGGTATAGCCCAAGATCGAAGCAATCAGCAGCAATAAACCCATGGAGTGCAAGGTAATCAGGTCAGAGCTGGAACACAGCGCACCGACAGCAATCAACAAACTGTCACCTGGCAAAAAGAAGAAAAACGGCGAACCTGTTTCCGCAAAAATCACCAGGAACAAAATTGCATAGATCCATACCCCATACTGCTCCAGCAATAATGGTAAAGACTGTTCAAGATGAAGTAAAAAATCGAGCATTCGACCTGTCCACTGGGGCTAAAATCGCGAGTTGAGCTACGTATTATCCCGAAAAATAAAAAAACAGTCTAATTTTTCAATTAGATTGTCTGGTAATTGCTCAGCGGATTTATTTCAAAAAACCATTTTCGGCTAAGAATTCCATGCTGATTTTAGACTGTTCTGTAGTTTCTGCGGCCTTTTCACCAAGCAATAAACGCTCGATATAACGTGCCAGTACATCTACTTCCAGATTGACTTTTGTGCCTAACTTCCAGGTACTAATATTGGTCCGTTCTGCCGTATGTGGAATCAGATTCAGACTAAGGATATTTCCACGTAAGTGATTGATGGTCAGACTGATACCATCTACTGTTATAGAGCCCTTCTCTGCCAGATATTTGGCAATTTCTTTTGGTGCAGTCACTTCAAAGTAGATGGAACGGGCATCGGAACGTACTACCGTAATTTCACCTACCGCATCCACGTGGCCAGAGACAATATGTCCGCCAAAACGTGTAGTTGGCAGCATTGCCTTTTCGACATTTACAGGTTGGCCGACTTTCCAGTTAGCCAGTGTAGTCCGGTCCAGGCTTTCACGTGATACATCTGCAGCATACCAGTTCTCGCCCCAGTCAATTACGGTCAGACAGATGCCATTGGTGGCAATCGAATCACCTAGATGTACATCGGACATATCCAGATCCGTCTGGATGCGTAAACGCACATCACCACCAACGCTTTGCAGGCTCTCGACCTTGCCCAGACTTTCAATAATACCTGTAAACATCTTTATTTCCTTTTTCTCTGCGCTTACCACAAGGCCAATTGGGTACTCACCCCGGTCGTATCCACACCACCCAGCTCGGCATAATGATGCAACTGGCTCAGTAACTGACGAATTGGTGGACCTGACTTGGCATGCGTGTCGGTAATTACAATAAATTCTAGTACGCGTGCACGTTCAGACTGGCGCTGTTTGCTGACACGATAACGTGGCACATCCTGAGTGAGCAAGGTTACACGGCCACGTTTCAGGTTGGCCTGCAACAAATCTGTGGCACTGATATTACCATCGGTCGAATAACTGGTCAGGATAAAACGCGCATTAATGGTCGCTAACAAAGTTTCATAGGCTTCTTTGGCATGCTTGGACGAGTTGTACTGACTTGGACGTTCTTTACGCCATGCACGGTCAATTCCGCTCTTGAAGCCTTTAGTGTCTGGCGTAGGCAGATCCACCTGATCCCAGAGTGTTAAAGCATTCAATACATGGTAGTTACTGCTATAGGCGTGCTGGTTATACGGTGGATCCAGATAAGCTACATCGACTTCAAAACCACTCATCTGATTGGCTAAGTGTTGGGCATCCACACACCACATTTCTGCGGCAGGTCCTTGATGCTTGGCATCTTCACAGAAACGGCTTGGCGTTAACCAGAGCAAGGATTCAATACGTTCAAGTGCAGTTTGGGTCTTACCGCCCCAACCATGATGGAAACTTTTAAATACCCCTGAAGTATTGCTGACAAAACTGGCTGAATAGAGCAGCGGTGCCAACAAGGCACTCATTTCCACGTCATCGATCGCACCTTGGGCTTGCCAGGTGGCAATCTGCTGACGAATCGCATCAATACGCATGCCGTTACGGCGTTTGAAGAACAAACGGTCTCGGGTCGGATCATAGATTTCATCATTACGCGGACACAGGTTATGCGTCACCCAACCTTTGACTTCAGGCAGACGGTTTAGATAGTCGATCGCTTTCTGATAGCCACCCAGCTCTTTAAATGCAGGTGCATCAGTGCAAGCCAGAACGGCATGATTCAGCGCATGGCTATACGGTTCCCAGTCATTGGCAATGACACGATAGCCATTTTGACGTGCCAAACGTGATACTACACCGGAACCGGCAAAGAAATCGGCAAAAATAGGCGCACGGCCATCTTCGCGTTTTAAGGTTCCCGTGCTCTCAAGTGCTTCCAGAATTAAATGTAGTAAACGGCGTTTGTTCCCCAAATAAGGAACCAACTGATGGAAAAGATATTCATCGGTAGTACGTGCCGCATGGCGGCGTTTGTGATAAACCGTAGACTCTGAATTCATAGTGTCTCTTGAGAAGGAATTAACCTGAAGCGCACGTCGTCACCCAAACGGGTCACGTCCTGCAACTTAAATCGAAGTTGTTCTGCCATTCGGCTAAATTCTGCATTGAACATACTACGCGCAGTTTGCCCCAATAAGGTCGGTGCAACATAACTGATGAGTTCATCCACCAGTCCTGCCTGTAAAAATGCGGTAGACAAGGTCGCCCCTGCTTCTACCAGCACATCATAAATCTGATGCTGCTGAACCAGTTGCTGTAATAATTCTTTTAAAGGCTGAATTTCGAGTTGGATCACACCCAGATCAGCCAGCTCCTGACGATAAGGCCCCATCACCATCACCGTTTCTGGATTTTCCAAAATTTTGGCATTCAGTGGCAAACGGCCTTGGCGATCCAGAATAATCCGTTTGGGCTGAACGATGCTGCTGATGTCGTCGATACCTTTCAGACTGCGGACATTCAACTGACAATCATCTGCTAGTACAGTGTCGATGCCGGTAATCACTGCACCAGAAATGGCGCGCCAGTGCTGGACATCCTGCCGAGCTTCAGACCCGGTAATCCATTTCGATTCACCGGATGCCATAGCCGTACGGCCATCCAGACTCGATGCAATTTTCAAACGCACATAAGGCATCCCAGTCGCCATGGCTTTCAGAAAGCCATCATTCAGCGGATGCGCTTCATCTTCACAGATGCCAACTTCCACTTCGATACCGGCATCTTTCAGGATCTGCACGCCTTTTCCAGCGACCAGTGGATTCGGATCGGGACAAGCGACCATCACTTTAGCCACCCCTGCTTCAACCAACCCTTTAGCACAAGGGGGTGTACGGCCATAATGTGCACATGGTTCCAAAGTCACATAAGCGGTCGCACCACGTGCTTGATCTCCAGCCTGACGCATCGCAAAGACTTCGGCATGTGGCTGACCAGCTTTGGGATGAAAACCTTCACCCACGACTACGCCATCTTTGACAATGACACAGCCGACATTCGGGTTGGGTTTAGTGGAGTACTGTCCCTGACGTGCCAGTTCGATGGCACGGCGCATCCAGATTTGATCTTGAGTGAGTTCAGTCATGCTTATTCTTGAAACTCACCGCGTTGCTGCATTTGTTCAATCTGACGACGAAAGGCTTCGACATCCTGGAAGTCCTGATAGACTGAAGCAAAACGCACATAAGCGACATGATCAAGTGCAAATAGAGATTGCATGACTATTTCACCGATGGTACGTGATTTCACATCACGTTCACCCAAACGGCGAATCTGTAATTGAATATCACTGAGCACCGTTTCAATCTGTTCTTGCGTCACAGGACGTTTCTGCAAGGCATGCATCAGTGAACGGCGTAATTTGGCTTCATCAAAGGGTTCATTCTTGCCATCAGATTTGATGACACGCGGCATCACCACTTCATAACTTTCAAAGGTGGTAAAGCGTTCATTACAACTGACGCATTCACGACGGCGGCGAATCTGGCAACCTTCAGCGGCCAGGCGTGAATCAATCACTTTACTGTCTGGTGTATTGCAAAATGGGCAATGCATAGCGGTTTAATTGAACAAATCCTGATGATTTCCGAGTGTAGTAAAAATTCCAAGCTTGGTAGAGTTTTACACAACATATAGAAAAAAAACAGCCCATCTGGGCTGTTTTACACAATATATTGATTATTGTTTTAGCAGACTATTCTACGCGCTCGCCATGTTGACTCAAGTCTAGACCCATGCGTTCATCATCAGAAGAAACACGGATACCGATGATCAGATCGATCACTTTAAGAATCACGAAAGTTAATACTGCAGAGTAAGCGATGGTTGCAAGTACACCTTCAACTTGAACCCAAAGTTGGCTCATTACATTTGCTGGAGCAGCATCACCCATGATGAATTCGCTTGCAAAGAATGCTGTCAGAATCGCACCAACGATACCACCGACGCCATGCAGACCAAAGGCATCTAGAGAATCGTCGGCTTTCAGTACACGTTTCAAGGCAGTAATACCCCAGAAACATACCACACCACCGATCAGACCCATTGCCAGTGCACCACCGACAGTAACGAAACCAGCTGCTGGAGTAATCACCACCAGACCTGCTACCGCACCAGAAGCACCGCCTAATACAGAGGCTTTACCACGTACTACTTTTTCAGTAATTAACCAAGAGATCGCTGCTGCCGCTGCTGCAACTTGAGTTACGATTAGCGCATAACCTGCAGAACCATTCGCACCCAATGCTGAACCACCGTTGAAGCCGAACCAGCCTACCCAAAGTAAGCTTGCACCGACTACAGTTAAAGTCAGGTTATGTGGCGCCATTGATTCACGGCCCAAGCCCATACGTTTACCTAGCATGTAGGCTGCAACCAGACCCGCTACACCTGAGTTGATGTGAACGACTGTACCACCAGCAAAGTCAAGCGCACCATCGTTGCCTAACCAGCCGCCACCCCATACCCAGTGAGTAATTGGCGCATAAACCAGAATCACCCAAAGTGTAATAAATGCCACAAAAGCACCAAACTTCATACGTTCCGCAATTGAACCGCTGATGATGGCAACCGTAATAATGGCAAACGTCATTTGGAAGATCACGAATAGGATTTCAGGAATCGTGCCGGATAGCGCATCGGTGGTTATTCCAGCCAGCATGAGCTTGTCCAGACTGCCGATAAAGGCATTTCCTTCACCAAAGGCCAAGGTATAGCCAATCACGACCCAAGCAATACTGACTACGGCTGCAGCAACAAAGCTGTGTGCCATTGTTGCCAGCACATTTTTCTTACGGACCATACCGCCATAGAACAGGGCTAAACCTGGAATGGTCATCAGTAATACAAGGGCTGTTGAAGTGAGAATCCAGGCTGTATCGCCAGTATCGAGAGTAGCTTCTTCTTCTGCAGGCACTGCTGGTTCAGCTGGCGCCACTTCAGCAATCTCTGCTGTAGTTGTATCTGTTGTTGTAAGTGAAGTATCACCAGTCTCTGCAACAAGTGCGACTTCTTCAGTAGATGTTGGTGCTGTTACGGCCTCTTCAGCCCACGCAACAGAACCACCTAAAAGAGCGCTGGACAAGCCGAACGCCATTAGCATTTTTTTCATTCGTATCCCCCAACCATGTTTTTTGTGAGTTATTAGGTACTCAGCAAACTTCGTGCCAAATTAAACAGCGTCTGCACCTGTTTCACCGGTACGAATACGGATGACTTGTTCTAAGTTAGTTACGAAAATTTTTCCGTCACCGATTTTGCCAGTGCTTGCAACACGAGTAATTGATTCAATTACCGAATCAACCATTTCGTCGCTGATTGCGATTTCAATTTTGACTTTCGGTAGGAAATCTACAACGTATTCAGCACCACGATAAAGTTCAGTATGGCCTTTTTGACGACCAAAGCCTTTGACTTCAGTCACAGTGATGCCTTGAACACCAATTTCAGATAATGCTTCACGCACATCATCCAATTTGAAAGGTTTTACAATTGCAGTTACGAGCTTCATGTTTGTTTTCCTTCGGCTTATTTCACCAGTAAGGTTTTATGTTCAAATTTCATGCCAAGATTCCTAAGGTCGGGGGAAATTAGAAAGCCCGGCACGATGTTTCTTGCTCTTTTATTTTATACTTATAACGTATTGGAATCTGCACAAATTGGATATTTTTTATGTGGATTTTTACAATATTACTAATCGAAGCAGCCTATATTTTATCTGAAATACTGTAAGTCACTCTTGCAGCAATGCTACACTGTCCGCGCATTTATATGGCGATGGATCGGATTATGATTGAAACCCTGTTACAAGCAATTTTGCAGCAAGTTGAACAGCCTAAAAAGGACCTGGAACATAACCTGCGTGCCCTGCTCAATGAAGCCGTTAGCAAAATGGATTTAGTGTCTAAAGAAGAGCTCGAACGTCAACGCACTGCCCTAAATAATGCCAATCAGCGTTTAAATGAGTTACTAAAACAAGTCGAAGAGCTAGAAGAAAAAATCTCGATTAAAAAATAAGCACAACCACAGTGCACAAAAGACACGAGAACAATAAAAATAATGCACTATATTGGAACAACAATATGTCTTTTGCCAAAATTTATACGCGAGGCCTGTTAGGCCTGCACGCACCTTTAATTGAAGTCGAAGTTCATGTCAGTTCTGGCATGCCTTCCCTCACCATTGTGGGGCTTCCTGAAGCCGCAGTCAGGGAAAGTAAGGACCGGGTTCGCTCAGCCATTCTGAATAGCGGCTTTCAGTTTCCGATCAAACGCTTGACCATTAATCTGGCACCTGCCGATCTACCTAAAGACGGCTCACGTTTGGACTTACCGATTGCGCTAGGAATTTTAGTAGCCTCAGGACAGCTTCCAGAAAATTGCACAGATAACCTTGAATTTATTGGTGAACTGGCCTTAGATGGTCAATTGCGGCCTGTAACAGGAATCCTGAGTATTGCAATCGCCTGCCAGCAGGCACAGCATCAACTGATCTTGCCTAGTCCGAATGCTCAGGAAGCCTCTCAGCTCCCAGATTTTCAGGTATTTGCCGCCAATCATTTACAGGAAGTCTGTGCACATCTGGCTCAAGCAGAAACCTTAACCCCGTTTAAGACCAGTCCATTAGATCAGCACTCTTTTTATAAATTTGATCTGGCGGATGTGAAAGGACAATTGCGACCGAGACGTGCCTTGGAAATTGCAGCCGCGGGTGGTCATTCCCTGCTGTTCCGCGGGCCACCTGGTACAGGTAAAACCTTGTTAGCATCGCGCCTCGCCAGTATTTTGCCTCCCTTAAATACTCAGGAAAATCTGGAAGTTGCCAGTATCTATTCGATTGCCAATGCCAATCATCCTTTTGGCCAGCGGCCATTTTGGGCACCGCATCATACTGCCTCTGCCATTGCACTGGTCGGTGGCGGCTGTCAGTTCCACAAATAAATCAGAGTTTACACAAATAAACTAGAGCAAGAGTGAAAAGTATATTATCTATATGCTTTATTTTTTCCTTTTTTTAAAAATATATGCTTGTTAATAATGACAAAATAACGACTATTGATTGCTTCCCAAACGATAATATTAGTCGAGTGGTTTATCGATATGGTGGACTTGTTCGAAACGAAGATAACGACTCAACCAATCCTTTTGTTGAAGTGTTATTAATTGAGATTAGAAAAAGTGATCAATGGTTATTTTTAGATAAGTGCTCAACATTCCTTGTTCCAGTACTTGATCTTGATGCTGTTCAACATGGTAGCATTTGGGATGGAAATGTTCTGACCAATCAAACTTATAGATTTTCAGGAAAGCTTGTCACAAAACGATTTTCTTTCGACTTCACCAATAATAAGCCTAAGAATATAAAACTTACAGACAGAATCCCCAATAGTTCAGAATACTATATTCCATTAAAACACTATTTTCTCCCCAATAAAGTTGATTATGTTCTAAAAGGCTATCCATTCACTAAATACACCAATGATTCATATCGGAAAGTGAATCACTGCTTAATACATTCTAATGATGGAACTCAAGTCATCACTTCATCAATTCAGGTTTTGCATAGCTTATTCGTCAATCGGAAGGATATTAGGGGACTCTTACTAGGAACTTCAAGCCAATCCATTATTAATCGCTTTTTAGAATCTTATACAACAGAAATTGAGAATGATAATGTTGAATATAAAATAAAAATCAGAAAGCCATATGAAGATATTGGCGAGACTGCAATTATTTTTCTTGCCAATCTAGCCTTAAATCCACATGTTCAGACGATAGTCGATAAAATTCAAAAAAGTATGGAGATTACTGAGTTTAATCATCTTCAACATGGCTCAGGCACACGATATCCAATTGTATTTCCGCCACACCCTACAAAGCTTTTTCTTGAAGCTGAAGGAATTTGGCTAGATGATAATAAGACACGTTTTTTTATCACTAGAGTAAAAAAGTTTGATCCTATTAACGATCACATGATTGATGTCAACAAAGACCTGACCCATACTGTTTCAAAGCCTGATGATAAAAATTCTCGTCCTCGTGAAAAAAGTCAAAATAAAAATGAGCATGTCAATACACAAAAACCACCATCAAGAACAAGCGGTGAATACCGTAAGCGTTCTGATGTGGAAACTGGAAGTACACAAGATATTTTGAAGTATTCTTTTAATGAACCAATCAATGATCCAATTGAAGTTGGCACACCCAATCACCCATATTCTGATAAATCAAAAGATGTCGAAACATCATCTGATGAACCATATGGAAGTCAAAATACTAATATTAAAAAATCTGAAACAACAAATACACCGCCTAAAAGAGATGAACGTTTTGACATTCAATATATTATCCAATCTCTTCAAGAAATTGCTTCAGAAATGGATTCCCCTCTAGAACACCTTTCTGCAATTAATGAACATGGTGAAATGATAACGAGTATTAACTTGCTTCAAATCAAAAAACTTGTACCTGAACCCAAACATCCCTCATGGATTGATTATGAAAAAGGCAGAAGATTATTGTTCTTACAACTTGATTTAAAAGATCAGAATATCTTCACCTATCTTATTGATATTCATAAAAATAAGAATCATGAAGCATTTTGTGCTTTTCTTATTTTTACTCAACACAAGTTAACAAGTGAACAAATCAAAAAAATCTGCATTGAGCTAGAAAGTGCAAAAGGAATAAAAAAATGGGTACTCTACTGTGATAGTTTCATTCATAAAATGATTGCGATAAAACATTTATACGCAACACCCGATGAATGGAAAAATCGCTTTAAAAACTTATTCATAAGTCTACAGAAGTAAATTATCTGAACTTAATGAGAAATACCAAGCACAAAAAGCTCAAATAGTCGAGGTTTCGTATCGTAACTTACTGCCTCATAGAGAATTACAAGGCTTTAAACAGAGCAACAACTTACTAGATTTTATGAAAAATTAAATTTTTTCTGGTCATTCAAGTTATATAAATTGAAGTATTGATTATGCTAAAAGATAAATGATGTTCTTTCTTGGATGCATCTGTAACACAAGATATGTGTTTTCATTGTAAGCGTCCGCTGAATCCCATACCTATTTT
>ERZ1023513.65-NODE-65-length-15281-cov-4.778996_pt1 | contig 15281 bp, 14 predicted proteins | sample MGYA00380550_ERZ1023513 | MGnify/ENA primary metagenome ERZ1023513 (study PRJEB33173, sample SAMEA4830347) | metagenome | study: EMG produced TPA metagenomics assembly of the PRJEB25223 data set...
TGATTAATTTAAGATCAAATAAATTGTACGTTTTTTGATTTATGACGGAAGTCTACTTTTTATTAAAATAATATCTATATTATGATGAAGCTCATTTATCCAGAGATTAGCAAAAAACTCTTCATCAGGATTCTGGTTAGCATTAGCATTACATAAGAATAAAATATTGACTAAAAAAATTATTTTTCTGTTTAACTGCATAATATAATCCTTGATTATAATTTTAATCCATAAGCTTTAACTCTACTTCATCATTTGACTTATCTGTTATTAATTTAACAAAATAATTCTGAGGATTATTTATTTTAACTCCTCCCAACTCATAGAAAATATTCTTATCTTCAAGTGCATATTTCATATTATTGCTAGTAAAAACTTCTTTCTTATTCGAGTCTAAAATTTGTAACTTTGAAATTTGAACATGAGATTTTGCTTTATTTTTAACTACAAGCTTATCATTTTCAATATTAAAATTTAATTTTAGGTTATCTTGCTTTCCAATAAATAATGGCAGGTTAAAATTCATCAAAAAAGTAATAGATGATTCTTTTACAGGCTGAGGTAATTCCTCAATTATAATACGCCAGGCACCCTCTTCCCTACCATCTAATACAGATGCTATTGGACGATTAAACCCAACACGTATAACTTGTTTTCCATTAGGTTTCAAAATAAAATTTCTTGGATTAATAATAAGAGTGTTATCCTTCTCCAACACGTCTTCACCTTTATTATTTTGATCCCATTTAAATGCTTTTATTTCAAATATCTTTTTTTCTGCTTCATTTATAGATTCTAAAGTAAGTGTTGTTGTTTTTTGTTTTGTATCATTAAGTATATACATTTGTACTGGATCAATTGCCACATCAGCCTTTACCCCAGTCATAGAAAAAAAAGATATAATAAATAATTTAGCTATTTTTCTCATATTATAATTTTCCACTTAAAAATATAATAAGGCAACCTAACCCAACATAAATGTTAGGTTAGGTTGATTAAATAAATTAGTAGTAAGCTTTGATTAGATAGCGATCGGTATAATTACCTGCTAACTGTGTAGCATCAACTGCAGCATTAGTAACTGCAAGTGTATAATTATCAACTGCTTGACCGTTATGATTTGAATTACCAAACGGAACAGCGCCTGCACCTTGTTTAGTTGTCACAATTGTTGTAGAAATTGTTTCAGATGCATCTGTTTCATGTCTAACAAATGTATTATTACTGGCGCCAGCATTTGCAGTTTGCAAATTCAGAACATAAGGGGTGTTTGTTGTAATTGAATAATTTGTACTTTGAGTTCCACCGGCAGCAGATAATAGTATTGCATTTCCACCAGTTAAAATACATTTCTTGTTAATTTTAAGTGAAATTGGAATTTCTTTTTCACAGCCTAAAGTATTACATTTACTCCAGTCAATTGGTGGTTTAGGATTATGACCTGGGCGTCCTGCAGTTTCCGCATCTGCTGCATAAACAACTGTTGAGCCAAAACCAAAGCTTAGTGCTAATGCTGCTAATACTGCTTGAGTCATTTTATTCATGATCTTCTCCATTCCTTAAAAAAAGAATATATTTATTTGTTTGAGTAACACTGGCATAAAAACTCTTTCTCATGATGAGTAAGGTTATGCAGCGTGTAGTTATCTTATTATTATTGATTAAAAAACATACACATACTTTATTATTCACAATATATTTTTCCATTTCCCCCAATTATTATTTTTTGTATGCCATTATTTTATATTAAATTATTTAAAAATAAGAATTGTTACATATAATTCTTACAAAACTCCCTCTAAGGCTAAAAAAGAACTTAGAAAATAGAAGCTAATCAGTTATAACTTAACCATATGATTTTTATATTTTTTAGATAATTACAATCTCAAACCATTAATAATTTTTACAAATAATTACAATTTACCCGCAGATAGGTGAAAATAGTGTGATTCTGTTGTGTTTTTTTTGTTATTTTTCATACATCATCGCATTTACCAAAAATCTCATTACTATAGTTACTACCAATCTGACTTGACTGTGTTGCAAAATCCTAGCACTGAAGGCTTCTTCAGCAATATAATTCTCTAATGAAACAAGCCTACACCCAAAATCTACCGTACAACCAATTAATCCACCGGTAATCCCACCTACAATAAAATGGGAGCACAATATTGCTCCCATTCTTATTCATACCACTTCAAGCGTTTTAACGATAGCCATTTGGATTCTGTTTTTGCCAGTTCCAGCTATCAGCCAGCATATCTTCTAGTGACAATTTAGCCTGCCAACCAAGCTCAGTTTGTGCACGCTGGCAATCAGCATAGAAACTGGCTAAATCTCCATCACGTCGTGCTGCGAATTCAAAGGGAATTTGCACAGCATTAACAGCCTCAAAAGTTTCTTTAATCTTCAGCACTGAAATTGGTTGTCCGGTCCCAATGTTCCAGGCCCGGCAGCCAGACTCAGTCAGGCGATTCTCAACAGCTAAAACATGAGCCTGTGCCAGGTCGACGACATGAATAAAATCTCGCTCACATGTACCATCCTGAGTTGGATAGTCATTGCCAAAAATAGAGAGGTTTTCACGACGACCGACAGCCACTTGGGTCACATACGGCATCAAGTTATTTGGAATACCTTGCGGGTCTTCACCAATCTGGCCACTTTTATGCGCACCGACTGGATTAAAATAACGCAATAAGGCAATCGACCAGCGCTCATCTGCAATCGCCAGTTTTTCCAACATTTGTTCGATCACCAGTTTGGTATAGCCATAATTATTATTTGGCATACTTAATGGCATATCTTCCTGATAAGGCGATGGATTATATTCCCCATAAACTGTCGCAGACGAGCTAAAGACCAGTTTAAACACCCCTGCGCGTTGCATTGCCTGCGCCAGACTGATAGACCCGGCAATATTATGCTCAAAATAAGCCAGTGGAATTTGCTGACTTTCTCCCACCGCTTTAAGGCCGGCAAAATGAATCACCGCATCAATCTGGTGCTGCTGGAACAGCTGATCCAGACAGGCGCCATCCCGGATATCGCCTTCAATAAAATGGAGACTTTTCTGGGTCAGTGCTTGTACCCGTTGTAATGATTCTGCCGAACTGTTTGACAAATTATCCAGCACCACCACCTGATGCCCGGCATTGAGCAGCTCCAGACAGGTATGCGAACCAATATAACCGGCGCCACCGGTGACCAGAATATTAGCCATCTGATTTTCCTAATAAAATTTGTAATAAACCCTGTGTCGAAGCATCCAGTGCCGATACATCCTGCTGCTGGCCATTTAAAATCGGCAACAGCTGATTGGCAATTTCCTTACCCTTTTCCACGCCCCACTGATCAAAGGGGTTAATATTCCAGATCACCGACTGAACAAAGACCTTATGCTCATACAAGGCAATCAGCATCCCCAAGCTATATGGATTCAGTTCCTGAATCAAAAAGGTTGAACTCGGCTGATTACCGGCATATTGCTTATACGGTGGCAGACTGGCCAGCTCGACCTGATCCAGTGCCTGATTGCCAAAAGCCAGTAAGCGCGATTGCGCCAGACAGTTAGACAGCGCCAGATGGTGCTGTTCGACCAGCGCCTCTGCACTTTCGGCATAGGTAAACTGGTTGGCATTGTAGCGTTTGATTGGGGCAATAAAATCACAGCTGACCGCCTGTGTGCCCTGATGCAGCAACTGATAAAACGCATGCTGGGCATTCGGTCCTACTTCACCCCAGACAATTGGACAGGTATCCAGTTCGACCGCTTCGCCACTGCGCTGAATCGATTTACCATTCGACTCCATTTCCAGCTGCTGCAGATAAGAGGCAAAATATTTTAAGCGGCCATCATAGGGCAAAACTGCATGGGTCTGAATATCCAGAAAATTATTATTCCAGATCCCGAGTAGGCCCATCAACACCGGAATATTCTGTGCAAAGGGTGCGGTCTGGAAATGCTGATCCACTGCATAGGCACCGGCCAAAAAGGCTTTAAAGCCTTCTACCCCAATAATTAGCGCAATTGGCAAGCCGATACAGGACCAGAGTGAATAACGGCCACCGACCCAATCCCACAGCAGGAACTGGTTTTCTGGCGCAATGCCCCATGCGGTCATTTTATCGGGCTTGGTCGAGACCCCAACAAAATGATGCTGTAATACACGTGCCTGTTTGCCCAAGGCTTTTTCCAGCCATAAACGGACGGTTTGCGCATTGGACAAGGTATCAATGGTGCCAAAAGACTTGGAGGAAATAATAAACAGTGTGGTTTCCGGACGCAGCTTGTGCAGTAAATCTGAGAGCTGGCTACCATCCATGGTCGAAACAAAATGTACGCTCAGCGGCTTGGCACTTGGATGTTTAAAATCGGACAGTGCCTGAGTCGCCATCAAAGGCCCCAAGTCCGAACCGCCAACGCCAATATTGACCACATCCTGAATCACTTCACCAGTCGCACCGCGGCACTGCCCGGCATGAATTTTTTCTACCAGCTGATACATACGCTGTAGCTGGGCCTGTACCTGCTGTGCCAGTTCCGGATGAGTACTGCCCTGTTCCGGCAAACGCAGCGCCCAATGCATGGCTGCACGCTGTTCGGTATAGTTAATCGGGTCAGTGGAAAACAGGGTGTTGATCCAGCCCGATAAGTCATGTGCTTCAGCAAAGCGTATCAGCTGTGCCAGCACCTCGGCATTAATACGCTGCTTGCTATAATCAAAAACCAGCGATTTTAAACGTACAGAAAAGTGTTCAAAACGCTGCGCATCCTGTGCAAATAAATCGGTTAAATGGCGCTGTTCAAACTGATTTTTTAAAGTCTGTAACTGTAATAACAGTGAATCACGCGTATGTGCCGCTGCTGAACTGCTCATTAGCGTCCTACTCCCATATAGGCAAAGCCTTGCGCTTTGACAAATTGCGGATCATAGATATTACGTCCATCTAAAATTAACGGATGCTGCATACTGTTGAGCAGGGTTTTATAGTCCGGACTCCAGTAATGTTTCCAGGCGGTTAACAGGCACAGCGCATGGCTGTCTTTGACGGCTTCATACTGGTCCTGACACAAGATCAGATCATCGCGTTCACCATACAATGCCTGAATTTCTGGCAAGGCGTGCGGATCGTGTAATTTAACCGTTTGCCCTTGTTCCCAGAGTGCCTTGAGCATGGCGTGAGTCGGTGATTGTTTCACGCGTGAAGTATTTTCCTTAAAGGCCACGCCCCAGATGGCAATGGTTTTGCCTTTTAAATTGCCCTGATAATAGTTCCACAGTTTGCGAAACAGCAGTTCTTTTTGCTGCTCGTTAATTTCCCAGACCTGGGCCAAAAGCTGGCTTTTCACCCCGGTAGTTGACACGGTATTGGCTAAGGTTAAAACATCATGCGAGAAGTTTTCTCCGCCAAAACCAGCACCCGGATACATATAGGAGGCGCCAATCCGGCTATCAGCGGCCATGCCCTGGCGCACATGTTCAATATCAATGCCGAGTTTTTCGGCCACCACAGCCAAATCATTGATGTAACTGATCCGGGTTGCCAGCATGCCGGAAATACTCAGCTTGGTAAATTCCGCATCCAGCACCGGCATAAACAGGTATTGCTGCTTGCGCGGGAATAAAGGACGTAAAAACTCCTGCACTTTACTCTGTACCTGCGGATTCATACAGCCCACAGTCAACTGTTCCGCCTGGGTAATACTGGCTAGCGCATTGCCTTCCTGGCTCATATCCGGCAAATACACCCAGTCATCTTCAGGCAGCAGCTGTTTCAGTCGTGCCGTACCCTGCAAGCCAAGGGTTGAAGCATTGATCATCAGTTTCGGATGGATGATCGGGCGCTGCTGGAGCTGCTGCAACAATTCAATCAGTAGTGGCTCTTCAGCCGGATTCAGGCTAAACAGATAAACATCAATCTCCAAACCCAGCTCTTTCAGGCTACAGTAATGCAGAAAGCCTTGGGCATGTTGCTGCTGCAGCAGCCGGTTGACCGCCTCATCCTGAAAATCAGGCGCTTCCGGACTATCTTGCCCGAAAATGTCACACCAGTAGACCTTGTGTCCACATTCTGCCAATAGCGCCGCCATCACCCCGGCATAAAGCGTTTGACCAAAAACTGCAACCTTCATGCTGACCTCTGCCCTGTATTAGTCTTTAAGTTCTTGAATCAACTGTTTAAATGCTGCACCTAAACTTGGATGATCCACCCCGTAATGCAAGACGGCCTTTAAATAGCCCAGTTTGCTGCCGCAATCAAAGGTCTGGCCTTTCATGCGGTAGGCTTCGACGGTTTCCAGCTGCTGTAATGCAGCAATGGCATCGGTCAGCTGAATTTCATTCCCGGCCCCTTTTGGCGTGGTGGCCAATAGCTGCATAATTTTGGCCGGCAATACATAACGCCCGATTACGGAAAGATTAGAAGGTGCAGTACCGACCGCTGGTTTCTCGACAATCCCCTGCATTTCCGCACTCTGGCCTTCTGCAGGGGCAGCAGCAACATCCACAATGCCATACTGATCGACCAGATGCTCCGGCACGGCCTCAACCATAATCTGCGCTGCTTGGGTGGCATTAAAACGTTCAATCATCAAGGCCAGATCATTTTTTTCTGCCTGATCTTTGACCAGCACATCTGGCAGTAACACGGCAAAAGCCTCATCACCGACAATATCTTTGGCACACAGCACCGCATGACCCAGGCCCAGCGGCTGTGGCTGACGCACACTGACCACGCTGACTTGTGGCGGTAAAATTTCGGTAATTTCTTTTAGCAAATCCCACTTTTTCTTCTGCTCTAATGTGGTTTCCAGTTCAAAGTTACGGTCAAAGTAGTTTTCAATTGACGCTTTGGAAGAATGCGTGACCAGAATAATCTGTTCAATACCGGCAGCAACCGCTTCACGCACCACATATTCAATCGCTGGACGATCGACCACCGTCACCATTTCTTTGGGAATAGATTTACTTGCAGGTAAAAAACGGGTACCCAAACCTGCAACAGGTAAAATCGCCTTCTTAATCATATACTTTAACCTAATCTCAATATTTTAATTTACTTTGACTTCTTTACCACGTTGATAGCCATCAACATAGTGCTCCAGCTGGCTTAATGCCCAATCAATATCCGATTGCACTGCAGTTAAATCATTGAAGCGCTCAAAGACCTGCAATAACTCATCTAGAGGATACATTTTTTCATAAGAACGTAAAATCCGGCTGTGTTGCGTCACTTCGGTATTATCGGCATCAATCAGTAATTCTTCGTAAAGTTTTTCACCAGGACGTAAACCGGAGTATTGGATTTCAATATCGCCGTCCTGACTATCGGCTTCACGGACTTTCAGGCCACTCAGCGCAATCATCTGACGGGCCAGATCCTGAATCCGTACCGGCTCGCCCATATCCAGCAGGAACACATCACCACCATGACCCAAAGCACCTGCTTGAATCACCAGCTGTGAAGCTTCGGGAATGGTCATAAAGAAACGGGTGACATCCGGATGGGTCACAGTAATCGGGCCGCCTTTGGCAATCTGCTGTTTAAATAATGGCACCACAGAACCCGATGAACCGAGCACGTTCCCAAAACGTACAATACTGATCTGGGTCTGGTCCTGCGCTTCCGCCATAGCCTGACAGTACAGCTCAGCCATCCGTTTTGATGCGCCCATGACATTGGTCGGACGTACCGCTTTGTCGGTCGAAATCAGCACAAAGGTTTCAACGCCATTTTTGACGGCTGCATTTAAACTAAAAGCGGTACCAATTGCATTATTTTTCAGACCAGCAATCGGGTTACATTCTACCAGCGGTACATGCTTATACGCCGCCGCATGATAGACCGTCTGCACCGCATACTGTTCAATAATCCGTTCCAGTTTAGCCTGATCCAGGACCGTACCCAGAATCGGAATAATTTCGATATTTGATGCCAGACGCAGTTCTTTATCAATACTGTACAGGGCAAATTCGGTCAGCTCATAAATCACCAGTTTCTGCGGCTGGTTTTTAATAATCTGGCGGCATAATTCGGAACCAATTGAACCACCAGCACCTGTAACCATCACCACTTTGTCTTTAATATTTTTTTCCAGCAGCTCTGCCACAGGCGGCACCGGATCACGGCCCAGCAAGTCAATAATATCAACTTCCTGAATATCGGAGACACGGATTTCACCATCCACCAGTTTGGTCAGGCCCGGAATTTCAGTAATTTTTAAATGTGCCGGTTCCAGAAATTTGACAATTTCACTTTTGCGGCTACGCCCCACAGAGGGTAGGGCAATTAAAATTTCATTAATCCGCAATTTGCCAAAACATTTAAGTGCTGTTTCCGGCAAATAGACATCAATACCGCCGATATTCTGTCCGCTTAAGGACGGATTATCATCAATAAAGAAAATCGGTAAATGTTCATTAGAGCGGTTTAAGGTCGCGGCCACCTGTTGACCGGCATTGCCTGCCCCATATATCGCGATACGTTTTTTCGGTACGCCGGCATGCACATAAGAACGGACAATAAAACGGATGATCCCACGGCTAAACCACACCCAGGCGAACATCATAAAGCCGAACATCAGTGGAATTGAGGTTGGAATAAAAGCATCTGTTAAATAGGCCAAGGCATAGAGTCCCGCCACCGCCAGAAAGGTTGCCAGGCCCAGTTTGACCATAAATACTTCATTGTAGGTACGTACAATAAAGCGATACACGCCAAACACAAACAGCAGGATAACCGCAATTGCACTCACCCACAGTGAACCAAACGGAATATTCGGCACCACCTCTGCACCAAGGTCAAACTGACGAATGGCATAACACAGCCAGATCAGCACTGGAAATACACAGAAATCCAAAATGACCAGGAAAGCCAGTTTGGCAGCACGGGGGGATTCGACGAGAGGTAGGATGACGGATTTCACTTGATGTGTCTTCTCAATAGGAATAGTACAGCTCAGTTCAATTATTAATATTGGAATGATTAAACTGCAAATTAAACTCAGTTTGTAAAATGCATCAGTTGATGCATTTTTTATATGACATTATTGTAGCGCATATTAAATTATATACGCTGAATCACCTGGGCAATCGCCTGTTCGGTTGTGCGAATATTATCTTCCGATAAGGTTGGATGCACCAGGAACATCAGGCTGCTTTCACCCAGATGCTGGGCATTGGCTAGACGCTGGGCGGGTCGCCATGGCGTACCATCGAATGCATGTTCTAAATACACTTCTGAACAGGAACCGCTAAAGCAAGGTACGCCCAGTGCATTGATTTCGGCCATAATCCGGTCACGTGACCAGCCTTCTGGCAACTGCGCCGTATTGACCTGTACATAGCACTTATAGTTGGCGTGGACATAATCACTGTTCGGATAATGCACACTAAAATAAGGACTGTCTTGAAATGCCTTTAAAATACGTTGGGCATACTCGGTGCGTTTTTGCGTCCATTCTGGCATCCGCGGTAACTGCAGTCGACCAATCACGGCTTGCATTTCCATCATGCGCCAGTTGGTGCCAAAAGAGTCGTGTAACCAGCGAAACCCTGGTGGATGCTGTTTATTATAAATGCTGTCGTAATTTTTACCATGGTCTTTATACGACCACATTTTTTTCCAGAGCTGTTCATCATTGGTGGTGACCATACCGCCTTCGCCACCGGTGGTCATAATTTTGTCCTGACAGAATGACCAGGCACCAATATGGCCAATTGATCCGGCAGGCTTGCCTTTATACATGGCACCATGTGCCTGTGCACAGTCTTCAATGACATACAGACCCTTTTCTTTTGCCATTTGCATAATCGGATCCATATCACACATCCACCCTGCCAAATGCACACAAATAATGGCTTTGGTCTTTGGAGTTAGTGCTGCTTCTATGGTACGGGCAGAAATATTTTGTGAGTCGAGTTCTACATCGGCAAACACCGGATTGGCCCCAGCAGTCACAATCGAGCTGGCAGATGCCAAAAAGGTCCGCGAGGTGACAATCACATCATCACCTGCACCAATATTCAGGGCTTTTAAGGCCACATCCAGTGCAACCGTACCATTGGCCAGTGCCACGGCATATTGAGTCCCTGCAAAGCGGGCAAACTCTTTTTCAAATTCGCGACATTCCTGCCCGGTCCAGTAATTTACTTTGTTCGAGAGCAATACTTGAGATACGGCATCTGCTTCCTGTTGAGTAAAGCTTGGCCATGGTTCAAAGGCAGTATTTAGCATGGTTTAATACCTAAAAAATTAAATACGGATAAGACGATCACACTTGGAAAATATAAGGCCCGCTTGATACTGATTAAAAGAATCATCTAACTTATCTCCAACTAACCAAGATAAATACGCCTGAATTGTGTTCATCCCCGCTTCATGAGAAAATGGATAACCTCCACCAAAACGAGGATTTAATTCAAGCACATATAAATCGCCATTATGCTCAAATACATCACAATCCAAGTTACCGATATGTTTTAATTCTTGTCCAATTTGCTGACCAATACTGGAGAAACGCTCATCAATTACAGAAATCGCTTTATCTGTTTCACCCGCACGCATAGAAAGTTTTTTTCGGACTACTGTAGTAAAGTATTCTTGATTTAAGTTATTAACAACGTCCATTCCATATTCAGGACCGTCTAACTTTTGCTGAATTAAAATAGCATTATCTAGTTCATTCTTACTTGCTTCAAATAAGATTGTTTTCTTTAACTTAATTGTTAATAGCTTAAATGCTAACTCAAACTCTTCCAAACTTTCTGGAAATTCAATTCCAATTGAAGCACTTCCCCAACGTGGCTTTAATACTAGAGGAAAAGTTAGTTGCCCTGATTTAATTGCATCTAGCGCATCATTATAATTACTATAGGTTAAGGGTGTATTTAAGCCAATAGATAATAAAAAATCACGGGTTTTAATTTTATCAAAACAAATATCGATTACTAAGCTATCTGAAACAATTACTTGTACTCCCATTTCAGTAAATACTTGCTTATGATTAGATAAAATTGGCAACTCAAGATCATTTAAAGAAATAATCGCTTTAACATCATATTCTTGTACAATACTCATTAGTTTAGGAATATAATCTTCACTATAAATAGAAGGTACAATAAGGCTAATATCCGCATCTGACATAGCTGGGGCCATATCGCTCATATCTGTAGCAAGAACATGTCCGCGACCATTCAAAGCCTGCTTACAGTAATTGATTAAATAATTACGACGTCCGGCGCATGTAAATAAAATATTCATAAGTCACTTTAAGCCAAAAAGTTAAAAATTCCGCCAGTATGCCAAAATACAATATTACCTTGTAAATTATGCTTTAAGACGTGCTCTTGCATACCCCAAAATGCCTTACCACTATATGTAGTATCTAAAGTAAAACCATAATTTTTAATTGAATTATCTGATATTTTTTTTAATTCATTATTATATTTTTCATAACCTCCACATAAATATTCATCTAAGATAATTATTTCATGTTTTCTTTGAATAGAAAAAGTATCACATAACATATTATAGAAAGTAGACACATGTTCTTGTGCAGATTGCTGATTTCTTGCTACTGATATACCAATAACTTTACAATCAATATTATTTTGAGATAAACCAGCCATAATCCCTGCTTGAGTAGAACCTGTTCCACAAGCTACAAATAAATAATCAATTGCTAATTGTTTATCTAATTGATTAATTGCATCGATATAAGCCTTTCCTCCTTGACAGTTATGCCCACCACCCCACAAATAATAAGCATTAATTCCAATACTTTGATAATTTTGTATTGCTTGATCCATAGCAGGACCAATCTCTACTGGCTGATTAACAAAAATAATCTCTGCACCAGACATACGCATAATTTTCGCATTACCGGATTCTTGATAAAATTTTTCTTTATCACCATGTAAAATTAATGTACATTTCAAATTATTTTGTGCACAAAAAACAGCCGTAGCGCGACAATGATTGGATTGAACCCCTCCTGTTGTTACTACAGCTTTGTATGACTGCTCAAGTATTTCCTGACCAATACTATCAAGTTTTCGCCCCTTATTTCCTCCACCTAAAAATGGGTATAAATCATCGCGAATAACTGTAATATTACTTTTAATCGTAGGTTCATAAATTTTTTGATAGATCATCATAAAAATATAATCTCTTTACTATCGTAATTAACTTGATAAACAAATAAATCACTATCTAGATCTTCAGAAAAACAACCATAATAGAATCGATCTATAAAACAACCATCTCTTTTAGTCTCAAGACGTAAAACACCCTCCTTCTTAAAACCAATATTTTCGTATAGCTTTTGTGAAGCATAGTTATCTGAATCAATATATGCATACACTTTATTAATTTTCAAAATTTCAAAAGCATATAAACATTGTAAAAATAATGTTTTTTTTCCTAAACCTTTAGCCTTAATATCAGGATCAACAAAAATATATGATTCCATTTTTTTAATATCATCATCTAAACTAGTTAAGCCTGACATAGTTAATACTTGCCCTTCTAATGTTTCAAGAACAAAGTCTGCTCTTTGATTATTATTCTTATTATTATCAAACCATTGAATTGTATTTTCTAATAAGATAGGTGGTTTAAAATGCATCGTAGAGTAGATTCGCACATCATTCATCCATTTCACGCGCAAAGATAAATCTTTTTTATCTAGTAATCGTAGTTTCATTTTTAGCTCTTTCAATATCTAAAGGTTTTCCAATAGCTCCGGGAACTACAGCAATATCTTTTCTCGTAATAACATTTCTAACAGTTAATAAAGCTATTTTTATATCATTCAAAAAACTAATCGATTCTACATATTTTACATCAAGCTCTAAACGACTATCCCAATCTAGAAAGTTTCGACCATTAACTTGAGCTAACCCAGTAATACCTGGTCTTACACTATGACGTTTAGCTTCTCGATCTGTATAGTAAGGTAAGTATCGTACAAATAAAGGTCGAGGACCAATTAAAGACATATCCCCTTTAATAACATTTAATAATTGAGGTATTTCATCTAATGAAGTTTTTCTGATAAAACTTCCAACCTTTGTTAACCTTTGAGCATCTGGTAAAAAATTCCCCTGATTATCTTTCGCATCATTCATTGTTTTAAACTTAATGATACTAAATATTTTTTCATCTTTTCCTGGGCGTTTCTGGAAAAAGAATGGAGTACCCTTATTTAAGTATGTAAGGACTATCATTATTAGAATAAAAATTGGGCTTAAAATCAAAAATCCTAGAAGTGCAATCCAAAAATCAAAAAAACGCTTAAAAAAGAGCAAATACATCAGCACCACCAAAAATTAAATTTAAAATTTTACTACAACTGCTATATTGCGAAAAACAATTAATAAATTTAAAGAATAATTCATATTCCTAAAAAATTAATTAACTTTTCATTTACTTTACTAGCATCAAACTTTTCAATCGCAATTTTATAGCTTTCAGCACCCATTACTTGAGTTTGTTCTGGGTGTTCAATGAAATAAATCATTTTTTCTGCCAAAGCTTCAGGATTCCATTTTGGCACTAAAAAGCCATTTACACCATCTACAACCGTTTCTCTACAACCAGGTACATCTGTGGTGATAATTGCACGACCGATAGCCATAGCTTCTTGCGTACTTCGTGGTACACCCTCTCGGTAATAAGAAGGTAAGACAAAAACGCTAGAATTTTCTATCCATTCGGAAACGTTGCTGACATATCCTGGGTATTCAATAATATTAGTTTTTACCAACCCCTCTAACTCTTCTTCTTTTAGACTACCTAAAGCCAATTTATCAATTGCACCTAATACAGTAAACTTAGTATCTGGATATTGTGCTTTGACTATTTTAGCTGCTTTTATATAATCATGAATTCCTTTTTCTGCCAATAAACGCGCTATAAAAATAAAAGAAATATTATTACTATAGTTTATAGAATATTTATACTGATCTAAGTTTAAGCCAATCCCGCCCAAAACTTCTACATTTTTGACATTTATAGCATATTTTCCAAGTAAGTCTTTAGGGTCATCAGGATTTAAAAAAATAAGCTGATCAAGTTGTGGTAATGCTATTTTATATAAAAAAACCTGTATCTTTTTTATGAGCTGAGTTTTTTTACTTAAGCCTTCTGGCTGCTCTGTAAAGGTATAGCCTAAACCTTCGAGCATACCTATCACACGTGGTACTTTAGCTAATTTGGCTGCCAAAGTACCAAAAATGACAGGTTTTGAAAAATAAGAAAATACTAAATCAGGATTAATTGCTTTAATTTTTTTTGAGAGCCGATATGTTGCAACTATATCTGCGAGTGGGTTTAGTCCACCACGGTTGAGCGTATATGTAATTGGTGTAGCACCCAACTTTTCTATTTTTATCAGATCTTCTGCCGTATATTCAGACGTAAATGCATAGACTTGATGTCCATTTTTTAACAGTGTACGAATTAAATCTGCACGAAAACCATAGAAACTAGAGGCAGTTGTGCCAATTAAAATAATTTTTTTATTCAGATTCATATAAAGCCAACCATTTATTTACACTTGCTTCTAAAGAAAATAAAGTTTCGACTCTCATTCTAGCCAATTTACCATTTTCTTTTCTTTTATCTTCCGTTAAGCTCATTGCATGTTCTAATCCTTTTGCTAGTGCTTCTGAATCTTCAATAGGTACTAATATTCCTGTTTCCCCCAAAATTTCTGCACTACCACCACAGTCAGTCGCTACAACAAAAGTTTCACATGCCATTGCTTCTATTACAACAGTTGGTAGTCCTTCATGCCGAGACGAAAGTACAAAGTAATCCGCTTGATTTAAAAGCTCAGGAATATCAGATCTTTTCCCTAGAAGTACAACATTATTCTTAATCCCATAATCTTCGATAGTTTTTTCTAAATAGGAGCGAAGTTCACCATCACCAGCGATATAAAACTTAACTTTTTCAATTAGACTATTATCTTTTAAGATTTTTATGGATTTAAATAAATTAGGATAATCCTTTTGTTCATTAAACCGACCTACCGATAAAACCATTATTTCATCAATTTTTTTCGCTGTTTTAAATGATTTAAATTTACTTAAATCGATTCCATTATACACGGTGGTTAAATTATTTTTATTAAATGCCCCTTTACTAATTAAAGACTCTGTCGCTTCTTGACTAACATTACTATTAAAATCAGATAAAAAATTTGTTAATCGATAGGCAATCATTCTGAGTCTTCCACCCTCATTAGAATTATGAGCCGTACAAATTAACTT
>ERZ1023513.67-NODE-67-length-14931-cov-3.759344_pt1 | contig 14931 bp, 15 predicted proteins | sample MGYA00380550_ERZ1023513 | MGnify/ENA primary metagenome ERZ1023513 (study PRJEB33173, sample SAMEA4830347) | metagenome | study: EMG produced TPA metagenomics assembly of the PRJEB25223 data set...
ATGGTGTACGTTCTGAGGAAGATCCAGAATTGATGCAGCGTTTGATTGCAGAGAAGATGCCGCTCACAGTATGTCCACTTTCAAACCTGAAACTGTGTGTGGTGGATGATATGCAGCAGCATAATATCCGTCGCCTGTTGCAGCACGGTGTGCATGTGACAGTTAATTCAGATGATCCATCGTATTTCGGTGGTTATATGAATGACAATTTCATTGCGATTGCTGAAGCTTTAGATCTAAGCAACGAAGAACTTAAACAGCTCGCAATTAATTCTTTTGAAGCTTCATTTATTTCTGATACTGAAAAACAGAAATGGATCAGCCTGATTCAGGCACTTGTTTAAAGCAATATTCTAGTCAATCGTTGCGCCCAAAGAGGGTAGAGTTCGCTCTGCCTTTTATAATCTGATTTGTGAACCAAAGATGAAATTAAAATTCCTGTGGTCTGTTCTGGCTGTTAGCTTAATCAATCCTGCTTGTGCAGATACCTCAATGACTCAGAAAGCCCTGAAACCTGTGATTGAGTATCAGTGTGGCCAAGAGCTGAAAGATTCCAAAGTCTGGAAAATGGGTACTTATTTCATGGCTGAAGCCAATAAACAGCATTTACAGCAAAAAGTGTGTGGCTGTGTGGGTGAGCATGCTTTGGAAGGTGTGCCGGCCAAAACCCTGTTAAAAGCAACCATTGATGAAGAAACTAAAAAAGAGCTAACCCGCAAAGCAATTGCCAATAGCTTAAAAGGCTGTATGGGTGAGTTTATCAATTAAAGATTTTTGGGTGCTGGCTTATCTAGACTTTACCTTTAGATTAGTAGTGAGTCTTCTTTCCTGTGATGGCTATGAGTCTAGCTGCGTGCAGATTAGACATCATGACTCATTTTTAGATTTCTTATTGCGATAAACTTCGGCACAATAGCCGCATATTTTAAAAGCTGAAAAAAGGATAAAATCCGTGAAAAAATTATTGGCTGTTGTTGCTCCATTAACACTTGTTCTTTCTGCATGTGTAGCACCACAAGGTGCCAGCACCACAACTCAAGCAAGTACAGGTCAGCAACTCGGTTCTGCAGCCATTAAAATTGCCATCAATGCAAAATGTGTCACTGAACTGAACAATATTCCGGCTTGGCAAACTGCAACACGCTTAATGACAGAAACGCAAAAACAGAATATCCAGTCTGAAATCTGTGGTTGCGTGAGTGAAAAAGCACCACAAAACGTGACTGCAGTGGATTTGGCAACTGCAGCAATTGATCCGACAGCACGTGCGACTATTGTAGGTAATGTTGTTGCAAATACTATTAACGCTTGCGTGGCTGAAGCGGTAAACTAATTCAAAATCAAATTTGAATAGGCTGACTGGTTCAGCCTATTTTTTATGGGAAATAAAATGAATATTGCTGGTGTAGATGAAGCAGGGCGTGGGCCATTAGTAGGATCGGTGGTCGCTGCGGCTGTGATATTGGATCCGAATAACCCGATTGAGGGCTTAAATGATTCCAAGAAGCTAAGCGAGAAGAAGCGCGAAAAACTTTTTATTGAGATTCAGGAAAAAGCCCTAGCTTGGGCCATTGCTGAAGCCTCTGCAGCAGAAATCGACGAGCATAATATTTTGCAGGCCTCTTTACTGGCAATGCGCCGCGCTGTGGAAGCATTAAGTATTCAGCCGGAACATGTACTGGTCGATGGCAACAAGATTCCTCAGGGCCTTGCGATGAGTTGTGATGCGGTCGTAGGTGGGGATGCTTTGCATCCTGAGATTTCAGCAGCCAGTATTCTGGCTAAAGTGACCCGTGATCGCCAGATGGTGGAGATGGATCAAAAATATCCGCAATTTGGCTTTGCCAAGCATAAGGGCTATCCGACCAAAGCACATTGTGAAGCGATTGCCTTACACGGGGTGATTGATGAACACCGTCGTAGTTTTGGACCAGTGAAAAAAGTGCTGGCAGCGTTGCTTGATTAGCAGCAGGCGGGCTAAAGTCTGATTATTTTGCTATGCAGTTGAAAATTAGCCAAATTAAAAGCGGCTTAAAAGCCGCTTTTATATTCATACAAAATTAACGGTTAAAGTTATTTTGTGTCTGGTTATCATCTTCATAAGAAGAAGGTTGATAATCCTGGTCAATATGCTGAAGATGTTCATGCATTGCACGTTCATGCTGGATACGCTGGTAAATCTCTTCACGGTGTACAGAGACTTCTTTTGGAGCATTTACCCCAATACGAACCTGGTTGCCTTTTACGCCAAGTACAGTCACGCTGACTTGGTCTCCGATCATTAAAGTTTCCCCGACGCGTCGAGTCAAAATCAGCATGTTTCTCTCCTTGCAAAATGCAAAACCTGCAATCTATTGAATGTAATAAAAAAACACAACCTAAAATTATATAATTAAAGTTTGAATAGAAAGTCCTGTCCATGAAATGAAGAGGTTAACTATCCAGACTGTTGAAAATCCTTAGGCTTAATATAACAGAGCCACTATAAAAAAAACTATAGTGGCCCTGCATTTTTGTAGAGATTTAATGAAATACTGTCAGACAATGACGGTATTTTGTAGTTCTCTTAAGCGCGTGCGCTAGATTCACCATGTTCACGGTCTAAACCGAACGCAGTGTGAAGTGAACGAACTGCAAGCTCAAGATAATTCTCTTCGATAATTACTGAAATCTTGATTTCAGAAGTAGAAATCATCAGGATGTTGATGCCTTCATCAGCAAGGGCAGTGAACATTTTGCTCGCTACACCAGCGTGAGAACGCATACCTACACCTACGATAGACACTTTTACGATGTCATCACGAGTTGCAACTTCACGTGCGCCAATCGCTTGAGCAGTTTCTTCAAGGATTTTTTTGGCTTTAGCGAGTTCACTGCGGTTTACAGTAAATGTGAAATCAGTCGTACCATCTTCTTCAACGTTCTGGATAATCATATCCACTTCGATATTGGCATCACCAATTGGTTTAAGAATTTTAGATGCAATACCTGGCTCATCTGGAACACCCAGAATAGTCAGTTTAGCTTCGTCGCGGTTGAACGCGATACCAGAGATAATTGGCTGTTCCATGTTGTCTTCCAGTTCAGTAGTAATAAGAGTTCCGACGTTGTTTTTGAAGTCTTCGTCAAATGCGCCATCAGTGTCATTATCGAAGCTTGAGAGTACGCGTAAAGGCACTTGGTACTTGCCTGCAAATTCTACAGAGCGAATTTGAAGAACTTTAGAACCTAAAGATGCCATTTCCAGCATTTCTTCGAAAGAGATACGGTCTACTTTTTTCGCTTTAGGAGCAACACGAGGGTCAGTCGTATATACGCCATCAACATCTGTGTAAATCTGACATTCATCTGCTTTTAGCGCTGCAGCAAGGGCAACACCTGAAGTATCAGAACCACCACGACCTAAAGTTGTGGTATTGCCATCAGCATCAAAGCCCTGGAAACCTGCAACCACAATCACGCGGCCTGTATCTAGGTTTTCAGTCAATACATCAGTATCAATAGATTCGATACGTGCTTTGGTGAATGCGCTGTCAGTTTTAATACCAACCTGGCGACCAGTTAAAGATTTAGCTTCAACGCCAATTGAATTCAGCGCCATAGCTAACATGGAAATCGTTACCTGTTCACCCGTAGAAACCATTTGGTCAAGTTCACGGGGGTCAGGGGTTTCGGTAATGGCTTTCGCGAGAGCAAGCAAGCGGTTGGTTTCACCACTCATAGCAGATACGACTACAACCACCTTGTGGCCATGGTCATGCCAGCGCTTCACACGACGAGCAACATTGAGAATGCGCTCGGGAGTACCCATTGAGGTACCGCCATATTTTTGAACGATTAATGCCATAGTTGTTCCATATAAACCATGACCCTGATTTTCCGATCAGGGTCAGTTACACAAAATGAAGTTTTTATTTTGCTTCAAGCCAAGCTGCTAAATCAGCCATCACTGGAGCAAACTTCTCGTTAAGTGGCGCGCCACCTTGTGCCAAGTCAGGTTTACCACCACCTTTACCACCTAGCTCAGTTGCCAAGTGTTTGATGATGTCACCCGCTTTAATAGAAGCAGTAAAGTCTTTCGCCACAGATGCAATCAAGCTAACCTTGTCACCCTCTACACCTGCAAGAACAATGACTGCATTTTCTAATTTTGATTTCACACCGTCGTGCAGGTTACGTAATGCTTTTGTATCCATATTCTGAACGGTAGTGATTAATGTTTTACGGCCTGCAAGCTCTTGAACCTGACTTAAAAGTTCACCGGCTTGTAAGCTTGCCAATTTTTGATTCAGCTGTTCGATCTGTTTTTGCAATTGATGTGCAGTGTCCACCACAGCTTCAACTTTTTCGACTGTTTGATGGTTCTGTGCTTTTAACAAACCATTGATGTATTGAACATCACGATCGACTTTCTGTACGGCTTCAACCGCTTTAGTACCGGTTACAGCTTCAATACGACGTACACCTGCTGCGACACCACCTTCAGACGTGATTTTAAACAGACCGATGTCACCTGTACGTTTAACGTGAATACCGCCACACAATTCGATCGAGAAGTTTTTCTCGTCAATTACTGAACCCATAGACAATACGCGAACTTCTTCACCGTATTTCTCACCGAACAGCATCATCGCACCTTTGGCTTTCGCAGATTCGATGTCGAGCAGTTCAGTCGTAACAGGCGTATTGGCAATTACTTCAGCATTTACCAGACGTTCAATTTCTTGCAGCTGTTCAAAAGTTACAGGCTGATCATTGGCAAAGTCGAAACGTAATACGTCAGAAGCAACCAATGAACCTTTTTGCTGTACGTGTGAACCCAGGATTTGACGTAGGGCAGCGTGGAGTAAGTGAGTTGCAGAGTGGTTACGAGCAGTTGCAGCACGAATCTCGGCTTTAACCGTTGTTTCAACATTTTGAGTAACTTTTAGATTACCCATAGTCACGATACCTTGGTGAACGAATGCACCACCAGATTTTTTGGTATCTTGAACTTCAAAGATACCTGTATCGTTTTTGAAGAGCCCTGTATCACCGATCTGACCACCGCTTTCTGCATAGAAAGGAGTTTGGTTCAGAACAATCAGTGCTTCGTCGCCTTCAACAACTTCGTCAACTTGCTCGCCATCTTTGTAGATTGCGATGATTTGACCTTGACCTGCTGTTGCGTCATAACCTTCAAACTGAGTTTCGCCTTCAACTTTAACAACGCTGTTATAGTCGATTGCGAATTTACCTGCATCACGTGCACGTTGACGTTGAGCCGCCATTTCTTTTTCAAAGCCAGCTTCGTCAATGGTTAAATCACGTTCACGTGCGATATCTGCTGTAAGGTCAGTTGGGAAGCCATAAGTATCATAAAGTTTGAATACGATTTCACCTGGAATCACAGAACCTTTCAGATTTGACAATTCGCCTTCAAGCAATTTCAGACCTTGCTCAAGTGTTTTAGCAAACTGTTCTTCTTCTTTCAGCAAAGCGGCTTCGATACGTGCTTTGTTTGCTTCAAGTTCAGGATAAGCTGCGCCCATCACATCAATTAAAGGCTGAAGCATTTTGTGGAAGAATGAACCAGTCGCACCCAGTTTGTTACCATGACGAACTGCACGACGGATAATACGGCGCAGTACATAACCACGACCTTCATTTGAAGGGTTCACGCCATCTGCAATCAGGAAGCAGCATGAACGTGCATGGTCAGCAACCACTTTAAGTGAAGCAGGGTATTCAACCGGTTTGTTTTCAGCTTGTGCTTTCGCTTCAATGTCTGAAGTATCTAGACCGATGATTTCAGCAGCAGCTTTCAATAGATTTTGAAACAGGTCGATTTCATAGTTAGAGTTGACGTGTTGCAGAACCGCAGAAATACGCTCAAGGCCCATACCTGTATCAACAGAAGGTGCAGGAAGAGGGTGCAGGACGCCATCCGCAGTGCGGTTGAACTGCATGAATACGTTGTTCCAGATCTCGATGAAACGGTCGCCATCTTCTTCAGGTGTGCCCGGTAAACCGCCCCAGATGTGATCGCCATGGTCATAGAAAATTTCAGAACATGGACCACAAGGACCTGTATCGCCCATTGCCCAGAAGTTATCTGATGCGTATTGACCGCCTTTGTTGTCACCAATACGGATAATGCGAGATGCATCCAGACCAACTTCTTTGTTCCAGATGTCAAAAGCTTCGTCATCGGTGTGGTAAACCGTGGCATAAAGTTTGTCTTTAGGAAGACCTAACCATTTTTCGTTGGTTAAGAAATCCCAAGCAAATTTGATCGCATCACGCTTGAAGTAGTCACCAAACGAGAAGTTACCCAGCATTTCAAAAAATGTGTGGTGACGCGCTGTGTAGCCAACGTTATCTAAGTCGTTGTGTTTACCACCTGCACGTACACATTTTTGTGAAGATGTTGCACGAACGTAGTCACGTTTTTCCAGACCCAGGAAGCAGTCTTTAAACTGGTTCATACCAGCATTGGTAAACAATAATGTTGGGTCGTTGGCAGGAACCAGAGAACTCGACGCGACACGTGTATGCCCTTGCGATTCAAAGTAGCTTAAAAAAGCTTCGCGAATTTCAGCTGATGTCATAAAACGAGTACTCACAACCAAGTCACTCCATAATTTCCGATTTGGCTAAAAACATCACAGTCTGACAAGAAGGTTGGTTCTCTGCTGCAATGCGGGGCTTAAATATTTAAAAACGCCAAATTATAACGGAAAATGCCTGTTCAACCAATGATTTTCATATTTATAGATCATAAAACTATAAGGAATGAATATTGGAAAAATCAGAAAAATGCCTTGCAAAATCAAAAGCTATTGTCATTACAGCAATTTATCTTAATTCACGCTGATAGAAAGACTGGATTGCTTGAAGTAAAGTATGAATTTTTCGATGAAATATTGGACATTCTGTGTAATTTTTAGTGGATTTAGCTGAATAGTTATCAGTCAGCTGGATAATTCCATTAATATAGGCGCACAAAGTTTTATGCCGCAGTAGGGAATGTCGATGCAACGTATCGCAATTAATGGTTTTGGACGAATCGGACGCAATGTGTTGCGTGCATGGTTTGAAAATCCGAAAGATTTTAATTTTGACATCGTTGCCATTAATGACGTTGCCGACGTTGAAACCTTATTGCATCTATTTAAATATGATTCTACTCATGGTCGTTTCCCGGGGCAGGTTGATCTGACTTATGAAGATGAGTATGCCTACCTGCATGTCACTTATCGCGATGCCTATCAGAAAGTTCAGGTGTTAAGACAGGCGAATCCGGTGGAAATGCCATGGCATGAACTGAATATTAATGTGGTATTGGAATGTACCGGCCTGTTCCGTTCGCGTGAGGCTGCGACTCAGCATATTACTGCCGGGGCAAAACGGGTCATTATCGGTGCTGCACCGTTTGATACAGTGGATGCCGCAATTGTCTATGGCGTCAACCATCGTGATGTCAAAGAAAGTGACCAGATTATTTCCAGTGTCTCTTGTACTACGCAGGCATTGGTACCTCTAGTCAAAATCATTGATGATGCCTTTGGTATTGAGACTGCACTGATGACTGAAATTCACGCAGTGACAGCGGATCAGTCAGTACTGGATCATGCCCATCGTGATTTAAGACGTGCCCGAGCTTCTGGGCAAAATATTATTCCAACCACATCTTCGGCTTTGGGTGCTTTAAAACGCGTAATGCCGAAGATGGAAAACCGGATTGATGGTTATTCGATTCGCGTGCCAACCATTAATGTAGCGGCCATTGATTTAACCTTTATCTCCCAGTCACCCATTACTGATCATCAGTTGAATGAAGTATTAATGAACGCTGCACGTCAGGATTTTGCTGAAATCATGTCTGTGATAGATGCGCCTCTAGTATCTTCAGACTGTAATCCTTCGCCTTACTCATTGATTGTGGATCTGACCCAAACCTTGGTAGTGGGGCATCAGGCCAAAGTATTTGCCTGGTATGATAATGAATGGGGTTATGCCAACCGTTTGCTGGATCTCTGTGAATCCTTTTATACAGATTAAGCTATTTTGAAAGCATCCCAAATGGGGTGCTTTTTTATGCAAGATTAAAAAATTAGAAGAAAATGAATAAGAACTTGAACGTAATTGATCGAAAAGCTCTGGATTTATGCCGAATATTTCTGTGATCTGGATATTTTTTCGTTAAGATAAAGATAATTAAATGGAATAAGAGCAAGCACATGATGTTGATCTGGGGATTTATCATATTACTGACCTTGGCTGTGATTTTTTTGATCTGGCTGCAATTTAATAATAATGAGAGTTCACAAAGTGTGGAAGGCGTGCCAGTTGAGGAAAAAGTGGCGCATCTGGAAGAAAATTTAAAAAAGACCTTGGAAATTATGCAGGATCTGGCGAAAAAAATGCATGTTCAGCAGGAAGTACTGGATCAGACTACGGCTAAACTGCAAAAAGTTGAGCTGCAAAATGCAGAACTGGTAAATCTGCTCGCTAAAGTAGTAGAACCAAAGTCATAAGACCTTTTTATGCTGGCTTAGCCTTATATAAAGGATTTAAACCAGTAAGGTTCTTAAAATAGCTGCCGAGGCCATGCTAATCAAAATGGTCGGCAGCATGCCAAAGCGTGATGCAACGAATAGTGTCACCATTATGGCTATCAGATCAGCCGGATCATCTCGTAAAAAATATGGGGTGATCATCGAAATCAGTACACAGCCTGGAATCACTTCCAGAATTTTACGCTGACGTTTGCTCAAAGTTTTATTTTTGAGTATGACATAGCCAAGTATCCGCGTGCAGTAAGTCGTTAGCGCAACTAATAAGATTGCGATAAAAGTACTCATCTGGATCATGCTTCATCCTCCTGAATTAGCCAGAAGGCAGCGACAATGCCAGCAAGCGCATCAATCAGCACATACCAGTTGCCTGGCAGATAGCTATAAGTCAGAGCAGCAAAAATTAAACTGATTAGCCAAGGTCTGGCTCCAGTAAAGCCTTTCCACATACCTTTCAGTAAGATCAGAATAATGGCTGGGAAAGCTATATCAAAACCAAAATAGTGAATATCTCCTAACACCGGCCCAACCAAAGCACCTAAAGTGGTAAAGCCGACCCAAGCCAGATAAAGAACAATACATAGCCCGGCATAATAAGGCAGACTAAAAGCATATCGATAACCAAACTGTGCCAGTCGACGCTGTGCATCGGTCAGGCTTAAGGCTCAGTTTTCATCGACCATAAAGAATAATGCCGGAAAGACTTTTCGATTTGGAAGATGTCTTAAATAAGGTACCAGACTGGCACCGAGCAGAATATAGCGGCTGTTAATGAGAAAAGTAATAAAGATTAAGGTAAGCAGATGCGGTGGATCAGTCCAGGCTTCTAAAATTGCAAACTCGGAACCGCCAGCAAAGTTCAGCCCGGTCAGCAAGGGAACCTCAAGCAGGCTAAAATCTTTTTGTGCTGCTGTTGCGCCCAAGACCAGCGCCAGAGGAATTACACCCAATAATAAAGGTATGCAGTCTTTCACACCACGCTGAAACTCACTCAGAGGAGTGGCATCAGAAGGCGTTATACGTGGCTGAAAGGGAGGCATGAGATGATCGGGTTTTATTCTAGAAGGAGAAAGAAAGTTTATAAGAAATACCGGAGTCTTTGCAGTCCCTTTAAACTCTACCAGAATGATGCTGTTTTCTTGGTCATTTAAGTCTGCACATTAGGTTTTTGTATAGGATTATTTTTAAGCATCTAGTACTGATATTTTATAAATTCTTACCCTTGGATAGATGAGGATTGAATCAAGAATAAGTTTTTCGTCATTGTTTTGGTTGGGGAAATATATTAGAAAATCAAGTTGATATGTTGGTTGTTAAATTTTATTCAGCCTATTTTCTCTTGATAAGAGGGAGATGATTTGGTTTATCTATCTAAGTCCTTTGTTCAGTCAGAGAAAATTATCAAAATTGCGATGCACAGCCTAAACGATCGTGCTAGACTAGGAGAAATCGGGTGTGCTCCCGATTTTTTTATGCGGTTTATTCCGCGCTGACAAGAATTTAGGTTTACAACATGCCCATTTCAGAGACATGGTTATTACCTGATGGTGTAGCTGATGTATTACCAGAACAAGCGCAAGTCATCGAAAGCCTGCGCCGTCAATCACTGGATTTCCTCGCATCTCGAGGTTATCAGCTGGTGTACACGCCATTTATTGAATACATTGAATCTCTATCTTCTCTCTCAGAATCGAATCAGGATTTAGACTTAGCCACTTTTAAAGTGATCGACCAGCTGTCTGGCCGTTTGCTTGGTGTGCGTGCCGATATGACACCACAAGTGGCTCGTATCGATGCGCATGTACATCCAGTGGAAGGTGTGGCTCGTTATTGTTATGCGGGTACGGTTTTACATACGAAACCTCAAGGATTTAATACCACACGTGCACCATTGCAGTTAGGTGCAGAATTATTTGGTTCAGACAGCATTGATGCTGACGTGGAAATGGTTGACTTGATGATCAGCCTGATTCAGGAAGCAGGTCTGGCCGATGGTATCCACCTTGACTTAGGTCATGTGGGGCTGTTCCGTAGTCTGATTGCACAAGCTGGTTTAAGTAAGGCAACCGAACGCCAATTGTCTGATCTTTATCAACGTAAAGCGTTGCCAGAATTAGCTGAATTTACTGCAAATCTTAAGTTTGGTTCAGACTTCTATACGCTTGGCCGCTTTGCAAGTGATCTGGATGCCTTAAAAACGAATTTAAGTGCTGAAGTATTAGAAAATCCAGCCTTCAAACAGGCATTTGATGCACTGCAAACCACCAAAAATGAAGTTCAGGCACGCTGGCCGAATCTGCATATTGGGATTGATGTCGTCGAGTTACGTTCATACCATTATCATACAGGTTTGATGTATGCAGTTTATGCACCGAACCGTGCTGCTGCATTAGCACAAGGTGGCCGTTATGATGGCATTGGTGAGCATTTTGGTCGTGCACGTCCGGCAACCGGTTTCTCTTGTGACTTATATGCTTTAAGTGCAGGCAAGTTTGCTACAGCTAAAGTTGTGGTAGCACCAAAGGGTACAGATGCTGCGCTATTAAATGCGATTCAGGCAACCCGTGCACAAGGCTTAAGTGTAATTCAGTTATTAGGTAATGATGATTTAAACTCAGTACCGTATGCAACTCACCAGCTAGTGAATGTGGACGGTGAGTGGACCATCAAAACGATTTAATCGCTTTAATTGTTTTACTCAGTGTTCATGTCGCTGAGTGGGACTTTCAACTTTAACAGCATGATGTAATGAGGCTATTATGGGCAAGAATGTTGTGGTACTTGGTACCCAATGGGGCGACGAAGGTAAGGGTAAGATCGTCGACCTGCTCACAGATCAAGCGGCTGCAGTAGTTCGTTATCAAGGCGGACATAACGCAGGTCATACTCTCGTGGTTGGTGGTAAGAAAACTGTATTACACCTCATTCCATCAGGTATTTTACGTGAAAACGTATTGTGCTTAATTGGTAATGGTGTGGTTCTTTCACCTGAAGCGCTCATCAAAGAGATGGATATTCTTGAAAAAGAAGGCGTGCCAGTACGTGAACGTCTACGCATTTCTCCAAACTGTCCATTGATTCTTCCGCACCACATCGCACTTGACCAAGCTCGTGAGAAAAAACGTGGTAATGCGAAAATCGGTACAACTGGTCGTGGGATCGGGCCTGCTTATGAAGATAAAGTGGCACGTCGTGCAATCCGTGTTGCTGACCTGGTACGTGGTGGTGAACATCTGAAAGCTCAGCTTGAAGAATTGCTTGAATACCACAACTTCCAATTGACTCAATTCTTCGGTGTTGAAGCAGTTAAAGTTGAAGACGTACTTGCGCTTTGCGACGAATGGCGCAAAGTGATCGAGCCTATGGTCATGGACGTAACTGGTGAACTGCACGCTTACCGTAAAGCTGGCAAGAAAATCATGTTCGAAGGTGCGCAAGGTTCATTGCTTGACGTTGACCACGGTACATATCCGTACGTGACTTCTTCAAACACAACTGCTGGTGGCGTAAGTTCAGGTTCAGGTCTTGGTCCATTACACCTTGACTATGTACTGGGTATTACTAAAGCGTATACTACTCGTGTAGGTTCAGGTCCATTCCCAACTGAGTTGGTGTATGACGCTGCAACAGATACAGGTGATGCAATTGGTAAACACCTGGGTACTGTAGGTTCAGAATTTGGTGCGTCTACTGGTCGTCAACGTCGTTGTGGCTGGTTCGATGCTGAAATCCTGCGTCGTTCAGTAGAAGTGAACTCACTGTCTGGTATTTGCTTGACTAAACTTGACGTTCTTGACGGTTTAGAAGAAGTGAAAATCTGTGTAGGTTACGAAGCTGCTGATTCTGGCTGTGTTGGTTCTTCTGATGCGCTTGCATTTGAAACTTTAAAACCAATTTACGAGACTATGCCAGGCTGGAAAGAATCTACTTTCGGTGCGAAATCACTAGATCAATTGCCACAAGCGGCAATTAACTATGTGAAACGTCTTGAACAATTGATTGAATGTCCAATCGACATCATTTCAACTGGTCCAGACCGTGAAGAAACCATTATTCTTCGCCATCCGTTTGATGCTTAATCCTTTAAGCTGAAAATGATAAAAACCCTGTGATTTCACAGGGTTTTTTATTTGGAAAAGCTTATAAAAATGATTGAAAACCTGTTTGGATTCTTTATGATGTTTTGACCTTATATATTTGAGAAGGTCATGAAATATAAAAATTTATTGGCGGGGATGGTCATTGCGACCACATTAACGGGGTGTACTACGGTTGCAGATTTGATGGGAGCTGATTCAGCTACATTAAATCTGAGTGCAGCACAAAGCTATAATCAGATGCTGACAGAGGCCAAGCAGAAACAGATTCTGGATACGACTTCTGCCACCTATAAAAAAGTAAATCGGGTTTTCCTGAAAATGAAGCCTTATGCAGATCAACTGAACCAGACCGGTCAGAAGTTTGACTGGCAAGTGGCGGTGATCAAATCTAACGAAATTAATGCCTATGTCGCACCAGGTGGCAAGGTGGTGTTCTATACGGGCATTGTCGACACACTAAAACTTACAGACGATGAAGTTGCTGCCATCATAGGGCATGAAATGGTGCATGCGCTTGAGGAACATTCTAAGAATAAGGTAGGAGCGCAAGCACTGACTGATCTGGCAGTAAGTATCGGTAGCAAGTACGTCGGGCAGTCCGCTGGTGGTTATGGTGGGCTACTGCTGGATATGGGTGCTCAATTTGGTGTGGGCTTGCCATTCTCACGTAATCTGGAAAGCCGTGCCGATAAAGGCGGGCTCATGCTGATGGCACGAGCAGGCTATAACCCGAATGCAGCGATTACGTTGTGGCAAAAAATGAATGCACAAGACAGCCGTGGCAATAGCGTCCTGAATAAATTTACTTCTACGCATCCAACGAATGATGACCGAATTGCAGCCTTGCAACAGCTGATGCCTGAAGCGATGACGGTATATAAGGCTAAGAAATAATTTGGAAATTCAGGACTAAAGTCTTAACAGCAAGTGCTGTGCAGTGGCATGGCGCTTGTTAGAATAAAACAAAATAAAATATGAGTATGCAGGATGCATAAAAATATCTCGGGAACGATGTTCTATTCCTTGTTATTCGCGATGGGCGGCGCACCGACCATTGCGATGCTAATTATACGTGCCCAAACTCAGGATCCTGACATTATTTATGGGGCATTCATTGGCTTGAGCGTGATCATTGCCTGTGTACTAGTACCTGTCATCTTACTGCAGAATGCTTTTCTATTTTTTAAGCGTAAAAGTGAAATTTTAGAAGAAAAAATTAAACCTTTGTGTCATTTATATTTAGGTTTAAATATTGTCTGTCTGATTTATTGGCTTGCGATACAGTATTGGGGTTAAAATTACATAAAATATAACAAGATGAAGTAATTGTACATTTAGTTGCTCCGGCCTTTAACTTATAATTTTTTACAATGTAAATTAACCTTTTGCTTATGGTGGAGTCACTATAATGAAAAATAAATTCTTGTTAGGTATGGGTGCAGCCGCAGCCATTACTTTGTCTGGCTGTACTACTATTGCCGATATTGCGGGCGCAGATACAGCGACTTTAAATGCTTCAGCCAGCCAAAGCTACAATGCCATGGTGGCAGACGCTAAAGCGAAAGGTCAGCTGGATACCAGTTCAGCGACATATAGTCGTATTAATGCTGTTTTTAATCGTTTAAAACCTTATGCCAACCAGCTGAACCAGACAGGTACTGCATTCCAATGGCAGTTGGCCGTACTGAAATCTGATCAGGTCAATGCTTTTGTGGCACCTGGTGGTAAAGTGGTGTTTTATACCGGTATCGTGAACAAGCTGAATCTGACCGATGCTGAAATTGCAGCCATTATGGGTCATGAAATGGTCCATGCCCTGGAAGAGCATGCGAAACAGAAACTTGGTGCACAAGCCCTGACTGATCTGGCATTGGGTATTGGTTTAAATGCAGCGGGCGTAGGACAAGGTGGTGCTGCAGTGGCACAATTGGGTAGCCAGATCGGTATCGGCTTGCCTTACTCACGTAACCTAGAAAGTCGTGCGGACCAAGGTGGTTTAACCCTCATGGCGCGCGCTGGCTATAATCCAAATGCAGCGATCACCCTTTGGGAAAAAATGACTAAGCTTGAAGGCGGCAGTACAGGCGCAACCTTCCGGTCTACTCACCCATCGAACAGTCAGCGTATCGCAGCAATGCGTCAAAATCTGCCAGCAGCAATGCAGATCTATAACAAACGTTAATGATTGTGTAATTTGAGTAGTTCGCGATTTTAATGATGAAAAGCAGGGCAGTAGTCCTGCTTTTTTTATATTTAAAATCTTAAGGCAATAA